>Ga0315281_10001689_pt1 | contig 32733 bp, 34 predicted proteins | sample YL17G07_0_MG_FD_204540 | JGI IMG/M metagenome (GOLD analysis project Ga0315281, IMG submission 204540) | Sediment microbial communities from Yellowstone Lake, YNP, Wyoming, USA - YL17G07_0 | ecosystem: Environmental > Aquatic > Freshwater > Lake > Sediment | place: USA: Wyoming | collected...
GGGGTCAACTTCGTTGCCGTGCGCCATGCCGCCGTTCGCCATCGCGGCGTTCACCACCGATGTGACCAGCGGATGCCCGATGACCGTGCACTCCTCCTTGCCGCCCTGCTGTTCCAGCACCGCGACGATCGCCTTGACCTCCGGCAGGATGGAGCACGCCGCCATCGCGCCGACCGAATCGAAAATCACGTCGACGGCCTTGGTGCGCACCGCGGCGGGCAATTCATCGTAGCGATGGCTGCACAGCCAGCGCGCAAGGCATTCGGTAACCAGGGTTTCTGCGTTGCTCGCCATTCGTGGATCCTGCCCGTCCTGGTGTTTGATCCTACAGCGCCGCCTTGATCCCGGCTGCTTCGATGATTTTTTTCCAGCGGGCGGTTTCCGCCGCGACGTTGGCGCGGAACTGCGCGGGCGTTGCCGCCTGCGGCTCGATGCCTTCGAGTTCGAGTTTTGCCCGCGTGTCGGGACTGCCGGCGGCCTGCCGGATTAGATTGTTGATCTCACCAACCAGCGCGCGCGGGGTCGCCGCCGGCGCGAAAAGACCGAACCACGCGACGTATTCATAGCCCGGCACACCGCTCTCGGCGATCGTGGCCACGTCGGGCAGCCCAGGCGAGCGCTTCAGTGACGAGATGCCGATGGCGCGCAGCCGGCCGCCGCGCACGTGCGGCGCCGCGCCGGGCATGGTCGCAATCATGAAATCGATCTGCCCGGCGATGACGTCGATCAGCGCGGGCCCGGCGCCCTTGTACGGCACGTGATTGAACGTCACGCCGGCGAGGTTGCGGAACAATTCGACCGCCAGGTGCGAGGAGCTGCCGATGCCGCCGGTGCCGAACGTGACCGCGCCGGGCTTCTGCTTCGCGAGCGCAACGAGTTCGCGCGCGGAGCGTGCGGCGAACGCGGGATGGACAACGAGCAGGTTCGGCGTCGCACCGACCGGGCCGACCGGCGCGAGGTCCTGCAGCGCGACGTACGGAAGTTTTGCGCGCAGCGCCGGTTCGTAGGCGATCGTCGCGCTGTGCAGCAACAGCGTATAGCCGTCGGCGGGAGCGCGCACCACGAGCTCGGTGCCGAGGACGCCACCGGCGCCGCCGCGGTTGTCCACCACCACCTGCTGGCGCGTAATTCCGGTGAAGCCGGCGCCAATCAGGCGCGCGATCACGTCCACCGTGCCGCCGGGCGCGAACGGCACGATCAGGCGCACCGGTCGCGCCGGATATTGCTCCACCGTGGCGCAGTGGCCCGCAAGCGGTAACATCGGGAATGCGGCAACCGCCGCCAACGCAAAGCCCGCGCGCCGCGTTACGCTGTTCATCCGCTTAAGCAATTCATTCGATCACGCCGTTAACTGGCGCACCATTTCTTCCACATGGCGCAACGTGACCTCGCGCATCTCCGCGGGCGTGAGGTTGCTCAGCGGGTGCTGCATTTCGATGAACGGATGCCCATCCATGCCCGTATTGCGAAACTGGGCGACCGCCGAATTCCTGAAAGCCCGCGTGATGACGACCGTCGCCGGGATACCGCGCTTTTCGAACTCTACCGTGTCGTGCACACTGCACAACGTGCAGGACCCTCACCCGCCCAGCGCCGCAATGGCCACCTGCGCTTCCCTGGCCATGTCGTCGATCATTTCGCTGGTTGCCGGTTTCGAGAAGAATTCCTTGCGCCGGATGATGACCCGGGCGACGCCGTAGCGCTCGCGCAGTGCGTCGGCAAACGTCTCGAGAATGACGTCACCCTGCTCTTTGGAGTTGTCGAGCAGCGCGACCACCTTGTTCGTCAGGTCCATCGGGCGCGCGGCCAGCGCGACCCTCGCCCGGTGCTTCTTCGCCGTGGGATCGATGAAACCCAGATTGTCAGTCATGCTTGTCTCCTGGTTAGCTGCGCTAAATGTCGTATTTGCCGTGCACCGGGCGGCTTGAACCATTCCAGCCGTGGCACACCGCGGTGATCGGGCCCATGCCGCCGGCCACAAACAACTGCAATGTCGCCGGGTCCTTGACCGCCTTGATGAAATATTCGTCGTCGTCCGGATCGACGCCCATTGCCTGCACGCGCTCGGGACGCCAGTTGCCGCCGAGCTTGAGGTTACCCTGCTTGCGCCCGGCCAGCTCGCACAGGCGGCCATGCACGTCAGCGCGGCTCATACCCGCGTTCGCGCACAGGCGCGAGTGATCCGGGCTCATGGCCACCGCGATGCCCGAACGAAACCACATTTGCCACGAACCGGTCGCGGTCATCGTATCCGCGATTCCCCGCAACAAGCGTTCCGGTTCCGTGCTCACGTCGTCGAAATGCAGGCGCGGGCTCTCCACCATCACGCAACTGATCACGTTGTCGTCAGCCGCATAACCGCGTGAGACCGCGAGGCTTTCCCACGGGCTCGCTTCCATGTTCTCTGTCAGGCACGCGGTGTAGCGGATCGGCGAGCTGAAAACGGTCGCCGACGCGCCGCCCGGAATGCCATTGCCCAAATTCAGCAGCATCAGGCGGATCGCGCGGCCTATCGTCGCGTTGGCGCGGAATCCCGGCCCGAAGCAGCCGTTGCCGCCGTGAATGCCTATTTTTTTTGCATAAGGCCCGTTGATTATCATGAGCGGCGCGACACCATGCATCGTGCATTGCACGCCGCCCATGTTGAATTCTTCGCGCACGATCTGCGCTACACCACCGAGCACTACCGGCAGATACTCGGGCTTGCACCCCGCCATCAGCGCATGGATCGCGACCGTGCGCACCGTGGCGGCCTCGCCGGCAGGCGGAATGTTGGCGATGAGTTCGTCGGGGCTGCGGCGCGTTCCCGTCAGCATCCATTTAACGCGCTCCTCGGTCGGGGTCACGACGGGAAAGCCGTCCGACCATTCTTTCGCGAGAAAGAATTCAAATTCGTCTACATTACTCACCAATCCGTATTCTCCTCGACCTTAGCGACTGACTGCGACGCGGCCCGCGATGCACGGAAGACAAGAACGCATCTCAAAAACAACAATGGACAGGATTTACAAGATTAACAAGATTAGAACCAGTCAAGAAATCATGTAAATCCTGTTAATCCTGTCTATTCTGGTTTTGTTTGGCGGGCTTTGCTCGTATTTTTGAGATACGCTCGAGTCAAATAGTAGCAAACCAAGCGTGATTAACAAGCACGATTTTTTCGTCCGTTTTTTGCGCCGCCATACCCGACTCGCAAGCGGTGATCGGCTGCCCCCCGCAGCACCGCGGAATTTCGCTTATACTGGCGGCAGCATTCCCGGTCTCAGCAATGAGGAGGGCCTATGTACAAGCACATCCTGCTGCCGACCGACGGCTCGTCGCTGTCGGAAATCGCAATCGATAACGGACTCAAGTTCGCGAAGGAGACCGGCGCGAAAGTGACCGGCTTCTACGTCATGGTCGAGCGCCCCGTCGAGTCCTTCGAGGGTTACGCGCCAGTCGACGTGAAAGCACCCGCGCATGACGAGCTCTCGAAACAGGACGCGCAGAAATATCTCGCCAACATTGCGAACAAGGCCAAAGCATCGGGCGTGACATGCGCAACGCTGTCCATGCCGCACACTTCGCCGCATCAGGCGATCATCAAAGCCGCAACTGACAACGGCTGCGATCTCATCGTCATGGCTTCACACGGCCGCAAAGGCGTTACCGGCGAGCTGGTCGGGTCCGAAACCGCGCGCGTGATTACCGGCTGCAAGATTCCGGTGCTGGTGTACCGCTAAGCTTTAAGCTATCAGCGGTCAGCTGTCAGCTGTCAGCGTTCAACCAAGCCCGTTTCGGATTACTTTTGGGGGGCAAGCTGACCCCTGATGGCTGATTGCTGACTGCTTCGCGACAGCACACCGCGCGTGATAAAATAACGCTTAATTCACCGCGGATAGCCATGGCGCTCACACCACTGACGGCTTTGTCTCCCCTCGACGGGCGCTACCGCAGCAAGGTCGAGCCGCTGCGCCGCCACTTCAGCGAGTTCGGCCTGATCGGTTACCGCGTGCGGGTCGAAGTCGAATGGCTGAAAGCGCTCGCCGCCGAACCCGCGATCAAGGAAGTTCCGGCATTTTCGGCCGCCACGCTCAAGCAGCTCGACGCTGTCGTTAAAAAGTTTTCAGAGTCCGACGGCGCGGCAGTCAAAACGATAGAAGCGCGCACCAATCACGACGTCAAGGCGATCGAGTATTTCCTCCGCAACAAGCTGAAGGCCAGCGCCGAAATCGCCAAGGTCGCGGAATTCATCCACTTCGCGTGCACGTCCGAAGACATCAACAACCTGTGCCACGCGCTGATGCTGAAAGCGGCGCGCGACGAAATCATGCTGCCGGCGCTCGGCCAGATCATAGCCCGCCTCGCCGCGCTCGCGCACAAGTTCGCCGGCGCCGCCATGCTCGCGCACACGCACGGCCAGCCCGCAAGCCCGACCACGCTCGGCAAGGAAATCGCCAACGTGGTGGCGCGCCTCAGGCGCGCACGCGACCGGATTGCCGCGGTCAAGCTGCTCGGTAAACTGAACGGCGCGGTCGGCAATTACAACGCGCATCTCGCGGCCTACCCCAACGTGGACTGGGAAAAACTCGCGCGCCGTTTCGTCGAAAATCTCGGACTCGAATTCAATCCTTACACGACACAAATCGAGCCGCACGACGCCATCGCCGAATTGTTTGATGCCTATGCGCGCGCCAATACGATACTGCTCGACCTTGACCGCGACGTGTGGGGGTACATCTCGCTTGGATACTTCAAGCAGAAGACCAAAGCCGGCGAAATTGGCTCGTCGACCATGCCGCACAAGGTAAACCCGATCGATTTCGAGAATTCGGAAGGCAATCTCGGCGTCGCCAATGCGCTCTTGCGGCACATGGGAGACAAGCTGCCGGTTTCGCGCTGGCAGCGTGACCTCACTGACTCGACCGTATTGCGCAACATGGGCGTCGCGCTCGGCCACACCCTGCTCGCCTACGACTCCTGCCTCAAAGGGTTGGGCAAGCTCGAAGCCAACCCCGCGAAACTTGCGGCCGATCTCGATGCCAACTGGGAAGTGCTCGCCGAACCGATACAGACCGTGATGCGGCGCCACGGCGTGACCGGAGCTTACGAGCAACTGAAGAAGCTCACGCGCGGCAAAGGCGGCATCACGCGCGAATCGCTGCGCGCGTTCATCAAAACGCTGGCGATACCCAGCGCCGACAAGAAACGCCTGCTCGCGCTGACGCCGGCGAAGTACATCGGCAAAGCGGCGGAGCTGGCGAAAAAGATCTAAAGCTTCGCCGCAGAGGACGCGGGGGACGCTGAGGATAAGCAAGCGAAACAATTGAAAAGGGGGATACCATGAACAGAGCAATGACAGCGGGTCTGGTTTTGCTGGTCGGTATGTCAGGAGCTGCCTTCAATGCATTCGCGGCGGATGCGGGCAAGCTCCGGGTGGTCTCGGACCAGACGGTCACGGGTTTCGCCTTTCCGGAATCGGTCGGCTGCGACCCCGGCGGAAAAGCCCTTTACGTAAGCCAGTTCGGGGGCACCGAGTTGAAGCCTGCAGAAAAGGACGGCAACGGCAGGATCAGCAAGTTGGCGCTGGACGGCAAGGTTCTGGAGTCGCGGTTTCTTCCCGATCCGGGCGATGTCCTGAACAAACCCAAAGGCAACTGGATCAAGGGCAACCGGCTGTGGGTCGCAGACATCGACTCGGTATGGATTTTCGATCTTAAGACGCACCAGGGCAGGAAGCTGCCGATTCCGGGCATCCAGTTCGCCAACGACGTGGCGATCATGGGCAATGCGCTTTATGTCAGCGACAACCGGGCCGACAAGCTGTTCAAGATCGAGCCTGCGGACTTCCTCGGCGCCAAGGTCAAGCCGAAAATCACGGAGGTCTTTGCGGGCAAAGGGATCAATCCCAACGGTATCTATCCGGCCAAAGACAGCACGCTGCTGATGGTCGGCTTCAAGTCCGACAAGGAACCCAGGGGCATTTATTCGGTCAACGCCAAGGGCGAAATCAAGGAGCTCGCGAAGGACATCGGCCGGCTGGACGGCGTGTATGAAATGAAAGACGGCACCCTCCTCGCCACCGACTAGAATTCGGGATCGCTGTTCAGCTGGAGCGCGAAGGACGGCAAGCAGACCCTGGCGTCGGGATTCAAGGGGCCGGCTGATTTTTGCGTCATTCCCCAGGCCAAGGAGTACCTGGTGGTCGTTCCTGATCTGGTTAAAAGCGAATTGCGGTTGATACGGCTCGCCAAGTAGCACACGCTCTGCGCGGCTCAGCTTTTGGTTTCGGCACGAATTTTCTGCCGGACAAACTCGACGATGCCCGGCATGATCGACAGCACGATGATGCCGATGATAAACAGCGTCAGGTTTTGCTTCACGACCGGGATGTTGCCAAAATAATAACCGCCGAACACGAAAAACCCGATCCAGAACACGCTGCCCGAGAAGCTGTAGAACATGAACTTCGGATACTCCATGCGGCCGATGCCGGCAACGAACGGCGCAAATGTGCGGACGATGGGAAGAAAGCGCGCGAAGATCACGGTCTTGCCGCCGTGCTTCTCGTAAAAGCGGTGGGTGCGATCGAGGTGTGCCGGGTTGAGCAGGCGTGACTTCTCCAGCCTGAACACACGTGGGCCGACAAATCGTCCGATCCAGTAATTGGTATTGTCGCCGCTGAATGCGGCCACTACCAGCAGCGCAAACAGCCCATGCACGTACATCGCGCCGGTCGCCGCCAGCGTGCCGGCGACGAACAGCAGCGAGTCGCCGGGCAGAAACGGCGTCACCACCAGCCCGGTCTCGCAGAAAATGATCAGGAACAGAATCAGGTAAATCCAGACTCCGTAGTTATCCGCCAGCCACTTCAGGTGCTGGTCGAGGTGCAGTACGATGTCGAAGAACTGCGCGAGCAACTCCACGATGCGCCTAGATGACCGCGCCGACGTCGGTCTTTTTCTCGGGCTTGACCAGGTCCTCGCGCGACACGCGCAGCCACATCACGATCGGGCTTGCGACCAGCACCGACGAATAAATGCCGAACAGGATGCCGATCGTCAGCGCCAGCGCGAAATAATGCAGTGTTTCGCCGCCGAAGATCAGCATCGAGGTCACCATCAACTGCGTGCAGCCGTGGGTGATGATGGTGCGCGACATGGTGCGGGTGATGGCGTTGTCGATGACGGTCGTCACCGTCGCCTTGCGCATCTTGCGGAAATTCTCGCGGATCCGGTCGAACACCACCACGGACTCGTTGACCGAGTAGCCGAGTATGGCAAGCACCGCGGCGAGCACCGTCAGCGAGAATTCCCACTGGAAGATCGAGAAAAATCCGAGAATGATGACCACATCATGCAGGTTGGCGATGATCGCCGCGACGCCGAATTTCCATTCGAAACGCAATGCCAGATAAGCCACGATGCCGAGCGACACGAACAGCAATGCGAGCGCGCCGTTTTCGAACAATTCGGTGCCGACCTGTGGCCCGACAAATTCGACCCGCCGCATCTCAACCGCGGCATCGTCCTTGCGCAATTCGTTCATGACCTGCTCGGACAGCTGCGCGCCCGTAAACCCCTGCTTTACCGGCAGCCGGATCAGCACGTCGCGCGCGGTGCCGAAGCTCTGCACTGCGGCATCGGTGAAGCCCAGTTTCGCGATTGCCTCGCGGATTTTGTTCACGTCCGGCGCCTGCTTGTAGCTGACTTCCATCACGGTGCCGCCGGTGAAGTCGACGCCGAAATTAAGTCCCTTGGTCGCCAGCGACGCCACCGCGATCAAAAACGTGATGACCGAGATCACGTTGAAGATCAGCGCATAGCGCATGAACGGGATGTCTTTTTTTATTCTGAAGAATTCCATGTTGGCCCGTAAGCAGCAAGCGTCCTACCGCTTGGTGTCCTGTTGGTGTTTTTCGGCGCCTGCTTTCCAGACCTGGCCGATCGAAATGCTCTCCAGCCGGCGGCGGCTGCCGTAATACAGATTGACGATGCCGCGCGATACCGTCACCGCGCTGAAAATCGAAGTCAGAATGCCAAGGCACAGCACCACGGCAAAACCTTTGACCGGCCCTGATCCCAGCAGAAACAGCATGGCGCCGGCAATCAGCGTCGTGATGTTGGAGTCGATGATGGTGCCCCACGCCCGGTCGTAGCCGGCATGAATTGCGGCCTGCGGCGTATTGCCGTTGCGCAGCTCTTCGCGGATGCGCTCGATGATCAACACGTTGGCATCGATCGCCATGCCTACGGTCAGCGCAATGCCGGCCATGCCGGGCAGGGTCAGCGTCGCCTGCAGCATCGACAACAGCGCGACCAGGAACAGCACGTTGATCGCCAGCGCCACGATCGAAATCACGCCGAACATGTGGTAGTACGCGATCATGAAAACGGCAATCAGCGTAAAACCTATCCACGTCGAGTGGAAACCGATCTTGATGTTTTCGGCGCCCAGGCTGGGCCCAACGGTGCGCTCCTCGATGATGTCCATCGGCGCCGCCAATGCCCCCGCACGTAACAATAATGCGAGATCGTTGGCCTCGCGCGGCGTCTTGCTGCCGGTAATTTGGAAGCTGCCGCCAAGCTGGTCCTGGATCACTGGCGCCGTAATTACCTCAGGCTTGCCCTTTTCGATCAGCAGTACCGCCATGCGGCGCTTGATTGCGTCGCGGGTGACATCGCGCATGATGCGCGCCCCCTGGCCGTCGAGTTCGATCGCCACCACCGGCCTCTGATCGCGCTGGTCGAAAGTCGGTGCGGCCTTGGTGAGGCGCTCCCCGGTAATGATGACCTGCTTGGAAATCAGCAGCGGCTCCGCGGCGGCGCCACGCCGCTCGTAAAACAGTTCGGTCCCGAATGGAACGTTGCCCTTGATGGCGGCCTCGATTTTCGTCGGATCGTAGTCGCGGCCCTGCGGATCGCTGGCGTGCGCCTCGACCATCCGGATTTCGAGGCTGGCGGTGCGGCCGAGTATGTCCTTGGCGCGCGCGGTGTCCTGCACGCCCGGCAGCTGCACCACGATCCGGTCGGAACCCTGCTGCTGGATGATGGGCTCGGCCACGCCGAGTTCGTTAACGCGGTTCCTGAGGGTCGTGATGTTCTGCTCGATGGCCGACTTCTGGGTTTCCGTCTGCGCCTGAGGCGTGAGCGCGCCCGTGATGCGGAATTCACCCGGCCCTTCCAGCGTTTTCAGCGCCAGGTCGGGCGCGATGCGCTCGATTTCGCGCTGCGCTTTTTCGCGGGCGTCGGCGTCGCGGAACTTGATCACGATAGTCTGGGTCTCGCGCGCAATGCTGGCATATGAAAGCTTCTTCTCGCGCAGCGCATTGCGGATAAAACCGACCTGACCGTCGAGCCGCTTGTTGAGGGCGGAAGGCAAATCGACCTGCAGCAAAAAATGGATGCCACCGCGCAAGTCGAGGCCCAGATACATCGGCAGCGCGTTGATCGCCGAAAACCACCGGGGCGAGTCCGAAATCAGGTTCAGCGCAAGAATAAACGACGGGCTGTCACGGTCCGGATTCAGCGCCTGGTCCAGCACGTCCTTGGCTTTGAGCTGGCTGTCGGTGTCCCGGAACCTTACTTTGATGCTGTTGGGATCGGTAAACATGCCGTCGAGCGGGATCGAATTGGCCGCGAGCGTCTTCTCCACGGTTTCCATGACCGCGGCATCGACCCTGGCGGTGACCTTGAGCGGAGAAATCTGGACGGCCGGAACCTCGCCGAAGAAATTCGGCAGGGTATAAAGCACGCTGGTCACCAGCGCAAAGCCGATGAGCAGGTATCTCCAGAGCGGGTAGCGATTCATGTGCTTTGCGTGAGGAGTAAAGAGTCAGGAGTAAAGAGCAGAACCAACATGAGGCTTGCTTTTCACTCCCGACTCTTCACTCTTAACTCTTCACTCAATGTTCTTAATCGTTCCCTTGGGCAGCGCCAGCGCTACCGACGGGCGCTGCACGCGGATTTCGATATTGTCGGCGATCTGCAACGTCACATAGTTGTCGCTCAACTTGCTGATCCTGCCGATGATGCCGCCGGCGGCGACGACTTCATCGCCCTTCTGCAGGGCATCGATCATCGCCTTGTGTTCCTTGGCGCGCTTCATTTGGGGACGAATCATCAGGAAGTACAGCACGATGAACATCAGGACGATCGGCATCATCGACCACAGGTCGGCGCCGGGAGGCGCGCCTGCTTGGGCCCAGGCTTCATTGATCAGCACGGAATTTCCTCCTTAAATATCGGGCATATGCGGCGGCTCGCCGGCCACGACCCGTAAAAAGGTGCGTATTCTAACACGGCACGGCGCGCAGCCGCCTGAATTCCGCAATGAAATCAGCGAGGCGGCGCTGCGCTATCGCTTCGCGCAGCCCGCGCATCAGCTCGAAAAAATAATAAAGGTTGTGCCACGTGTTGAGCCGCGCACCGAGAATTTCGTTAACTTTCTGCAGGTGATGCAGGTAGGCGCGGCTGAAATGGCGGCAGGTATAACACGCGCAGGCGCCGTCAAGCGGCCGCACGTCGCCGCGGTACTGCGCGTTTCGCAGCTTGATGGTGCCGTGCCGCGTGAAAATCCAGCCGTTGCGCGCGTTGCGTGTGGGCAGCACGCAATCAAACATGTCGATGCCGGCGGCGACTGCCTCCACGATATCCTCGGGCGTGCCCACCCCCATCAGATAGCGCGGTTTGGCGGCGGGCAACTGCGGCGCGGTGTGCTTCAGCATGCGCCGCATGTCACGCTTCGGCTCGCCGACCGACAATCCGCCGATCGCGTATCCGTCGAAACCGATTGCGGTCAGCCCCGCCAGCGAGCGGTCGCGCAGGTCTTCGTGCATGCCGCCCTGTACTATCCCGAACAACGCGTTGGCGTTGCCTTCCGCGGCGCTCGCGCCGGCGTGGAACTCGCGCTTGCTGCGCTCCGCCCAGCGCAAGCTCAATTGCATCGAATCGCGCGCCTGCTCCAAGTCGGCCGGATAAGGCGTGCATTCATCGAACACCATGACGATGTCGGCATTGAGCACGCGCTGGATGCGCATCGACTCCTCCGGCGTCAGAAAGCACGGATCGCCGTTGACCGGCGACTGGAACTTGACGCCCTCCTCGCTGATCTTGCGCAGCTCGCCCAGGCTGAACACCTGAAAGCCGCCGGAATCGGTCAGTATCGGCCCCTCCCAGCCCATGAAGCGGTGCAGGCCGCCGTGCGCAGCGATCACATCGAGCCCGGGCCGCAACCAGAGGTGAAACGTATTGCCGAGCACGATTTGCGCGCCGATCTGTTCAAGCTCGGCGGGACTCATTGCTTTGACCGTGCCGTAGGTGCCGACCGGCATGAACGCCGGCGTATCGACGGTGCCGTGGGCGAGCCTGAGCGTGCCACATCGAGCCGCGCCGTCGGTGGCTGCAATCTTAAATTCGATCATGGGCCCAGTTTCGCCAGCGCCCGCCGCATGTCATCCGGCATGTTCACCGGCCGGTGGGTGTCGCGGTCGCAGCAGACGTGAATGAAATGCCCCTGTGCCGCCGCGGTCGTCTCGTCGTTGCGGAAAATGCCGATCTCGAAGCGCACGCTGCTTTTGCCGAGGTGCGCCACCCGCAGGCCGCAATGCACGATGTCGGGAAACGAGATCGGGCCGAAATACTGGCAGCCGGTTTCCACGACAAGACAGATCGGTCCTTCGTCCATTTTCAGCACGCCTGCGCGCAGCATATATTCGTTGACCGCGGTGTCGAACCACGAATAATAGACGACGTTATTGACGTGGCTATAGACGTCGTTGTCCATCCAGCGCGTGGTGATGGTCAAAAAATGCGGGTAGCGGTCGCGGGTTTCGGGTTGTTGTCTTTTCACTTAGGTCTTCCTTGGCGTCCTTCGCGTCCTTGGCGGTTAAGGATTTTGACGCTCTAACAGCATTGCATCGCCGTAGCTGAAAAAGCGGTAGCGTTGCTCGACAGCGTGACGATATGCGTGGCGGACATTATCCACGCCGGCGAACGCGGAAACCAGCATCAGGAGCGTCGAGCGCGGCAAATGAAAATTGGTAATCAGGCGGTCGACCACGCGAAACGGATAGCCCGGCATGATGAATAGCCGCGTTTCCGCGCTACCCGCACGCAATTCACCTGTAGCGGCAGCCGCTTCGAGGGCGCGTAGCGACGTAGTGCCGATTGCGATCACTTTGCGGCCACCCGCGCGCGCGGCGGCGACCGCCTCGACCGTCGATTGCGGCAACGAGTACCACTCGCTGTGCATTTTGTGCTCAGCAAGGTTTTCAGCGCGTACCGGCTGGAACGTGCCGGCGCCAACGTGCAGCGTAAGCGTTGCAAGCACGGCGCCGCGCGCTCGCAGCGCAGCGAGCAACGCGTCGTCGAAATGCAGTCCGGCTGTCGGCGCCGCCACTGCCCCCGGCGCGCGCGCGTAAACCGTCTGGTAACGCTCCGCGTCGGCGGCGTCAGGCTGATGCGTGATGTAGGGCGGCAATGGTACGCTGCCCGCGCGCTCGATCAGCTCCAGCGCGTTGTCACAATCCATGAAGCGCAACTCGAAAAATTCTCCCCGGCGGCCGAGCACCTCGGCCATCACGCCATGCGCGAGCAGCAATTGGCCGGCAGCGCGCGGGGCTTTGCTTGCGCGAACCTGCGCGAGCACCCGCTCGTGATCAATCACGCGCTCGATCAGCACCTCGACCTGCCCGCCGCTTTGCTTGCGGCCGGCAAGCCGCGCCTTGATCACACGCGTATCGTTCATCACTAACACATCGCCAGCATTGACGAGCCCGGGCAGGTCCCGAAACTCGCGTGCGCGCAATTCGCCGGTCACGCCATCGAGGTGCAGCAGACGGCTCGCGGTGCGTTCGGCCGCGGGAAACTGCGCAATCAACTCCGGCGGCAGTTCGTAATCGAAATCGGAAAGCTTCACCGCGCCGATTATACTGGCCGCGCGCGGTTGCCCGAGTGTACGCATTGCGGGATAATCCGCCGCTCAGCCGGGATGGCGGAACTGGTAGACGCACCGGACTCAAAATCCGGCGGTAGCGATACCGTGGGGGTTCGATTCCCCCTCCCGGCACCAAGTGCAATGCAGTTGGTATGCCGGATTTCTGCGCAGGCTCGGCCAAGCTAAAATCCACCAATATCGTGGGGGCTATCCCCCTCCCGGCACCAGGTGCGTCAAAGGTGGCGAGGCGGTTTTCAGTGCAAACCGACCTAATTGCAGGCACTTCGGCACTAAAATGCGGATAGTGCCGAAGGATCACAAGGACATGGAATGACTTTTTGCGTCGAGGGCCTGCGAGGAACCGGCCCCGAAGGAACGGTACGCCATATCGGCGATTACGAAAAACTTGAGGACGCCGTCGCGGCGGCCAAAAGAGTCGTGGACAAATTTCTGTTTCAGGAATACGCGAGGGGCACTTCGCCCGATGTCATTTTCAGCGTTTATCAAAACCTGGGCGAATTCCCTTACATATTCCGGAATGACGACAAAACCATGAATGTCCACGAGTTCAATCATCTTCAATACGCAATGGCTGAATGCGCCAAATTGAGCGCCCACAAGAAAAAGGTCTGAACGGCGGCGAAGCGCCCGTGATGTCCATTGACTGGGCGTTATTGAAGCTTCGACGCAATTAACGCTGACTTGTACAAGGAGCTACGATGTTTACTCGCCGCAGATTTCTGAAGGGCGCGCTCGGCGCAGGCGCGGGCTTGACGCTGGCGGCGCAGGGTTCGCACCGTGCGGCGGCCCAGACGGCCGCCACGCACGCGCAGCGCAACAAGGAACTGGTGCTGCGCCTGAAGAAATCGCAAGGCACCGTGGAAAACGAAACCGTCATGCGCGAAACCCTGGCGCCGGGGTACAAGCGCTTGCGCGGCGGCATGTCCAATCTGGCAGCCAATGCGCGTGACCAGGGATTCCCCGACGCCGGCCTGAATTTGCGCGGCGCCATTCCTGACCGAGTCGACGTCATCGAAGAGAGCATCGCAGAAGGAGATCTGGTGGGATTGATCTGGCGCATTACCGGCACGCACCGCGGCAATCTTTTCGGCATTCCACCGACGGGCAAGCCTGTCGACGTCTACGAGATGGGTGTCTGGCGCGTTACGGACGGAAAAATCACGGAAGCCTGGTTCATGGTCGACGAAGCGGGACTGCTGAAGCAACTCGGGGCGAAGCTGCCGCCGCGAAAAGACGGCCAGCTGATTGCACCGCCGGTGACCGGCGCGGGCGAGGACCCTGACGCCGTGCTAAGGCGCCTCGAGGCCGGGCCGCTGGTCACGACGGAAGACCGCAATCGGTTAATGGTCGCGCGTTCCAAAGGTTCTGCTCCGCCACAGGGCGACCGCGCGGCGGATTACAAACAGCGCCGCTTCGGCTTCCAGCACCTACGCGACTACGGCATCGCCAGGAACGTGGCGAATCAGAATATCACTGCGTCGTTGCCCGGCCGCCGCGACCGCATCGACGGATTTATTGCGGAAGGCGAAAAAGTCTGGATGAGGTTCAAGCTCGCCGGCATCCACGGCGCCCCGCTCTACGGATTGGCGCCGACCGGCAAACCGGTCGAGATACCGGAACTCGGTGTCATGCGCATAGTCGACGGCAAATGGAAGGAAAGCTGGTACTTCGGGGACGAACTCGGGCTGTTATTGCAGCTCAACGCTTTGCACATGCTTGAGAATTAGCGGCGCCGGGGTCCGGACAGGCAACGCTCCGCCACCGCCTTACGCCTCCCGGCTGCGCTGTGCTATGCTTCCCGCCCTGCGCGCTAAGCCGCCGCTGAAAGCTGAGTTTGGAGACCAAAATGCGCATGGAAGTCCACGTTCACGGCACCGCATTCCTGTGCAAAGGCGTGCACCTGACGCAGGTTGAGCACGCGCTGCGCCCGTGGCTCGATTATCTCGAAATCGATGCCATCGCCAAGGTGCAAAGCCTTGAGCGCGAGGAACCCGGCATCCGTTTCGACGCCAAGGAACAAGCGCTCGATTTGTGCTGGACGGGCGAGGTCGGCCGCAGTTTTCACCACCGGCTGAAAGAAGCGTTCGAGGCGCTCGGTCCGCTCACCGAATACGCTTCCGAAATAACGCTGACCTGTTACCACGACAACGGCAAGGAAGAATTCCAGCAGATCTTCATCGGGCCGAGCGCGGAGGCGATACACGAAATCCGCCGCCAGTGCGTCGAAGAAGACCTCTCTGCGCTTCTGTCGCCGCATTTCGACAAAACGCGCGTTGACCAGGTCGCCGGCCTCGTTAACCAGATGTTCGACGAAGACTGGAAGAAACGCCCGCCCGCCGAAGACCAGGCCCTCTCTACGCCGGTATTGCAGCCGCATCCGCGGAATAGACACCTGCATTAAGAAACGTGAATGAGTGAACAAGTGAACGAGTGAAACCCCCTCCCTAACCCTCCCCCTTGTCAAAAGGGGGAGGGAACCTTTCACCTCTTCACCCCTTCACCCCTTCACTCGTTCACGCATGGACGAAATCGTCAAGCAGGGAATGGTTAAATGGCCCAATGTAGAGGCGGAGCGCCGCGGACTCGTTAGCGCTAAGCCTGCGAAGCGCTCGCTTGCGGGCAGCGGCGCCCTACCGCCGGATTAAGCGCGACGACCCAAACTTCATGGACGAAATCGTCAAGCAGGGAATGGTCAAATGGCCCAATGTAGAGGCGGAGCGCCGCGGACTCGTTAGCGCTGAGCCTGCGAAGCGCCCGCTTGCGGGCAGCGGCGCCCTACCGCCGGATTAAGCGCGACGACCCAAACTTCATGGACGAAATCGTCAAGCAGGGAATGGTTAAATGGCCCAACGTGCCGGCGGTCTACGGCTGGCTCGGCCTCGACCGCCGCGGCCGATGGCTGCTCAAAGGCGATCCCATCTCCAATCCGGCGGTCGCCGACTTCATCAGCCGCAACTATGAGCATGACGCCACCGGCCGCTGGTTTTTTCAGAACGGGCCGCAGCGGGTATTCGTTGCGCTGGCCTATACACCACTGGTCTACCGTATTCGCTGGGACCCCGATCCCAAAGCCCCTTTGCGCATCGAAGCACACACCGGCATGGTCGTGCGCGAGGTCGATAGTGCATGGATCGACGATGCGGGCATCCTGCTGCTCGTAACCGAGCAGGGTGCGGGCATGGTGGACGACCGCGACCTCGACCGCTTGCTCTCGTGCTTCGTCGATAAAGCGGGCAATGCGCTGCCGGAGGAAGTCATTGCGGAAATGATCGAACGCCTGCAGGCCGGAGGCATTGTCGGCCTGTACTTTTGCTACCGCGAGCACACTGTGCCGGTCACAGCGGTCGCTTCCGCCGACGTTCCGGCAAAGTCCGGGTTCGTGCAGCGGCCGGTGCAGCCTGTCGGCCAGGAAGAATGTTATTGAAAGTCGTGAGAAGTGAAGAGTAAGGAGTGAGGAGTAAGATCGCTCCCGCACTTTTTTCAGACACCCTGAATTTCCGCAAAGGCCCCATGCCATGACAACTGATGAAAAAGAACTGCGCACCAAAATGCTCAAGGCCTGGCGCTTTCTGTACCAGCGCGGCTTTATCGAGGGTTTCGGTCACATCAGCGGCCGCCTGCCGGGCGCGGACACATTTTTGCTCACGCGCCATTCGCTGGCCCTGAAGGCGTCATCCAGCGATCTGATTACCGTCGATCTCAATGGCCGCAAGCTCGCGGGCAAAGGCGACATCCCGGGCGAGTATCCGATCCACTCCGAAATCCTGCGCGCGCGGCCGGACGTTTGCAGCATCATTCATTACCATGGCATGCACGCCACCGCCTTCACCACGAGCGAAATCAGGCTCAAGCCGATACACATCATGGGCACCCTCTTCGCCGACGGGCTGCCGATTTACGACGATCCGCGACTGGTGCAGAACACACAGCGCGGGCAGGCGTTGGCACAAGTGTTGGGCACGCACCGGGCTGCGTTGCTGCGTGCCCACGGCGTGGTGGTCACCGGCGGCAACGTCGAGGAAGCGGTGACCGCCGCCTTTCTGATCGAGGAGAACGCGCATCGTGCTTATTTGAGCTGCGCAATGGGCAAACCGATCTGGATCGAAGACCGGCTCGCCGCCAATGCCGCAGCCGAGCTGCTTAAGAGCCGCGGACCGTTTCGCCGCGTATGGGCCATGGTCGAAGGCGAAACCAAAGCGTGAGCGCGCGGCAATATCCCCGGATCGACGCCGCCCTGCTGTCTTGCGCTTTGTTCGCCGTGCTGCCCGCGCACGCACAGACCTACCCGGTGAAGCCGATACGCATCGTCACGGCGTTCGCCAGCGGCGGCTCGGATCTCGTGACCCGCTGGCTCGCCCTCAAACTCGCGCCCGTCATCGGCCAGCAGGTGATTACCGATCCACGCACCGGCGCCGGCGGCAACATTGCGCACGACATAGTCGCCAAGGCTGCGCCGGATGGCTATACCCTGCTCATGGGGGCGCCGCCAGTCGTCATCAATCCTCACCTGAACCCGAAACTTGCCTATGACGCGGTGCGCGATTTCGCGCCGATCGCTTTGCTCGCCACCATACCCAACATACTGGTCGTCCACCCTTCGGTCCCTGCCAAGACCATGGCCGAACTGGTGCAGATCGCCCGCAGCCATCCGGGCAAACTTGCATATGGTTCCGGTGGAGTAGGGTCAACCAATCATCTCGCGGCCGAACTGCTGATGTCGCAGACCAAGACGCGGATGGTTCACGTGCCATACAAAGGCGCGAATCTCGGGCTGCTCGGCGCCATGAGCGGCGAGGTCGATGTGGTCATCACGACCATGTCCGGCGTCGCGGTTTCATACGTCAATCAGGGCAAGATGCGCGGTCTGGCGATTCTGGACACCAAGCGGGTCAGCTCCTTGCCGCAAATCCCGAGCGTGATCGAAGCCGGCATGCCGCAACTGGTGGCCATCAACTGGTACATACTTCTCGCACCATTGGGCGCGCCGCGCGAGGTCGTCGAGCGGCTCAATATGGAGTCGGTCAGGATTTTCCAGTTGCCCGAAACGCGTGAACGCCTAGATGTCGTGGGTGGTGTGCCGGTAGGCAGTACCCCGGAGCAGGCTGTGGAATTTCTGCGCAATGAAAACGCGCGCTGGGGCGCGGTGATCCGGGGTGCGGGCATCAAGGTGGAATGAGCATAGATGCTGCCCCTTGCTGATTTCCCGGTCGCCGCGAGGTGCCGCGTCCGCGGCGTGCTGTGCGACATCGACGATACGCTGACCACCGGCGGCCGCTTGACCGCGCCCGCTTATGAAGCGATGGAGCGTCTGCAACGCGCAGGATTGCTGGTAATCCCCATCACCGGGCGCCCTGCCGGCTGGTGCGATCATATCGCGCGCATGTGGCCGGTCGATGCCGTGGTCGGCGAAAACGGCGCGTTCTATTTCCGCTACGACCACGCCGGGCATGCAATGCAGCGGCATTTTGCGGATGACCCGGCAACACGCAGCCAAAATCGCGCGCGTCTAATTCAGATCGGCGCGCATATCGTCGAAGCCGTTCCCGGTGCGAAACTCGCCGCCGACCAGCACTATCGGGAAACCGATCTTGCCATCGACTACTGCGAAGACGTGCCGCGGCTCGCGCCTGCGGCAGTCCGGCAAATCGTGACGCTGATGCAACAGGAGGGACTCACCGCGAAAGTAAGCTCGATCCATGTCAACGGCTGGTTCGGCGGCCACGACAAGCTGTCAATGACCAAAACGCTGATGCACGCCTGCTTCGGCATCGGTGCCGATGCACTCAAGACCGAATTCGTATTTGCCGGCGATTCGCCCAACGATGCGCCGATGTTTGCTTTTTTTCCAAATGCAGTCGGCGTCGCGAACATCGCGGCGTTCAGCGATCAGCTGCCGGCCCTGCCCGCCTACATTACCACCGCGGCAAGCGGCGCCGGATTCTGCGAGCTGGCGGATTTCCTGCTCACCGCCCACCAAACCTGAAGCGTAGCCGCAAAGGACGCCAAGGACGCGAAGGACGCGAAGGAAAAACTAAAAGCAATAAACGAGGGAAAATTTAAGGATCACGCTCGGCGACAAAATTATATCAAGTTAGCGTAGGTTAGTTCCTTCTCCACCTTGAATCTCCTTTGCTTCCTTGGCGTCCTCTGCGGCAAAGCTTTTCAGATTATCCGTTTGCGGATCGCGGTCACAACGATTTCCGCAATGATCACCACCGCGAAAATCGCCAGCAGCACCATCGCCACGCGATCCCACTGAAATAGATTCATCGCAGTGTCGAGCGCCATGCCGATGCCGCCGGCGCCAACGAGGCCCAGGACCGCAGATTCGCGCACGTTGATGTCCCAGCGAAACAGCACCACCGACCAGAAAGCCGGCTGGATCTGCGGCCAGTACCCCTTGGTCAGCACCGACAACCAAGGTGCGCCGACCGCCTGCAGCGCTTCTATCGTGCCTTGGTTTGCCTCCTCGACCGCCTCACCGACGAGCTTGCCGACGAATCCGATCGAGCGAAACGCGATCGCAAGCGTGCCAGCCAGCGCGCCGGGGCCGAACACCGCGACGAACAGCAACGCCCATACCAGTGAATTGACCGAGCGGCTCGATACCAGCAGCAGCTTGGCTATATAGTTGAGAGTGCGGCTGGGCGTAATGTTATTGGCGGCCATCAGCCCTACCGGGAAGGCCATCAACACCGCCAGTATGGTGCCGAGCGTCGCGATATGCAGCGTTTCGACCAACGCTTCGTGCACGCCCTTCGGGTAATACGCGAAGGCGACCGGCCACATGCGCTTGAGCAAATCGGCCATCTGCTCGGGCGCGTCGAGCATGAACTCGGGTATCACTTCGACGGTCTGGATGGAAACCACGATAGCCGTCACCATCGCCAGATACACCGCGAAGCGCGCGAGCCGCTGCGCCGGCGTAAAGCGGCGCCAGGTTCTGGCCTCGAGTACTGCGACGGTCACGTTTGCCTACTCCTCGTCGACCCTGGTACGTTCGAGAAAAATCGCGCGCACCTGGGTCGCGATCAACTCGCCGACAAAGATTAAAAAGATGATGGAGAGCAGCATCGCGCAAACGAAGTCGTAGTCGAAGCGCTGGAATGCCGCAAATAGCGCACCGCCGATGCCGCCGGCGCCGACGATGCCGACCATGGTCGAGTTGCGCAGATTGGAATCGAGCTGGTAGGTTGCGAAGCCCATGAAGCGGCCGAACACCTGCGGCAGCACGCCGTAAGTGATGACGTTCATGAACGGCGCGCCGGTTGCACGTACCGCCTCGACCTGCTTCAGAGAAATCTCCTCGATCGCCTCGGCGAACAACTTGCCGATGAAGCCTATCGACGCCACCGTCAGCGCGGCAATCCCCGACAGCGCACCAAAGCCGAGCGCCTTGACAAACACGATGGCGACAATCACCGGGTGAAAGGAGCGGCACAACGCGATGAACATGCGCGCCGGCCAGGTCACCCACACCGGCATCAGGTTGCGCGAAGCCAGCAGCCCGATAGGCAGCGACACCAGTATGCCCAGTGTCGAGGCCAGTACCGCGATTTCAAGGCTTTCCGCCAGGCCTTTGGCCAGTATCTCCCAGCGCGAGAAATTCGGCGGAAACATGCGCCCGATGAAACGCGCCCCGTTGTCGAGCCCCACCATGAAACGTGCCCAGGTGACATCAAGGAGCGAGCACGCGTAGACAATGTACACGACGAGCGCGATCCAGCCCGCACGCGCCCACCAGTTGGGCTTGAATGCGATGCGGCCTGCGGCAACGGTTACCGTAACCAATCCTCGCCACCGTAGATGGACTTGAGATGACCGTCGGTGAGCCCCGCCGGCGCGCCGTCATATACGATCACACCGCCCGCCATGCCGATGATGCGGTCGGCGAACCGCCTGGCAAGTTCGACGTCGTGCATATTCACGATAATCGGAATATTTTTCGCAGTGCCGAGGTCGCGGATCAACGTCATGATTTCGACCGAAGTCTTGGGGTCGAGCGATGAAGTCGGTTCGTCGGCAAGCAGCAGCTTCGGATGCTGCATCACCGCGCGCGCAATGCCGACACGCTGGCGCTGGCCGCCCGACAGGCTGTCAGCGCGCTGATTGGCGAAACTGGTCAAACCGACCACTTCGAGCAGTTCGAAGGCCTCGTCGATGTCGCCGGGTGGAAACTTGCGCAACCACGCCTTGAGCGGCGCGACGTAGCCGAGGCGGCCGGTGAGCAGGTTTTCCATCACGGTGAGGCGCTCGACCAGGTTGTATTCCTGGAACACCATGCCGATCTGGCAGCGCGCGTCACGCAGCGCACGCCCCGACAGTTTGACCAGGTCCCGGCCCTGAAACACGATGGCTCCGGCGGTCGGCTCGACCAGGCGATTGATGCAGCGGATCAGCGTGCTTTTGCCGGTGCCCGACGGGCCGATGATGGCGGTGAAGCCGCGACCCGCGAATTCAAGACTGATGTCGCGCAGCACCGGCTTGCCGCGCGAGTATTCCTTGCTGAGCCCCTGGATACTCAGCGCGGCGCCGTTCTCCATCCGGGATTACTTTTTCGCCGCTTTTGCCTCGGCGGCTTTCTTGCGCGCCGCTTCTTCTCGCGCCGATTCCTTCTCGTACGCTGTTCGATTGAACGCCTCACCGGAACCCTCGGCCACCTTGCGCACCACTTCCCAGTCCTTGAGAAAAGTCACCGGGAAAAAGCGGTCGGCGCCGTCGAAGGTCTTCTGCATCTCCGGCGTGAACCGGTATTCGTAGAAACATTTGAGCATCCCGTCTCGGAACGCCGGCTCGAGGTCGTGCGCATAGGAAAACGACGAGGTCGGAAATTTCTGGCTGCGATATATCACGCGGAAATCATCCTCCTTCACCTGCCCACGAGTACCCATGCGGTGGAATACGTCAGAGGCGACTGCCGCGGCATCGTAGTCGCCGGAGTTGACGCCCATCACCGACGAGTCGTGCTTGCCCGAGAACAATATCTTGTAGTCCTTGTCGGGCGTAAGCCCTTGCGGGGGGAACAGCGCGAGCGGCGCCATATGTCCCGAGTTCGACGACGGCGAGGTGTGCGCGAATTTCTTGCCCTTGAGGTCGGCAAGTTTCTGATACGGGCTGTCCTTTTTGACGATTACGATCAGGTTGTAGCCCTGGAATTCCTTCTCGTTGCCTTTCACCGCGAACGGCACCGCGCCGGCGATGTTGACGGCAAACGCGGTCGGCCCGGTCGAGAAGCCGCCGACGTGCAGCCGGCCGGAGCGCATCGCTTCGATTTCAGCCGCATTGGACTGCACCTGGAAAAATACGACTTTCTTGCCAGTGCACTTGGCGAGATGATCGGTAAATGGGCGGAACGCCTGCTCGTACACTGCGGGATCCTCGACTGGCGTGTACGTAAATACCAGCGTCCCGGGGACCTTGAATTTTTTCGGGTCCTTGGGTGGGTCGGCGACGAGGTCCTTGTTCTCGTCGCAATATTGGGCATCGAGATCGCCGCGGTTTTTGCAGGCATCGCTTTGCGCGAGAACCGGACCTGCGAACTGTACAAATAGTGCAATGACTGCAAGTCGAACCCAAATAGCTGTTGTTTTCATTGTCTCCTCCGGAAAATTCATGCAGCGCATCAGCAACTCAGCGCCGCACCTATCACTAATACCGGATACTCTACGGAGCCGCGCGCGGGGGGTCAAGCAATTACAGAACGGGCAGCGTACCAATCAACGAATCCGCTTCACAGCATGATTTTCTTCGATATTGTCGTGGAAATAGCTGCCCGGAGAAGGCGAATTCATCAGCCGGCGGTGGACTTCGTCCGAGACGCCCGAATACTGACTGATTCCGCCATTGCTGAATTCGATCTCGAGCACGCGGTTGCGCGGATCGTAACCGACGGCGCGGATGTTGCTGGCATTCAACCGTTTGCGTTCCATGCTGGTCACCCTATGTCCTATCCATTATGCGGTGCCATCCTTTCCCCGGGTACGGCGGGCACCGTCGGCGGTGCGTGTGCAAAATCGCATGGTAATATGAAATGCCAACGAATTTAAGCGGGTCGCACCGAATCCGCGTATTCGGCTGCCGTGGAGAAATTTTCGATGAAGAACGCTGCGCTTGCTGGTCGCCACCTGATTGCGGGGCTTGCTCTTGGCTATTGCGGTTGTGCGCTGGCCCAGGCGCCGTCCTATCCCGTCAAACCCGTGCGCGTCATCTCCGGCTTTCCGCCGGGCTCCGGCGCCGATATCACCGCTCGCGTGATCGGCCAAAAGCTGGGCGAGTCTTTCGGCCAGCAGTTTTTGATCGACAACCGGCCGGGCGCCGGCAGCAATATCGCCGCCGAAATCGCCGCCAAGGCGGCGCCCGACGGTTACACCGTTTTCATCGGCACGGTTGCCAACACGATCAATGCAACTCTGTATGCCAAGTTGCCGTTCGATTTCGCGCGGGATTTCGCGACGGTTGCGCTCACGACTTCGGCGCCCAATATCCTGGTCGTGCATCCGTCCGTGCCGGCTCATTCCGTCGCGGAGTTGGTCAGGCTGGCCAAGGCGCGGCCAGGGCAGCTCAACTACGGCTCGGCCGGCACCGGCACTGCCCCGCACCTCTCTGCGGAACTGTTCAAAAGCATGGCCGGCATAAGCCTCGTGCATATCCCGTATAAAGGAAGCCCCCTGGCGGTCACTGACTTGATCGGCGGCCAGGTCGCACTGATGTTCTCACCCGCTTCCTCGGTATTGCCGCAGGTCAAAAGCGGCCGGCTTCGTGCGCTAGCCGTTACCACGGCTACACGGCTGCCGTCGCTACCCGAGTTGCCAACGGTCGCCGAATCGGGGCTGACCGGTTACGAGACCGTGACTTGGTTTGGTTTCGTGGTTCCTGCCGCTACCCCGCGCGATATCGTCGTCCGGCTGAATGCCGAGATCGTCAAGGTGCTCGCCCTAGCCGAAGTGCGCCAGCAGTTCGGCTCTCAGGGCATCGACGCAATCGGCGGCACGCCCGAGCAGTTCGCGGCCTATATACGCGCCGAAATCGTCAAATGGGCGCGCGTCATCAGGGAATCGGGCGCACGCGCGGAGTAGCAGTTTATTTGAGCGCGTCCCGCACGATGTCGTCGAGTAACTTGCCGACCTCGCGCAGCGCTTTCATTGATGGATCCGACCCCGCCACGGGCGGCCTGCGGTACGAGACATACACCTTGGCAGGATCATCTGGCAGCGTGTAGACGGCGATCGCATACGGGCAATACACGATATTGCGCGGATCAGCCTCCATCATCGCGCGGGACAGGGCCGCACCGCAGAATTCCAACATCTCGGCCGTGCCATAGATCTGGCGCCCGCGACCGATATCCTTGCCGGTACGCTCGAGCATGTTGCTGATGCGCGCGGTGTAGTTGAGCACCAGCCCGCGGCTCTCGATCGCCATCACGACGTTCCCCTTCACGTCGTCGAAATTGCCTTTCACGGACCGGATGGTAACGCCGGACTCGGCTGCCGACGCGCTGCCGCAGGCGAAACCGACGATCAACAACGCGATTGCCCTGGAAAATTTGAGTATCATTGCGGCCTCCACAGGATCTGGCGACGGGCCATGTTCCGGACTTTACCTGGTCGAGCCCGGATAGGTGCGTCCCCGTGAAAATCAGCGTAGCACTCACACCGCCGCCACGGTTTGATACACATCAACCGTAACAGCTTGCTGCCGGGACAACGCGGCCGGCGCGTTCTCGCGAATACCGGGCGTGGTTGATGCTAAGGCTTGTTGCCCATCGGGAAAGGCCATGCGCCGAGCACAGAAATCGGCCGCGGAACCACCGGCGCCGGCACGACTGCGGGCTTGGCCGCGGGCTTCCTGGCCGCAGGTTTTTTCTTGGCAGCTTTCGTGGGCGCTTTCCGTGCCGCCTTTTTCTTGGCAGTTGATTTCCTGTTTGCCGGCCTTGATTTCCTGCCCGCCAGCTTTTTCTTCTTTTTTGCGGACTTCTTCTGCGCCGCCTTTTTCTTTTTAGCCATGGATTGCCTCCTTTCAAAATTGAAAAGGCACCACGCGCCCGAGCGCGGTGAACCCGCTACCAGCAGCCAGCATGCCGTCCGGCTGTCCACCACCGCTGCCCCCGCGCCAACCGGCGCGTAAGCAGTTCCTAATGCAATGCCGACTGCGCCTTGCTTGCCAAGTCCCGATAAAGCACTTCCGGGTCGATCTTGATGCCGCCTTCCCAGGTCACGGTGTTTTCGACCGGGTCGACCACAACCCGATTGAAAGTGTCGATATCGCCCAGCATCCGGAAATACTTGGTGTGCACGAGATCGCCGAGATAGACATGGCCCTCCAATCCGTCGTTGAAGCGCAGCCACAAAGTGTAATTTTCCTCAGCACGACACTCGGTGATGGCATGCATGCGGCGTCGATTCCGTGGATACCTCTTCGCGAGCAGACTTAATCCCAACTGAGCGCACCTCCCGTTTGGTATTCAATTACGCGTGTTTCGAAAAAATTGCGCTCCTTCTTGAGATCGGTCATCTCCGACATCCACGGAAACGGATTGGTCGCGCCCTCGTACATGGTGTCGAGCCCGATTTGCTGGCAGCGGCGGTTGGCGATGAACCGCAGGTACTCCTTGAACATCGGCGCATTAAGCCCCAGAACGCCCCGCGGCATGGTGTCCTCCGCATAACGGTACTCGAGGTCGACCGCTTTGCGCATGATCTCGCGGATATCCTCGCGGAACTCGGCCGTCCACAGGTGCGGGTTTTCCATCTTGATCTGGTTGATGAGGTCGATGCCGAAATTGCAGTGCATCGATTCGTCGCGCAGAATGTACTGATACTGCTCGGCGGCGCCGCTCATCTTGTTCTGGCGTCCGAGCGCGAGAATCTGCACAAAACCGACGTAAAAGAACAGCCCTTCCATGATGCAGGCGAACACGATCAGGCTCTTCAGGAGATCCTGGTCGCTTTGCGCAGTTCCGGTCTTGAAGAGTGGATTGGTCAGCGTATCGATGAACGGGATCAGGAACTCGTCCTTCTCGCGGATGCTGGCGATCTCGTGGTAGGCATTGAACACCTCGCCTTCGTCAAGCCCGAGGCTCTCGACGATGTACTGGTAGGCATGGGTGTGGATCGCCTCTTCGAACGCCTGGCGCAGCAGATACTGCCGGCATTCCGGCGCAGTAATGTGGCGGTAGGTGCCGAGCACGATATTGTTCGCCGCCAGCGAATCGGCAGTGACGAAAAATCCGAGGTTGCGCTTGATCAGCCGGCGCTCATCGTCGGTCAGACCATTCGGGTCCTTCCAAAGCGCGATGTCGCGGCTCATCTGGATTTCCTGCGGCATCCAGTGATTGGCGCAGGCCGAGAGGTATTTCTCCCACGCCCACTTGTATTTGAACGGCACCAGCTGGTTGACATCGGTCTGGCCGTTGATGATGCGCTTGTCGGCGACATTGACGCGACGGAGCTGAACTGGCGCCGGCTTGGGTGCAAGCGCGGCCAGCGCTGCGGCGGGATCTCCCGGCAACGTTTCGGCCGGAGCCAGCGGCTGCAGCCCAGCCATCCCGGCAACGCTGCCGTGGCTCGCGCTTTCTTCGAATTGCAACATGGTGTTTCTCCTTTATTGGTTTTGTGGGTGGACGACGATCAACAGCCGACGGTCCCTTTAATGATGTTGTAAGTGGGCCCGCCTGGTTGCTCTGTGTCTGACCTTTTCACTGTATCTTTAATCCTGGATCCTCAACCCTGCTTCACTGGCATGCTTCGCATTCGGGGTCGAGTATGGAGCACACCTTCGACTGCGACTCCGCGCCGTCCGCAAGCACGCCGCCATCCGAGGGCACGGCGTTCAGCGCGCCGGCCTTGACGGTCGATTTCTCGGCGTGTGTCGCGCCCAGCGTGCGCAGATAGTAGGTGGTCTTCAGTCCGCGCAGCCACGCGAGCTTGTAGGTTTCGTCGAGCTTTTTGCCCGAGGCGCCCGCCATGTAGATGTTGAGCGATTGCGACTGGTCAATCCACTTCTGGCGTCGTGCCGCACATTCGACCAGCCACGTGGCGTCGACCTCGAACGCGGTCGCATAAAGTTCGCGGACCTCGGCCGGGATACGGTCGATCTTGGCAAGCGTGCCGTCAAAATATTTGAGATCGGCGATCATCACTTCGTCCCACAAGTTGAGCTTCTTCAGGTCCTCGACCAGGTACTCGTTGGTGACCGTGAATTCGCCCGACAGATTCGATTTCACATAAAGATTTTGATAAGTCGGCTCGATGCACTGCGACAGCCCGGTGATGTTGGCGATGGTCGCGGTCGGTGCGATGGCAATGCAATTGGAGTTGCGCATGCCGGCCTGCTTGATGCGCTTGCGCAATGCCTCCCAGTCGAGCGTCGCCGACAGGTCGGCCTCGACATAACCACCGCGTTCCTCAGCGAGCAGTTTGAGCGACTCGTGCGGAAACACGCCCTTGTTCCACAGCGAGCCCTTGAACGTCGCATACGGACCGCGCTCTTCGGCCAGATCGGTCGATGCCCAGTACGCCGTATAAGCGATCGCCTCCATCGACCGGTCGGAAAAGTCGACCGCCGCCTGCGAACCGTAAGGAATGCGCAGCATGTGCAGGCAGTCCTGAAAACCCATGATGCCGAGGCCCACCGGACGGTGCTTGAAGTTGGAATTGCGCGCCTTGTTGACCGAGTAATAGTTGAGGTCAATCACGTTGTCGAGCATGCGCATCGCCGTGCCCACGGTGCGTTTTAACTTCTCGATGTCAAGTTTGCCGCTGGCGACATCGAGATGCGCCGGCATGTTGACCGACCCCAGGTTGCATACCGCGATTTCGTCCTCGTTGGTATTGAGCGTGATCTCGGTGCACAAGTTGGAACTGTGCACGACCCCGACGTGGCTTTGCGGTGAACGGATGTTGCACGGGTCCTTGAACGTGATCCACGGATGCCCGGTCTCGAACAGCATGGTCAGCATCTTGCGCCACAGCTGCGCCGCCGGGATCTTCTTGAACAGCTTCAACTGGCCGGCTGCGGCCTTCTGTTCGTAACCGATGTAAGCGGTCTCGAACGCCTTGCCGAACTTGTCATGCAGATCGGTCACGTCGGAGGGCGAGAACAGCGTCCATTCGCCGTTTTCCATTACGCGTTTCATGAACAGGTCTGGAATCCAGTTGGCGGTATTCATGTCATGCGTGCGTCGGCGGTCGTCGCCCGTGTTTTTACGCAACTCGAGGAATTCCTCGATGTCCAGGTGCCAGGACTCCAGATAGGAGCACACCGCCCCCTTGCGCTTGCCGCCCTGGTTGACGGCAACCGCGGTGTCGTTGACGACCTTCAGGAACGGCACCACGCCCTGCGACTTGCCGTTGGTGCCCTTGATGTGAGCGCCGAGCGCGCGTACGGGCGTCCAGTCGTTGCCGATGCCGCCCGCGTACTTCTGCAGCATCGCGTTTTCCTTGATCGCCTCGTATATGCCGTCGAGATCGTCCGCGACCGTCGTCAGGTAGCAGCTGGCAAGTTGCGAGCGGCGGGTGGCCGAGTTGAACAGCGTCGGCGTCGAGCTCATGAAGTCGAACGACGACAGCACATTATAGAACTCGATCGCGCGCGCTTCGCGCTGGTCCTCGGGCTCGTTGAGCGCGAGCCCCATCGCAACCCGCATGAAAAACGTCTGCGGCAGCTCGATGCGCTGGCCCTGAACGTGCAGGAAGTAGCGGTCGTACAATATCTGCAGGCCGAGATAGCCGAATTTGAAATCGCGCTTGGCGTCGAGCGCGGCCCCGAGGCTCTTCAGGTCATATTTCCCGATGCGCTCATCGAGCAATTCCGCCTCGATGCCTTTCTTGATCAACAGCGGAAAAACTTCCGCGTAGCGCGTCTTCATGTCGGCCTGCGTGACCTCTTCGCCGACGGTCTCGAGGCGCAGCGAATGCAGCAGCAGGCGCGCGGTGACGTAGCTGTACGCAGGGTCCTTCTCGATCAACGCCCGCGCTGACAATATCAGCGATTTGCGCACCTCCTCGACCGGCACGCCTTCGTAGAGATCCTTCAGCGTGGCCTGCAGAATCACTCCTGCTTCGACCGCACGGCCCAAACCCTCGCACGATTCCTGCACCAGCGCGGCGAGCCTGGTCATATCGAGCGGCCGTGTCTCACCCTTCTCAGTGACGCTGATTTGCGGCTGCGCGACCGCAGACCGCGCCTGAGTTTCGCGCTGCTTCGCGCGTTCCTGCGTGCGCTGCTCGCGATAGAGCACATAGGCGCGCGCTACTTCGTGCTCGCCCGAGCGCATCAATGCAAGCTCGGCCTGGTCCTGGATGTCCTCGATGTGGAACGTGCCGCCATTGGGCTGACGCCGCAACAGCGCGCCAACCACTGTGTCGGTCAGCTTGGCAACGAGCTCGCGCACGCGCGCGGACGCCGCGCCCTGGCCGCCGTTGACGGCGATGAATGCCTTGGTCATCGCAACTGAAATCTTGGAAGGCTCGAAACCCACCACCGCGCCGTTGCGTCGTATGATTTTGAATTCGCTATAGCGGATTTGCGCCATTTCGGGTGTTTCTTCCGCACTGAGTTTCGCTGTGGGCACAGCGCTAAGGGCATTGGTGGCTAGCTGCATGGGTGGCCTCTCCTTAACCATTCATTTCATGATGTTTTTCTGTCGTGCGGCGCCTCGCCGGACGGCGACCCCGGAACCACTATATGTTGTGTTCGAGCCTGGAGTTCGAACTAATTCTAGTGGCTAGGTTTGGAGAGTGCAATAGCTTTTTGAAACTTATTTTGTCCCCCAGTAATTACTTGCGAAACGACGCGGATTTACTTGTTCGGACAGGATAATTCTGCTCAAAAAATGAACAGCAAAAGCGCCGAAAATGGCGTCATTTCTGGCTCTGGCGTTAGCTGCGTTGCGCCGCAACAAAACGCTGGCAAAAGAAAAATACTGACCTGCAAAAGCGCATGAACGCCAGGCCAGGCGGGGCTTGAATCAGTAATCGGGGGTGGCGCTCCTTTGCGCCGTTGCGGCTACGGGTGTTTTAACAATTCCCGGTAACGCGCCCAGTCGAAGCCCGGCCCGGGATCGGTCTTGCGGGCTGGCGCTATTTCGCAGTGGCCGGCTATGTCAGCAATTGGATACTTCGCCTGCAGCGCAAACGTAAGTTCGACCAGCCGCTCATATTGTGCGTGTTCAAAGGCCGATTCCTCGCAGCCTTCGAGTTCGATGCCGATCGAGAAATCGTTACAGCTGCCGCGCCCGCGCCAATTCGACTCGCCGGCGTGCCATGCCCGCATGCCGCACGGCACGAACTGGATAATTTCGCCGTCGCGGCGGATCAGGAAATGCGAAGAAACCTTGAGACCGGCGATGTCGCGATAGTAGGGGTGGGCGCCGGGATCCAGCTTGTTCGTAAACAAATCGATGATGCCCGGCCCGCCGAATTCTCCTGGCGGCAGGCTGATGCTGTGGATGACCAGCAGCTCCACCGCGATTCCGGGGGGCCGTTGGTCGCAGTTAGGCGAGGCGATGCAACGCACGCCCTGCAGGAATTCATCATCAGCCACAATCACTGACCGTCATTTCGACCAAGCTCATCGTTAATGCCGAGTTTCTCCATGCGATAGCGCAGTGCCCGGAAAGTAATGCCGAGCAGTTTGGCGGTTCTGGTTCGATTAAACCGCGTTTTATGCAGCGCTTCGACGATCGCTTCCTTTTCGATGCGCTCGAGGTATTCTGGCAGCGGGAGCGAAGCGCGCAATCCCACCAGGTCCTGCTTGGTAATGATCTGAGTGTCATCGTGCGCCCCCAATTGCAGGTCCTCGACCCGAATTTCATCTCCCGACGCGAGCGCGAGCGCGCGCTCAAGCGTGTTTTCCAGCTCGCGCACGTTGCCGGGAAACGGGTACGTTTGGAGCGCCTTCAGGGCGCCGAAGCTCAGTTTGGGCGGAGTCACCCGCAATGGGGCCGTCATCCGCGCAAGTATCGCGGATGTCAGCGCCGGAATATCATCGCGCATCTCGCGCAATGGCGGCATTCTGAGCTCGACCACTGCCAGCCGGTAAAACAAATCCTGGCGAAAATCGCCTGCCGCCACAAGCTGGTGCAGATCCTGATGCGTCGCGCTGATGATGCGCACATCGGCCGCCGCTTCATCCGTAGAACCCACTTGCCTGACGCTTTTCTCCTGAATCGCCCTTAACAGTTTCACCTGCATCAGGAGAGGCAGCTCGGCAACCTCGTCAAGAAAAAGTGTGCCGCGGTGCGCCGCCTGAAAAAAACCCGGCTTGTCCTGGTCCGCCCCCGTGAACGCGCCTTTCCGGTAACCAAAAAATTCGCTTTCCATGAGATTTTCGGGAATTGCGCCGCAATTGACCGGAACAAACGGCCCATCGCTTCTTGCGCTTTGGTGATGAACCAGGCGCGCCGCCAGTTCTTTGCCGCTTCCCGACTCGCCCGAGATATAAACCGGCGCCTGGCTGCGCGCCACCTTGCCTATCATCTCCTTGGCACGCTCGATCGCGGCACTCGTTCCCAGCAGATCCTTGAAAACCTGGGCCTGCGATTTCGACGCTTTTTTCGGTTTGTCTACAACGTTCAGCTTCAGGGCCTGACGCACCAGGTCGCGCAAATGCTGCAGCTGTATCGGCTTTGAAACATAGTCAAACGCCCCCGCCTTCAACGCGGCGACGGCGTTCTCCGCGCTGCCGTGAGCGGTGATCACCGCAACCGGCGTCTTGGCGTAATGCCTGCCAACGTGCTCCAGCAGCTTCAGGCCGTCGCCGTCGGGCAGCCGCATGTCGGTCAGACACAGATCGTAGCTGTGCTTCAACATGAGCTGCGTGGCCTCGAATTCGTTGCCCGCGCAGTCGGTCTCGAGGCCCATGCGCTGCAGCGTGAGGCTCAACAGCTCGCGGATGTCGGCTTCGTCATCGACGATCAGGACTCTGCTCATCACGCTCCCCTGCACAGAATGGCAAATTGCGCGCCGCCGGAAGTTTCAACGTAGTCGAGCGTCGCATCGTTGGCTTCGCAGATCTCGCGCGCGATATACAAACCCAATCCGGTGCCGCTGCTGACGGTCGTAAAGAACGGCTCGAACAAATGATTGCGCAGCTCCGCCGGCACGCCCGGACCGTCGTCCACCACGCTTAATTTTACTATATTGCCGCTACCGGCCAGGCTCACCGTGATATGGATGCTCGACTGCTCACGGCGGCAATGTCGCAGCGCGTTGCGGCACAGGTTCCACATCACCTGGTTGAGGTGGCTGTGGTCGAAGGAAATTTCGGGATCGGCATTTAGCTCGAGCTCGATGGTGGCCTCAGCCACTTTTTCGATCTGGCAGAACTGTTCGACAAATGTCCGGAGGAATCTGCCGACCCTGAAAATCTCGCGATGCGCGCGATCGCCGCGATTTAACTTGAGGACATCGTTCACCATGCGGTCAAGGCGGTTCGCATTGTCGTGGATAATGGCCAGCAGACGGGTCACGGTTTCGTTGAGAGCGGGCTCTTCCTGCAGCAATTCAGTGGCGTGGCTGATTGCGGACAGCGGATTGCGGATCTCGTGCGCGATGTTGGCGGTGAGGCGGCCAAGCGCCGCGAGCTTCATCTGGCGCGCCTGCGCCTGCACCCGGGACAGGTCTTCCAGGAAAATCACCGCGCCGACGTTGCGGCTGCGGCCAACCAGCACAAAGCGCGCGTTTACCTTATTGTTAAGCAATACCGTGCTCACGGGATCGAAGCCGGCGACCCGATTCCTGCGCCACTCATCGAGCCGCTGCGCCAGCACCGGCGAATACTCTTTGAGGTTAAACT
>Ga0315281_10001690_pt1 | contig 32715 bp, 28 predicted proteins | sample YL17G07_0_MG_FD_204540 | JGI IMG/M metagenome (GOLD analysis project Ga0315281, IMG submission 204540) | Sediment microbial communities from Yellowstone Lake, YNP, Wyoming, USA - YL17G07_0 | ecosystem: Environmental > Aquatic > Freshwater > Lake > Sediment | place: USA: Wyoming | collected...
ACATCGTCTACTACTCCGATTCCTTGGGCAGGGTCACCCAGAGGGAAGACTCGAGATCCGTCGAGGAGGATGGTTCCGGCATAACAGGCGAGCTTTCCTTCTATGAGGGCAAGAGCTCTGACCTCGTGGCGCTTGAGAGTTCGACCGACTACGTGCCCGGTGAGGTGAGCGAATACGCGTACAACCTCTCTGGTCCGTTCGCGTATGCCTCGGGCACCAGCTCCGGCTACTTCCTAAACGACCTGCACGGAGACGTGGTGGGCCAGACGAACTCCTCTGCCGCCATCGCGGGCTCCAAGCTGTATTCGCCCTGGGGAGAGCCTGCGGCCCAGCTCGGTGAGAGCTCTTCTCTCGGGTATCAAGGACAACCCACCGATGCCGATACCGGACTGGTGAAGACCGACACCCGTTGGCTCGCTCCCCAGGTGGGCCGTTTCCAGACCAGGGACACTCTGTTCGGTGATACTCAGTCGCCGTCGAGCCTGAACCAGTTCGGCTACGCGGAAGGAAGTCCGGTGACACTTGCGGACATCTCCGGAATGTCGGTGACGTACTGTCAGAACTTCAGGGCGACAATCGTTGGCGACAACTACGACAACCCCCTGAATGGAACCTCCGGCATGGACACAATCGTTGGACTGGGTGGGGATGACACCATCATGGGTCTGTCAGGGGGGGACAATCTGTGCGGTGGCGACGGGGATGACAAGGTCTATGGCGATGCAGGCAACGACTACATTGACGGCGGCAACGGGGACGACATTCTTCAAGGACTTGCCGGCTCCGACTATATCTGGGGGAACAGCCACGCCTATCCCGCCGACACCTTGCATGGACCTGACAGGGACTTCCTCGAAGGCGACGCCGGGGCGGACCATCTCTACGGTCAGGCGGGGGCAGATGATCTCGAAGGCGACGATGGAGCGGACTACTTGAATGGGGGATTGGGCGAGGACTGGGGCCAGGGCAACGGTGGGGTGGACACCTGCGTGTCCGTCGAAGTGAATGGTGAGGACTATTGGGGGGGGAAGCCATGCGAGAAGAACAGGTACCCCTACTGATGGGCACGATATCTCGGAGGCTGTCCTGCCTTCTGACCGCGGGGATCTTGCAGGTGGCCGCGTGCGCGATGTCACCTGGAGAGGCCACGCACACTGGATCCCCTGCCCGCTCAAGTCCGACCAATGGTGGGTCCTCCATCGCATACCTGGCCTCCGATGGCCCTGGAAAGGACGACACTGACGTTTTCGTCCTCAGCCTGCGTTCTATGGTCAGCACTCCGCTGACCGCGCTGGGATCGGCAGAGGTCTTCGATCCGAAGTGGTCCCCCGACAGAGGAACAGTTGCCTTTGGCCTGCGTTCGGGGGGGGAGAGTGAGGATATCTACGCGGTAGGCGCAGACGGTCACGACCTCCGCCAGCTGGCGGCAGGGTCCAGCGATCAATGGTCGGTCTCTTGGTCGCCTGATGGTCACGAGATTGCCTACCTGGATGCCCCGTCGGCAACGGAGCCAACGATCCTGAAGATTCTTGACCTTGGCGATGGCTCCATCAGCGACGTCAGGACCTTCCCGGTGGGAACGAACATGGCGGCTTGGGACCCTTCGGGCGCGGTGATCGCTGTCGTCGCGAATGGCCGTCTTTGGTTCCAGCCCGCTTCGGGGGGCACTCCGAAAAGGGGGCCGCAGGTACCGGGGGATGTGTCCCAGGTCTCATGGTCGCCAACCGGGGAACTCCTGGTCTCGACGGGGGCGCGTCACTCCGGGCCACCCCCATGGCCGCGAGGGCGGGCTCTGTTCGTCGCGAATGGCGAGTCGGTGCGGTTGCTTGAGGCACCGCGAGCCAACTTCGTGGGAGGAGCCTGGGCGCCGTCAGGGGGCCGATTGGTCCTTCAGCATCTTGGCCCCCATGGAAAGCTCACCCTCGATCTCGTGAGCAGCGACGGTCGTGTGCTGCGGTCTCTCGTGGAGGGCTGGGATCCAGATTGAAGGGCTATCGTAGGGGTCCAAAGAGACCTACGGCATCGTCTCGCCGAGCAATTCGGAGACCACCTACACCTTCGATCCGCAGACGGGGCGGCTTTCGACCGCAACGACTGGTTCGGATCGAACGGAAACGAGACAGACGAGCTATTCCTACGACTCCAACGGGCTCGTTTCCTCTATCACGAACCCGTTCACTGCTGCTGTGAGCACCTACGGCTACGATCAGGCAGGACGAGTCGCCTCTCGGACCGATCCGGGGGGGCTCTCTTGGGAAAGGACCTACGAGCCGGCAACGGGTCTCGTTTCCTCACAAGTCATAACGGGTCCTTCGGGCCAACTCGCCCGATTCGCACTTGGCTATGATCAGGCGGCAAACGTCACCTCGCGCACCGAGATCGTGGCCGCCCCTGAAGGCGGCTCGACTCCGGGCTCCGGTACCTGGAGCTACGCCTATGACGGGCCAGGACGCATGATCTCCGCCACCGACCCGGATGGTCAGATCACGACCTACGGATACGACAACGCGGGTAACCGCACAAGTGTCAAGGTGGGATCCGCCCCGGCCGTAACGACCTCCTACGATGCCGCGGGACTTGCCACATCTTCATCCGACGGCACCGTCTTTGCGAACGATGAAGTGGGGAGCCTCACCGGTGTGGATGCACCCGGTACCGATCAGGACCGCTGCTACTTCTACGACGGCTTCGGGATGCTCTACTCGACCGCCTCTGGGATATCGAGCGGATGCAGCCGCAATGTGGCAGACATCGTCTACTACTCCGATTCCTTGGGCAGGGTCACCCAGAGGGAAGACTCGAGATCCGTCGAGGAGGATGGTTCCGGCATAACAGGCGAGCTTTCCTTCTATGAGGGCAAGAGCTCTGACCTCGTCGCGCTTGCCAGTTCGACCGACTACGTGCCCGGTGAGGTGAGCGAATATGCGTACTCGCTCTCTGGACCTTTCGCGTATGCCTCGGGCACCGGCCAGGGCTACTTCCTAAACGACCTGCACGGGGACGTGGTGGGCCAGACGGATGCCTCGGCCGCCATCGCGGGCTCCAAGCTGTATTCGCCCTGGGGAGAGCCCACTGCCCAGCTCGGTGAGAGCTCTGCTCTCGGGTATCAAGGACAACCCACCGATGCCGATACCGGACTGGTGAAGACCGAGACCCGTTGGCTCTCCCCCTCGATGGGGCGTTTCCAGACGAGGGACGTCTTGTTCGGCGACACGAACTCACCGCCGAGCCTGAACCAGTTCGGATACGCGCAGGGGAATCCGGTGACGCTGAGCGATCCGAGTGGGATGGTGGTCAATGACTCGAGGTGGAAGTCCGGGAAGGTCAGCATCACTGCCGGAGGGACCCAGTTCACAGTCTGGCTTTCCGCTCGTGCTCACAAGGAAGGCGGACCAGTACACGACCACAAGTTCATCGCTCAAGGGAAGATATGGTTTACGGCAAACGCGTCGAAGGTGAACTCGTGGGGGCTAACCACGGAAATCCAGCGCGCCCGCACCGACAACTGGCAGTGGATGACGCTGAACACGTCGTCGCCCTGTTGGAGCACGTCTTCCGGAACTGGGTGCAACAAGCACGGCGTGCCGACCTCCTTCGGTTCGGCCACGATCGCATCCACCAGCTTCATCTTGGATGGGACGAGCCACACCTGTGCTAGGGAGTACGGAAACGGGTACAGGTGGCGTTCCCATGTGTACGATCCGACCGTGAACGGGGTGACGGCAAATGTCAACATCGACAGCCTGCAGATCTGCTGAGAACCGAGGGAACCCCCGGGAGGGCTCCTTCGGCCCCCTTGTCGTCGCTGCGTCCTTCTGTCTTGGGCTGGCGGGATTGGTGACGCTATCGCGGTGGTCCTTCCAGGGCGCGGGAATCCCGGCCGATGTCGTTGGCGCCAAGACGCTTGAGGCGGTGCTTACCGTCGCCTACCCGCTGCTGGCCTACCTGCTTCTTGCGCTCCCCGGCGTGCTCCTCGCGGCCGTCGGCCGCAGGGGATCCGCCGTCTTGCCGGCGGTCGGTGCGCTGCTCCTGGGCAGCCGGGACCTACTCGCCGAGCTGCAGTGGACTGGGTCGGGAGGTCGACCTTCCGTCCCGATGCTTGCAGCTCGACCTTCCGTCCCAATGCTTGCAGCTGCCGCGGCGCTCATCCTGCTACCCACCTTCTCGGCGTTGTGGGTCCTCCGTCAAGGGCCGCGCGCTGCCGACAAATGGTCAAAGGGGATGGTGATGGCGCATGCGACTTCGGTTGTTGGCGCTGCCTTGATTGCCATTCTGGCGCTCTCCCAATTCGATTCCCTGAGATACGGCGGGGCCGCCCCGATCGACGCCCTCCCAATCGTCCTGCTTGTCGCGATAACCGCGCTGAGCCTTGGAAGCAGGGGAGGGCCGCTGGTGGCGTGCGGGGTGCTGCTCGTGCTTCCCATCCTTGGGTCCCTGTGGCTCGTCCACGCTCCAGAGATCTTGTCCGGGGAGTCCAGTCGTTGGATGGAGGGGGCCTTCCTCCTGGACATGCTTCCCCTTCTCCTGATCCCCGGGGTCTCCCGCCTCGTTGCTCTTCGAATTGGAGGCAGGGCGATTCCTGGGGTTCCGTGACCGCGAAGAACCTGTCGCACAGACCGTGTGGGGTACAGAAACTCCGATTCGCTTCCGAAGCAGCGATGATGTAGGCTCGCGCAATCGTGAGCGCGGCCCTGTTCTCCCTGGTTCTCCGCCGACTCGTCGACATGTCCTGTACAAGAATTCCGATTCGCATCCTGACCAGGGGAAACGTCGGGACCCAGGTCGGGTGATCCTACCCGAGTAGGAACGCGATTCCGGGGCTGGGAGGCAAGCGTACCCGGGAAACGCTTGCGTCCGCGCACCGACCTTCGGTCCCGAGAACCGCAGGCCTCTCTGATCCCCCTGTGATGTGCCACAGGAACCGTTGCCCCACACCGCTTGCTGTGTGCCAACACCAGAGCTACTGTCCGCGACGCCATGGAAGAGACCACGCTTGCCGACTACCTGCAAGGCTGGCTCGATCACGCCAAGGCCCGCGTCAGGCTGAAGACCTGGGAGCGCTACGAGTCGATGATCCGTCTGCACGTGATCCCGGCACTCGGCGAGTTCCATCTCTCAAGCCTTGATCCGCTCCTGCTGCAGCGTCACTACGCCACTCTCATGAGCACGGGCCTCTCGGGCGGCAGCGTCCTGAACACCCACCTCGTGTTGAACCAGGCTCTTGCCCAGGCTGTGCGCTGGGGATACCTACCCGCCAACCCCTGCGACGGCGTTCAGCCCCCGAGGCCCAAGCGCGCGGAACTCGCCGTGATCGATGCCGCTCTTGCCGAGCGCATCCTTAGCGCTGCAGCGGGCACACGCTATGAGCTGCTCGTTGCGATAGCCCTGGCAACAGGGATGCGCAGGGGCGAGATGCTCGCACTGCGCTGGGCCGACGTGGCCGCTGACTACTCGGTGATCCAGGTCCGTCGCACGGTCTTGGCCACGCACGAGGGCCTGGTCTATGAGCTTCCCAAGACACGCCGGTCCGCTCGATCGGTCGTGCTGCCCGCCTTCCTGCGCCCCTATCTGGAAGGTGCCAGGGCCAAGCAAGGCGTGGCCAAGAAGAAGGGAGCCTTCGAGGACCACGACCTGGTGGTGTGTCGACCAGGTGGCACCTCCTATAACCCGGACACGGTCTCATCAGGATGGGCGCCGTTCCTCAAGCGTCGGAAGATCCCCCACGTGCGCTTCCATGATCTGCGCCACGCTCACGCCACCTTGATGCTCCAACAAGGCGTTCACCCGAAGATCGTCTCCGAGCGACTCGGACATGCCTCGATCGGTATCACCCTTGATACCTACTCCCACGTCCTCCCCTCAATGCAGCAGGAGGCCGCCGCCGCGGTCGATGCGATCTTCGGACCGACGCCTGATGTGGCAGACGCCTTGGCGCCTATCGTCGATTCCCGAAGCTCAATACATCCTTGAGCGTCCCCTGCCCGTAATAGGCTCCCCTGGGTGGGCGAGGCGGCGGCTTCCTGCTGATGATGGCTGTGGACACGCGCGTGTGCTGACGCCCTCCGGATTCTGCGAGCGCTAGATAGGCACCCGAGAGCGCATCTACTTGATCATCGTGGGCCGCGAAGGGAAACGCGCATACCTCTTCTATGAAGGCCCCATTCCACGGGCCGCGAGCGATCAGTAGTTCCCCCGCTTCGGCGCGATTGGCTACAGGGACCGCACGCGTAGCCTTGTCACCCGAAGTGCCAACCCCGCGAAAGTCATAGCCCGCCAACACGTCTCGTCGGTAGTGATCGATCAAGGCCGTTCCCGAGCCACCGGGCTCCTTTTCCATGCGAATGATGGGTGTTCTCCAGTTGCGCATGCGAGCACGCTCGCGATCCGAGGCGGCCGTCTTCAACACGAGTTCTTGGACCTTGAAGCTTGAGAGTCTCACCCTGATCACGTCCAGAAGGTAAAAGATGCCCTTTAGCTGACCGAGCAGTAGGCCGACGGTGTAGTCGGGATCTGTGCCCTTCTTCGGCTCGGTTGCCGCCAGATCCCAGAAGCGACAGACCGAAAGGCCCTCCGGTACGCGAGACTGTTCGATCATCTGGCCCTCGAACCACTCGGCTTTGAACAGGCCTCCTTCAGGTGCCACCTCCCAGTCGCCGTATCGAAACTGCTGGCGCATTACGAACGGGAGCTCGGCAAGCGAGGCCTCATAGGAATCGGCGTCAAGATGCGGATTGTCCTCGAGTCGTGCCGGGACGTATGGGCGCTTCGAGGCCCGCCCGTTGATCACGAAACGCTGTTTCACCCATTCGCGACCCGGACCGTAAGGGTTCGAGGCACACCGCATCCTTGTCGGCACCGGGGATCCGGCCTTCTTGCGCAGTCTGCCGAACAAGAACAGGTACTCGGACAGCTCAAGTTCGGTTACCTCGTCCACCCCGATGTACTGGTACTCCCCAGATTGAAAGTGCATCTCCTCCTGGAAGTGGCGAAACGTAAGGGTGGAACCTGAGGGGAAATACCAGGTGTGTTCTGACTCTTTCCACACCGCATCTGTACCCCCCAGCCAGGTCTTGGACACATCGATCAGCCCGCCCGGTTGCTCAAGTGACGTGTAGGACTTGCGGGTGATAAGCGCGGAATATCCGGGGAGATCCGCGTATTGAAGCGCACCGGCAAGAAGGGCAACCGACTTTCCTCCTCCTGCCGCACCTCCATAGAAGGCCTCCATATTGGCAAGCAGGAGAAACGCCGCCTGCTTGGGGTTAAGGCTCACAGGGATGTAGCGATTAGTTCTTGGCCAGAAGTTCATGAGGCTTTCCTTTCTCTCTTCGCGCGGTGACCACTGAAGGCTTCCCACCTCGCGACGGCGACATCGACGTATGCCGGATCAAGCTCAACGCCAAAGCAGCGACGTCCCGTCTGCTCGCAAGCGATCAAGGTCGCACCCGATCCGAGGAACGGGTCCAGCACGACGTCTCCGACACAGGAGCTGTTGTTCACGAGGCGGGCGATCAACGCGACGGGCTTTGAAATCGGATGCTCGCGTGATGAGGCGGGACTCGGGTATTCCAAGACAGACGTCTCAGCGTTTCCGCCGTACCACCCGCCTCGTCCCCTGCCCCGAGGCTCAGATGAAGGCTTTCCCAGATAGGCGATCGGTTCATGGCAGTACTGGTAGTCGGAATGTCCGAGCACCATGGCGCCCTTCGACCAGACGAGCCCTTGGCGGATGTGCCATCCGACCCTCCTGAACTCATCGAAGAAGACGAGTGATGCCTCTCCCGCCGGATGAAACACATAGATGGCCGAACCAGCTGAGATCAGAGGATCGATCGCGGCGAAGGCACCACCAAGGAGCTCGGCGAGTCCTTCGAGCACGTCGTTTTGAATCTCCAACCGGCGCTTGGTCTTCCCCTGATAGCCGACTCCCCACGGGGGGTCAGTTACCACTAGTCGCGCTCGCTCCCGGCCCATCAGTCTGCCCACGAGCGCAGCGTCTTGTGCGTCCCCACATGCCAGGCGGTGCTCGCCGAGGGAGAAGATATCGCCGTATCGAGCCCTGGGGGCAATCGGGGGATCTGGGATCTCTTCGGGATCGACGAGTCCAAGCTTTGCGGCCAGGTCGGCCTGCAGGGAAAGGTCGGCATAGAGCATCCGCAGGGCCTCGCTTCCGGTCTTCACGGAAGAAAGCAGCGCCTGCAGCGGCTCGGAGTAGATGCCGGCCATCCCCGCCAAGGGATCTAGGCTAAGCAAGAGCTTCGCCGCTTCGTCCTCGTCGAGATCCAGGACCAGTACGGGCACCACGAGTTCTGGGTCGAGGCTCTGCCTAAGGTGCCCGTCGATGATCTCGAGGGAACCGTCGGTGAGTTCTCGCACGAGGATCGCATCGGCGAAGCCGACCTCTGCGAGGATCGCTTGGAGCGCATCGCGCTGGCGTTTGGGATGGGAGCGCCAGTTCCTCGGGTTTGGCCGCAGATCCCCCGCGCGCACGCGGGAAAGTCCAACGACGCGATCCCTGATCTTCTTAGACTTCGCCATCTGCTTCTCCCTTCTTGTGATGGATGCAGTGACACACCGGATCTGGGCAGGCAGGAACGATGACCGCCCCTGAAGCAATAAGCGCATCGACCATCTGTTGGACATCGGCAGTGCTCGGTACGTGCAAGTCCCCCACGTCCTCGGGTTCATCCGGAACCGGCTCCGTCCAGCCTTCAAGACCCGGTATCGAACGTGCCTTGTTCTTCAGCCACAGCGCCGGATTGGTGTCGGCTATCTCGATCTCGCGCTTGATACGAGCCCGAGCAGCAGCTTGGTCGACTTGTTCGAAGAACTCCCGCAGGTGAGGCAGCGCGCTGCGGGTTGGATGAGTCCCGTAGGCGCGTTGTCGATGCTCTCTGTAGGTTCGCGCCTGGATACCTGCAGCTGTTGCAGCGGTGTGGTCTGTTCCGCCACGTTCGACCAAGCCCAAGATGATCTGCTTCTGGTCCTTGGTGTAGACGACGCCTGCAGGCCGCCCCGTCTTTCGAGCCTTCGCCTTCGGCGGTGTGACCTTAGTCTTGCCGGTTGGCCCGGCCTTCGCCTTCGGCGGTGTGACCTTAGTCTTGCCGGTTGGCCCGGCCTTCGCCTTCGGCGGTGTGACCTTTGCCCTGCTTGTTCTACCCGTACTTCCCATATCGACTCCAGTCGTTGCGCGCCGCCTCTGGCGCTCCCTACCTTCCGTTCTGTCTTCTGTCTTCTGTCTTCTGTTGTCGTGAGGCGTTCGCACCGCTGGTGCCGAACATCGGAGCCGCTGGCTCCGGACTTCGCTTCTGTCGGACAGCAATGTTCTCTACATGAAGAACCGTACCAGGAAATTGGGCCTACTGTCGCCGAACTCAAAGAGAGCCAAAACCGTTGCACCGCACCAATCGCTCGCTGCACCGACAATGTCGGTATACACGCTTGCGCGGCAACGCCGTCCACCTAGACGGTGCCAGAACCAACGGCCGTCACCGTCGAAAGGAAAATCCCCGAGGCAGACAACTTGGTCGCCATTCCGACGCATCGATGCTCGCATCGCGCTCAATGTCGCTGCAAGGTCGACGCCGACACGACACTGAGACCGCAGGAATGTGTCACCACTGGAGGAAGCCGCGTGGCACACCCGCGCGGCTCGCGCGCTCGACGTGACGTCATCACGTTCCTCCTCGGACACGTGCAGTAGGTGGTCCCGCTGCAACGCGGAGATGTCTGGACAGGATCCCCAGGCTGTGTCACGTCACAGGATGTCCCCGTTGCGCCGCATGCGCCGCTAAGATGCGCCGGATCGAAACCCCCGTCTAGAGCGGCGCAAAAGGCGCAGCGGCGCACGCGGCGCATTGAGTGATGGGGTTTACGAAACCGCTGCTCTACCAACTGAGCTACCCCGGCGGGACTTGGACAATTGATGGGACAAAACGTCCTCGTCGAGACCCAAGACTAGTGAAGTTAGCGCCCAGCTGACCTTCTCCGTCCCTTTCGAGGCAGATTGGCGCGCTGAAAGCCGATCAGGGTAAGTCGGGCCAGGGTTTCGAGGTTCGGAAGGTGATGGCGGCGTCAGGCTGCGGCGGCGAGCCTTTCTCAGCGCAACGTCTCAGGCGTCAACGCGTTGACCATGCCGGCCAGTCCGAGCATGTCCAACTGCTGTCTCTGCCACCCTTCGCTGCGCGCACGGTGATGCCGGTACAAGGCGTCCTCGATCACGCGGTTGGAGGATTCAGCGTCGGGACGCAGCTTGGCGTAGATCCAGAAGTCCGGACTGCGAGAGGCGACCGCGCGCACGTGGGCCGTGCGGAGGTAACCGTTCTTCTTGTCTTCCTCGGTCTGATACAGCGCCACGGCGATCTCGGACTTGCCCAACTGAAGCTGCAGATGCGCTGGGAGCTTCAGGCTCACGAGCGAAGCTCCTGAGCGGCTCCCGACATAGCCGCTCTTGGTATTGGCAGCCGCTATCTGTTCAGCGGTGGCCACGAGCGGAACGGCGAGCGCGGACTGAGCTCGACCGCTACGGGGACCCTCACCCAGGCCAAGATCCGCCAATGACGTTGGAGGAGACAGAGGGCCGTATCCCTCGGCCCTGTGGTCGAGGAACTGTGGTGGGACGAGGGAAGATGCGTTCGTGATACGAGAGCTAGAGAGACGAGATGCTGACGCCTGCGACGCGATCGTGGCGGGACTTCCCGAGTGGTTTGGGGACGAAGTTGGAATCGCGGACTGTGCAGCCGCCGTTCGCTCTCAGGAAGGACTGGCCGCTGAACAAGATGGAGAGGTGGTCGGCTTCCTCACCTTCCAGGTAGGGGCGGGCCCGGAAGAGATCACCTGGATGGCGGTTCGCTCGGACAAGCGGCGGAACGGTGTCGGAAGGGCGCTAGTGGAACAGCTGGTGGAGCGCCTCGTCGACGCCGGAAGCCGGGTGCTCTGGGTGAAGACTCTGTCGGATCGCGATGGGCCGTTCGCGCCCTACGAGGAAACCCGGCAGTTCTACCTCAACCTGGGGTTCGTCCGCGGCGCAGAATTGGACATCTGGGGACCCGACAATCCAGCTGTGGCTTTCGAGTTGTCTCTGGACTGAATCCTCCATCCGACGACGACTGCAACACCGGCACTTCCAACCAGGCCACGGTCTCTGAAGAATGTCAGAGGAACCAGTACAGCCTGCGGACAACCAACCACCGATAGCACCCACGAACGCAACCCCACCCCAAGTTCACTCCGCAGGTTCCGGTTCAGTGGGGTGTGGTCAGTTCGCCCACGAGGAACAAGAGGCTGAGCACGCCGAAGGCCATCGCGACCCAGACTGGTGCCGAACGATCCTTGTGCCTCAGAGCAGTGATGGCTGCGGCGAGCCCACCCAGGATGCAGGTGGCGGTCGCGATAGCTACGACAGTGAGGAAGACGGTGGCTCGGGGAGATGTGCCTCCCCGACTGCTGATCCCGGCCACCAATGGACCCGCGATCATCATGGCGACGAACGCGAGCACGAACCACGCCGCCCGCCACCCGGGCTTGGTGCTGGGACGAAGGAAGTCCACGGATCTCATCTCCTGAGGCAACCATCCCACTTCGGGATGCCCTGGGCAAACCGTAGGCCCAACACCAGCGGAACATGAGGGCACCCTGATCCAGGCCAAGGTTGCGAGAGGTAGGCAGAGGAATCCCCAACTTGCGCTGGCGTCTGGCGCGGGGGCCAGCCCTACCCCGGACCCGGGCGAGTGATGTTCACGCCACTGTCGGAAGGAATCACCCAGAACGTTATCTGACCACTCTTGATCGCTTCCCAGAGGACGCAGGACTGCCCACAGGTCTCCAGAGCATGCTGCCGCTGAGCGATGGCCTGTGCCTCAAGACTGGCCTGCTCAACCTCGTTCTTCTTGGTCTGGATCTCGATCTCAGACGTTCTGTTGCTCTCGAATGCTGCCTTCACCGAATCCGGCACGGTCACCGAGTTGATGACGAACTTGAAGTCAGGGCAGACGGTCGGCTGCGCTTCTGAGTAGGTCGGACCACAGAAGTAGTCGTCGCCGATAACGCTGTTGATGTTCTCCTTCAACACCGACCCAACGGCTTCTTGGATAGCCACCAACGTTGTCGGATTCGCGTAGATGTCAGCGATCGCGTACTTCCGGGACTCCTTCTGGATCGCGAACTCGATCTGCGGTCGGAACGTCTCCTGCAGCATCCGGTCCCAGCCCTCAGAGTCACGGCCCCACGCCAGGTACTTCAGTCCAATGGTTTCGTGGAACTTCTGAAGCTGAGACAGGTTCAGCTTGAAATAGACGCTGACCTCGTACTGTACTTCCACTCTGTCCGAAGACGGAGCAGACACGAAGTCAACCCTCATCGCGTCTCCAGCGCTCGGGTCCTTGCTGATGATGTAGTTCCGCTGCGTGACCGGGTATAGATAGAGTTTGTCTCCCCACCCATTGAAGAACAACCCGCTACCGGGTTGCTTGACACCTTGGAAGTGCGCCCCTTCGATGACTCCCCCGCCATACGAGAGTCCGACCATGTCTCTCGGAGTCTTCTCAAATGGATTGAGTAGCTTCACCGAGAGCAGCATCAAGACAACCAACACGACTACCGCCACTGAACCGATGGCCCTGGACGCGCCTTCTCCACCCTTCGTTCTGGACACTGCCTTCCCCCTTCTTCCTGGCAGATGCACAACCTCACCTACATTGAACCTCAACCAGTCATGGGTAACACCTGGAACTGTGACAGGCCTGAATCAGTCAATCCCCACGTTGCATCGCGAATCGTGTAGCAGGCGCATGTTCGCAAACTACGCCAGAGGTGGACGACGGAGATTGAACCAGCCGAAGAGCTCTCGCTCCTCCACTGGTCCTGAAGACCGGAGGGGGCCACGGTGTCAACCCGAAGGGGTAGTCTGTTCTTGAGGGGAGTAGTCCACAAGCGGGCTCGCCGTCATCCCGGTCGGTAACGACCCGGTGAGTCCCTCGCCACTGCGGGGACCAGACCTCCGGAAACGGAGGTCGGCTTTGGATGCAGGCAAGGAACCCCTCAGGTTGCGAAGTACCGCTGGGCTGGGCATTGCGGCGTGCCTCACCCTTCCAGCCGTCGCGCTGCGCGTCATGGGCGCCGAGCCCTCACATTTGCTCACGGCAGTTGTCTTCGGAACCGCGATCGTCGGTGCCGCATTCCTGCTCTCATGGGCCGCAGAGCTTGCTCAACTGGAGATCTCGGCGAGTCTTGCTATCGGGCTTCTGGCACTTGTCGCGGTACTCCCCGAATACGCGGTCGACTTCGTCTTTGCATTCAAGGGCGGCGAGGCGGTCGCCGCCTACGGCCCATCCTGCCTTCCACCGGGCGGGGGTGAATCACCGTGCTCGCTTGCCCTCGCGAACATGACGGGTGCCAACCGACTCCTCATCGGGGTCGGATGGCCGCTCGTCGTCCTCGTCGCGTGGTACCGATCGCGGGGACAGGCGAGGCCATCCAGGGCCATCACGCTGAGTAGTGAGCACTCGGTCGAAGTCGCATTCTTGGCGATTGCCACTGTCTATTCACTCACGCTGCCCTTCAAGTCGGCCATCACGGTGATCGACACCCTGGTGTTGGTGGGCATCTTCGTCGCCTACTCCCTGCGGATCGCGAAGGCGCCGAGAGGCGAGCCCCATCTGTCTGGAACCACCGCGGCGATGGCGATGCTTCCACGGGGCCTGCGAAGGTTGGCAACCTTGGCGGGCTTCCTCTATGCGGGCATCGTGATCCTCCTCTCGGCCGAGAGGTTCGCAGAAGGGCTCGTTGCGACGGGCCAGGAGTTCGGCGTCAATGAGTTTCTCCTTGTCCAATGGATAGCACCGCTGGCGAGCGAAGCACCGGAACTGCTCATCGCGGTTCTCTTCACATGGCACCTGAACTCCAATGCGGGGCTGGGGACCCTCCTGTCATCGAAGGTGAACCAGTGGACCCTGCTTGTCGGAACGCTTCCGCTCGTATTCGCGGTCGGAGGTGGAGGCCTCGGGATGCCCATCGATGCTCAACAGCGCAGCGAGCTTCTCATCACCGCGGCCCAGTCCTTCTTCGCAATGGCGGTGTTGAGTTCGCTCTCTCTATCGATCCGCGAAGCCTGGCTGCTCACCGGGTTGTTCTGGGGGCAGTTCGTCATCGGCGCCCTGGTGCCGGCAGACCTAGGTGGTGTCGAGCGCACCGTGGTGTCGGTGATGTACCTGGTGCTCGGCACCGTCATCCTCGCAAGGAACCGCCGGGTTCTCCCAGGACTCTTCATCGACGGGTTGAGAACGTCTCATGGCGAAACCCGGGTGGATGCCTCCGCTCCCGGGAACGCTTCTGCTGCTCCCCATAGCATCCGGAGGCAAGACCATGACACGGAGGTGACGGGATGATGAAGGTCCTGTACGCGACTGACGGATCGGATGCGGCAAGAGCTTCAGCGCAACTCCTCTTCAAGTTGGCTGACCCTGCCAAGATCGAAGTCACGATCGTCTCGGTGGACGCCCCCGTCATGTCCGGAGAGGATCGTCCCGCCAGAGTGATCGCTGAAGAGGCTGCGACCGCCTTCAGGAAGGAGGGCTTTCGCGTGGAAGTCAGGACGGCGCAGGGGCACCCGGGACTCGTGATCTCGCAGATCGCCTCTGAAGGATTCGGCCTGATAGCGGTTGGGTCAGGAAGCACCTCCTGGCTGGGCAGGGCTCTCCTCGGCAGCGTGAGCAGATACCTCATCCATAGGGCCCCGAGTGCTGTCCTCGTCGCGCGCTCAACCCAAGAGTCCCAGTCCGAGATGGAGGAGGCCGAAGATCAGGAAGCCGGCTTCGGCTCCGAAGCGCACGGCCTGTTCCGGTAGTCAATCGCCAGCTTGACTCCTATCCAGATCGCGGTTGCGTCGGCCGCCACCATCCCGGCGGTACTTGGGTCGTGTAGTGATGGAAAGCCTAGGGTTGGAAAGGCCACCCTCACCCATGCGACGGTGCACTCACTAGACAGGGTCGCGTTACGAGAATCGGGGTCAGTCCGCCCTGGCGATCGCCTGTCTATCGTCGGCTGCTTCTACCCAGGCACAAGGAAGGCATGGAAGATGCCTTGAACGGAAGGATCCAGGTTCACGATGCTCTCCCCTCCGACGGTTCCGGTCGTGCCGGGAGTCACCATGTTGTTCACCTGGTCTGGCGGGATCGCCAGAGCCGTGAATGCTAGCTGCAGCAGCTGGTCGCTGGGGATGTCGGATCGCACGTTGCGCATCCCCGCCCCGAGCCAGCGGATCATGGAACCGGGGTCCGCGCCGTAGTCCTTGCGGGCCTGGGCGAGCATCGACAGCATGAAGAGTCCCCCGTTCCTCGAACGACTGAAGTCCCCGTACGGCACGTCGTGTCGCGCGCGCACGAAGGTCAAGGCCTCCTTGCCCGACATCATCGTTCTGCCCTTGTCGAAGTTGGCCTTCGAGTAGCTGTCGTCTATCGAATAGGGAACGTCCACCATCACGCCACCCACTTCGGTCACCAGAGCCTTGAAACCCGTGAATCTCGTGACCATGTAGTAGTCGATGGTGATCCCTGATATCGCCTCGACCGTCTGCACAGACAGTTCAGCACCACCGTAGGCGTAGGCTTCGTTGATCTTGCCCTTGCCGTGCCCCGGGATCTCGACCCAGGAATCCCGCGGGATCCCGAGGATGGTCGCCTGCTTGGTGGCCAAGTTCACGCCAATGAGGTGGACGGAGTCGGTCAGATGATTGTCCACGATGCCGGCCCGATAGTTGTCACCGAGCACGAGGATGAAGATCGGCTTGCTGCCGTCCAGTTGGGGTGTGTAGTGGGCGTGGGCCATACCGATCGTGAACAGGGGGTCGGCCAACGCGGCGTCCGGTCGGGATCCACCGCCTCCCGCCACGCCGGTCGAGATCGCGCCGATGGCCAGCGCGACCAACAACGCGCCTGCGCGCTTGAAGGACCTCATGGCGCGGACCCTGCGCTGCTACCAGGCCGGGTGGAAACCCCTTCAGGAGCCTTGACGTCGGAGTCGCTGCGGGACACATCGAACGCATAGACCAACCACTTGCCTCCGCTCTGGCTCAGGAAGTATGTGCCCTTGCTCACCAGCTCAATGGACCCGCCTGCGGAGGTGGTCGCCTGCGCGTGGAACCCGACCTTGGCCGCGGCAGTGATCACCGCTCCGTTCTCACTGCTCAGCACCCTCGTGCTCACGGTGCCGTGAGTCGCCTCGATGCTCTCATACACGGAGCCGGCTTCCGGTCCGGCGGTGAGCGTGCTCTCATCCAGCTTGGCGGCCTGCCTCGCACCTGGAGCAAAGGAATCGTAGACGGGGCCGAAGTCACCGGTCGTCCATGTCGCCGGGTCAAGGAAGGCGGCCGCGTAGAGCAGGGACAGCTGTTTCGCTATCTCTTCAACCGCGTGCTGGTCCTGTTGGGTCGGCTTGACGATCGGCTTGGCTCCCGGTTCTGAGGAAGTGACGTTGATCTTCTTGACCTTGAACTCGAGGTCGGGAGCGCTGCTCGGGGTGAGAGCCGCGCTACTACTAACAGCAGCTGTGCTATCGCTGCCGCCGCCACGGCTGCACGCTGAGGAGAGGACAACGCATCCGATCGCGAAGACGGCGAAGAAGTACCTACGCTGAGAGGAATCAACCGGCCCGGCCATGACGGGGCACTGGATACTCGCGCGAGAGGCGTGGTGGGAGGGCGCGAATGAGTACCATGCTGCAATCATGATCGAGAGAGGAGAGTGCACGCCGGAGAACTGGCTCGACCCACCGCACAACCGGTGGGCCTTCTGGCATGTGCGCGAGATGACCCGAACCGCGTGCGTCCGGAGAGGAACCGGACCGATTCGCGAACTCCCGGTCGAGCTGCAACCCGGCCTCGCCGACGTCACCTACACCTTCGACGGCCGCGAACACACGATCTCCGAATACTTCGAAGAGATCTACGCCGACGGATTCCTCGTCATCCATGACGGGAGGATCGCCTTCGAGTGGTACGTCGATGGTGCATCGCCGACCGACACGCACCTCGTGATGTCGGCCGCCAAGTCTCACACCGCGTTGCTGTGCGGGGTGCTCGTCGATAGGGGTCTGCTCGCGACCGACGACCTTGTCACCGACCACCTGCCCGAACTCCTCGGCACCGCGTGGGAGGGGTGTCACGTCCAGGACCTGCTCGACATGCGCGGCGGGACCCGGTGGGACATGGACGTGGATGAGAACAACGACCTGGACATCGCCGACTGGCGGCCCCACACGCGCACCGACATCCCGCTGGGCACCAAGGCATGGCTCCGCGTTGCCGAGAACGACATGCCACATGGCACCGGCCCGTTCCGGTACTGCTCGATGCAGACCTCCGTCCTGGGTTGGATCCTGGACCGCGTCGGGGGCGGCCGCTTCTCGAATCAGTTCTCGCGCGAGATCTGGTCGAAGATCGGCGCGGAGTATGACGCCGACATCGTGGTCGACCGCTACGGGTTCCAGGCCACCAACGGTTCCATGTGCGTGACCCTGCGCGACTGGGGCCGACTGGGGCTGATGCTGCTCGAAGGGGGGCGCGCGATGGCCGAACAGGTGGTGCCCGCCGCCTGGCTCGGTCGGCTCCGCGTTCCCGATCAGGAGTTGATCCACGCGTACACGCGGACCTACGGGGTGGATCCCTCGTATCCGAAGTCCTTCTACCACGACAAGTGGTGGATCACGGACGCTGAGGCAGGCATCTACTCCGCATCCGGGGCCAACGGACAGGTCCTGACCATCCATCACCCGTCGAACTCAGTGATCGTGGGGTTCTCGACGTTCCCCGATTGGCTGGGTCAGGGGTCATTCGACCACCAGTGGGAAGGACAGCTCGCCGTCGCCAGCGCGCTCACGCGCTGAAGAGGACTATGATGCTCCGCTAAGGGGTAGCGGATGCCGATCGAACGCCCAGAGGCAGAGCGGAACGAAGATAACCGGTTGATGTCGCGACGCGATCTGTTGACGACCACCGCAGCGGGCGCGATGGCATTGGCACTCGGGGTCGGATGCTCCAGCAGCACATCGCAGAGGCCCGCAGCCTCGCCCTCCGCCGCGCCACCGTCGGCCTCGCCCCAGGCGGGTCCGGGTGGTCCCGGTCTCGACGCCTTCATCACCGGGAAGATGCGCGACGCGCACCTGCCCTCACTGTCTGCTGCGGTGGTCAAGGGGGAGACGCTCGCCTGGGTGGACGGCTACGGCCTCGCCGATCGCGAGAAGAACATCCCCGCCGACCCCGACACCGTCTACATGCTTGCCTCGATATCGAAGACGTTCATCTGTGGTGCGCTCATGCAGCTCTGGGAAGCCGGCTCCGTGGACCTGGATGGCGACGTGAACGACTACCTGCCGTTCCCGGTGCGCAACCCCAGGTTCCCACACAGCAAGATCACACCGCGGATGCTGCTCACGCACACCTCGAGCATCAAGGACCGCTGGTCGATCTGGGGGCCGATCAGGGATCCGAAGCCGACAGGCTACGTCCACGGCGACGCAACGATCACCCTTCACGACATCCTCGCCGGCTACCTGGTTCCGGGCGGGGACTACTACGAGAGGTCCAACAACTTCACCCCGAACCCCCCGGGGCATAGCTACCTCTACTCCAACCTCGGCGCGGACCTTGCGGCCTACATAGTCGAACACATGAGCGGGCAGTTGTTCTCGGAGTACTGCATGGAGAACCTGTTCAAGCCTCTCGGGATGACGGACACCGGCTATCACCTCGCCGACATCACGACGTCGAACCTCGCGATGCCCTACAAGTACAACTTCGTTGTTGGCGAGTACCAGCCCTACTACCAATTCGGCTATCCCGACTACCCTTGTGGAGCCCTGCGCACGACGGCGAACTCACTTTCGATATGGCTTCGCTGCTTCATGAACAAGGGTTCCATCGACGGCACCACCATCTTGAAGCCCTCGACCGTTGAGGAGATCTTCACCCCGCAGGTGATCGACGCTGACGACCCATCACCTCAGAGAAGCGGCGGAGCACAGGGACTCATCTGGTACTACGTCAAGAGGCCCACCGGCGTGGTCATCGGGCACACCGGCGGCGACTACGGGGTAGCCACGAAGATGTTCTTCGACCCCGCCAGGAAGACGGGGATCGTCGCGCTGTCCAACCGCTACGTCGGTGGCGGGAAGCACTGGTACGCGTACGGGGACATCGAGGACCGCCTCTTCGAACTCGCCTGAATGGCGACCTACTGCGTCGCCGAGATCGACTACCGCGGTCGGTCGAGAGCCCCGCGCTCATAGGTCTCGACGATGCGCGTCAGCTCGGCCGACATCCCCTCGTCGAACGGTTCGGGTTGGGACTCCGCGAGGATCCGCCGCGCCTCGGCGAGAGCGGCATCGGCCGGGTCGGGCTCGCCGGCGTACTCCCACTCCTCCCAGGAGGAGGTGTCCATGAAACGGGCGCGCCAGAACTCCCCCACGTGCCGGCGCGTGTGTCGCTGTCCCAGATAGTGCCCGCCGGGGCCGACCCTGTCCACCACGTCGATACCCAGATGCTCGTCGTCGAAGGGGTAGCCCTCGGCCCATCGGATAGTGCAGTCGAAGACCTCGCAATCGAGCACCAATTGTGCCGGGGAGAAGGCAGTGGAGTTGTAGATGCCACCCGCACCCGAGAGCAGGTCCGGCGGAAGGAACATGTTCGTCGCCGCGCTCCACATAGATTGAACGCCCGACTGCCAATTCGACCGCTTCGCGCCGGTTCCCTGGCTGCCGGCGGCGCAAGGAAGACCGAGCGCGTGGAGGACCTGGGTGCAGGCCATATGCGCCATCGCATCATCGGGACCGGTAGCGAGGTTGAGCCCGCCCGAGCGCATGTCGATCGAGGACGGATACCCGGTGCACACCGCCTTGGCGCCGGGCGACAGGGTGTGCAGGATCGCGAGGCCGGAGAGGATCTCCGCGATCGTCAGCGCGAGCAGACCGGCAACCGTTCCGGGAGCGGTTGCGCAGGCCAGCGCCATCGAGATGATCGAGACCGGGATACCCGCCTCCGCGTAGGTGGCGATGGCGTCCACCGGGCCCGCGTCCCAGAACAGCGGGCTGATGATGCACTGGTTGGTGGACAGGATCGGGCGTTGGCGCAACTCGTCGCTGCCGCCGGCCACCGCGCGGCACAGTTCGACCACGCCGCCGGCGCTGGGGCCGTCGACACCGGATCCGGTCTGGATGTGTTTGGTGGTGTTCCGGAGCACGGCTTCCACTTCGTGGAGCGCGCGCGACTCGACGGGGGTGTCCTCCGCCGACACGGATCGCCAAAGGAATCCGATCTGGGGCAGTGCGTCGCCGAGGCGGGTGACCGCGACAAGGTCGGCCTTGGTCGTGCCGCGCCTGCGGCCCGTTTCGAGGTCGATGATCGACGGTGCACAACCGTCGGGTGAAAGGTAGGTCCGTTCGCCGTCGATGACTGTGTCGCGCGCGGGGTGGCGGCCCGCCAGGGTGAATGTCCGGGGCGCGAGCTTCCGCTTCTCCTCCACGAACGTGGGGTCGAAACGGACCCGCTTGTCCCGGAAGTCGACGCTCTGCCCATGGTCGGCCATCAGCTTGAGCAACATGTCGCTGGAGGTGCCGACGCCCGTGCGCTGCAGGATATCCAGCGCAGCCTCATGAACGCGCCGCACCTCGTCGGCGTCAAGAACGCTCACGCGCTGACGCTGCCGCATCGAACGGATGGGGTCGAGATGGTCGCTCATGTCAGACCTCCTGGAAGGGGTCCACGCTCAGCCCGCGGCCACCAGCTCTTGGCCACCTCAGCGGCCACATCGGTTTCGCCGTCGAAGACGGCCTCTGCCAGGCCTTATCCCACACCCTCTGACGCACCGCTGGCATCCAGGTACCTCCTCAGAGACGCCCGCCTATGTGTAGACCCCCCTGTCCCGGGAGCGCACGGAGCCCCTCATATCCCACTGGGTGCCGGGACGCTCAGGTGCACCCGAGCGCGGCCGACGGTGCCCGTAACCGTTGCCATGGAGTTCAGGTCGTAGTCGTTCCACGCCAGATGAAGATCAGAGGGAGGGACGCCGGGCCCTGCCAACGTCATATCGGCGCTGCCTTCGCCGCTGCGGCGATCCAGCTCGGCATGCCCGCTGACCCTCACGTCCGTGACGAACCGAACCTTGTCCAGGGTCCATGTGGGTCTGCCATAGCCGTGCACTACGAAAGTTCCTCCCCTGAGACCGGTTCCGTGCGAACCGTACATGTTGTACCAGCGCGCGATCGCATCTCCGACGCTCTCTATCGCCACGAGCGCCGCGCGCTCCTCGGTCGTGTTCGCCGGGATGTCAGCAGCCTTGATGTAGAACTCATCCACCGCTCGGACCTCAGGGTAGCGGGTGTCGACACAGCTCGCGTCCCCGGCATCGAGGTTCTCGGTGAACGACAGGACGATCTTGGACGTGCACCGCTTGTGGTCGGCCAGCGCGGTCACGTGGGTGACGTTGGGCACATGGACGAACGTCGAGTTCGGGAACTGCTCAGCAACCTTCTGCGAACCGGCCGACGACGTCACCGAGTCGAGGTCTCCGACCATAACCAGCGTCGGAACGTCGGGCCAGGCGTGACCCGGCGGCATCGGCGGGGTCAGCGCGTTGGACACGGGCCATCTCATGCAAGAATCGAAGTCCTCGATAGGCGAGGTAACCATCTCGTGAACGGTGAAGGGGAAGAAGGCGTTCGGGTCGGTCTTCTCCAGATCCGCCACCGCCGAATCCCACTGAGCTTGCCGTGTGTTCAGCGGCGTCTGGATGTCATACGGTTGAGGGTAGTCGGTGCAACTGACCGCGTTGGCGAGGCCCTGCGAGTACGCGTGCAAGGCACCTCCGCCACCCAGATAGAGCGAATTCCTGGCGAGGCGGAGCATGGGCAGGTCGTCACCGTTCAACGCGGCTTTCACCGCGGCGTCGAAGTCTCGGTAGTTCGAATAGTTGTAGCCCGCCGACGTGAAGATGTAGGCCATCACGCCGGGGTCGATGACCACGTCGCGGACGCCTCCATCGTCGTTGGCCGCCCTACCCTTGATAGGGGTTGCCCGGATCTGGTCGAGAAGCGTGGTCAGGCGCGCGATCGGATCGCCGCTGCAGCCCGGATCGCGTTCACACACATTGCGGTATCCGTCCACTTGGGCGGCGATCCAGTCGCGCTGCCACACGTCTTGACCCTCGACCGGGTACGCGGCATCCAACACGAGGGATCGGAGCATCCCGGGATGACGAACCGCGAAGGTCTGCGAGAAGAACGTGCCGTAGGAATCTCCGTAGACATTCACCTTCTCGTAGCCGAGCGCATGGATGATGTCCGCCATGTCGTCGGCCGCGTGCGCGGTCGAGTAGAGGTCCGAGGCGTTCCCGAGACGACGGCCGCACGCTCCTACAGCATCGACCCACTGGTCGTAGTCCCGATAATGAAGACTCTGAAGCCAGGGGCAGTCGACGGACGAAGATCTTCCCGTCCCCCGCGCGTCGATCATGAGCAGATCGTGCCGGTCCATGATCGGGGCGTAGAGCCCCTTGTAGTAGCTCCTGCTGTAGGTGCTCCCGTAACCAGGACCACCTTCCTGAGCGACGATGGGCTCCAGAGCCGGCTTCGATCTGTCGGTGTGCCGGAAGAGCATGAACCCGATCTTGATGGTTCGTCCGTCGGGATTGTCACGGTTGAGCGGAAGCTCTGCCCGGCCGCAGCGGAGATTCGGGGGTCCACCACAGCGCGAGAGGAAGACATGGACCTTTGGGGTCAGAGGCGGCACACCCGGCGCTACGACCGGGGCGGACAACTCCATCCCATCGGCGGCGCTCGTCTGCGCGGGGATCAGAAGACCCGCGGAAGTGATCAGCGCCATCAACATCACCGCTGGTCCGGCTGCCGAACTCGTCTTCATCTGCCCTTCTTCCTGCACCAGGTTCACGAGTAGTCCGACGATGCAAGGACTCCCGGAATCCTACTCCCGGTCCAACGACCTCGCCAGTTCGTTCGGCAGGGCGTGCGGCTGACCGGAGATTCTGGCATCATTGGTGGACCTTTCCGAACGAGGGGGCGGTTCTGGTGAGGAAGGTCTCAGGCATCTTCGCGCTCGGCGCTTGCCTATTCCTTGGAAGCATCGTCCCGGCCACAGCCGGAAAGGTGCCTCCTCCCAGTGCAACCGCACCTTCCGGCTCCCCTTCCCCAGGGCAAGCCGGCTACACCCAGACGTGGCCTTGCCCAGGGCCCGGTGGAGCCATCTGCGGCCAGATCCTGGTGCCACGATCGTGGACGGAACCCGAGGATATGGCAGCCGCGCTCAAGGTGCGATTCAGGGTTCACCCCGCTCGCGACACATCGCGGCCGCCACTCGAGCCGCTCGTCGCCTTCGAAGGCGGCCCCGGATACGGATCGATCACGTCGGCCTACTTGTACGCGTTCATGATGGGGCCGCTCCGCCAGAACCATCCGTTGATCGTCATGGATCAGCGTGGCACTGGCTCTTCGAGCACCCTCGATTGTCCTCGGCTGCAGCAGGACGATCCGCACTACGTCCAGGCCGTCCAGGCATGCGCCGATCAACTCGGCCCGGCGTCCGCCGCCTACGGCAGCTCCGAAGCCGCCGACGACATGGCGGCGATCATGAAGGCACTCGACTACGCCAAGGTGAATGTCTACGGAGATTCCTACGGGACGTACCTCGCGCAGGTGTTCGCGCTTCAGCACCCGGACATGGTTCGCACGCTTGTCCTCGATGGCACCTTCGACGACTCGTTCGACCCCTTCGCGCGCGATGCTGCCGCCGCGATCGAGCGATCCTGGCCGATCGTGTGCAAGAGGGCGCATACCTGCCCCGGGATCTTGTCATCACTCAGTTCGCTCTCTAGGGAGCTAGAGCGCCATCCCCTGACCGGAGTCGGCATGAACCCGGACGGCCGGAAGGTGCCAGTACATGTCGATGGTAGGGACGTCACCCAGCTCGCCTACGACGCCACCTACGTCTTCACCATCTACCAGGACCTTCCGGCGGCGATCAAGGCGCTGCACCATGGCGATGCGACGCCGTTCCTTCGTCTCGCGGCCGAAGACCTCGCCAACACCAGCTCGGGGTCGCACCCTCGCGGCTACTCATCGGGCGCGTACATGGCGGTTTCGTGCGCAGACTATCCGGTGGCATGGGATCCTTCCGCCAGCTTCGCCGAGCGTAGGAAGCAGCTCGACGAAGCGATCGCGGATCTGGCACCGAACTCATTCGCACCGTTCAGCAAGAACCTCTGGCTTCATTCCCTCTACGAGTACCAACTGGTCTACGGCTGTCTCCGCTGGCCCGAGCCTGCGGCAACCACGCCGACGAAGGCCGACCATCCGTCGAGCGTTCCGGTCCTCACCATCAACGGGCAGTTCGATATCACTACGCCGATGCAGGACGCAGTGATGGCGGCCAACGCCTGGCCGAACTCCACATTGGTCAGGGTGGCGAACGAACTCCACGTCGCTGCCTTGTATGACTACCCGCGGTGCGCGTCGCTCATCTTCCGCCACTTCATCCGGACATCCGAAGCCGGAGACACGTCCTGCTCGAGAGACACGCGACACTTCAACGTCATCCCGAAGTTCCCTGAAACTCTGGCCGGAGCCCCTTCGGCGAGGGCTTCGGGCAGCGGGGCTTCCCCCGAGGCCAGGCAGGCAGCATGGGTTGCCGCTGCAACGATCGGCGATGCCTACACCAGGTGGTGGAACACCCTCTGGGGATACGTTGGATCGGGACTTCGCGGTGGGACTTTCGCCGTCCACGGGCCGTACATGGCATGGGGACCGCTGCGGCTCTCGTTCCGTCGAACACAGTTCGTCGGCGACATGAGCATCAGAGGTTCTACCACCTGGCATCGTCGTAGCGGGCAACTGGCGGGAACCATCGAGGTGAGCGGGCCAGACGGGCTTACCGGCACCCTGCACATATCCGGAACGACACTGAGGAATGAAGACGCCCACCTCCGCGGTGTTCTCCGTGGACAGCGGGTGGATCTGAGGGCCCCGATCCCCTTCCAGCCCTAGAAGGGTCCGGCCAGGCTGGCAGAGCTCTGCCGTCTTGCCCTTGGGTCACGCCTCACGCGCTTTCTTCTCGAGTTGTCGCAGTTCGCGCTCCACACCCTCACCGAGCGGCAGAACCTCATGGGTGGCCAGCAGCTGATCGACCCGCTCCCGCGCTTGGTCCAGCAGGTCCGGACGCCCGGCCATCTCCCACGCCTTGCGCGTGTCGTGCCAGCCCAGATCGGGCGTGAAGAAGTCGCCTTCGTGGAAGGCCCGACGCGTCGACTTCTCAGCCAGGAAGTTGCCTCCGGGTCCCACGGCTCCTATCACCTCCTCGAGAAACTGGTCCTCGACCGCTATCCCCTCGCAGATGCGCGCGCAGGTTCGGAAGATCTCGCAGTCGATGACAGTCTGCTCGGCGCTGTACACCATGGCGCTGGCCAGGCTGCCGGGGCCGACCAGCAGATCGGGGCGCGTGAGCATCGGCACGAGGCTGCTCAGGGCTTTCTCGTATCCGGCCTGCATCCCCGGCATGAAGTGATCGCTATCGCAGCCGAACGTGAGCGACGGCAAGCCGTAGTAGTTCGCCATCTCGGTGCAGGCGGCTCCGAGCGCGTGTCCCGCTCTGCCCGACACGACACCCGTCCTGGGGTTCATCGTCGCGAATATCGGAGCGTAGATGATGGGCCTGCCCGGCTCAGCCGCCTCCAAGAGGCAGAGGGTTCCGATCACCTCGCAGTTCCCCTGGAGGATGGTTCCCGCCAGGCTGCCGGGCGCGGTCGTTCCCGCCATCGGCATCGGCATGATGGCGACGGGGATGTCCCAACCCCCGAGGGCGAGGCACGCATCGGTTCCCCGTCTCTCGATGACGAGGGGCGAGATAGGAGTGAGGAGGAACGAGTAGGGATGTTGACGCGCCACCTCGTCTCGCCCCCCGAAGACGGCGCTCAGGATCTCGAGCAGCCACGGCATGGCGGCCGCGTTCTCGCTCGAGTCCTGAACATGTTTGGAGAATCCGCGCTGGACGGCGGCCATGTACTCGACCTCGTCCGCGAGGGTGAAACTGAGGTCGCCCGCATCTTGACCCGACTCGCTGACCATGGCCCAATACACGCCGATCTCGTCGAGCGCGTCGATCAGACGGATGCCCTGGAGCCGGTCGTCACCCACACCGAGGCGTATCTCCCCCGTCACGCGATCGCGTGCAAGGGGCGCCTCGCCGGCCTCAACCAGGGTTGTCCGGCCCTCCCCTGTGCGATGGCTCCACCCCGGCCGCCGGCCGCCGAGCGTCAGTTCGCGCCGCGCCTGATCCAGCGATCGCTCGACCAGCTCCGGAGGGAAGCGCACGATCCCGGTCGATCCGTCGACTGCAGCTCCGGCCTCGCGAAGGATGTTCCTGCCCGTGGGGGTGTCAACGCGCATGCCGGTCGTCGCGAGGATATGCAGGGTACGCTCGTGGATCTGCGCCCTCTCGTCCTGCGACAGCACTTCGAATGCGGTCTTCACCGCACCGCCTTGAGCTGCTTGCGCAACACATCGGGTGCCCGCGTCATCAGCCCTCGCACGAACGGCTCCCGGCCGGTTCGCTCCAGCGCGTGATCGCGCGAGACGATCGCGTGCACACCGAGGCGAGCGAACGGCCACCGGATGGGCTCCGGAGGCCAGCGACCGATGGGTGGGCCGACGACGGGAAGCGACGACCAGCGATCCTCCTGCCCCAGAACGAGCGACGCGAGGATCTTGCCTCCAACGCGGGTCGGAGCGAGTCCGTGGCCGGAGAACCCCAGGCCGACGTGCAGGTTGTCCGTCGTCTGGAAGAACGGTGTGAACGAGCGAGTCATATCCATCGGTCCTCCCCAGGAGTGGTCGAACTTCACACCCTCGAGTTGCGGGAAGAACCACAGGAGGCCGCGCGCCGCATCCTCAGCGACACTCCGGGCATGCGTCGCACCCCGACCCACCGAGCCTCCGAACAGAGCCCTGCCGTTGCCGCCCCCTATCGCTATGCGGTCGTCGTTCGTCTTGCGCAGGTAGTAGATCCAGAACCGGGCATCGCCGAGTCCGATATGGCTGTTCCATCCGATGTCCTTGATGCGATCCGGGATCGGCTCCGTGACGACCATGTAGTCCGCAACGTTGGCGAGCCTCGTCCGGTACCCGGGCCAGCTTGCGGCCCACGCACCGATCGTCAGGACCACATGTTCCGCAGCGATCTCACCGCTCGGCGTCCTGACCGAAGCCGGATGCCCCGGCGTGATCTCCTTGCCGAAAGTGTTCTCGTAGATCCTTGCACCGCGCTCCAGGAGGAATCGGCGGAGCTCGCGGGCAAGTCGCGCGGGCTGGATGGTGGCGCAGTCCGGCTCCAGGATCCCGCTGTGCGACACGGGTGAGTCCGCGTAGGCACGAGCGGTTGCGGCGTCGACGCGGAGCAAGCGGTCACCAAGGCCGTGCGCGGCCAGGCAAGCGAGCGCCTCGTCATGCTCGCCCTCCTGCCAGTCCGCAACGAACGTAAGGCTCCCGTCGTTGTGGTACCAGACTTCGAGTGAGTTCTCGGCGCAGAACTTCCCTATGTCGGTCGCTTGCTCGCCGTAGGCGATAGCGAGGTCGACTCCGCCACGATCGCCGAAGAGCCTGCAGAGTCCCGGCAGATCGAACCACGACGGGGCGATGAAGCCACCGTTGCGGCCGCTCGCACCTCCTCCGCAGATGTCGGACTCGATGAGCGCCAGGCGCAGTCCGGGCTCCCGGATGAGGAGCTCCACGCCCGTCCACAGCCCTGCGAATCCGCCACCGACGATGCAGACGTCCGCCGTCTCGCGTCCTTGCAGCGGAGGACACGGCGCGCCGGGATCGGATGCCAGGGCTTCCTGCAACCAGTAACTACGCGCCTCGCCGGGCGCGGGGAACACGACCTTCGGGCCTCTCATCGCAACCCGCCTCTCCCCTTCTCCGCTTGACCGGGCCGACACCTACCTACCAGGAAGCGGCGTTCGCAGAATCTGCCGCTGCTTGCCCAGTGCAGGCGTCCTTCGACCCCTTCCCGAAGGTCGTTGGAGACAGGGCATTATCCCTCATGTAGTAGCAGTCACCCGAATCCGAGAGCGCGGCGGCCGCATAGATCATGCCTCCGTCGGTATAGATAGATATCTCATTCGGTCCCGTGGAACTCACCGTGCTCTCGACGTAGTTGAGCGATGGCTCGACGCCGGCCATGGCTTCGACGCTGACCCCGGAGTAGTCATCCGTATCTGTGAATAGGATCTTTGCGGCCACGAGCGCATCGCGCAGGCCTGTCTGCGCGTCATTGCCCGGGTCGGCACAATAGAGGGTGGTGGTCACCTTGTTCTGAGTGGCGATCGCGGAAAGATCGTTGCAGGCCTTGTCGAGCGCCCGACCGGCGGCCGTGAGTGCGTCGGTCTCCAGCGCTGAGATCACAGTGTCTGCAGTTGTGGCCTTGTCCGCCGCGGCTCGCGCCTCCTCCATGGCGGCCAGAAGGTCGTCGAAGGCGGCCACGAATGCTTCGTTCGCATCCTTGGCTTCGGCTGGAGGCTTCAACGCTTCCAGCTCGATCTTCGTCTGTTTCGTCAGAGAGACGGTCTCGTCCACGACACCCTTCATTTCGGCAGCGATGGCAGCGTCGCCGGCGTTGCCGGCATCGGCGCTCGATCGGGCCTGCGTCCTGATCTCGTTGCTCTTGTCGTCGTACCGCTTCTGGATGTCGCCGATCCCGGTGAAATACTCCTGCAAGGTCATGCTCTTGCTACAGGCGGTGGCAACAAGTGCCACCAGCAGCATGATCGCAAGCGCGGCGTAACGGAACGACTTCCTCATGCGGCCCTCCGGATCAGCTCGCCAATCTTGCCACATCCGACCCGTCCGCGGGGCAACGCAACGTGGCTACGGGCTGCTCAGGCCCTCGCCGCGCCGCCATATCCCGGGGCAGACTTCGCTCAGATAGGGGAAGGGGTCTACGGCTGGGCCTCCTTGGGGGTGCCATTCGAAGTGCAGATGCGGGAGAGCGCCGGGGACGTCCAGCCTTCCCACGTATCCGATGACGTCGCCCGACTGAACCTGTCGCTCCGTGGTGGTAGCCGACAGATGCTTGCCTACCGTGAAGGACCCGTCCGTCGCCTCGAGCGTCACGATGAGTCCCCCGGCGGACTGGGAGTTGCTGATCGTTCCCTCGAACGTGGCCAGCACCGGTGCGCCCAGATCAGCGTAGACGTCGTCACCATAGTGCGTGTGATCGGACCTGGGAGCGCCGAAATTGTCCTTGACGATGCCACCGGCAACCGGGCAGAGCGAGAAGGGGCCCTTGACTTGACCTCCGTGTACCAAGAACCAGAGAGCCAGGGCCAGCAGCAGAACCAGGACGAGGGCGGCTGCGGCGCGCACCCGGATCGCGGGTCCCTGCTCCGCCCGCTGCATGCCCATGAATGCAGTCTGGCACTCGCGGCGCTCGGTGCGCTGGGTGACGTGGTGCACTTCCCCCAAGCAGTAGCGTTTTGATATGGACTTGAACGACGCACTGGTCGCGCACCTGGCTTGGAAGATGAGGTTCGCCACATACCTCCTCGATCCAGACGGCTCTCTCACGTACGAAAAGGTCTGCGACGAGACGGCCTGTGACCTCGGCAATTGGGAGCACGGGGAGGCGCTGGCAGCCTACGGCAACGACAGGGAGTACTTCGGACTCCTGACCTCCCATGCCCTGTTCCACCTGGCGGCGGCGGAAGTAGTCCGGAGGGCGAACCATGGCGAGGAGATCTCCGAAGAAGAGTGGCTCGGTCCGGGCAGCGTCTACGACCGCGCATCCTCCGACGTGGTCAGCCGCATCGTTCACCTCGCCGAGCGCACCCCGGTCTAGGAACCGATAGCCCTGGAGGGGCGGCCGGGAGTAGGGTTAGCCATACCAAAGGCAGGGGGATCACCGTGGCTCCGGTTGGCAGGACCAGGATCGGCCTGTTGCTTGTCCCGATCCTGCTCGTCACGGCCTGCTCCTCCACCATCACACCCACCGTTCCTTCGACCGCCCCGGTGGTTCCCGTGGTGACCTCTCCCCCCGAGTTGACACCCACCAGGCCGTCCCCGCATCCGGCGACAGCGATCGTCCCCTCGTTCCTGGGGATGACGAAGCTCGCGTCCTCACAACTTGCGACTTCAACCGGGTTCGCGATCAACGTGGCCGGGTGGAAACCGTCCCTGGCGACACCTGCGACCGTCATCTCTCAGGACCCCAAGGCCGGAAGGAAAGCGGCATGGGGAACACCGATCAGCATCACACTTGCCAAGGCCGACAGTCCGATGGGCGGTGGAGGTACCTAGGGAACGGAGGGCTCCGACCTTTCGTATCCCATACTCGGTGCTGCTAGATCGAAACCTCGTAGTCGGGGTCGAGGGTCGCGGCGCCGGCGCTCGTCATGGCGGCGTGCCGCTCCGCCTCGTGCCGCTCGACGTCGTCCACCCGAGCCGAAAGTTCCGCGATGGCCTCGGCGAGCACGTCGGGCAGCTGGCCGTGATCCAGATCGGGAACGTTGCGAGGCTTGGGAGTTTCCTTAGGCTTGACGATCTCGCCGGGCACGCCCACCACCACCGAACCGGATGGCACCGACCTGACCACCACGGCGTTGGCTCCAACTCGGCTCCCTTCACCTATCGTGATGGCGCCCAGCACCTTGGCCCCCGCGCCGATGACGACGCCGTCGCCGAGGGTCGGATGGCGTTTGCCTTTGGCGAGCGACGTTCCGCCGAGCGTTACGCCCTGGTAGAGAGTGACGTCCTCCCCGATCTCGGTGGTCTCGCCTATCACCACGCCCATGCCGTGATCGATGAACAGCCCGGCACCGATGACCGCACCAGGGTGGATCTCGATGCCCGTCAACCATCGCATGACCTGAGAGAGCAAGCGAGCAGGGAGCTTCAAGTGTGCCCTCCACATCCGATGCCCGAGGCGGTGCCCCCACACGGCCCAGACGTCCGGGTAGCAGAGCACAACCTCGGCTTTGTTCCGTGCGGCGGGATCCCGCTCGACGACTGCCGCAACGTCGCGTCTCATGTTCTCGAACACGACTCGACTCCCTACTCGGCCAGGTCAAGGAAGAGCGACGTACTTAGGTACCGCTCCCCGTTCGAGGCGAGGATAACGACCAGCATCTTGCCGTGGTTCTCGGTTCGGCGCGCCACCTGCTCGGCCGCCCACACCGCCGCGCCCGAGGAGATACCCACAAGCAGTCCTTCCTCGCGGGCCAGCCGCCGAGCGGTCTTGAAGGAGTCATCCGCCGTCACCCGCACGATCTCGTCGTAGATGTCCGTGTTCAACACCTCGGGGATCAGTCCCGCGCCGATCCCCTGGATCGGATGGGGACCCTTCTCGCCGCCGGACAGGACGGGCGAAGCATCCGGCTCGACCGCGATGCAGCGGAACTCCGGCTTCCGCTCCTTGAGGATCTCGCCGACACCGGTGATGGTGCCGCCGGTCCCGACGCCCGCGATGAGGATGTCCGCCCTGCCGTCGGTGTCGCGCCAGATCTCCTCGGCGGTGGTCCGTCGGTGTACCTCAGGGTTCGCGGGATTCGCGAACTGTTGAGGCAGGAGGTAGCGGGCGTCAGATGCCGCCATCTCCTCCGCTTTCGCGATCGCGCCCGGCATGCCCTCCGAACCCGGGGTCAAGACCAGGTCGGCCCCGTAGGCCTGCATCAACGTGCGCCGCTCCTTGCTCATCGACTCGGGCATCACCAGTGTGCAGCGATACCCGCGCGCCGCGCACACGAACGCTAGTGCGATACCCGTGTTTCCACTGGTCGGTTCGACGATGACGGTGTTGGGTCCGATCAGACCCGCCGCCTCTGCGGCCTCTATCATCGACAGGCCGATGCGGTCCTTCACGCTCCCGGCCGGATTGAGGTACTCGAGCTTGGCAACCACCTCGGTGCCAGTCGCCTCTGACAGGCTCCTCAGGCGGACGAGGGGAGTGTTGCCGACGAGTTGTGTGACATCCTCAACGATCATCGTTCTCCCCTCGGCATCGGTATAGCTCCATCGGTTCGGCTCGGCAAATCCTACCCTGGCCGTGTCCCCAAGCCACACGCAGTCCCGGACCGGCCTGACTTGGGAGATGAGCCGGCTCGTCCAGGCAACATCCGGGTGGCGAGCAGAAGATTGGGATACTGGTGGCGCCATGCGGGGATATGCGAAGCGAGCGGTCGAGAGACTCCTCGCACGACGGGGACTCGCCATCACAAGAGCAGACGGGTCAGACAAGACATCCTCTTCCGGCTACATCTCCGCCAAAGAGACGGTCGCCGCTGCGGAGCGCGAGGGAATGACCGTTTGCGACTATGTGGAACGGCTCTGGGACCAAGCGGGCGACACTCAACGAGTCATCGATCAGATGGCATCATGCGGGGTATTCGAGCAAGAGGTCAGCCGTGTTCTCGAAATCGGTCCTGGAACCGGCCGGTATCTCGAGAAGGTGCTCGGGATACGCAAGCCAGACAGCTACGAGATCTACGAGACCGCGCAGGATTGGGCGGAATGGCTACAAGCCCGATATCTCATCGTTTCGCGCGAAGCTGATGGGGTGTCGCTCCACCGAACATCTACCGATTCAGTAGATGTCCTCCATGCGCACGGCGTCTTCGTCTACCTTCCCTTTCTCGTTTCCTATCGCTACTGGAAGGAGATCTGGCGGGTTGTGCG
>Ga0315281_10001691_pt1 | contig 32709 bp, 49 predicted proteins | sample YL17G07_0_MG_FD_204540 | JGI IMG/M metagenome (GOLD analysis project Ga0315281, IMG submission 204540) | Sediment microbial communities from Yellowstone Lake, YNP, Wyoming, USA - YL17G07_0 | ecosystem: Environmental > Aquatic > Freshwater > Lake > Sediment | place: USA: Wyoming | collected...
CGGAATTTTGCTACCGCTTCAACCGGCGCTTCTGGGAACCCCAAATGTTTAACCGGATGATCACTGCGTGTCTTAATGCTCAAACCGTTACCTTTTCGGAGCTAAGGCAATAAGCGTTTAAAATAATATAAATTATTGTCAAGAATATAATTTACAAGATTTGTTTTTATTTTGCCAAAGGCGCCCCTGCATCAGGCCTCGCTTCCAGCTAATCCATGGAGGGGACCAGTTTTTGCCGGACTTTTGAGGGGTGGCGGGGTGCCGGCCATGGCTGCTGCTTCCGGGCCACTGGCCCGCCAAGGCGGGACCGGAGCGGCCTCGCCCTGAGGTGGTCTTGAGGCTGGCGAGGCTACCCGGTTTCCGGCCGCCAAAGTGCCGGCGCCGCGAACCGGGGCCCCCTGTCTCACATATCTGCCAGGATGTCCTCGGCCCGGCGGCGCACTTCTTCATGAAGACTGGTCAGGGCCAGGACTTTGAGCCGGCCCTTGAAGCCCTGCTGCTCCACCCGGCTGCGGCCCCCCAGTTGGGCGGCCATGGCTGCCAGCACCGCCGCCACCGTCCCGGGCTCGGGATAGTCCAGCAGTCGGGTCAGCGCCCCCCATTCCTCGGGCAAGCCATATTCTTCCAGGAACTTTCTGGCGCACAGCGGAAATTTTTTGGTGCCGTGGCAGGCCTCCAACTGTCTCAAGGCCGCCTGGTACTCCGGGCGCGCCCGTTTCCCTTTAAACAGGGCTTCGGCCTGGGCCAGGGCCTGTTTGCGGACCCACTCCGCCTGGGTCTTGGGCACCCGGGGCTTCCGGGCCGGTTGCCGATGTCGGCTGCCGTCCCGGCGCTGGTCAATCTCCCGCCAACTGGGGCGCTCGCGTTCGTCGTCTTCCCGCATTTTTTATCCTGTTTCCTGTTTCCTGTTTCCTGTTTTCGGTTTTCGGTTACAAAAAAAGACCTGACGGAAGCCTGAGAAAGCAGTTTTGCTTCAGTTTAGTAAAAATGATCCGAAGTTCTCGATTTCAACAGGTTACCCGGAAGCGAGTTGCAGAGATGCCTTAAGTTGCTCTTAACCGAAAACCGAAAACCGAAAACGAAAAACCGTCTTTAAAAAATCCAGTTGGGGTGCCGCGCCGTCACTTCCGTCAGAAACTCCCAGATCCAATCCTTCACCGCCGGGGCCAGGTAAAAGTGAGGCCACAAGAGGTTGTCCGCCGGCGTCACCACTCCCTCCGCCAGGGCGATGCGGTGCATGGGCAATCCCGGGTGGAGGCGGATGCCCACGGTGAGGTTCACCATGCGGGGCTGGTGTTTCTCCAGCAGCGCCACGCCTTGCCGCACCGTTTCCGGGGTCTCTCCCGGTCCTCCCAGCAGCAGGAAACAGTTAAAAGGCAAACCCGCTTCGTTCAGCATGCTGAGGGTGAGTTCCACCTGCTCCAGGCCGAAGCCCTTGCCCAGGGTGCTCAGGACCAGCTCGGAGCCGCTCTCGTTGCCCACCTGGACCATGGTCCCCCCGGCAGCGCGGATGAGGTGGAAAAGCTCCCGGTCTGGGAAAGCCGGGTTGATGAGGCAGGACCACTCCAGGGGCAGGTGCAGGTCCTGAATGGCCTGGCAGAGGCGCTTGGCATGCTCGGGCGGATAGTTAAACATGTTATCCACGAAATAGAAGCGGGTCAAGCCCCATTTTTGGTGCCAGACCGCCAGCCAGGAGGCCACCTGCTCCGGGGCCCAGGCCCGCACCGCATCGCCTTCGAGCCGGGGGGTGGTGCAGTAGATGCACTTCATGGGGCAGCCCCGGCGGCTCTGCACCGGGATCATGCCCGGGAGTTTGGCGCTGCCCTGGGCCTCTTCATAGAGTTTGGGAGTGAAATATTCCAGGGCCGGCGGCGGCAGCCGGTGGAGTTCCGGCACCCGGTGGGGGGGATTGGCCCTCAAGGCGCCGCCCTGGCGCCAAAGTAGGCCCGGGACCTGCTCCCAGGACGCCGCCGGCCAGGCCGCCAGGAAGGTCCGGAAGGCCTCCTCCCCCTCCCCGGCCAGGCCGAAGTCCGCGGCCGTATACTCCATGAACTCCCGGGGCATGATGCTGAAGCCGGCGCCCCCCAGGATGATGGCGGCCGGGGTCATTTCCCGGAGCCGGTCCACCAGGTCCTTGATTTCCGGAAAGTAACTTATGGGCTCCCGGCTGTCCTGGTTGTCGATGTTGCGGACCGAGATGCCGATGATTTCCGGCTTAAAGGACTCCACGGTGCGCCGCAGTTCGGCCAGGGGGTCCTCCAGGAACATGAAGTCCAGCACCGCAAAGTCGTGCTCCGGCGGCAGGGCCGCCACCATGGAGGCCAGACCCAGGGGCAGGGGCGCCACCACCAGGCGCAACTGGCTGGGGGAGATAAAAAGGAGGCGCATGTTAAATTATTTTTGAAAATTAATTAGGCCATTGTAAGAGTGGATGAGTGCTATTTACAGGCAAAGGACCGGGCAGAATAATGCTTCCCAGCCCATCTCCACCACCAACTTCAGAACCTCGCCCTTGCAAAAATTCAAAGACGGTAAGAGCAGAGACGCAGGCATCGATCATATCTTTAGGTCCGTGAACGAAATTAGAAAAATCAATGGTCACCCTGGGATGTAAACGGTTTTTAAGAATCCAGTATGATGCAGAGGGGAAAACTTCGAAGATCCCTGCTCTATCTTCTAAACAGGAAAAGAGAGCAAAGCCAAGAACCATCCAGGCATGACTATTCTCTCGGATAGTAGTCCACTGTGGATTTGCGATTTTCAGCGCTTTCAATACTACTTCACAATGTCTACCATGTCCTTGTTCTCTCTCGTTCCTTGCTCTCCAACGTCGCCTTTTCCCGTCCCAAAAATGATTTCTTGGGGTCAACAGAGGTAATCTTGGGGAGTCAATTCCAACAGCTATTTGTCCAAATCCTTTCTTCTCAATAACGTTTAATAACCCTGAAAATCGTTCGCATATTTCCTTGTTCGAATCACCCTCCAGCCAGCCTGAACCGAAGATTGTTAACTTACTATCCAGAATGAAGTAATGACAATTTCTCAACTTAACATCAACTCCTATGAATAATTGGAATTCTGTTTGGGTCATTTCAAATATCTCCATGGGACCCTATTGTCGTTTAAATAATCTTTCCATCGAGGCCCGAATGTCGAGTCTTCGGGTACTTTCACTAAGTTTTTGCCTTAAATCTCCCCCTCCCCTGGTGGGAGGGGGTGGGGGGGTGGGGGTGTCGGGGCGGTTCGCGAACCGCCCCTATCGGATCACCCCCACCCTACCCTCCCCCATCAAGGGGGAGGAAAAAGAGGTTTCTTCATGCGAGAAGGTCTATGACCCACTACCAGGTCCCAAAGCTCTTAGAAAACTCAGTTACACGGTATAAATACCTTCGCTTACCTTAAGGTTCGCCGTGAAACCGGGTTTGGGCCGCGGCCAGGCCCGATTCGACGAGCGCGGCCACCGCCTCGCCGGCCAGCTCCACCAGGGTCGCCACGTTTTCGGCTTCGGCCGCGGGGAAGTGGGACAGCACGTAGTTCTCCGCCGGCAGCTCCGGGGCTGGCCGGCCGATGCCCAACTTCACCCGGATGAACTCCTCGGTGCCCAGGGCGTTGATGATGGAGAGCACCCCCCGGTGGCCCCCGGCCCCGCCCCCCTGCACCAGCTTGACCCGCCACCGGGGCACGTCCAGATCATCGTGAATCACCACCAGGTCGCCGGGGAGCAGTTTGAAATAGTTGAGCAGGAGGGATACTGCCTGGCCGCTGAGATTCATGTAGGTGGCGGGTTGGGCCAGAATGACGGTTTCCCGGCCCACCTTTCCCTGGCCCCAGACCGACTCCAGGCTTTTCCGGCTTAAGGGGAGGCGCCAGAGTTCGGAGAGGTAGTTCACCACCTGGAACCCCAGGTTGTGCCGGGTCCAGGCGTATTCCCGCCCCGGATTGCCAAGGCCTACGATGAGACGCATTTGAATAAGCTTTCAGCTATCAGCTATCAGCTATCAGCTGTTTAAGGATGGCTATAGCTGGCTGTTGGCAGTTATTAATAGAGGCAGGTGACTTTAGCCTGCGTTCATGAGTTCCAAATCTCGCAACCCGGAGGTTACGCTTATCATGTCAGGATAAACTGGCAATTACTTTGTTTTTGGCTTTTAGCTGACCGCTAAAAGCTGACAACTGACGGCTAAACAAACAAGGAACTGACCGAATCCTGGTTGTGGATGCGGCGGATGGCCTCTCCCAGCAGGGGGGCCACCGACAACACCCGGATCTTCTCCAGGGCCGCGGCCTCCGGGCTCAAGGGAATGGTGTCGGTCACCGCCAGGGTCTGGACCAGGGAGCCCTGGATGTTGCTCACGGCGTTGCGGGACATGACCGGATGGGTGACGCAGGCGTGGACGGTGCGGACCCCGTGGCGCATCAAAAGCTCCGCGGCCATGGTCAGGGTGGCCCCGGTGGTGACCATGTCGTCCAGGATGATGGCTTCTTTGCCCCAGACGTTGCCGATGAGGGTCATGGCCTTGATGGCGGTGGCTTCCCGGCGCTTGTCGATGATGGCCAGGGAGGTGTTCAGTCTCTTGGCGAAGGCCCGGGCCCGCTCCACCCCGCCGGCGTCCGGGGAGACCACTACTACGTCGGAGACGAAATTTTTCCGGATGTACTCTAAAGTCACGGGCGCAGCGTACAGGTGGTCCACCGGGATGTTGAAAAACCCCTGGATTTGGCCGGTATGCAGGTCCATGGTGAGGAGCCGCTGAGCCCCGGCGGTGGTGATGAGATCGGCCACCAGCTTGGCGGAGATGGGGGTGCGGGGCGCGGTCTTCCGGTCCTGCCGGGCGTAGGCATAGTAAGTCACCACCGCGGTGATGCAGCGGGGTGAGGCCCTTTTCAGGGCGTCCATCATGATCAGGAGTTCCATGAGGTTTTCGTTGCAAGGCATGCAGGTGGGCTGGATGACGTAGACGTCCTGGCCCCGGACGTTATCCCGGAACTCCACCGAAATCTCCCCGTCGGAGAAGCGTCCCACCACCGCCTCCCCCAGGGGGATCTGCAGATGCCGGCAGATTTTTTCCGCCAGGGGGCGGTTGGCATTGCCGGTGAAGATTTTCAGATCATCCATACCTGATTCTCCCAGGTCAGGTCAGTTTCCTGTCCGGTGAGGCCCTGAGCCACGGCCAACCACCCGGAAAAAGACCGCCGTAAGTGTCGCCCCGCTTCCCGGGCCGCCTCCAGGGTAGGAAAAAGACCGAAGATGGTGGGGCCGCTGCCCGACAGGCCCTGGGCCCTGGCCCCCAACTGCTTGAGCCTCGCCAATAAATCCTTAAGTTCCGGAAACCGCTTGCAGGCAACGGTGGCCAGGTCGTTTACCACCCACCCTTCCGGATGCTTCGAATTCCAGGTATCACGTTCTGGGCCCGCCGTCAACTGCCCCAGGTCCAAATTTTCATAAACCCAGCGGGTGGACAGCGGCAGCCCCGGATTGAGCAGTAGATAACAATACGGGGGCAGGGGCACGGGGCTGAGCCGGGTGCCGATCCCCCGGCCCACCGCGGGCCCCCGGCCCAGGAAAAAGGGAACGTCGGCCCCCAGGAGACAGGCCAGCTCATGGAGACGGTCCTGCGACAGGGGCTTACCGGACAGGGCGTTCAGGGCCAGCAAGGCGCCGGCGGCGTCGCTGCTGCCGCCCCCCAGGCCGGCGGCCAGGGGGATCCGCTTGCGCAGGCGGAAGCGCACCCCCATGGGCCGACCCACGGCTTTAGCGAACTTGAGGGCCGCCTGCCAGACCAGGTTCGCCTCTCCCCGGGGCAGGTCCGGGTGATCGCACTCCAGGCTGATGCCTCGGCCTCCGGCGGCCGCGGTTAATTCATCGGCCAGGCTCAGGGGCTGCATCACGGTCACTACTTCGTGGTAACCGTCGGGCCGGCGGCCCAACACCCTGAGGTAAAGATTGACCTTGGCGGGGCAAAGCACCCTGAGGCTCTCTGACATGGACCGGTATCGAGAAATGAGCTGGTGTTATTTCGTTTTTACAAGCTGCTGCTCCTGCAGATAGCTGAAAATAATCTCCGCGGTCAGCCTGTTGCCCTCTGAGTTCCAATGGGTGTCGTTAATTTTATACAGCTGTTTAGATCGGGCCTCTTTCTGGAAGTCGTCCAGCAGGTCAAGACATCGTATCTCATTTTTCCGGCAATAATCAAATAATAATTTGTTGGGGAAGGATAAATCCAGGGACTCCGCCTTGATGCCATATTGCTCCATTAATTTCGCTCTCAGGCTGTTATTAACCTGAAATTGGTCCGGAAACATTACTATCAATAACTCTATATCCCTGCCCCGACACCATTCTTTCATATTATCCAAAACTTTGGCATTTTTATGGAATAATTCAGTAAGACGTTGTTTATTCTTTTTCTCTGCTATCCATATCGCTTCCTTTTCTATCTGAAGAAAGCGCGTTTCTGAGAGATTCGCTTCCTGAGGAACCGCCTTTTTCTCCGCTTCCTCTTTTTTATTTCTTCTCTCTGAGAATAGAACCAGATTTCTTTGCGCTAGTTGAGAAAACCACCACCATTTAAAGTTGAAGACCTGCAAAAATCTCTGGAAGGGATCAACCCGCTCTTTAATATAATAATCCCCTCTGAACCTGTACTTAAACTCCATTTCCGAGAAATCATTGCCCACGAAAAACCCGACGATAACCAGGTCGGGCTTGAATAGAGGTCCATACTTGGCCAACATATGCCAATAGTACCCCGGCCCCGTACATTCCATCCCCGCATTAACGATGTCCAGGTTCCTGGGGCCATTCTCCAGGAACTTCCGGCGCAAATAATCATGGTAGTTCTGGCCCGCCCCGGTGAGGTTCACCGCAAAGGAATCCCCCAGCCCCAATATCCTGAAGGTCCCCGCCGGTTTGTGGAAGACCTTCTGGTCCAGGTATCCCCGGTCGGTGTAATCCGAAAAATCTCCCATGATGCTACGATCTATTCTTAAGAATTGCGGCTGGATTAAGCGCAAATACCCTTCAAGAACGCAGAGGATGATAAAGAGTGCAATAACAACCGTGGCGCCATTTCTTAGAAACGACTTTAATCTTTCATTATATCTGCCAGGATACTTATATAAGGTGACGATTAAGGAAATCAGGAAGATAATAAAAATAATGAAAATAGTGAGATGGAATAAAATTGTCAGCAAAGCCAACAAACAAGCGATGGCAATGGTTTTCCGGTCGAAGAAGGCACCTGGCGAATTTTTCACGCAGTCGTACCAGGGGAAGGCATGCAGGTTAGATATGGTCGCTCTATTTCGCCGGGTTGCCCCGGGTCAGGGCGACACGGCCGGGGTGCCGGGGTCTAACCAACCTCCTTGATGTAGGCCATCCTCAAGTCATAAAGGAGGTGGTCAAAGAGGTTCTCTTCCTCAGGGGTCAGATTGTTCCGGGTTTTTTCCCGCAGCAGCCCCAAGAGATCAATGGTCTGCTTGGCCAGGGGCAGGTTTTTTTCCTGCTTGCCGGTGTGGGGGTCCGGGATCTGTCCCAGACAGATGAAAACCGAGGAACTCAAGGAAACCAGAAAAGAGCCGAAAGTGAGTTCCGGCAGGGGGACCTGCGGCTTGGCCCCGGCGGCCCCGGCGGCCTCCGGCTGGGGCTCACCCGAGGCCGCCGTGGCCCGGCCCTCTTCCTGGGCCGCCGCCTCTTCCTTGAGTCCGGCTTTCTCTTCCTCGCTCATATGGAGGTAACGCCGGTCCTTGACAGTATAGCCTTTGTCCTCAGAATCTTCCATGGTTACCTCGGCTGTGGGCTACAGCTCCAGCTGGATGGCCTGGGCCACGTGCTCCAGGGCCCGCACGTCCTTCATGCATTCCGGAGTCACCGGGGTGTCGGTGGTGAGCAGGATAATGTTCTGGCCCCGTTCTTTCTCCTGCCCCACGGTCATGCGGGCAATGTTAATGCTGTGCTTGCCAATGGTGGTGCCGATGGCGCCGATCACCCCGGGGCGGTCGGTGTTGTAAATGAACAGCATGTGCCCCTCGGGGACGGCCTCCAGGCGGAACTTGTTGATCCGCACCAGGCGGGGTTCATATTTCCCGAAGATGGTGCCGGCCACCACGTTTTCTTCGTTGTTGGCCCGTACCGTCAGGCGGATCAGGGTGGAGAAGTCCTCGGCGGAAGCCACCTTCTCCTCGCTGATGTGGATGCCCCGGGAAGCGGCCATGGAGGGGGCGTTGACGTAATTCACTTCATCCCCCACCACCGGGAAGAGCAGCCCCTTCAGGACGGAGTGGGTCAGGGGCTTGGTGTCCAGCTTGGAGACTTCCCCGATGTAGGCGATGGCCACCGCGCTGATGGCGCCTTCGGCCATCTGGGCCTGAAAGCTCCCCAAAGCCTCGGCCAGGGTGAGATAAGGCTTCAGCTGGGCCATGGCCTCCTGGCTCACCGAGGGGGCGTTCACCGCGTTCTTGATGGTGCCGTAGATGAGGAGTTCCAGGATCTGCTCGCAGACGGCCACCGCCACGTTGGCCTGGGCCTCCTCGGTGGAGGCGCCCAGGTGCGGGGTGCAGATGACGTTGGGCAATTGCCGCAGGGGCCACTCCGGCGCCGGCGGCTCGGACTCGAACACGTCCAGGGCGGCGCCGGCCACCTTGCCGTCCTTCAGTGCCTCCAGCAGCGCCTTTTCGTCGATGAGGCCGCCCCGGGCGCAGTTGATGATGCGCACCCCGGGTTTCATCTTGCGGATGGCTTCCCGGTTCAGGAGCCTGGCGGTGTCCTTGGTCTTGGGGGTATGGATGGTGATGAAGTCGGAGCGGGCCAGCAGCTCGTCCAGGGAGACCAGTTCCACCCCCAGGTTGGCGGCCACTTCCTTGGTGATGAAGGGGTCGTAGCCCAGAACCCGCATCCTCAAGCCCACGCCCCGTTCGGCCACCACGGAGCCGATCCGCCCCAGGCCGATGACCCCCAGGGTCTTGTTAAAGAGCTCGGTGCCCTGGAACTTTTTCTTTTCCCATTTCCCTTCCCGCATGGATTGAGCCGCCTGGGGGATATTGCGGGCCAGGGCCACCATCAGGGAGACGGCATGCTCCGCGGTGGTGATGGTGTTGCCGCCGGGGGTGTTCATCACCACAATGCCGCGCTTGGAGGCCGCGGGGATGTCCACGTTGTCCAGACCGGTGCCGGCCCGGCCCACCACCTTCAAACGGGGGGCGGCGGCTATCAGGTCCGCGGTCACTCTGGTGGCGCTGCGGATGACCAGGGCGTCCGCGTCCTTGATGGCCTCTTTCAGTTCCTCGGGCGTCAATCCGGGGCGGTTCACCACTTCGATGTTGGGGTGGGACTCCAGGACGGCAATCCCGGCTTCGTGCAAGTTGTCGCTGATCAGGACCTTCATACGAGAGCCTCCTCACTCAGGGCCTCCTGGGCGGCTTTAAGTCCGACGCCCGGCTCCACCCGGTATCCCAACTCATTGAGCACCATTTCCAGGCCGCCGATGGTGCCCAGGAGATCCACCCTGTCGATGAAACCCATGTGGGCGATACGGAAGATCTTGCCTTTGGCTTCGGCCTGGCCGCCGGCAATCCAGATGCCCTTTTTCCGCAGTTCGGCTACCACCTTCTGGCCGTCCACCCCGGCCGGGGCCTGCACCGCGGTGAGGACCACCGAAGGGTAATCCTGGGAATAAAGCGTGAGCCCCATGGCCTGGACCGCGGCCTTGGTGGCCCTGGACAGGCGCCGGTTGTGGGCGAAAATCTGGGGGAGGCCCGCCTTCTTGACTTTGCCCAGGACTTCCCGCAACCCCAGGATTAGGGAAACGGGGGAGGTATAGGGCGTCTGGTTTTTCCCCTGGGATTTGAGGGCCTTGGCGAAATCGAAGTAGTACTTGGGCAGGGTGGAGTTTTTGACAAACTCCCAGGCCTTGGGGGACAACGCCGCAAAGGCCAGCCCCGGGGGCAGCATCATGGCCTTCTGGGAGCCCGCCACCAGGACGTCGATGCCCCAGTCGTCCATGGGCAGCTCGTAGCCTCCCAGGGCGGAAATGGCGTCCACCACCAGGATGGTGCCGGGCCGGGTCCGGGTGACGGCCGCCAGTTCCTGCACCGGATGCTGGACCCCGGTGGAGGTCTCATTGGCCTGGACGAAGACCGCCTTGATGGCCGGGTTGGCGTCCAGGCGCCGGGCCACCTCCTGGGGGTCCACCGCCCGGCCCCACGGCACCGCGATGCGGTCCACCTTGACACCGTAGACGTTGCAGAGCTCGGTCCAGCGCTCGCCGAACTTACCGCCGTCCACCACCAGGGCGGTGTCGCCGGCGCTCAAGGTGTTGGCCACCGCCCCTTCCATGGCGCCGGTGCCGGTGGCGGCGAAGATCAACACTTCCTGCTCCGTCTGGAACAGATATTTCAGCTCGGCCCGCACTTCCCCCAGGATCTCCATGAATTGGGGGGACCGGTGGTGGATGATGGGCTGAGCCATGGCCAGTTGGGTTTCCGGGGCCACCGGGGTGGGGCCCGGGGTCATGAGATACATTTTCATTTTCCGCACCTTACCTTGGGACCTCGTAGCATCTGCGAGGGATTTGGGGGAGGTTCTTCGAATTTATAAGTTTATTTCCTTCCCCGATTACTGTCAAGTTCTCTCTCCCGGGGTAGTGAAAAAAAGCACTAGTGGGCGCCGCTGGGCGCTGAGACCCCACCGCCGGTTTGACATCCGCCCGTAAACTGGATAAAATCCCCGGAAAAGCAGAGGGACCATTGGTGGTGGGAAGCTGGAAATTTCGCCTGCTGCATCAGGAGGGCCGCTCCCGGCGGTTGATCCTGGAAGGCCACGCCTCCCCTCCTTATGAGCGCCCGTATCACGATCCGCTCTTCTTTTACGCGGTGGTGGGGCCCGATTACCTCTCCCTGGAGGTGAGCCGGGATTTTGACGGCGAGCGCCTGCTGGAGTACCTCTGCGGGATCCTGGGAGAAACCGCGGAGCCGCCCCGCATCCAGGTGGGGGGCCGCCAGGACGAAGAGGAGGGCGCCCTGCTCCTGGTGGAATGGCGCTTTCCGGCGGCCGGCCGGGACGAGATGATCCGGCACCTGGGCGCCATCCTCGGACATTCCCTGTCTGGCTGAACCTGGCTGATTTTTGGTAGTTGTAGGTTTAGCCTGCGCCCGCACAGGCGAGACGCCTGTGCCACCTCAGTACCAGACGTTGACCGGAAAATTATTCGATCGCTGCTGTAGGGGCGGTTCGCGAACCGCCCCTACGAGTAGATGATAATTTAACCTCGGAACAGCTGAGCTGCATCAGGAGGAGCAATGATTCAACTGGGCGAATATGACCCAAGACTTGAAGGCATCTGGTGGGTGGAAGAAGCCGGCATGAGCTGCAACGTCTACTACCTGGCCGAAGGCCGCACCCTCATCGACGCCGGCAACTTCTACGGCCTGCTCCATGAATTGAGCCAGGAATTTGATCTCTCAGTCCTGGAGAACCTGTTCATCACCCACTGTCACTTCGACCACGTGGGAGGCATGGGGGAGATCTTCGACTGGTGCAACCCCAAGGTTTACGGCCACCTGGACACCCTGCCGTACATCAACTTCCGCAACGTGCCGTTCATGAAGATCATGGAAAAGGCCGGCCGGGTGGACCGGGTGGTCTTGCTGCGGGGCGGCGAGCGCTTCGAGATCGGGCCCCACCTGCTGGAGATCATCCCCACCCCCGGCCACACCAAGGGGGACATCTGCATCTATGAGCACCACAACCGCATCCTCTTTTCCGGGGACACGGTATTTCCCAGCAGCCCCACCGAAAACATCCTGGCGGGGGCCGACAGCCAATTGGGCAACATGGAGCAGCTCATCGCCTCCCTGGCCCGGCTGGTGCCCTACCCGGTGGATTTCCTGCTGCCCGGCCACGGGATGCCGGCCTTCTCCGACGGCGACGCCCACGTGCTCAACGCCTACATCGAGTGCCGCAAAGGGGTGGAAGAGGACGCGCGCCAGCCATATCTCGACGCCGCCCGCCTGCTGGGGGAGGCGGGACGCCCGGAAAAGGCCCTGGAATGTTACAACGTCGCCCTGATGCTGGACCCCGCCAACGTGGAGGCCCTGGTCTATAAAGGCACCACCCTCACCGAACTGCAGCACTACGACGAGGCCCTGGCGTGTTTCGACAAGATCCTGAAGTTCGCCCCGGAACTGGAAGAAGCGGTGATGGGCAAGGGCTTTGCGCTTCTCGGCCTGGGACGGGTGGAGGAGGCCTTGAAGCTGCCGGGCTTTGCCGCCCGCCTGCGGGAGCTGGCCTGAAAAAGCCCGGGGCGGCTTCGATCTCCTTTCCAACCCCAACTCACCAAGCCGGTTTTGAAGGTAACGAGGAGGCAGCGACGTGGAACCAAGATCAAACTCCCGGGAGAGGGGCGAGTTAGACGACCTCACCCGGTTCATCCACCTGGGGCTGACGTTCTTGGGCATACTGGCGTACCTTACGGGCCTGTTCGCCGGCGACTATAAGCGGGCCTACCACCTGGGATTCAGTGTGCATAAATGGCTGGGCCTCAGTCTGAGCTTTTTCATGTTTTGCCGCCTCTGGCTGGGCTTTTACGGTTCCCGGGAGGCTCAGTTCAGCCAGTGGGTCCCCTACACCCGGGAGAGGGTGTTAATGGTTTTAGAAGACCTGGTCAATTTGCTGAGGCTGAAGCTGCCCCACCGGGCCGTCCACCAGGGGCTGGCCGGGGTGGTGCAAACCTTCGGCCTGGCGGTCTTCTCCTGGATGGCGCTGACGGGGACCTTGATGTTTATCTTCCTGGAACCGGGCCGCAAGGCCGGGGGTGGCCTGCATTTTATCAAGGAACTGCATGAGGCCGGCCTGTGGCTCATCCCCATCTTCCTGGGGATCCACGTGGGCGCGGTAACCCTGCATGCCCTGGCCGGCGATGACCTGTGGCGCCAAGCTTTCTTTTTGAAAAAGAAGCAAGATTCGTAAGCCGGGGTCCGGGATAAGAAAATGGTTCAGGACTGGGAGATTGTGCTCGATAACCGGGAGCAACGCCGCAAGGTGGCCATGATTGAGGGACGGGCCCGCAAGGCCGGGGAAAGCGGCGCCCAGGAAGTGGAGTTTTCCCTCACCATCTACCCGGACCAGATCTCCCTCAACCTGCCGGCCTCCAGCCCGGGTCAGGAATTCATCGCCAGCCTCACCGACCTCCTGGGACCGCCGAAACTGCCGCCCACGATCAAGTGCAGCTGCTCCTGGGGTGACGGGGTAATGGGGGCCATGGTCATGGTCTTGTGGGACCTGCCGCGGCCGGAGAGCGCCGCCACCCTCCAGAACCTCAACGCCTTCCTGGGGGCGCGGTAAGGTGCCTCTTTATGGTGCGGCAATTGGAGGGACCTGATCCTGGAGTGCTCTTGCTTACCAAGAATCTTGAACCGGGAAGAGTTAGTCCCCGGGGGCGGAAGGCGGCGCGGCGGGCTGGGGGTGCACGATGACGATCCAGGGCAGACACAGGGCCTGCGCCTCAGAGGCATAAGGGAACCCCGAAGGCAAATAGGCCCCAAACGGGCACTGGGGACAGAGCTTCCCCTGGGTGCCGCAGACGGACCGGAGCGCCGCCGGGTCGCCGATCAGCCGCCGCAGCTCCGCCTGCAGCTGTTGCACGTCCTCCAGCTGGGGCCGGTTGATCTCCTGGATCATCTGCCGCATCACCCCGGCCAGCTGCCGCAGTAAGGGGGAGAAGGTATCATCCACCTTTTCCAGGCGCGTCAGAAAGTCATGGGTCTGTAAGCCGGTGCCGCTCATGATTCCACTCCGTTCTTCCTTGGCCACTCGCACTTGGGAAAGTCTATGTGGGACAGCATCCCGGTGCCCAGGTAAATTTTATATAGGGTATTGAACCACTTATTCGGTTGGGGAACCCACTCCAGCACCGGTCGCCGCCCGGCGCTCCACTCCACCAGGAACTGGGTAAAGATGATCCACTGCATCAACTCCCCGGGATGATCCAGCACCGAGGGGTAATAGCGGAACTCGATGGTGTTCCGGTACCAGTAGGAGTGGAGATTCAGCCCATGATACCGGGTGGGGTGCATCTTGCGGTGGTGCGGCGTCTTGGGGTCATCCCGGTTCTCCGGGGAATACCAGAGGTTTTTCACCAGGGGGGGTTTCCGCTCCGAACCGTTGCGTTTGAACCATTCGTAGAGATCGATTTCCAGGGGCCGGCAGGTTTCGGTCCGGCGGCGGTCCTCGGGCAGCAGCTGGTAAATGTAGTTTTCAAAGATGGCCACGATGCGCAGCAGCTCAAACAGCTCCTGATTGCCGAAGTGATCCGGGTCCACCCCGTGGTGCACATGGAAACCACAGGTTTCGTTGACCTGGATCTCGGGACACTCCTGGAGCAGGCGCAAAGCCTGGTATACCTGGGCCAGCCCCCTGGAGCCGGAGAGAATGGGGCTCACCAGCTCGCTGCCCCCGCTCCCCTTGATGGTGTCGTCCAACACGAAGGACCACGCCTCGTAAGGAGGGGCTTCGGGAGAATAACCGTTTAAGACCAGCCCCCGGCTTTCAAAGACCTTGGGCAGCAGGACCCCGTCCGCGGAGCGGCTGGTGATTTTGTAAGGTGGAATTACTTCCCGGTCGCCCGCCGAGATGGTGTACTTTAACCCAAAAGTCTCGATCTCTACTCCGAAGGAGCGGCCGGTGAAGTACCGGAGCATCGGGTACCGGCCTTTAAGACGCGCTTCCCAATCTTCAGGTGAGACGAGATCCACCTGCTCCCCCCCATCGTATCAGATCACCCACCGGCGGCCACCGTTTCGCAACCCATGGCGGCGATGGAAATTATTTTATCCAAAATAACCGAAAACCCAAGCCTTTTGCAAGGTTATTTCCATTTTTCGTCCTTTGGCGCTTAACTTGGGGGGAGGGGGAAAAGCTGCTCTTAATTAGTTAAGAAATTTACGAAACCCGATACTAGTATAGTGTTTCGCCAGTACCTTTACTAAGTTTTGGCAATAAATCTCCCCCTCCCCTGGTGGGAGGGGGTTGGGGGGAGGGGGAAACATGATGAAATTGCAAGATATTCTCACCCCCACCCTAACCCTCCCCCATCAAGGGGGAGGGGAAAAAACCGATTTCTTAAGGTAAGATATCCCTGAAACACCACACTAGGGCGGGTGCGAAGGTGCCGGGGCGGCCGAAACTATCGCCCGCCTTAGAAGGCTGCTCCACCAGCGCCTCTGCCAGACCTGGCGGCAGATCCCGGCTTAGACGGGACATACCTCAACCCCGGCCAGAACTATCTCTGCCTGGAGCAAAGAGCTGGCTCAAGTCAACCGGGATTGGATGCCATTTACGGCGGGCTGAACAGAGATGCCCCCAAGACGGCTACTGGTACTGCACCTCAAAGACGCGCTTGGCCACCACGAAGGTGCCTTCGTAGTAAGGTTGGCGCAGGTCGGTGATGGTCACGCCGTTCCGGTGGTTAGAGGCATGGATCATCTTGCCTTCTCCCAGGTAGATGCCGGCATGTCCCACCGACCGGCCGCCCCGGCGGAAGAAGAGCAAATCCCCGGGCAGCAGCTTGGAGAAATCCATGTTGCAGGTGACGACCCGCCCCACCTGGGCCTGCTCGGCGCTGGAACGGGGCAGATTGATCTTGAAGTTGTGATAGATGTACTGGACGAAGCCCGAGCAGTCGGTGGCATAGCCGCGCTCCAGGGAGCCGCCCCGGCTGTAAGGAGTGTCCTCGTAGTATTTAGCCTGGGTCAGAACCAGTTCCGAGAAGTTCCAGGGCTCGAACCGGTTGTATTTGGGTTCAGCCGAGAAAACCCGGTCGCTCCCCACTTCCGGCTTGGAAGAGGGCTTGGTCACGGGGGTGGGGCTCTTTTTGGGACCCATGGGCTCCAGCAGGAACTTGCCGTCCCGCTGGGGGATGACCTTGATCAGGGGCGGGGTCTCCGCAACGCCGGCCCGGTACGGGGCCGCGGCGGAAGCACCTGCCCCATCTGCATAACTCCGCATTGAAGAACGGCTGCGGCTATATCTTGAACTCTTGCTTGATTTGCTTTTCTTGGCGACCTTGGCTTGGGACTTGGAGGAAGATTTCTTTTTTGCGTCCTTAGTGGGAACTGCTTGCGCCAGGCCGGGAGATAGAGTTAACGCCAGGGTAATTACCGCGGTCAAAATTATCCGATTCGCCATCCAGAACCTCCTTTGTGATGGGACAATCCGGAGGGGAACTAATAATCACCATTAGTCCCGGACAATCTGCCGGCGTACTCAATATGCTGACAAAGAGCCGCTCCAGTAAGCAGTTTTGCCTACCCCAGACTAGGCACATATGCCTAGTGAAGTTGGCGCACCTTATTACATCTGTGAAGGCATGTCAAACCTTTTTTTCCCTGACTTGAAGGTAATGATTAATTCATTAGGATAAACAATATGTTATAAAACAGGTCTTCAAACGTGAAGCAGGAAAGCTATAAGTCAGTCTTTCAATCTAATGATCGTCCTTCGGGAAAAATAACATAAGGCCAATGAACAAAAAAAAGCAGGGGCCCCTTGAGGTCCCTGCTTTTGGGGAATTGACTGGAATCGGTTAGCCGGCCGCGGCTTTCTTTTTCTTGGCCTTGGGCAGCTTTTCGGGGCGGTCCACCAGCTCCAGGATGGACATGGGGGCGCCGTCGCCCAGGCGCAGCCCCAGGGGGATAATCCTGGTGTAGCCGCCGGGGCGGTCCTGGTAGCGCTCTTTCAATTCGGAAAAGAGCTTGGCCACCACCTTCTTGGACCGGATCACCGCCAGGGTCAGACGCCGGGCGTGCAGGTCGCCCCGCTTGGCCAGGGTGATGATCTTTTCGGCCCACTGGCGGGCCTCCTTGGCCTTGGCCCGGGTCGTTTCCACCCGCTCCTGCTCTAAGAGAGCGGTCACCAGATTGCGCAGCATGGCCTGGCGGTGTTCCGTGGTGCGGGACAGGCGCCGGCCGGCTTTTAAGTGCCTCATGCTACTTCTTCCTTCCTTTCCGGCAGGTGTTCCAGGGGTGCAAAGCTTTCCAGCTTCATCCCCAGATGCAGCCCCATCTCCTGCAGGATCTCTTTGATCTCGTTCAGGGACTTGCGGCCGAAGTTTTTGGTCTTGAGCATCTCCTGTTCGGTCTTCTGGACCAACTCCCCGATATAGCGGATGCTGGCGTTTCTCAGACAGTTGGCCGCCCGCACCGAGAGCTCCAGTTCATTGACGCCGCGATAGAGGTTCTCATTGAAGGCCGGGGCCTCTTCCGCCGCCTTCTCCTCCAGCCCCGAAGGCTCCTCTTCGAAGTTGATGAACATGCTGAGGTGCTCTTTGAGGATCTTGGCGGCAAAGCCCACCCCGTTTTCCGGGGTGAGGCTGCCGTCGGTCCAGACTTCCAGGGTCAGCTTGTCGTAGTCGGTGCGCTGGCCCACCCGGGCCTGGGTCACCACGTAGTTCACCTTGCGGATGGGGGAAAAGGTGGCGTCCAGGGGGATGTAGCCGATGGGCTGGTCTTCGTCCTTGTTGGCTTCCGCCGGGACGAAACCCTTGCCGGTCCTTACCGTCATCTCCATGACGAGCTGGCCGTCCGCGGCCAGGGTGGCGATGTGGTGGTCGGGGTTCAGAATTTCCACCAGGCCGTCCGTTTGAATATCACCCGCCTTGACTTCCCCGGCCCCCGAAGCTTCCAGGTGCAGGATCTTCAGCCCCTCGCCTGCCATCTTGAGGCGCACCTGCTTCAAGTTCAGGAGGATCTCGGTGATATCCTCCAGCACCCCGGGGATGGCCGAAAATTCGTGAAAGACATCCTTGATGCGGACCGCAGTGATGGCCGATCCCCTTAGGGATGAGAGCAAAACCCGCCGCAGGGCATTCCCCAGGGTGGTGCCAAAACCACGTTCCAGGGGCTCGCAGACGAATTTCCCATAGAAACGGTCGTGGGTTTCGCTATCCACTTCCAGCCGTTTGGGCTTAATTAAGTCGGTCCAGTTTTTGTGGATCATGGCTCCTCAGGAAACTACTTTGGTCTTAGGCCCCAGGGGGCCGGCCTCCCACGGCTGGCGGCATGGCGCCGCGGCCAGGGGGCCAGCGCCTCTGGGCCATCTGGGATCATCAATCTATTTGGAGTAAAGCTCCACGATGAGATGTTCTTGAATAGGCATGGTGACCGCTTCCCGTTCAGGGAACATGATTACCCGGCCCTGGGCCTCTTCCTTGTTGAACTCCAGCCAGGAAGGGGTGCCGCGCCGGGCCACCGCCTCCATGGCATCCAGAACCAGTGGCAGTTTGCGGCCTTTCTCCGTGGCCTGGATCACATCTCCCCTCTTGACCAGAAAGGAAGGGAGATTCACCTTGGCGCCGTTGACCATGATGAGATTATGGCGCACCAGCTGCCGGGCCTGGGCCCGGGAGTTGGCGAACCCCAACCGGTAAACAATGTTGTCCAGCCGCCGCTCCAATAAGACTAACAGGTTTGTGCCGGTAACCCCCTTCTGCCGTTCGGCTTTTTCGAAGTATCCGCGAAACTGCTTCTCCAACACGCCGTAAATGCGCTTCACTTTCTGCTTTTCCCGGAGCTGGGTGCCGTAGTCGGACAGCTTGCTGCGCCGCTGGCCATGCTGTCCCGGCGGGTAATGGCGCCGTTCGATGCCGCATTTATCCGTGTAACAGCGGTCTCCTTTGAGATAAAGCTGCATCCCTTCCCGGCGGCAAAGTCGGCAAGACGCTTCCAAATATCTGGCCAATGTAATTCTCCTTTTCCTTACACCCTACGCCGCTTGGGCGGCCGGCAGCCGTTGTGAGGTATGGGGCTGACATCCCGGATTAAGTTGACGCTCAGGCCGGCAGCCTGCAGGGCCCTGAGGGCCGCTTCCCGGCCGGCGCCCGGGCCCTTGACCATGACGTCCACGGTGCGCATGCCGTGCTCCATGGCCTTTTTAGCCGCGTCCTGGGCCGCCAGCTGGGCCGCGAAGGGAGTGCCCTTCCTGGACCCCTTGAAGCCCTGGACCCCGGAGGATGACCACGAAACCACGTTGCCCGCAGGGTCGGTGATGGTCACCAGGGTATTGTTGAAGGTGGCCTTGATATGCGCCACCCCCACGGGGATATTTTTGCGTTCCTTTTTCTTCTTGGTGCGTGCCTGCTTGGCCATCACGTCTCCTTATGCCTTCTTCCGTTTGCCCACCACGCTGCGGCGGGGGCCTTTCCGGGTGCGGGCATTGGTGTGGGTGCGCTGTCCCCGCACCGGCAGGCTCCGCCGGTGCCTGAGCCCCCGGTAACATCCCAGGTCCATCAGGCGCTTGATGTTAGTGGAGACCTCCCGCCTCAGGTCCCCTTCCACTTTGCAGGTCTGCTCGATGGCCTGGCGGATGCTGCTGATTTCCGTATCGGTTAAACTCGCGGTCTTGGTGCCGGGGTCCACTCCGGCTTCCTGCAGCACCCGAGTGGCGGTGGTGCGACCGATACCGAAAATATAAGTAAGGGCGATCTCGATTCTCTTGTTACGGGGTAAATCGATCCCGGCGATTCTGGCCAAATCCTTTCCTCCCTTTTAACCCTGGCGCTGCTTGTGCTTGGGATTCTCGCAGATCACCCGCACCACTCGCTTGCGGCGAATGATCTTGCACTTGGCGCACATCCGTTTTACCGACGGCCTGACTTTCATAACGCGGTTCCTATCTGACCCGGTAAACGATGCGCCCGCGGCTCAAGTCGTAGGGGGATAGTTCCACGATGACCTTGTCTCCCGGAAGGATCTTGATATAGTGCATCCGCATCTTTCCGGAGATGTGGGCCAGCACCCGGTGCCCGTTGGGCAGTTCCACCCGGAACATGGCATTGGGCAGGGGCTCCACCACCGTCCCTTCGACTTCAATGGCGTCTTCTTTGGGCATTTACCGTGTCTTTATAGTTATTTCAAGAAGTTACTTTATAATAATCTACCCTTGGTCCGAAATCAAGACAACCGTTGTCACCCACCGCCGAGGTGGGTTCACCGCCCTACAATCGGCTTAAAATCAACACCCCGTTCTCCGTCAGGGCCACGGTGTGCTCGAAGTGGGCCGACAGCGACCCGTCCTGGGTGACCGCGGTCCAGCCGTCCTGCAAAATCTTGACCATCCACGACCCGGCGGAGGTCATGGGCTCGATGGCCAGGGTCATGCCCGGCTGCAGCACCGGCCCCCGCCCCGGCGGGCCGAAGTTGGGAATCTGGGGATCCTCATGCAGGGAGCGGCCGATGCCGTGCCCCACGAACTCCCGGATCACCGCAAACCCTTTCCCCTCCACCGCGGTCTGCACCGCGTGGGAGATGTCGCTGAGGCGCTTCCCCGTCTTGACCTGGGCGATGCCGGCATACAGGGACGCCTCGGTGGCCTCCAGCAAGGCCCGGGCCCTGGGGGCCACTTTCCCCACCGCCACGGTGACGGCCGCGTCCCCGTAATAGCCGTCGTGCTTGACCCCGAAATCCAGGCTCACCAGGTCCCCGGTTTTCAGCTTGCGGGCCCCGGGGATGCCGTGCACCACCTCCTCGTTCACCGAGACGCAGATGGAGCGGGGATACCCCCGGTAGCCCTTGAAGGCCGGCTCCACCCGGCGGCGGCGGCACAGTTCTTCCGCCAGTTCATCCAGTTCCCGGGTCTCTACCCCCGGCCGGATCAGTTCTTTCACACCCTCCAGGATCTCGGCCACGATGCGGTTGGCCACCTCCATCCTGGCGATCTCCTGGAGGGACTTCAGCAGAATCATAAATCGGTGAAGGCCTGGGACCTTTCCTACAACTCAGGAGCCGCAGGAGCAGGTGCCGGCCCCCAAGATGCCCACGATCTGGTTAAAGATGTCGTCGATGCCGCCCACGCCCTTGATGGGGCGCACCTGGCCCTCCCGGCTGTAGTAATCGATGAGCGGCTTGGTGGCCTGGTTGTAAGTGGCCAGCCGCGAGCGCACCGTGGTCTCGTTATCGTCGTCCCGCTGGTAGAGTTCGCCGCCGCACTTGTCGCACACTCCAGCCTTCTTGGGCGGGGTGAACTTCACGTGGAACATCTGGCCGCAAGCCGCGTTCTTGCAGGTGCGCCGACCGGTGAGGCGCTCCACCAGCGCCTCTTCATCCACGTCGATGCTGACCACGTGGTCGATCTTGGAGGCCAGGTCGGCCAGGACCTTGTCCAGGGCCTCGGCCTGGGGCACGGTGCGGGGAAACCCGTCCAGGATGAAGCCCTTCTTGGCGTCGGGCTGTTTCAGCCGGTCCTTGATGATGCCGATGACCACTTCATCGGGCACCAGTTTGCCGGCGTCCATATATTCCTTGGCTTTGCGGCCCATGTCGGTGCCTTCTTTCACGGCCGCACGCAAAATATCGCCGGTGGAGATTTGCGGGATATGGTACTTGTCGATGAGTTTCTTGGCCTGGGTGCCTTTGCCCGCGCCCGGACCCCCCAACAGGATCAGATTCATACACTCCTCCTTCGTCAGCGCCGTACCCGGCTCATGCGTTTTTTCATAAAACCCTCGTAATGGCGGGTGAGCAGATGCGATTCAATCTGACTCATGGTGTCCATGGCCACCCCCACCACGATCAGCAGGGCTGTACCACCGAAGTAAAAAGGCACGTTGAACTTGCGAATCATAAAGGAGGGCAGGACGCAAACCGCGGAGACGTACAGAGCCCCTCCCAGGGTGATGCGGGTCAGGATCCGGTCGATATACTCCGAGGTGGGCTTGCCCGGCCTGAGGCCCGGCACGTAGCCCCCCCATTTCTTCAAGTTGTCGGCCACATCCACCGGGTTGAAGGTCACCGCGGTGTAAAAGTAGCAGAAAAAGACAATCAGGCCCACGTAGAGGAAGTCATGGCCCAGGCCCCCCGGGGAGATGGTCTCCGCCGCCCACTTGACCCACTCGTTCTGGACGAAGCCCGCCACCGTGGCCGGGAACATGAGCAGAGAGGAGGCGAAGATGGGCGGAATGACCCCCGCGGTGTTCACCTTCAGGGGCAGATGAGTGCTCTGCCCGCCGTACATGCGGCGGCCCACCACCCGCCGGGCGTATTGCACCTGGATGCGGCGCTGGCCCCTCTCCACGAAGACGATGACGCCCACCACCACGATCATGGCGATGATTAGCAGCACCATGAGCAACGGCATGATTTCCCCGGTATGCATCAACTGGAAGCTGTTGATGATGGCCGAAGGCAGCCGGGCCACGATGCCCGCGAAAATGATGAGGGAGATGCCGTTGCCGATGCCCCGTTCGGTGATCATCTCACCCAGCCACATGATGAAGGCGGTGCCGCTGGTCAGGGTCAGCACCGTCATCAGCCGGAAGGCCCAACCGGGGTGCAGGACCACCGGCAGGTGCCCGGACCCGCCGGTCATGGACTCCAGGCCCACCGCGATGCCCAGCCCCTGGACCGCGGCGATGACCACCGTGCCGTAGCGGGTGTACTGCTTGATCTTCTTTTGCCCCGCCTCCCCTTCCTTGTAAAGCTTTTCCAGCCCCGGGATCACCACCTTGAGGAGCTCGATGATGATGGCGGCGCTGATGTAGGGCATGATCCCCAGGGCGAAGACGCTCAAGCGTTCCAGGGCGCCCCCGGAAAACATGTCGAAGAGCCCGAAGATGGTGCCCCGCTGGGCGGCAAAGAAGGCCATCAGGGCGTCGGGGTCGATGCCCGGAGTGGGGACCTGGCATCCCAGGCGATAGACCGCCAGCATCAGCAGGGTAAAGAGGATGCGGCGCTTCAGCTCCGGGATCTTGGCGATGCTGGCAAACGCGGACACTTAGACGACCTCCACCCGCCCTCCGGCCGCCTCAACCCGGGTCCGGGCCTGGGAGCTCACGGAGTGCACCCGCACCACCAGGGGCACGGTCACTTCTCCCTGGGCCAGGAGTTTGATGCGCCGGGTCTTTTGCCTGATCAGGCCCGCCTCTTTCAGAGCCAGGGCGTCCACCACGGTGTCCGCGGCAAACCGCTTGAGATCCCTGAGATTGACGATGGCCCAGGGCTTCCGGAAGATGTTGGTAAAGCCGCGTTTGGGGATGCGCCGGGTCAGGGGCATCTGGCCGCCTTCAAACCCGGGTTTGGTGCCGCCCCCGGCCCGGGAATTCTGGCCTTTGTGGCCCCGGGCCGCGGTCTTGCCCCAACCCGAACCCGGTCCCCGGCCCACCCTTTTTTTCTTATGTTTGGACCCGGGGCTGGGCTGCAATTCAGAGAGACGCATCTTCTAGTCTCCTTCTGGAACCTGCCGCACTTCCACCAGGTGGCTCACTTGGCGAACCATACCGGCGATGGCCGGGGTCTCCCGGTGGCGCACCGTCTTCTGGAGGCGGGTCAGTCCCAGGGTCTTCAGGGTCAACCGGTGCTGCGGCGGCCGGCCGATAGGACTCTTTTTCAAGGTTATTTCGAGAATCATTGTTTTTAGCTCTCAGCTTTCAGCAGTCAGCAGTCAGCTAAAATTTAAAGCAGATAGCATCTTGCCAATTGCGAAAAGCAATTTGTTAGAGTTTGGCTATTTAGCTCAGCGGCCAAAAGCTGAAAGCTGATAGCTGACCGCTGATAGCTATTATTACCCCAGTATCTCCGCCAGGGGCCGGTTGCGCCGCTTGGCCACCTCTTCCGGGGAGGCCAGCAGCTGCAAGGCCGCCATGGTGGCTTTCACCGCGTTGTGGGGGTTGTGGGACCCCAGACACTTGGTGAGGACGTTTTTGATGCCCGCCACTTCCACCACGGCCCGCACCGGGCCGCCGGCAATGACCCCGGTACCCTCGGAGGCCGGCTTCAGCAGCACTTTGCCGGAGCCGAACTCACCCACCACCGTGTAGGGAATGGTGTTGTTTAAAATGGGCACCTGGATCATGGACTTCTTGGCCTGCTCCACCGCCTTGCGGATGGCCTCCGGCACTTCGTGGGCCTTGCCCAAGCCAGCGCCCACCTTGCCCTTACCGTCACCCACCACCACAATGGCGCTGAAGCGGAAGCGGCGCCCGCCTTTGACCACCTTGGCGACCCGGGCGATGCTCACTACCTTATCGGTTAATTCCGCTGCCTCTGGCTCGAACAAGCTTCCCTCCCTAAAACTCCAGGCCGTGTTCCCGGGCGCTTTCGGCCACGGCTTTCACCCGGCCATGATAGAGAAATCCGTTGCGGTCGAAGACCACTTTGACGATGCCCTTGGCTTTGGCCCGGGCGGCCAGGAGTTTCCCCACCAACCGGGCGGCGTCGGCTTTTTTCACGCCGGAGAGCTTCTCCCGAATCTCATTGCTCAAAGTGGAGGCCGCCACCATGGTCTGGCCCTGGCTGTCGTCGATGATTTGGGCGTAAATATGCTTGGCGCTGCGAAAGACCGACAGGCGGGGGCGCTCGCCGCTGCCGCTGATCTTTTTCCTGATGCGTTGCTGCCGTTTCAGGCGCGCCGCCAGTCTGCGGTTCATCTCGTCACTCTCCTCTAGCGGCCGCCGGCCTTGCCCACCTTGCGCCGGATCACTTCGCCCGCAAACTTGATGCCCTTGCCTTTATACGGGTCGGATGGCCTGAGCCGCCGGATGATCGCCACGGTCTGGCCCAGCTTCTCCTTATCGGCCCCCTTCAGTTCAATGCGGTTGGCCTTCTCCACCTTGGCGGTGATCCCCGTAGGCAGGGGAAACTCCACCGGCACGGAGTAGCCCACGCTGAAGACCAGGGTGTCTCCCCGGCTCTCCACTTTGTAGCCGGTGCCCACCAGCTCCAGCACCCGGGTGAAGCCCTCGCTCACCCCGGTGACCATGTTGGCCGTCAGGGTGCGGGCCAGCCCCCAGTACGACCGGGTCAGGCGGCTGTCGTCCACCGGCTCCACCTGGATTTCCTTTGCCCCGATGTTGATCTGCACCCGGGGAGGCATGAGCTGGGTTAGGGTGCCCTGGGGGCCGGTGACCTGCAGCTTGCCCTCTTCCATCTTGACCTTCACCCCTTGGGGCAAAGGCACAGGCTTTTTCCCGATGCGGCTCATATTTTTAACCCCTACCAGATCTCACAGAGCACCTCGCCGCCCACTGCCAGCTTCCGGGCCTGGCGGTCGGTGACCACCCCCTGGGAGGTGGAGATGACCGCCACCCCCAGGCCGCCCTGGACCCGGGGCAGCTCGGCATGTCCCGCATAGACCCGGCACCCGGGCTTGCTGACCCGTCTCAGGCCCTGGATGAGCGGCAACTGCAGTTCGTTGTATTTAAGATAGACCCGGAGGATCCCCTGGCGGCTGTCTTTGATCACCTTGTAATTCTTGATGAAGCCCTCTTCCTTGAGGATCTTGGCCAGGCTGATCTTCATGCGGGAGGCCGGAATATCCACCTTATCGAAGCGGGCCCCTCCGGCATTGCGAATCCGGGTCAACATGTCGGCGATGGGATCGGTCATGCTCATCTTTGGCCTACCAACTTGATTTGGTCACCCCAGGGATCTCTCCCTTGAGGGCCATGGAGCGGAAACAGATGCGGCAGATGCCGAACCGCCTCAGGAAGGCCCTGGGCCGGCCGCACAACGGACAACGGTGGTAACTCTGCACCCCGAACTTGGGTTGGCGCTTCGCCTTGGCTATCAATGATTTCTTGGCCATTCTTATCTCCGTAGGGGCGGGTTTTTAACCCGCCTCTACAAATTCTATCTCCTGAAGGGTAACCCCAGTAGATTCAACAAGTATTTCCCCTCCTCGTCGCTGGGGGCGGTGGTGACGATGGTAATATTCATGCCCTTGACCTTGTCGACCTTGTCGTAGTCGATTTCCGGAAAAATAATCTGCTCCCGGATGCCCAGGGTGTAGTTGCCCCGGCCGTCGAAGGCCCGTTCGGAGACACCCCGGAAGTCCCGCACCCGGGGGAGGACCACGTTCACCAGCTTGTCGAAGAACTCGTACATGCGGGTGCACCGCAGGGTCACCATGCAGCCGATGGGCATGCCTTCCCGGAGCTTGAAGGCTGCGATGGATTTCTTGGCCCGGGTCACCACCGCTTTCTGCCCGGTGATGGCGGCAAGCTCGGAGGCGGCCGACTCCAGCAGCTTGATGTTCTGGATGGCCTCTCCCAGTCCCAGGTTGATGACGACTTTCTCCAGGCGCGGCACCTGCATGGGGCTTTTGTAGCGGAACTCCTGCATCATGCGGGGCACGCATTCCGAGCGGTAATATTCCCAGAGACGCGGCTTCGCCTTGGGGCCCGCGGGTGCGGCCGGCGGCGCCGCCTGGGGCTCAGCCGTTTCGGCCGCCGCGCTTGCGGCCTTGGCGCCAGCGGCCTTGGCCGCGGCTTCAGCCTTCTTGTCGCCTTTGCGCTCGGCCTTGGGCTCAGCCTTGGCTTTGGATTTCCCTTTGTCTTTTTCCGACTTTTTCTCAGCCATCAATCAGTTCCTTGCATTTCAGACACATCCGGACTTTTTTGCCTTCGCCGGTGACGCTCATGCGAAAGCGGGTGGCGGTGGCGCACTTGGGACAGATGAGCTTCACCTTGGAGACGTTGAGTGCCGCCTCCTTCTCCACGATGCCCCCCTGGCCGGTGGTGGGGCTGGGCCGGGTGTGGCGCTTGATCATGTTGACCTTCTCCACCAGCACCTGGTTCTTTTCCCGGAAGACCTTGAGGATCTTGCCGGTCTTGCCCTGCTCCTTGCCGGTGACCACTTCCACCAGGTCGTTCTTTTTCAGGCGGATCTTCACGGGTTCTTTCTTCTTTGCCTTGGCCATTTACAGCACCTCCGGGGCCAGGGAGATGATCTTCATGAAGCGCTTGGCCCTCAGTTCCCGGGCCACGGGCCCGAAGATGCGGGTGCCGATGGGGTCCCCCGCGGGGTTGATGAGCACCGCGGAGTTGTCGTCGAACTTGATGTAAGAGCCGTCGGCGCGGCGGGTTTCCTTGACGGTGCGGACCACCACGGCCCGCATTACATCTCCTTTTTTTACCTTGGCGTGGGGCAACGCCTCTTTCACGGCCACCACGATGATGTCCCCCACCCGGGCGTAGCGCCTTCTGGTGCCGCCCAGCACCCGGATGCAGAAAACCTTCTTGGCGCCGGAGTTGTCCGCCACGGTCATTTGGGTATGAACTTGAATCATGAGCTCTATCCTTAAGGCGGCCGGGCTTACTGCGCCTTCTCCAGAATCTGCTTCACCCGCCAGTGCTTGTCCCGGCTCAGGGGGCGGGTCTCTTCCAGGAGGACCTTGTCGCCCACCTGGCAGGCGTTGGCCGCGTCGTGGGCCTTGATCTTGGCCCGGCGCCGGATAATCTTATGATAGAGGGGGTGGGCCACCAGGCGCTTCACTTCCACCACCACGGTCTTGTCCATCTTGTCGCTGACTACGACCCCGATTTGGGTCTTGCGCACGCCGCGTTGTTTGTCCATATACTTCCCAACCCCCGGTTTTTAACCCCCCTTTTCTAAAGGGGGACTTTAAAACCCCTTATAGCTTTGTCGCTTGAGTTGCCTTCATACCATTCATGAAACCCAGCACTATCTGCTTCCCGGAGGACTCACTCCGTCCCGGACCGGCCCTGCAGCACCGTCTTGATGCGGGCCAGGTCCTTGCGGGCCTGCCCCAGGCGGGCGGTGTTGTCCAGCTGTTGCCGGCTGTGTTGGAAGTTCAGATTAAAGAGCTCCTCGGAGACCTCTTTGAGCTTGGCCTCCAGCTCCTCCTGGGTCAGGTCCCTCAGGTCGGCGGCCTTCATGACCCGGCCTCCGCTTCGGCGGCCTCAGCCGGCGGGGCCGGCTCCGGCTCGGTCATGAAGACTTTGGCCCACCTCGACTCGGATAACGGCACGATGTTTTCCCGTTGCACGAACTTGGTTCTCAGTGGCAGTTTGTGGGCCGCCAGGCGCATGGCTTCCCGGGCCACCTCCGGTTCCACCCCGGCCATCTCGTAGAGGATCAAGCCGGGCCGCACCACGGCCACCCAGCCCTCGGGGCTGCCCTTGCCTTTGCCCATGCGGGTTTCCGCCGGCTTCTTGGTGAAGGGCTTGTCCGGAAAGACCCGGATCCAGACCTGGCCGCCCCGTTTCACGTGGCGGGTGATGGCGATCCGGGCGGCCTCGATCTGCTGGGCCGTGATCCGGCCGCACTCTTCGGCCTGCAGGCCGTAGTCCCCGAAGGCGATGAAATTCCCCCGGCTGGCTTTGCCTCTCATGCGGCCTTTCATCTGTTTGCGATATTTTACCCGTTTCGGACTAAGCATTTCCTCTTCCTTAATCTGCCCCCCTTTCCCAAAGGGGGGTCAGGGGGGATTTTAAAATCCCCCTAAATCCCCCTTTTTCAAAGGGGGACTTTATTATGACCCTGCCTAAAAGCTCATGCCCTCTTCGCCCAGGACCTCGCCGTGAAAGATCCAGGTCTTCACCCCGATGACCCCGTAGGTGGTCATGGCCTCGGCGAAGCCGTAATCGATGAAGGCCCGCAGGGTGTGGAGCGGCACCCGCCCTTCCCGGTACCATTCCTGCCGGGCGATTTCGGCCCCGGCCAGGCGGCCTTTACAGCGGATCTTGACGCCCTTGGCCCCGAACTTCAGGGCCTGGCCCACCGCCTTTTTCATGGCCCGGCGGAAAGAGACCCGGCGTTCCAGTTGCTGGGCGATATTTTCCGCCACCAGTTGGGCGTTGATCTCGGGTTTCCGCACCTCATGCACGTCGATGACCAGTTCCCGGCCCACCACCTTTTCCAGGCGGCGGCGCAGGTCCTCGATCTTTTTGCCCTTCTGGCCGATGACCATTCCCGGCCTGGAGGTATGGATCCGGATGGTCAATTTATTGGCCGCCCGTTTGATGTCCAGCCCGGCGATGCCGGAGCCTTTGAGTTCCTTGTCCTCCCTGATGAAGTCCCGAATCCTACGGTCCTCCAGCACCAGGGACGCGAAATCCTTGCGGGCGAACCAAATGGAATCCCATTTACGGTAGCTCCCCAGGCGGAAACCGATGGGGTGAACTTTCTGGCCCAATCCAAGCCTCCTTAACGAATCATTTCTTCTTTGCGGGCCCTTCGTCCAGGACCACGGTGATATGGCTGCTGCGCTTCAAGATGCGGTTGACCCGGCCCATGGCCCGGGCTTGAAAGCGCTTCAGGCTGGGGCCGCCGTCCACCTGGACGCCCTTGATGAACAGGGAATCCACATCCACCTGGGGCCGCTGCTCGGCATTGGCCACCGCGGACATCACCACCTTGCGCAAGAGACGCGCTCCCCGCTGGGGCATGAACCGCAGCAGGGCCAGGGCCTCTTCCACCTTTTTCCCCGGCAGGGTCCGGGCCACCAGCCGCAGCTTCAGGGGAGAGATGCGCAGATATCTGGCGCGGGCCTTGATTTCCATGGCTATTTCTTACCCACCTTGGTCTTGCGGTCGCCGGCGTGGCCCCCGAAGTGGCGGGTGGGGGCGAACTCCCCCACCTTATGCCCCACCATGTTTTCCGTGACGTATACGGGGATGAATTTTTTGCCGTTATGGACCGCCAGGGTTAATCCGATGAAATCCGGAGTGATGGTGGACCGCCGGGACCAGGTCTTGATGACCCGCCGGTCCTGGGTCTCCCGGGCCTTGTCCACCTTGGCCTGGAGGCTGTCCTGCACATAAGGTCCCTTCTTCAGTGAACGGGCCACGGTTTCTCCCTCTTACTTCTTAGACCGGTGTTTGACGATATAACGGTCGCTGTCTTTGGGCTTCCGGGTCTTGTAACCCTTGGTGGGCACGCCCCAGGGGGTGCACGGGTGCCGGCCGCCGGAAGACTTGCCTTCGCCGCCGCCCATGGGGTGGTCCACCGGGTTCATGGCCACACCCCGCACCCGGGGCCGCCTTCCTAACCAGCGCTTGCGCCCGGCTTTGCCCAAAGAGATGTTCTCCTGCTCCACGTTGCTCAACTGTCCCACGGTGGCCCGGCACTCCACCGGCACCATGCGCACTTCGCCGGAAGGCAGCTTCAGGTGGGCCTGCTTCCCTTCTTTGGCCATCAGCTGGGCGTAGGCGCCGGCGGCCCGGGCCAATTGCCCGCCCTTGCCGGGCTTCAGCTCCACGTTGTGCACCAGGGTGCCCGCCGGAATCTGCTTCAGGAGGAGGGAATTCCCCGGCTTGATGTCGGCGTCGCTGCCGGCAATCACCTGGTCCCCCACTTTCAGACCCTGGGGGGCCAGGATGTAGCGCTTCTCGCCGTCGGCGTAGTGCAGCAAGGCGATGCGCACCGTGCGGTTGGGGTCGTATTCGATGGTGGCCACCGTGGCCGGCACGTTCAGCTTGTTGCGCTTGAAGTCGATGAGCCGGTAGCGGCGCTTGTGCCCCCCGCCCCGGTGGCGGGTGGTCATCCGGCCTTGGTTATTCCGGCCCCCGGTCTTTTTCAGGGTCTTGACCAGACTCTTCTCCGGGGCGCCGCGGGTGATCTCGGCAAAATCCGAGGCGGTCTGAAACCGCCGGCCGGGGGAGGTAGGCTTCCTGGAAATCAGAGCCATATCAATATGTTCCTTTTAATATTTAGCAACTCTTCTTAAGTTATAAGCTGTCAGCTGTCAACGATCAGCTTTCTGTTTTCTGTTTTCTGTTTTCAGCAGCCAGGACCATAATTTGTTTTACTGACCGCTGACCCCTATTTATAAGGCCTCCAACCCAGGAATCTTTTCCCCCGGGGCCAGGGTGACGACGGCCTTTTTCCAATCGGGCCGCACCCCCTGGGTCCGCCCCAGGCGTTTCTTTTTCCCCCGCATCTTGATGGTGTTCACCCCCAGGACCTTCACCTTGAAGAGCTCTTCGATGGCCTTGCGGATCTCGATCTTGTTGGCCTTGACGGCCACCCGGAAGGTCACCTTGTTGGCCGCTTCCTTCAGGGCATGGGACTTTTCCGTGATGATGGGCCCTTTGATGAGATGATGGTACGCCTTCATTTGGCCAACCTCGCTTCAATGGCCGACAGGGCCGGGGAAAACAGCACCAGGTGGGTGTGCTTCAGGATGTCGTAGACATTGAGGCCCGCCGGCGGCATCACCTGCACGTGGGGCACGTTCCGGGCCGACAGCGTCAGGGCCCGGTTGTCCTCCTGGGTGACAAACAACGCCTTGGAAAGGTCAAAAGTCCGGAGGACTTCCACGAAATCCTTGGTTTTGGGGGTGGTGTGGGGATAAGCGTCCAGCACCACCAGCTGGCCGTTGGCCAGCTTGCTGGAGAGCGCCATTTTCAGGGCCAGGCGGCGCACCTTCTTGGGCAGGGTGTAGGCGTAGCTCCGGGGTTTGGGGCCGAAGACGATGCCGCCGCCCCGCCACAGGGGGGACCGGTTGCTGCCCACCCGGGCCCGGCCGGTGCCTTTCTGGCGCCAGGGTTTGCGGCCGCCGCCGTGCACTTCGGCCCGGGTCTTGGTGGAGGCGGTGCCGGCCCGGCGGCAGGCCAGCTGCCAGGTCACCACTTCGTGGAGCAGGTGGCCCTGCACCTCCACCCCAAAGATCTCCTCTTTGAGGTCCAACTCCCCCACTTTTTCCTTCTGAATATTGTAGACATCCACGGTCGGCATGATAACCCCTAAGTCTTCTGGATGAGCACCAGGCCCTGCCGGGGGCCGGGAATGGCCCCTTTCACCAACAGCAGGTTCTCTTCGGGGCGCACATCCACTACTTCCAGATTCTTCATGGTGACCCGGGCGTTTCCCATGCGGCCCGGCATTTTCTTTCCCTTGACGACCTTGGAGGGGGAGGCGCTGGCGCCGATGGAGCCGGGGGCCCGGTGGTTCATGGAGCCGTGGGTCATGGGGCCCCGGTGGAAATTCCAGCGTTTCACGGTGCCGGCGAACCCTTTGCCCTTGCTGGTGCCGACGACGTCCACCTTGTCGCCGATGGCGAACTGCTCCACGGTGATTTCCTGGCCCTCTTCAAAGTCCCCGCCCTGCTCCAGGCGGACCTCATGCAGATATTTAAACCCGCTCTTGGCGCCGTGTTTCTCGAAATGGCCTTTTTCGGGCTTGTTGAACTTGCCCAGGGGCCGCCGCTCAAACCCCAGTTGCAGGGCGTTATAGCCGTCCTTGTCGCTGGTCTTCTTCTGCACCACGAAGCAGGGGCCGGCTTCGATGACCGTCACCGGCACCGCCAGGCCGTCGGTATCGAAGATCCGGGTCATGCCCAATTTTTTGCCGATTAAACCCCCAGGCATTGTCAACTCCCGTTTTCGGTTTTCGGTTTTCGGTTTTCTGTTAAATTCTTTTAAAAATTGCCAGGCTTATCTGGTTACAGAGACCGGCAGCCGAAAACAAACCATTCATAATCTAAGTTCTCTGTCTTCATCTTTTCTTTTTACCGAAAACCGAAAACAGAAAACCGAAAACTATACTTTTATTTCTACATCCACCCCGGCCGCCAGGTCCAGCTTGCTGATGGCGTCCATGGTCTGCTGGGTCGGTTCCAGGATGTCCAGCAGGCGTTTATAGGTGCGAATCTCGAACTGCTCCCGGGACTTCTTGTCGATGTGCGGGGAGCGCAGCACCGTGTACTTGTTGATCTCCGTGGGCAGCGGGATGGGGCCGGCCACCCGGGCGCCGGTGGAGCGCGCCGTCTCGACGATCTCCAGCACCGATTTGTCCAGCAGCTTGTAATCGTAAGATCGCAACCTGATGCGAATCTTTGGCGTGATCATTTTTTTACCCTTATTCCAAGATCTGGCTCACCACCCCGGCGCCCACGGTGCGGCCGCCTTCCCGGATGGCGAAGCGCAGCCCTTCTTCCAGGGCCACGGGGGTGATCAGGGTCACTTCCATGGAGACGTTGTCTCC
>Ga0315281_10001692_pt1 | contig 32695 bp, 30 predicted proteins | sample YL17G07_0_MG_FD_204540 | JGI IMG/M metagenome (GOLD analysis project Ga0315281, IMG submission 204540) | Sediment microbial communities from Yellowstone Lake, YNP, Wyoming, USA - YL17G07_0 | ecosystem: Environmental > Aquatic > Freshwater > Lake > Sediment | place: USA: Wyoming | collected...
AGAGCCTATCCTAAAACGGTTAGTCGGTAGATTATGAGGCAGCATGCGAGTTGGGTGAGGGCTAGATAGTTTCTCATCTTCTTCTCCCAGCGGATGAGAAGCTTCCGGAACCTGTTATGCCATGATCCTGTTCGCTCAACCACCCAGCGTTTGGCTTGGTGACATCTTCCATCACCGCGAGGGGGAACAGTTTCTCCTCTGTGGCGGATGTGAGGTATGTAGCCGCGTTTGATGGCCGCTCGCTCTATCTCCGGGTAGTCGTAGCCTTTGTCGAGGCAGAGGTTCTGTGGGTTCCGAGGCGTAGGCTTCGGCCTACGGGTGACTATGCTACTTAAGGTTCTGACAGTCGCCTTCATATCATGCATGTTGGCTTCCGTGATCAGAATGGAGAGTGGGGCGCCTCTCTGATCTGTGAGGATATGTCTCTTCGTGCCAAGCTTGGCTCTATCCGTCGGATTAGGACCCGTGGCTTCCCCCCCAAAGGAGCCTTCACAGTAAGGCTGTCCAGCGACTGCCACTCCCAACTGATGCCCTTAAGCTCGTCGTACCGTTCTAGGAGCTTCACCCATAGCTTCTGGAAGACGCCCTTCCTAACCCACTCTTGAAATCGCCTGTGGCATGTGGAGCCTGAACCATACTCCGCTGGCAACATCTTCCATTGGCAGCCAGTCCGCAGCACGTAGAGCATCCCATCCAGAACCATCCGGAAAGGCACTACGGGACGCCCATTCGTGCCAAGTGCCTTCTCATGCGGGAGCAACGGTTGAACCTCCATCCACAAATCGTCTGGAATACGCCTGATCGTTCCAAGCGTCTTCCTCTTCCGCTTGCGAGCCTTCTTACTCCCACTCATAGCAATCGGCTAACGCTACCCCAGAACCATTCCTAACTCTTCTTTCAACCTTCCCAACAAGAAGGTACACAACACTCTAACCAAATCGCCTAGCACACGTCAAGAAATCAGAGGCTTTTGGGATAGGCTCTAAATCAGCTCATGCACAGCTTTAGGATACCAGTTGACTGTTTAAGAGTCTTTGGTCCATGCTTTAAGGGGCATGAATCTAGCGTTTGATGATTTTTGGCGGATGAAAAACGTTCAGGAGTTGCGCGAGCGTTCAGAATCCTTTCGCCTCGGGGGGCCTCTAATCAAGATGGATGCGACACGCAGTTCAAGGCGATCGTGTTAAGAGGCCCTTCTTTTAACGGATAGGTTCTGGCTTCATGTCCGTGACCGTCCAAGAAAGGTTGTCTGCGAAGAGGGACAGATTCGCATGAAACATGTTAGAGTTGTCTCAAGAAAATTGGATTACTCGAAGGAGTGGGTGAAGATCTACAGATCCAAGGTGCAACTCCACGATGGAAAGGTAGTTTACTGGTACACTCCGAAACTAGAAGATTGTGTTATCGTTATTCCGATTGAAGCAGATGACGTCTATTTGACGAAGGAATGGAGAATTGCTTGGAATGGATATCTGGTGACCGCACCCGCAGGCGGCTTACGCCAAAGCAAAACAGAGAGACAGAGACTTATGCATGTTAGGCACGAAATGAAACAGGAAATTGGATTGGATGCGAAAGATATCAAGAAACTGGGCAAGATATTATTGTCAGCGAGGACAATGCAAACGTGCCATGTCTACCTCGCTAGGAATCTCTTCAAAAGCGAAATGCCGAGAGATGTGGGCGAATACTTGGAGGTCATCAGGATGCCTTTCGAACAAGCATTTCGCAAATTCGTTACAGGGAGGCTCTTGACCACCTCATATTGTATCGCAGCGTTCGCCTTAGCGAGAGAGCTCGGGGCCGTGTGATGTAGGTCCTCTTCATACTCGGCGGCGATCCTTGCAGCATTAGACTCTTATGATCGCTCCAGCATTGTCTGGCTATGACTTGGGGGATTAGTGTGAAATGTTATGATCCCGAAGTCGTAGGTCGCTGCAAAATCATAATTCGTTGCCACAATGTTGCGTATGAAATTCGCTTCCCCTCAACGGCGGTGCTTACCAGAGAGTTCAAGTTGCGAAAGACTACTCTGTTACTCATTAGGAAGCCGTGGATTTGAGGCAAGTCATCGTGCGTAAGAGTTGCTGTGGAGTCGAAATCCAGATATGAATGAGCTAGATATACTTCTCACGCTAGTTCTTGAAATCAACAGGCCAATCGCTCCGTTGGAGTGCCTGTCACGATAATAGGCGTTTGTAGAGCCCGGCATATTGCTCTGCGATGATTTTCATGTCGAACTTCTTAGCTGCCTGGATCTGCAGGCGTGCTCCAAGTTTCCTCCTCAAATCCTCAGAAGTACCCAGAGAATGGAGAAGGGCGGCATAATCCTGCACCTCTGCACCGATCGCGGAGTCAGGAACGCCGTCGAGCAGTTCTCGCGAGAAGGGCCTATCAAATGTTACAACGGGCTTGCCCATCGCCATGGCCTCGATCATGCTGACCGGACATGCCTCGTACAAACTCGGGACGCATACTATGTCGCTCTTTGCCATAGCCGTGAGTAGCTCTGAACGTGTGACGAAACCCCGCACCGCTATGTTTCGGCCCAGATGGAATTCAGATATGGCTGAATATACCCTGCCCGCTAGAGGCCCTTTCCCGAAGATCTCCAACTGATATCGGCTGAATCCGAGCTTGACAGTCAAGTAAGCAACAGACCTCAGAAGTTGAAGAATGCCCTTACGCCAACTGAGGCGACCGGCATAGAACAGTCTAATCACTTTCGTATTCGAATCAGGCTCTCTCGAGATAAGGGATTTCGCAAATTGCTTCAGTTCATCCACGTTCACACCAGTGTTGATCGTGAAAATTCTCCGCGCGTCCACACTGTAGTGGATTTGAATCTCTCTACGCACATCTTGGGATACAGCCACGAGTGCATCAGCCAACCCAATGTCGCCTCGCAAAGCCCAATCCCACGCCGGGAAGCCTGCCCCGTAGCTGGCAATGTCTCCAAGCGATCCTCCGCGATTCATCGATCTGAGTACGCAGTACAATTCCGAAATAGGCCCTGAATGTAGGGTCACCACCCAGGGTAGTCCTGGGTTTCTCTTCTTGCTAAAGTAGATCGTCGGAAACGCAGCGAAATCCTGACCATGAACTACTTCACAGTTCGCGATTTCACTCCGGATTAGACTGTTGTTCCTGACTTGGAACCAGAAATGCCTTGGCGGGAACGCCCCTCTAGATACCCACAGTATCTCAACATTGTTCTCGTTCCCGACACGGATCCTCTCGGAGGCCTTTTCGGGGCGGCCAGCTATGACCAACACATCAATGCCGCGTCGTCCTAGAGCCTCAGCTAAGTCCTTGCAGAAGGCTCCTATTCCTCCTATTTGATAGGGAGGATAATCGTGAGTCAGTATCACAATTCGCAATGGTCCAGCTCATTCAGTTGATGTGTCGTAGATTAGATAAACTAATTCGAATAGCGGGGAGGCTGTGAGTTTTGTCATTTAGGGAGACACTGTTTTCGCATGTGTTGCTCATAATGGGATGTGTGGCAAGCAAGTCGAAGCTGATCTTCATTTCGTCAAGGGAAGTAGACGGAGAAACATCATCGGCCCCGACGCGAGAAGACGACCCGCTTGTGCCTAGCAATATCTACGGGCTCACCAAGCTGTTGGACGAGAGGCTCGTACTATGGGCTGCTCTAAGGTACGGGCTGGACTTCACGATCCTCCGGCTTACAAACGTGTACGGACCTGAGGGAGACCAGTACAATGTCCAGGCAATGATAAGAAAGGTGCTAACGGAGGGCAGGATTAGAATTCTTGGTGGAAGTCAGCAGACTAACCTCGTCTACGTCGAGGATGTAGCCGAAGTTGTGCGTAGATGCCTCAGTCGCGCTTGGTCCAACGAGACTATTAATGTTGGTTCATACGATAGTGTTTCCGTCACGGAAATCGTGTCTAGACTTGTCAGTTTCGTCGGCGTCAGACCTATCATTGAATGCTTGCCGATGCGCAATGGGGAGACTTTGAGCTTCAGACCAAGTTTGGAGAAGGTAGAGATAATCTTAGGCTATCGTCCCTCAACGAAGCTAGACGATGGCCTAGCGAAAACCTTTCAATGGTACAGAACCCATCTGCAACAATAGCTCCGTCTGAACGAAGACATGGTCGATTTGCACATTCTCTTCGAATGAACCAAGGTGAAGTTCCGATGCTGCCTTGGGTGAGATGGGTGAGGTGCTCGCTGTCTCTGAAATGAGGAATCCTCGGGGGGGGGGGGAAGACGGACAAGTACTGTGTGTAGCCAAGCCAGGGGGAAAGGCGCGAGGTAGAGGGCTCGTATCTGGTGGTCACTTTGGTATTCGCCAGCAGCCGTCTGCGGGTCTGGTTCCTCTAATCGATGTTCCGCCGAGCGAGCGCACGACCTCATTGACGTGGCTCCATGCATCGCCCAGGTATCGCCGTGGTTTGACGACAAGGCTGTCCATGCCGTCTGTGACCTCAAGATCTGAGAGACGCTAACCTAGTCGCTCCTAGAGAGCTGCAAGCTTTGACACTGGAGGCCTGGAGGGAGCTGTCTCGTTTGCTTGGTTGTCGCTCGTCTTAGTTGCAGCCTTCAGCGTAGTTGTCCATTCCTGGATCTTCTCCAGAACCATCTCGTAGGCATCCTAGATCATTGTCGTTTTAGTTCTTGCCTTTTGTCCGAAAGATGAGGAAAGATGAGCAGACAATCGAGCGTTAGATAGTAATTCATGCAACCGTCACCGTCGCAAAGGCGTAGCCTATGCCCCACAGATAGACTGCTACATTGTAGATCCCGCCACTTCTGCCGCTGTAGCCTCAGGAAGCAGTGTCATACAACCCATCGGGCCAAGCAGCGCGAGAGACATCACAATTAGCTTGGCTGGCAGCGCGATTCCGTCCCATCCGCACTTGAAATGCTACTGGAAGGCGACTGGGAGCGGTGGAAACAGCTACAGTGGCTTCCAAGAATCAGACCTGTAGGAGCCTGTCGATAACTCGCTTGACAGGTCGCTTTCTAAGTTAGATATGAGAACAGAATGAATGAAAGTGGTTGATTGTGTCCTTTCAACGGTTAACTTGCTTTTGAGGTCTAGGTGCCGGGTTGCAACTATAAGGGAGTTCGCAGTACACCGTATGTGAGGGCGCAATGACCCTCAGAAGGTGGGTTGAATCCAGAAACCTAACCACCCTCTCAAACTTGGTTCCAGCGGCTATGTGAAGCGTAAATTCACTCGTCACAAACCGAACTCTTCCAAAACTACCATGAAGCAGGATTGACAAGCACTTGATGGTGAATCCACAGTGATAACCTCTCTCTGGCGTAAACCTCCCAGTCATACGCGCAACCCACTCACGTAGATTCCACCGCAACACTACTTGCAGAGGTTGCTTCGTGGCACTGAGAAAGTAACCGATCAGCCTCTTCCTGTTTGGTGTGGAGAGAAAAAGTTCACCATCTTTAACCAAAACTCGGCTCATCTCTGCAACACAGCCAGCATAGTCACTTACATGTTCGAGCGCATGATAACAGTAGCAGAAGTCCACGATACGATTCCTGAACGGCAGATGCGAAGCGTCAGCACGTATCAGATGAATCTGTCTAGCAAATCCTTGAAATTGGGGTGATATTTGTATGTCTAAGCCGATTACGTCCAGTTTTCGATTAATCGTCTGAAGACATATTGCTTCATCACCATTGCCGCATCCGACGACCAAAACTGACGCTTGATTCAGCAGTTTTTGCCGTTTGTCTGCGTGATCGGTGAAGAACTGGATGCGCTTCGAATAGCTTATGATACCTCCACCCCGCCTATCCAAGTTACCAGAACCGGGGCTATTAGTTTCACGAAGATCACGGGCTTCGGGCGTGTTTCAGCCTGGTTTCTTCTTTCCTGTCATGTTCTGAGGTTTTTGTTTTGGTCGAGTTTGCAAGCTTAATTTGCGTGCTGTCTTTAGGCAATGTAGCCTAAGCCTAGGTTCCTTTGCTTGCCGGGATCGACAAAGGGATCGCTAGCACAACTCCGTTGCTATCTTTCGTAGCAAGCTCGTGCTCGTGAGTAGAGGTATGCTAGACAGAATGAAGCTGACGGGCGTAAGTATATCATTCTGATTCCTTTTCCAGGGACGTAGAGTATTGCGTCGATTCCTGTGAAGCCTCCAGCGTTCAGGTACGCGATCGCGTCTGCTAGTTTGAGATTGCTTCTGCCCCTGTATGTTGTTCCCATCTTCTCACTCTCCCTTCTCCTTGAGGATCCCCCTTTTCCTATCTGAGACTCCCATGCGATCGGCTAGTCCGTCCCTTCTTCATGTGAAACATACAGGGAATCTTGCTTGAATGATGCGGCCTTCGGCGCCACCATGCGAGAGCCCTTGCCAACTACTGACCGAGCGCTTCGCTCGTGTATCTTGAATCAGATGACAGTAATAAGGCGGAGTATATCTATTCTACATGGAACTAGGAAGAGATTCCTGACGTACGATTTGCCGACAATCCTATCCGGGCTAGACGGGAAAAACGAGAGGAGCTCGAGGCAGATTAGAGGTGTGCTTGAAGAAGCGATATCAGGAGACCGACAAGATGACTAAATCCCAGTCGGTTCTTGTGACGGGGGGAGCCGGTTTCATAGGGTCTCATCTGGTGGAAGATCTGGTCTCGAAAGGCCACGAAGTGACGGTTCTTGACAATTTCTCCAACAGGCAACCTAACATGCCAGGAGCCGGGGTCAATCTCATCAAAGGCGATATGTGCGATCTCAAGAGGGTCATGGAAGCTACCACGGCAGTGGATGTCGTCTATCACTTGGCCGCGGTGTTGGGTGTCGAGTATGCTTACCAGCATCCTCTTGAGACTCTCGAAGCTGAGATCATAGGAACTCGGAACATTTTGGAAGGAATGAAGAAGAACGGTGTAGAGAGGATCGTATACGGTTCATCTTCTGAAGTTTACGGCGAGCCAGCATCCCTCCCTATTGGTGAAGGTGCCAGGACAGCTCCCAAGTCGACTTACGGAGTTGCGAAGCTAACTGGAGAGAGGTATTGCGAGGCCTACCATCGTGCGTACGGAATTGAGTATGTGATCCTCAGGTACTTCAACGTCTACGGCCCAAGGCAGGACGATCGATTCGTGATACCGAGATTCATTCGCGCTGCTTTGCAGGGTGCTCCATTGCTGATCTATGGAGACGGGAATCAACTTCGAGACTTCACGTTCGTGAAAGACGCTGTTCAACTCACTGTGACCGCAGCACGAGCCGATCGAGCGAAAAGTCAGACGTTGAACGTGGGCACTGGCGTAGCCACAAAAGCATCCGATCTCGTGAAACTCGTACTGAATCTGACCGGCTCCAACTCAAGCATCGTGCTGAAAGACTTCGATCAATCGACTCGTCCCAGAGAGATCGAGATCTTCAACCGGGTTGCAGACATAGGCAAAGCTCGTCAACTGGCCTATGAACCGCAGACTTCAATACGTGACGGAATTGCCGCAACAATCAGATGGTTGCAGGGGCCGCTAGCACGGGGATGAGTTCTCGATGAAATTGAAAGATGTTACTCTCGGAGATAGAGTGTGCATCATAGGGCTCGGGTACGTGGGGCTTTCTCTAGCCTATGGGGCAGCACGAGGGGGTTTCCACGTGATTGGCGTTGACACATCCGCCGAGAAGATCGATAGCTTGAAGGCGGGACGAAACCCTCTCGAACATCTTGTCGGAATCCCGCATTCGAACATAAAGGCAGTAGTGGACGCAGGTACTTTGGAGGTCTCTCAAGATACGCGAGTTGGGACTGATGCACGGGTGAAAATAGTCTGCGTGCCGACTCCGATGTTCGTCGATAGAAGGCCAGACTTGGCCATGATCAAGGAAGCATCTTCGCTGATAGGACAATCTCTCAACGAAGAAGACATCGTCGTAAACGAGAGCACGGTTGCCCCAGGTATGACTAGGAATATCATCGGTCGAATCCTCGAGAAGTCGGGCCTGGTCGCGGGCCGTGATTTTGCTCTCGTCGCCTCTCCCGAACGCATAGACCCTGGCAACGCAAGCTTGACTATTTCAGAAATACCAAAAGTGATTGGTGGAATAGATCGGAACTCGGCAGAACTTGCTCGCCAGTTCTACTCACACTTCGTGAAACAACTGGTTCTGGTTTCATCCCTAGAGGCCGCTGAGGCGACGAAGATGCTTGAGAACTCCTATCGAGCTCTAAATCTTGGGCTCGCAAATGAGTTCGCGCGCTTCTGTGACGCGATTGGAATTGACGTGCTTGAAGTGATAAGCGCAGCCGCAACGAAGTGGAGCTTCCATCCGCACTATCCGGGAATCGGCGTTGGAGGACCTTGTATCCCAAAGGATCCGTATTATCTCATTTCTGCTGGCGAAGAGTCAGGAACCCCTTTCAACACCCTGTGGAATGCGATGCTTTCCAACGAGAGGATGCCATACTTCACATATGGTCTGCTGAAAAAGGCATGCGCTTTCATCAACAAAGAGGCAGTCGAAACGCGTGTAGCGATTTTCGGGCTATCCTACAAGGGCGGTGTCAAGGATTGCAGGGATAGTCCTTCGATCGTCTTCAGTCAGATTCTCGATCGCGATGGTATTAAGAATGTCAAAGTGTATGACCCTCTGTTCTCAAGTGAAGAGATAGAGCAATTGGGGCTGACGCCATTTGATCCGGTCCGAGAATCGTGCGAAATCATTGTGATAGCAACCAACCATCCTCAATTCGAGAATTACGAATACGAAAGAGTCAGCGACCTCAAGGCAATAGTCGATGGTAGAAACGTCCTGGCCGGGAGGCATCTTATTGTCCCAGTGTTCGGAATCGGCAGGTCCCCCGTTCCGAGTCCGTAGGATTGATTCCCGGTCCTCCTGAGATCAACCAGCATGACCAAGTGGAGCCGTTTCTTACAATGGCAAGAGAACTGGAAGAAGAGATCGGCATTCTTCGTAACGAGATTCAGCGAATGCGGTGTCTCGGGCTCTTGGGAGGAGAAGGAACACATTTGGTTTTCCACCTCACAAGACATCAAGGATAGGATACCTCGAGGCAGCGAGTTTGAAAGGCTTGAATCGATTGAAGTCGAATCGGTCACGAAATTCCTAGAATTGAACCACGACCGGATATCGCCGCACTCTCTTCGTGGAATTGTCCTGTATGACACCTATCTACGGGAGCTGCCTCGATCAGATGCGCAATCCGACCATTTGCAGGCAACGAGATCCTTCTCCTGGTGGCCTCTCTCCTCGCGAGCTTGGCAGATACCTAGATCACATGGGCAAACTGAAGACGGCGCCCACTCGCGGGAGTGATGAGGAGAATCAGGATGGGCAGAGTCAATGTGTGCAAAGGTAATATGGTGTTGCGATTTTAGGCACGGTTAACTGATCCTAGGTGGAATACAGTTGAGGGTCTTGGTGACGGGGGGCGCCGGCTTCATTGGAAGCCATCTCGTCGACCGCCTAGTCGACAAAGGCCACGATGTCATCGTCTTGGACAACTTCTCAACCGGTAGAACTAAGAATCTCTCTCATTCACTTCGTCGCTCGAATTTTCAACTCGTGAGAGCGGATATCAGGAAGATTCCTCGCTCGATTGTGAAGAGACTGAGGAGAGTCGACCGAGTCGTGCATTTGGCGGCACTGACGAGCGTTCCGCAATCAGTAAGGGATCCGGTCTCCACGACTGAGGTGAACGTGATTGGTACATTGAATGTTCTTGAGGCCGCGAAGGCGCTCAAAGCTGAGCGCGTAGTATTTGCCTCGTCATGCGCCGTATACGGGACACCCCGGACATTTCCTATTCTAGAGACTACGAGCATCGCACCGATCTCACCCTACGGAGTGTCCAAGGCGGCATCGGAACTCTACCTTGGATCATTCGAAGAGAACCATGGAATCGAGACTGTCTCATTGCGGTACTTCAACGTCTACGGGCCAAGACAAACGCCGGGCGAATACGCCGGAGTCATATCCATCTTCAGCAAGAGAGCTCTCAATCAGCAGCCACTCCAGATCTGCGGAAACGGATCCCAAACCCGCGACTTCATATTCGTCTCCGACGTGGTTGACGCGACAGTTGCCGCGCTCGAGAAGAATCTGAGAGATAGAGTGTTTAACATCGCATCCGGAACCGAAACCACCATTCTGGAATTGGCGAAGACGATTCAGAGAAATGCCGGGTCACGATCAGAGCTGAAATTCTGGCCACCTCAAACGGGGGATATTGCTCGCAGCGTAGCCTACATAACGAAGGCACGGAACGAGTTGGGATTTGCCACCAGAACGTCCCTAGATCAGGGCCTATCTGCGACGATAGAATGGCTTGCGCAAGAAAAACGTGCAAAACGGTCGGACCGACCCACAGGATCAAAATGCACCGGAGAAAGAAGTTGACCGCCACTCGTTAGTTGCGGAGTTGTTGTTCATCATAAGGTTCGATACAATTGTTCTTACTTGGCAAGTTTTTTCCTCGGAATTGGAGAAGCGCGCCATGCAGCTTTCGCGACTGGCTTTAGTGCGCGTGAGATTTTGGTCAGAGGCGGAGGGCGAATCATCGACTGTCAGCGGGTCTAGTTTTTCTTTGCCTAACATGGGGGAGGAGAAGAATATTCTGTCAAGAAGGATTGCGTGTAGCGGTCTTCGGTTTATCCTACAAGGGCGGTGTAAAGGATTACAGGGACAGTCCTACAATCATCTTCAATCAAATTCTCGAACGAGATGGTATTAAGAATGTCAAAGTCTATGACCCACTGTTCTCAAGTGAAGAGATAGAGCAATTGGGGCTGACGCCATTTGATCCGGCCCGCGAATCCTGCGACATCATTGTGATAGCAACCAACCGTCCCCAATTCGAGAACTACGAATACGAAAGAGTGGGCAGCCTCAAGGCAATAGTTGATGGTAGGAACGTTCTGGCTGGAAGGCATCTCAGTATCCCAGTGTTCGGAATCGGCAGGTCCGTAATTCCGATCCCAAAGTAGGGTACCGAGAGGGATTCAAGAGAACGGTCGCATGGTACTTTTCAACAACAATGTGGAGAACGTTACGCAGTTCTGGATGGGCTTCCTTGAAGAAGCGTGGTAGACCCAGGAAAGCTTCCGTCAGCCTGGGAGATGCCGCCCTCATCCTCGGAGCCTATGATAGGCTCAAAGTTATCGCCTTAACAACGCACATTGAAGCATACTCACAGATTGAATCTGCCTCACAACAAGATCCACATGATCCTGAAGTAGAATGGTAGAGCATTGCCTCAACCCAGCAAGCAGAGAAGACGCAAGTGGGTGGGCTACGAATGAGAGCACAGCATGAGCCTGTGGCATATGGATTGCAGGTAGAACCTCAATCCAACCATTCCAGAGGAAGCTTCCACTCGAAAAGACTGAAGCCATCCAAACAGTTCAGGATGCGAAATAATTGTGGGAAACTACACGTTTCGCAAGCACAAGAAAAGCACATATGAGAGAAATGCTAGATCAGGAGTTCGGTCAATGAACGTTCGCGCGTCCACACAGACAGTTCCGATTCCGAGATCCCCCTGACCGTAGTGATTCCACAATGTCTCACAAAGTTCTTCGAATCTTGGCGATCGAATATGCGGTTCTCGGGCTAACTCACCTATATCTCGAAAGTACGACTCTCAAACCGCTTGCGGAGTTGGCAAGACGAGGGCATCAAGTGACTTTCTTCGCAGCGGGTGCCTCGAAATCAGCCGGAAGGCGAAGCGTACCCGGTTTCAATTTAGAACTCGTTCTATTGCCGAAAGAATTCCCAGTTCTATCGTTACTCTTTTTCGAGTTGGTTGTTTTCTGGCGTCTACTCAGATCAATTGCACACTGGGATGCAATCATACTCGACAGCAATTCTGTGCCGATGCTTTTTCCGGTTCTCCTTCTCCGGCGTTTGTGCAGCCGCACACCAATATTGCTGCTTCATATCGAGACCAATGTGGTTGATGAAGGAGGCCGACTGCGCAGCTTGGCTGTCTCTTTCCTTGCTGTCCTTTCCACGAAACTGGCGTCAATTCTCTTTGATAAAGTACTCTTCATCTCGCCGATGTTGGGGGAGCTTTACCAGAAGACGCATGGAATTTCCGCTAGTAAGATCGCTGTCTGGCCCAGCAGTGTCGAAGCAAGCTTTGCTGACTCCGCGGATGAAACCAAGGCTGACCTCTTGCGCAAGGACCTTGAACTGTCAGGGCGATTGGCAGTCTTGTATCATGGAACGCTTACGAGAGGTAGGGGCATCATCGAACTTGTGGACGCGTTCAGAATCCTAAGGGAAGAGTCAGTGAAAGTGGTCCTCGTTCTCCTGGGCTATGGAATTCAAAGAGCGGCCATCTCTAGGTATGTATGTGCAAATCATTTGGAGGAAGTCGTAAAGCTTCGAGGCCCCGTCGACCATTCGGAGGTTCCGAGGTACATAGCTGCGTGCGATGTTGGAATCGTCCCTCTTCCAGATCACATAAGGTGGCGCTATCAATGTCCGATCAAAGTGCTTGAGTTCTTGGCAATGGGCAAGCCGCTGATCGTTTCTGACATACCTGCGCACAGGTGGATAATTGGCAACAAGCCCGTAGCACTCTACTTGAGAGGAACGGATCCGCATGCGATAGCCGATGGAGTACGCGCATTCTTGAGATCAGCAAAAGGCTTTGATCCTACACTAGGCAAGAGAATCGTGGAAGAAAGATTCACACCCGAGAAGATTGCCGACACGCTTGAATCTCAAATCCTGGCTCTGGTGTACGGATCCAGCCGCCAAGGCCACCCTGCAAAAGAGAACGATAGAAAATGTATGTTCCGGATCTGAGCCAAGGTAGATGAGGATCGCGCATTGGCTTGGCCTCTGATTTCAATTGTAATACGACCCAGAACCGCGCTCTTCTGCGAAGGGCTATCAGGAGTGTACTGTGAATGAACTGTTGGGGGCATTATCGGCCTGGGTCACGTCCTCGCTATTTCGATTCTATTTCCACCCGAGCGCTCTGATTCTTGAAGTGTTCAACTGCATCATCTTGACATCATTATTAGCCCCATTCTCTCTGACTATTGATAGGTAGTTGCGCTCCCGCTCGAATAAACCCTGTTTTCCAGCGTGAGCTCTTCATACATATTGTACACAACCCAGTCGCCTTCTATCGGCCCGTAGATGACTATGCCATAGCGCGTGTAGAACGCGCTCAGGAAGACGTACTGCCGCGAATAGTCGCATCCATAATAAATCTCGGGATCGTTCCTCGGTCGATCACCGTACGAATTGAGAACATGATATGTTGAAGCATCATCGGAACAGACTAACTGACTGCGGCAAGAGTAACTCAGGAGCCAATCCGCACCAGCTATATCCTGAGGAACCGTAAGGATTACGAAATAATAAATGCTTGACGGCATGTAGGGATGACGTTGGGACGGAGCAATAGTCCGCAGCCTTTCCCTGTCGAAGATCAGAGAAGTCGGCGTATCCGAGCTTGCAGCCCAGACGCAACCAGACGTGAAGAGGAGGTAGGAAGCCAGGATGAAGGCGGCGAAGAGCCATCGCTTGCAGATCCGCAATTCGCGCCTCTTCGTTTTCTCTCCCTCATGTACCACATTATAGACTACAAACGAGAACATCCGGTTTAATCCCGAGTGAATCTGCGCAATCCCGTAGACGAAGCACGGCGCTATGAATATCAGTGCAATGTGATAGAGACGGGAGAAGTTTAGGCTCTGACTAAAGTGCGGCACAACGAGCGCCGCAATCAATATTACCGTTCCCGCCGTCATCAGCGGGAAGAACTGTTTTTGCTCACAACTCATTTGCTTTCTTGTGGCGAGAATCAAGAACCCCAACAATAGGCTGATTGCCACAATATACTGGATCAGTCTACTCGCGTCATGGAGCAACCCAGCCGGGGCCCCCGCTGATAACCCTAGCCCTTGCAACAAGACCGTAGGTCTTGAACTTGGATTCAGAAGATCTTGCACCAGCGTCTGTCCGGTGAACGACAAGAACCGGCCCAGAATCATCGCAGCCGATCCGCTTGCAACGAACCCATACCACGAGAGAGCAACCACCGAGGATAAAATAGGCGTCAGCATCCTCAGTCCGCCTGCTCCAGCTCTGCGAGTGATTCGACACATTACAACGACGAAGCCCATTGAGAACACAAAGATGTAGCCGAGCGAATAGTGCGCGGTAACAAGCCCAATAATCGCTATGAATATGAGCAGTCTTCCAAGTCTTGTGATGTCACGGACAGAGTTACGGGATGCTCGCGGCCTGATAAGTAATTGCGTGAGTGATCGAACCCCATTGAGGTGAAGGACATGCCGTTGGCTGGGTTTCAATCTAATCGCTGGCGCCGGCTCTTGAGATCGTTGCTACGGGTAGAAGCTCGTTATGCCGTCATTTCGGTGATTGAGTAAGTCAAAGCGCCGCTGCGATGGGCCGGGCTGCTGCTGCGTGTCGGATTGGAAAGCTTCTGCACGGAGTTCCATGCAGTTTCGAAGTGTGCGCTAAGGGGCGAACACTGCGTATATAGTCCTCCCCATGGAGTATGCGTCAAGCGTGAAACTAACATTATTCGAGAGGACGTTGCCAGCTTCGTCTTGCCATCCGATGAAATGATAGAATGAACCGTTGACTTGTGGTATCACCCGTGCGGACAATCTGCTTGTGATTTTGCAGGTCACAGAAGATGGAGTCAGGTATGGGTTTCCGTCTACGCTTACAATAACACCCGACAAATCCGAACCGAGAATCGTTTTTGTTTTGACAACGATCTGGGTAGTCATCAGCGTATCCCTAACCAATTCGCCAAATTCAGTGAGATCATAGCTCCAGTCGGTGAGTATTCTTGGCCCCCACCGTGGACTCAAGATCCAAGCCGTCCATGACATCCCCTTCTCTTTCATATAATTCACCAGCGGCATGCCAAAGTCGGCTGTGGTCGCGTTCACAGTCCTATCAGAACTAGAAGATTCATACCCCCACTCACCGGCGAAAATCGGATAACGGTCGGATAGGAATCCGAAATGCTGATCCCATGGTCCATAGAATTCGGTGACTCCTGGGTACGGATGCGTCTCGTATACTACGTCTCGTCTGTCAATCGGATCATTTTGAACACCGCTTAGGTCATACGCGTAGTCTACGCCGGAAACTAATACAAGGGCTCGTGGGTTGTGAGAACGAACCGTGTCTATGAGACTCTCTGCAACAGGCCTCCAATCTTTCCAGAGTATATTTGTGGGCTCGCAAAAGATGCTGTATATGACCCACGGGTCATTCTTGTAGCGTTCTGCAACGGCGTCCCAGAAACTAGTAGCTAGGGTCATGTTTGGATTGTATGGGTTGCCATGGAAGGGAGGTGAGTTACTAAAGCTGAGCAGGTCAGCTTGACCTGTGATTGGGTTGCCGTGAGCATGCCAGCCCAACAGTATGTACATTCCATATCTGTTTCCCAAGTCAACAATTGGATCCAGAAATTGCTCCAAGTACCTCGGATAGTTTTCCCACAGATCTGGAAAGATCGGGACTCTGATAACACTTGCGTGCCAATTCTGAACAAGTTCAATAACATCTGCTTCGTCAAAGAGGTGCAGGTCTAATGCGTACTGGTCGTTCGCTAAGTGCATGTAACACTGCTCTTCTATTGCGACCCCTCTCAAGATTACTGGCAAGCCCTTCTCGTCAACAATGCGATTGCCTTGAACATGTAGCCAGGGCAATGAATTGACGAGAGGAGAGGCCTGTGTCTTCACGGGTGCCAGAGACATGATGACGACCGAAAGCACGAAAACTGTGATGGCGGCCCTCTTTGACTTAGCAGAAAATCCTCTATGTCTCCACCTCGCCCATCCACTTGACAATTCGTCAGTTCGTTCCAATCGTGCCGCCTCAGCGACACCGGAACGAAGGAACGAGTATTGGGGCTAGTGTGACCGAAGTTGGAATACGTCGGTGACAAGGCTTGGATCACTGTACAACCATATTTGATCCGGTGCTGAGATTCGGCACCATCTTCCGTTGGACGGGCCGGATCATGGCCTGAAGACAGTGTTCTTGGTCAGGATCGCCAAGCAGTACTTGGAGCGGTCTTGAGCAGAACTTGACATGTACTTTGGGACCAAAAACGACCGCGCGGCTCGTTGTGTTAGTTCATTCGTGGACGAACTCTACGGCTCAGAGGACTACGCAGATGAATGAATTATAACGCGTTCCGGTGCGGCGGTCTCTTCGCTGCGACTCCAAGTCAGAATTTGGAATCGCTGTCATGCTCATCAACAGCAAGGAGTGGTCATAGATATGGTAGAGAAGGAGAAGAGTAGCTTCGGAGGAGGAATCATGAGCAACGCACTAGTTGCGGGCATAGACCTCGGGGACACGAAGAGCCTCGCGACGGTTCTCTCTCCAAGCGGAGATGTAACTGACAGATTCTCGTTTGCGATGACTGAGGAAGGATACATGTTCTTCGCAAGCAGGGTTCCAAGGGATGCGAGGATAGCGTTCGAGGCTACTGGCAGGGCGTACCCAATCTCTAGGGTGCTCATATTATGTTACCGTCGCGCACCCGAGGGAACTCGCTTGGATTGTGAAGAATAAGAAGAATGATAGAGTGGATGGCTTGAAGATCGCGAAGCTCCACATGGTCGGCATGCTTCCAGAATCACGCCTCCTCGATAGAGATGAGCAGATCGCAAGAGAGATGTTGATCCAGAAGGTGAAGCTGGGCGTCGAGATCAGCAGGCTGAAGAACAGCATAACGAGCTACCTGAAACGTGAAGATGTCTACCAGTCGCTTCCACAGACTACTGACAAGTTCTCAGCTGCAAGAAGACACGCTGTCCTTTCCCTGAAATTCACTGACGATAGAGACCTTGTTCTCGAGATCATGATGGAGAGGCTTGAGTTCCTGGAGAGCCAATGCATTCCACTTGATGATGAGATAAGGAAGGTTGCGAGGAGGAGCGATGACATGAAGCTGATCATGACCATTCCGGGAGTAGACTTCTACCTTGCCTAACTCATCTCCTCCTTCATTCGAGACGTGAACAGATTCCCATCGGACGATCACCTAGCCAGCTCATTTGGCATAGTGCCGGTAGTGAGGGACAGCGCAGACGTCAAGAGGAGGGGTAGGATGTCGAGGGATGGTCCCTCAATTGCGAGGTGGACGCTATCCATAATGGTTGACACAATAAAGACCATAGAGAATGCGATAGTCACGAGTTGCAGGCACCAAATCAGTAACCTAGGCCTGATGGTACGAAAGGCAAGCTGAGGATGAATATTGATATGCGACTGACACGTCGTGTGGTGCCATGAGAAAGGCTCTTGTTACCGGGGTTACAGGTCAGGACGGATCTTATCTCGCAGAGTTCTTGCTGTCCAGAGATTACGAGGTACATGGAATCATAAGGCGAGCTAGCACGTTCAACACTGAGAGAATAGATCACATCTTCGTGGATCCGCATGTGCCATCGGCTCGGCTCTTCCTACATTATGGGGATGGGCGGGGAGGTCCAGATGACATAGCCTCCGGGGAGGCCCAAGTTTGGTTTGTGGGTCTGCTCACGGGTCGGGAGGGCAGGCACACTGCCGCGTGGGCAGTAGATCCCGACAATAAAATAGCCGAAATGGGCGAGGGCAACAATCAGAGAGAATTCGCATTCACGATCGGACCACAGACCGTATCGATTACCGTGGCTGCTAATCCAGCAGGCTTCGCGGGGCCTTGAGGTGCTGGGCGATGGGGTCCAGACCAAATCCTATCTTCACGCTGACGACTGCGTCGACCCGTTCATGATGGCCCTGGACGAGAAATTCTGGCGGAACCCCGTAGAGGTGTACAACATTGGCTCGGAAGACCAAGCGAACGTGCTCACAATCGCCAAGATCGTCACCGAGATCATGGGCCTCAGCAATGTTACGATCAGAACGATGGCCTTGGCGAGTGATCACGCGCCAAGACGCAAGGCCCCGGTTGCAGATTTCTACTTGAGAGGTCATAAGTCATAAATGACAAATCAGCAGAAGGGACATGCCGCGATCGGAGGTATAGGAGACTCATTGTCAGCTCACAGCTTTTCTGAGAGGTCACAGGCCTCTTACAGTGTTCTCGTTCCCTTTCTTTTGCTTTTGCCTATTGCAGGTATAGCAGGCGTTTTTCTTGCGGCTCGCGAGCTGCTGGTGATCTTTCTTCTTCTCGCTTTGACTGTCTTCATTGCATTCCGGAAAGCGAATCTTGCAGTCCAAGATCGTCTCTTCGCTACGGTCATAGTTTGTGTCAGCTTGACTCTGCTGCTATCCTCGGCATCGATCTCGAACAATCTCCATGGATGGGACATCCATGGGGAGTTCAACATATTTCTTAGTGTCTTGAGATCCGGATATTGGCGCCCGAATGTCGCGGGGTCAGAGACCGACCTCCGATATGTGCCCGCACTTAGCATAAGCATTCTGCCTGCAATGGTGGGTCTGGTATCTGGTCTCGATGGTGTGCGGGTCTTCGAGTCAGTCCTTCCAGCAGTATTCTCTATCGCACCTTTGGTCCTATACAAGATCTACCGTAGAATTATGCCACCTAACAGCGCCTTTCTATCAGTTTTTCTTTTCATGTCATACCCCAGTTTCTATCAAGAGATGGTGTCGCTGGGAAGACAAGAGATAGCAGAACTGCTGTTGGTTTTGCTACTATTGCTTCTGTTCTCCGACAAGATCCAACGCACACGAACTGGAAAGGCCCCCACTCTTCTGCTAATCATTGGAATAGTGCTTGCTCACTATTCAATTGCGTTCGTCTTAGTGTTTGCTTTGGCATTCTCCTTTGTACTATCCAGGATCTCACGGAAAGGCTTGCCGCTGTGCAGTGGGTCTATCGTCGTAGTTTCCGCTGTCATCGCCATGTCCTGGTACCTATTCGTTGCAAGTGGAGTGGGGCTCCTGGTCTTGGCGTACTTTCCTTTGCGGGTGCTCGAGGGGGTTCTAGGGGACTTCATGAATCCGGCTTCGAGACCTGTAGAGCTTATGCAAGCGTTAGGCTTAGGCTACATAATGCCTGGATTCCTGCACCAGATGAACAGGCTGACGCAGTATTTCGTGCAATTCTGTATCGCGCTGGGTCTTGTTGTTTTCTTGCGAAGGCGGCAAATGGATCCAACCAGAAGAATGTCCCCACTAATGATACTAGGGTTTGTTACGGTGTTATGTGCTGTTGTTCTGCCGAATTTTGCTTCAGCGTTCAACCTGTCAAGGTTCTACCACATAGGACTTCTGTTTATTGCACCTTGCTTTGTCTATGGTGCGGAGGCGGTTGAATCCGGATTACACAGGATGCGCTCGTTTGTACGATATCCCAAGAATATCCGGATGCATTCATCGAGGCAGTTGGTGGCAGCAATCGTACTATTCTCGTACTTCTTGTTTACTTCTGGATGGGTCTGGGCCGCAACCATGGATAGGCCCACTTCCTATGTCATGGATGCCCCAAGATACCTGACCTATCCGGACCCGTCTTTACGTGTTGAATACTACGGCGAATTGACAGCTCCTCGGGATATTGCGGGAGCACAATGGATTAGGCTCCATCTGGCAAGCCCGCATTCGGTTTGCGCTGACTACGTCTCGACATACCACGTCTTGAATTCATACGGTGAACTCCCGAGGAGCAACCCGTTGCTTCCATTCGGATGCGACTTCAGGAGTTCACTTGTCTTCTTGAGCGAACTAAATACAAGGTACCAGACATTTGCAAATTACGGAACGCCATCGTCCATTTCTGAAGTGACAATGAGGCTCACTGCCGAGAACATGTTGTATTCCAATGGTGGAACGATCATTTATGGCCCCTGGTCCCAGGCAATGATGGCGGATACACTGAGCGAGAGGTGTGCACAAGATCTCTGAATGAGAAACATAAAGACCAACCGCAAATTACATATTGACAGTCAGCTAAGGACGCTTCTGAATCAACCATCCCTGTAAGTAAATTGCATCGAAACCTCCAACTGCGAAGCTCTTGATCGCCTCCTGGGGAGTCTCGACCAATGGCTCACCGGCCAAATTGAAGCTAGTGTTGATCAGCAGCCAACAACAACAGACCCGACGTAAACCCAGTTTTCCGGGCGTGCGTCGGGAGGTGGAACCTTCCCAGCTTCTCGGCACTGCTTCTCCATCTCAGGGTCGCGCGGTTCTCGTCTGTGATATTGAATGCCTATGAGGTGACCCGGACCAATTTGGCTTGCCAATCTTTTAAGTCGTCCTCCGAAAAATAGCGTCGTATTCTCTGATCTGGTGGAAGATATGTTCTGGATCCTTCGTGCATAGAAAGACCATCGCGGAAGGCGGGGAAGGTTACGACGTATTTCGCTCCAATTCTACCAATGCGCTTGATTTCGTCAACTAGACAATCTGGGTCAAATAGATACTCAACAACGCGAGCACAAATCACCAAGTCGATCGAATCGTCTGGTAGGCCAGAATTCGTCACGTCGCCCTGGCATCGTTGGACAATCTCTGTTGACTCGACCTCGTCGACCATGCCAGGGGCATTGTCCACACAGTAGATCCTACTTGCGATGTCTTGGAGTGGCAATGACAACAACCCTCCGGCTGAACCCAGATCAGCAATCACAGGTCGGCCAAGTTGCATCGCTTCCGCTCGAATGATCTCTCGAAAACGTCTCGTTCGATAGAGTGTATCGTTGTCCCTGTTCCAAGTTCTCGCGTTTTCATCATAGAATCGCGAAAGCGTCGCACGTCTGAACAATTCCGCCGCTTGCGAGAAGGAAACCAGGATAGCTTCCTTCTCGATTGCCACCTGAACCAGCCTTTCCCAAACCTTAAGTCGTTCCTCAGGATCCAGACTCGCTAAACAGTCGTGTGTACTCACTGCGAAATACCGTCTGGTTTCGAATAGATGCGAGAACTTTTCGATCCACTCATCAATAGTCCAGACTCCTGTGTGAAGAATCCAGTCATCAATTGCAATCGGTAGTCGGACAAGCCCTGCATGAATGAAATACGGTTGGTTGTTGGTGGCTCAAATGGATATCATTAGATGTGTTATCGAAATGAGAAGATATCACACCACAGACTACGCAGGAACTGACAGAGGCTTGAAGCCCAGGAGTATCGGTCTTGGTGATGCGCGATAGCACCGAACAACCACAAGTTGTTGCATGGTTGGTCACGAACCTTCGCCGCATGGTCGCAAGACATCGTGTTTGCAGCAACGAGGATTATATAGTTTCTATCGAATACTCCCCTAACACATCATGTAACTCCATTGGAGCCTGTGTGAGATGAACGTGCTGGTGGTTATTTCCAACCACACCGACATACCGGAGGCCCTGCGATCATGGAAATCACGGATCTTGGATGGAGATCAACTGTTTGTCCTGAGTTGTGAGAGGGCCCATCCTGGTCAGGTAGCTCCGCCTGAAGTTCATGAGTTGCAAGTCGATCTCTACGATCCGAAGTATCGCCACCGGGGTGGAATCCTGCTGAAGATATTTCTAATTGTCAAGGAGCGTTGGCCAAACACAATAAACCGGATCTACTGTTCGATTCTGAGGCCATTCTGGAATACAGTTTTTTGGCCGGATTTCTTGTGGAATGTCCGTTCTTTCGATCCGGAGGCGATAATGAGCAAATTCTGGCCGGATTTCTTGTGGAATGTCCGTTCTTTCGATCCAGGGGTAATCGATCTGCGCTGGATGCGTGGCGGAGACAGCTTGCGGAAAGGAATTGTCACGGAACTGCCTCAGATCCTTACGATATCTCAGGGAGGCACTCCTACAAGGGAGTCGGTCGACACATCATGGCGACGCTACGACCCGACCACAAAAGTGAGTATTGTCTTGCCTGTGCGCAACGGGGCACGCTATTTGCGTCGCTCGATCGAAAGCTGTCTGGATCAGACTCACCGGAATATCGAGCTGGTCATTGTCGATGATTTCTCGACGGATGAAACTCCCAATATCATATCCACGTACTCCAAACTGGACTCAAGAGTGCGTGTCATACGCAATGAGCGCAATTTGCGTTTGCCCAGAGCACTGAACGTTGGTTTTGCTCACACAAGTGGCGATCTGCTGACTTGGACGAGCGACGACAACTACTATGCCCCGACGGCCATTGAAACATTTGTCCGGTACCTTTCGACGTGGCCAGAGATTGATTTTGTGTACTCTGCCTTCCGTGAGTTAGACGAAGAAGGCCGGATAAATCCGAGAATACTCTACGCGTCGCCTCCATGGAGACTTCCGCTGGGTAATGCTGTAGGTCCGTGCTTTCTGTACCGGAGGTCGGTATATGAACAGACCGGGGAATATCGCGCGGATATGGAATATCAGGAAGACTACGAATACTGGACACGGGTGTACCAACGTTTCAAGATGATGTGCTTGCAGGTGCCTTTGTACTACTATCGCCATCGCAGCGGATCCATGGACCAACACTATCGCCGTCATCCCGAATTGTGGGGGAAGGTCTGGGCCGAACATTTCCGAAGCAGATAGCGCGGTCCCACAGGGCTATGAGGACTCTTCGATCACAGGGATCGGAAAGGAGTCAATGTCGCGAGTCTCTCATGAAGAACCGTTTGGCTAGAAAAGCCCAGCATGACTGCATGAATGCAATAATCGTGTAGGGAGACATCGTTATTGATATGACCGATTGGAGATCTCGGTTCCTGCGACCAACCAGGATCCAACAATAGCGTGCATTATCAATAGGCTCAAGATGTATGAAAGTGATCCAGTTGAGTTGGAGGAACCAGAATTGAGCAGAGTGATGCTGGTAGTGGGCACGAGGCCAGAAGTAATCAAGATGGCTCCAGTGATACACGGCCTACTCAAGATCAGCGCCGATTTCACTTTCGTTCACACTGGTCAACACTACGACTACAGCATGTCAAGGAAGATGATCGAAGACCTACGACTGCCCTCGCCCGACTACTCATTCAAACTGCGTATTTCGTCACCAATCGACCAGATGGCGCAAATAATGGTGAACCTAGGGAAAGTGCTGCCGAAGGAAAGAACACGTGTCGTCCTCGTTGAAGGTGACACAAACACGATAATCGCCGCAGCACTTGCAGCACTCAAGATGGGAGTCAAGGTCGCACATGTGGAGTCGGGTCTGAGGAGCCGCGATTGGAGGATGCCTGAAGAACATAACAGAATCATGGTCGATCATATCTCCGACCTTCTCTTCGCTCCCACCCTCAACGCGAGGAGCAACCTCGCGGCCGAACATGTCCATGGAAGAGTATTCGTGACGGGCAATACGGTCATTGATGCCATTATACAGTACCTGCCTTTGGCGGAGAAGGTATCCAGAGTACTTGAAACGATAAGTTACAAGCGATTCGTTCTAGTGACTGCCCATAGAACTGAGAACGTAGACGATCCGGTCGTGTTGAAAGAATTCGTCGAGACGCTTATCCATGCTCCATTTCCTGTGGTTTTTCCAGCGCATCCGAGGACCGTGAAGCGGCTCCGTGAGTTCGGTCTGTATTCGAAGATAAGGCGTTCCGCCAATGTGCAGGTTCTTCCACCTGTCGGATATCTTGACCTACTATTGCTGATGAAAAGGTGTGAGGCAATTCTAACCGACTCAGGTGGCCTTCAAGAGGAAGCCACCGCTCCACCCATTAGAAAGCCAGTGGTGGTCTTCAGAAAACGAACTGAGAGGCCCGAAGCTGTGAAGGCGGGGTTTGCGCGAGTCGCGGGTGTAACAAGAACCGGCGCTCTCAGGGCGCTCAACATGATGTTGTCGCGAGACAGAGAACTGCCCACAAGCTCGCCCTACGGAAACGGAAGAGCTGGCGACAAGATCGCGATGAGGACAATGCTCTTCCTCAAAGCCCTTGAAAAGTGAACGGTCGCTTCAGAGCGATCATGAAGATGTGCGTGGCCGGACGCACACAGTTCCTGAGATAGTCTATGTTGGGGGAGCGGCTGAACCAACATTAGCGCTGATTCAGCTGGATGGTGCGGGGTTTGGCGCAGTCAATTTGATTGAGCGGCCTATTCGTGGTATGCCTAGCCTTTGCCCCGATTGCAGGAGCTCTGGACAAGTGCGACATTTCGTACCTGAGGTCTATCCAATGTCGGAAGAATGGTGGGCAAGCCCAGTATTCTATTGTGGAGCAAAGCCCCTCTGCGATGGGAAAAGACTGGCATTCCTGGAGCGGCGCCAACGGCAGCATTAACCTGGTCTTTCTTTCATGTGACGAAAGAAGAGATACGTACCTTTCTGAAACAAACTATAGTAGAGTGGTCTCAGCATATTCTTTAGCATTGGCGCGACGGGTTTCCACATCGTGCTGTAGATGTACTGGATGGGTATTGGGATTCTTACCTCTTTTAGCTCGGCTATTTCGGCCATTCTGATGATGGAGCTTCGATTGTAGCAGTTTATGTGCTCAAGGGGGTGTACAAGATTGAGAGAGTTTTCAGTCCCCTTTGGCGCTGTCCAATCGGAGATTCTTAGCCTTCTTTTTACATCAGCTCCATCGGGTACGCTGATCTTTATCAATCCTTGGGATTTGAGCGACCTTTTGAGGGACTGAAGAGTTTCGAGAGGGTTAGGGATATGCTCGAACACTTGCTCGGTATTTATGAAATCGAAGCTGTGATCGGGCAAATCAACCCATGAAATAACGTTTACACCAAATGACTTCGAATGCTCAATCCTAGTTTGCGATAACTCTATTCCGCAAGTATCGCAGCCGAACGCCTTAGCCATTAAACACCATTCCCCCCACCCCATTCCGACGTCAAGAAACTCAAGTTTCGCCGGTTCGACATTGAAGTATGCAATAATCGTCATTACTTCCCGTGCGTGAGCGGCATAGTACTCGAGATTATTCTTGGCGTGCCGAGAATGCGCCAACTTGGGATCAATCCACTCTTCGTATAGCTTTTTCGCCAAGAAATCATCAGGTATTTGTTTCTGATAGACCAATCCACATCGCTTGCACTCCTCCAGAATGAAGCTAGCTCCCTCCAAATATTCACTCTCGATTGACCCCTGCGATGAATAAAAAGACCTGAGGTACTCACGAATCTGAGAATCTTGGAAGTCTCGTGAGTAGATAGTCACACATTCTCTTGAAGCGCATGCTGGACAGCAATCGCGCGTTACGAAATGGGATCCGTTCAAGGTTGACTATGAATTCTAAGAGCATCGTAATAAAGCGGACTCAGTCTCTCCGGAGAGCCTTCCGTTCCACAGAACCATCCACTGCCTCGTGCTCGACCAGCGTTCGTTCCTCATCGAACTGTAGGATGATATTGCCAGCATGACTCTGCTCACAACTGTACTCAATCACTACCTTTTCCAGAGTCGCATCGTCAAGGTTGGAAAAGCCAGAGCCACAATGATGCTTGAGGAGTACGCGAGGCCGGGAGGAGTATTCAGCTGGGCACCCCGAATGTGGGAATGGTTGCACGATCCCAAGTACCTCCTGTACCTTGGCGTATTGGAGGTGAACGCGTAGAATGAACAAAGATCAAGGAATAGGCGCCGTGCTTCTCGTCGCCAGCATAGTTGGAGTGGTCGTTTACGCGTGGCTCCTCTTTACTTACGCGATCGTGATTCTGCAGATCACTGCGTTCGTTGCGGTTGCAGCCGTGCTTGTCATCGCGGCTTGGATAGGGTGGACGATGGCAACGACACCCCCACCCGCTCCCTTGGAGCCTGAAGTCACACCCACAACATCGGCTGCATCTCCACGGGAGAAGTTGGAGACTTGATTCACCTGAATGCTAGTGAGGGAATCAGGCGGTAGAAGGGGACGATAATGCCGAGAACGTTGCTGGAACAAGTGGTCAAGGAAGCGACGGCTCAGGTTTTCATAAGAGGGCTTGTCAGGAAAGTCGAAACTCTGCACGGCATAGGATACGAGATCACCGACGCCGGTTGGCAATTCATCAGAGAAAGGGCCTGGCCGGGCGGCGTCAAGATCATGCAACTGGACACTTCGAAGATCAAGAGGCTTGGTTGGAAAGCCAAACGCGCGTCAGGTGGCTAGGTTGGGCTGCTTTTCGTGTCCTTCCTTCTTATGAAGGATAGAAACGCTGAAGCAGAGAGAGTTGATTGCACCACATCTTCGATTGTTCGTAGTATGGTGACGGGAAGAATCCATCTCGTTCCCTTCGGGTCACTGGTCACTTGGCCGAGCTTCTCGGCCTCCTAATAGGTCCGTCCAGCTCTAGTCCTTGCCGTTCCGAGGACGCCTGATGTTCCTGCCCGGTTTTCACGCGTGTCCGGACGGTACAGGTGTTTTCTCTAACAACAAACAGCAAGCAATAATAATCCATTGAGTGCGAAACGATTAATGACGTGTCGTCTCCTACAGCGTAGTGAAGGGCCGGAAGTGAGAAAACGAAAGACGATAGATATCCCAGAATTGCAATTGTAGGTTGTGGTGCAATATGTGAGTCCTATTATCTCCCGGGTCTCAAGAGACACCGTGATGTGCTGAAGCATCTGACGCTAGTCGACACGGATGAACATCGCGCAGGAACTGTGGGAACTGCCTTTGGTGTGAAGAATCGCATTCAAGACTACCACGAGATTCTAGGCGAAGTAGACGGCGTTATTGTAGCAACGCCGCACTCTTCTCATCACGGAATAGCAATGGACTTTCTGCGCGAGGGCGCGCACGTACTTTGTGAAAAACCCTTGGCTGTGACCGCCGCTGACGCTAGGGAAATGATAGCGCAAGCGGAACAATCAGGAGTCACCCTTTCAGTGAATAACACGCGTAGACTCTACCCATCATTCAAAGCAGTGAAGAAACTGATCTTAGATGGTAGCTTTGGCAAAATTCGTTCGATCACCTACCTTGACGGGGAAGATTTTAGCTGGCCTACGGTTAGTGGGTTCTTCTTTGATAGACAATCTTCAAAGGGCGTTCTGCTTGACCTGGGCGCGCATGCATTAGATGCCATCTGCTGGTGGATAGGCCGCAAGCCTGATCTGATTTCGTGTCGAACGGACTCATTTGGAGGACCGGAGGGTGCCGTTTCAGTGAAATTCCAGAATGAATCTTCTCAAGGAGAGGTGAGGCTAAGTTGGCTGGCTAGACTTCAAAATCGCTACTCAATAGAATGCGAAGATGCACATATCTCAGGTGGCACGAAAGATTGGGGAAAACTAACCATCAGGCTAGGGTCCGAAAAGCCAAGAATAATGGAAGTTGAATCGGCAGGCGACAGCTGGCGAATATTAAGTGAGAGAATGGTTGACAACTTCCTGGGTGTCATAGGCGGAAAATGTGATCCGCTGGTGCCAGCAAGAGAGGTTGTCGAATCCATCCGGCTAATTGATGAATCGTATGCTGCAGCTGAGCGGTTTGACATGCCGTGGGTCGACAATATTGAACGCATCTGAGCGAGAAGCCGGGGCAATATTAGTTACTGGAGCCGGCGGTTTCGTGGGCGGACGCATAGTTGAGATGGCTCACTTGAGCGGATTTGCGAAGGTAAGGGCAGGTCTAAGAAGATGGAACAGCGCTGCTCGCGTTGCACGGTTCGCGGTTGACATGCAGCTGTGCGACGTTCTTGATCAAGAACAACTCGAGAGAAACATGAAAGGTATGGACGCCGTTGTTCACTGCGCGGTCGGACGTAGAGATGTAATAGTCAACGGGACGGCTAACACACTCGATTCGGCTTACAGACTGCGAGTGAGACGGTTCGTACATGTAAGCACCGCGGAGGTTTACGGTAGAGTGAGCGGCGAAATTGATGAGAATTATCCATGTACATCTATGAAGGATGAGTACGCTGATGCTAAGATCGAAGCTGAAAAACTCTGCTGGGAGTACCAATCGAAAGGGTTGCCAGTTGTCATATTGAGACCTTCAATCATCTATGGACCATTCAGTAATGGATACACGGTGAGAATCGCTGAGCGTCTATGTGCGGGCGGACTGGGCGACATGAAAGATACCGCCGACGGCTACTGTAACCTCGTTTACGTAGATGACCTCGTCTACTCTATCTTTCTTTCAATTACAAATAGTCGGGCAGTCGGCGAGGCGTTCAACATCAATGGACCTGACAGAGTCACTTGGAATAACTACTTTAAGCAATTAGCAGCGGCTGTAAGAATCCCAGAACTCAAGGATCTAGGTAAGACAGACTCGAAGCTTAGATCCACCGCCCTGAGTCTACTCAAGCCCGCTGCCAACTTTGTAGGTGAACACTACGGGGATCTTATCCTGAGAACAGGAAGCAAACTCGGATTAGAAAAGAAGGTAGAAAGAATAAGGTCGTTCCTCAATACGACCCCATCCAACTTTGAATTGGGACTATTTGGTAGGAAAGCGTATTACTCGTACGAAAAAGCTGCAAAGATGCTGGGATATTCTCCTCGATATGACTTGTCAAGAGGTATAGAACTGAGCGTAAAATGGCTCTTACATGAAGGTTACCTGCAAGAGCTAGCAACGAACAGTACGCTACAGGGTTAGCATGAACATACGCGTGTAGACGGTCTAGCTGACTAGATGTGGGTCTATGCAAGGGTCTTCAACTAGCTTCCGCCAAACTACATCACGAAGAGCCCAAGCCTGAGCGGGTGAGAGTAATGAGGCCTCATCACTCGCCGAGAGCTCTGTACGGGTACGCTCTCGATCTAGGAGATCGACGAAAGCCTTTTCGTGAAGCACTGCTTTTGCTGGTAAGGTTTATGGTCGACGATATGTCAATGAATGCCTGTGGGGAGAAATCCTTCAAAGCTGCCGCAGACTCGTAAAGCAGTACTCTGCTTACATGCCGAGCGGCAGAGATTGATGCAAGATGCGTGTTCCCATCATCTTCGTGGGAGTCCTTAGGACTGTGAGTGAATACAAAGTCCGGGGCAACCCCATCTATCGTATCCTCTATTGTCTTTATCGTGTCAATTCCGTCAGTAATTCTCGTGTCGACCAGATTGCCAAAGAAGAGTCGGTCTACGCCAATCGTTGCGGCAGCCACTTTGCACTCGTTCTCTCTAACCGCTGGATCTCCTGAGGCTTCCCCTCGTGTTAGTACGAGAACGCTGACATCGTGTCCTTTCTTCTTGAACAAAGCTAGGGCTCCGCCGCACCCTAGTTCGACATCATCAGGATGTGCGCCCACCGCTAAGATTCTCACAGTACTTCACTCGCGACGCCCTATCAGCACCAAACGGAAGGGTCGATGTTGGCAACATGCCCTTGTACAGTGTTGTGGACTCATCTACTGAAAATCCAGCTGGTAATCTTCTAGGACAACAATCAAACAAACAAAAAACAAACAATCGAGTAAGAATCTCATTTGCAAGGACTCAAAGTCGCTTGCATCGAAGAGGTCGCGTACAGAATGGGCTACATCGGAGCTGCCCAAGTCAGGAAGCTCGCTGAGAAATACACCGGGGAATACAGATCCTACTTGGAAGCGATAGCCACCGAATCGCCCAGAACAGACTTGGGGTGACCCAATATCAGGTTCGAATTCAGGCCTTTCAGTGGCCTACCAGAAGTCGTTTCGATCGAACCGAAAGCGTTCGGTGACGAACGCGACTCCGTCAGACTTCAGTGAAGCATGACGCTCGACCTGATCTAAGAGCGAGCGGAAGGATTATCCTCGCTGCGCTGGGGGCGGCTGTACCAACATTAGGGTTGATTCAGCTGGATGGTGCGGGAGTTGGCTTAGTCAACCTGGTTGTCGGGGGACTCCTCTACTTGGGCGTCTATCTGACCTTGGCCCCGATCCTCGGCGCCGTAGAGAAACAGGGCGTCCTCAACTTGAGGACTCTAATGAGTGGCACGAGTGGGGTCGCAATATTGGTGAACCTTTCCGGGAAACAGTCAGTCGAGGGCTCTCGGCGCCTGTATGCACGAAGAGCAATGAAGGCCGCAACTATTCCGAGCAGGGCCAAAGAGCAGGTCCAAAGGGCACCGATCAACGTAGGATCTGATTCTTGGGGCGTGGGTTCTCGTGGCAAATCGTTCGCCTGCTTCGCCCACTCAATGGCCGCTGTGTAGTTGCCTTGGTCAAGGCTTTCGTGGGCTTGTGATAACAGGACGAGTTGCCATTTGGAAAGGTAACCTTGTGAGCTCAGTATCTCTTGTCTGACAGAATTGACGAATGCTTCGGCACGTGTGTAGTTGTCTTCCTCCTGCAAGGCTAATGTGCGCAATTGTTCCACTCCGTCAAGCTTGTGCAATACTAGTTCGTAATGCTTCGCTGTCAGGTTGCTCTGCATCGAGTCGACTACGTCATCGATTTCTCTGACATACTCTCTGCTAAGCGGACTGTGAAACGCAGTCGTTTTGAGCTCATCTGAGATTTGAAGCGCTTGCTCGAATTCCGACTCAGCCAGTCTCTCTAATTGTGAGATAGTTCCAGGTGCGTCCAAATAGAAGTATGCCATCTTGTTCGAACGAATCTCGATTGTCAGAGAGTGCTGATCATTGTTCCACGTGGAGACACAGTCAATGCACCTAGGCACCGTCGATTGAAAAACAGCGGGCACGGACACCTCGATCGTTCCAGAGGAATTTGTGGAGGCTCTCAATTGAAATCGAGGAGTACCGTTGTATGAGAATGTCACATCACTAGCTGCATAACTCGTCGGGAAAACTCGGGTCATGATGCCTGTTAGCGAAGCTGACCCCTCTCCGTTGGCGTCTACCAAAGAAGGTCCCGCATCGCTTTCTGCAAGAGCCCAGAACGCCCATCCGAGGGTGTATCGATCAAGAATGTCCAGTGTAACGGCTAGGCTATGAAGAGTGTCTGCCTTTCTCACGTCTACCGTGGATCCCCCGAATTCTCCGATCCAAAGCGGAATCTTCCACGTACTCATGGTCAGGTTGTAAAGTCGCTGAGCAATGTTGTCGAGGTACTCGGTAGTGCCACTGACGTAGAGGTGCGGTGAAAACGCGAGATTGGTGCCAGTGGGTCTCAGGGCGATGTGTTCGCCAAGAACGCACACGCCTTCTGTCGGTTCGAAGAAGATAATGTGTCTACCATCCACGTTTCGAATACCCGAGATCAACCTCGAATAGAACTCATTCAAAATGGGCGCGAAGTCCTGCCACATCATGGTGCCACCGTAAGGTTCGTTAAGCAAGTCATAGCCAGCAACCGGGCTTCTGTCCTTGAGCAGAGAGGCTAGGGTCTTCCGGGTCTTAACCAACTCCTGCTGTAGACTGGAATTGTGCCAAAACGCGGCGGCAGCTTGGTCTGGGGTTTTGAGTTTGGGCAGAACCCACGCGGGGAAACCATCCATCTTGAACTGGTGCATGTCAACCACGACATACATCCCGTTCTCTCCAGCGAGATCCACGATCTTCTTTACAGAGTCCAAGTACGAGGTGCTGAATCTTTCAGACGATGGTTCGATTTCAGCCCACGAGACTGGTAGGCGGATTACGTTGAATCCCATCGATTTCGCTACGTCAAGGTACGCGCCGTATCTGGCGGACGCCACGCCTGAGCGGCTGAGTGGCGGCAGGTTCACATGGCTTCTACACCAAGAAATGGAGAGACTTGTGAGTTCGTGGCGAGGGGAGGCCATTCTTGGCTGTACATCCGCGACTATTGACTGGTTTGCCTGTGGGACGTGAGTGATCTTGGCGAGGCGAGTTCTTGGAACTTGCTCTAGCAGACACTGGATCTGAGAGGCAATCAGGCTAGCATACCATTGGAGAATGAACATTGTATTCGTCAGATGCGGTTCATGTGGCTCGCGGTGCATCCTGCATCATGATCCAGAACATCACGGCTAGCGCCGCGATGGTCGTATCCTTCCAAATTACTAGGTTCCATTCCCGCGCTGCTGAGTCGGTAGCACTCTGTCTAGCAATCTCACCGAGCCTTTATGCTCACGTTTGAAAGTCTCTTCACGGTCAGTAACTTGCAGAGCCGAGTTTTGTGACGGGTGCTGCTGGTTTCATTGGTAGCGATCTTACTGAGAGACTTTTTCACTTGGGCTTTGATGTGACGGGTTTCGACAACCTTTCTAGCGGATGCAAAGAGAATCTCTCTGATGCGATGGAACAATCGCAGTTTCATTTTGTCGAAGGCAATCTATTGGATCCCAAGGCGACAGCGCCTACGCTCGGAGAATCCGAGCTTGTCTACCATTTGGCCGCAGACCCAGAGGTAAGGGTCGGTGCGCAAACCTCAATTGCACTTCAGACAGAATCTGTTGGCCACGTTCAATCTTCTTGAGGCGATAAGAAACCGAGGAGCCCCGACAAGACTTGTGTTCGCGTCAAGCTCCACAGTGTATGGGGAAGTCTCCACTCCTCCTACGCTAGAAGACTATGGCCCCATGCTGCCGATATCAACATACGGGGCCACAAAACTCGGTTGCGAAGCTCTGGCAGTGGCCTATACGCAGCTCATGCCACTTCAGGTTGTGATCCTCCGTTTCGCAAACGTAGTAGGGGCACGTGCCAAGCATGGAGTCATCTACGACTTCATTGTCAAGCTTCGACGGAATCCTCGAGAACTTGAGGTTCTGGGAGACGAAACACAGACGAAGTCTTATCTTCACGTCGATGATTGCCTCGATGCTTTCTTGTTGAGTCTAGATGATGCTTTTTGGAAGAAGGCTGTGACGAGATGAAAATTTCTTCTCCGTGACTGGCTTCTGGTTGTTTGTTGGCTAGGCCTGGAACTTTCCTACCCCGTGTTGAGGGTGAGGCTGTGACTAGGCTGAATCCTGAGCGGCTCTCGA
>Ga0315281_10001693_pt1 | contig 32692 bp, 31 predicted proteins | sample YL17G07_0_MG_FD_204540 | JGI IMG/M metagenome (GOLD analysis project Ga0315281, IMG submission 204540) | Sediment microbial communities from Yellowstone Lake, YNP, Wyoming, USA - YL17G07_0 | ecosystem: Environmental > Aquatic > Freshwater > Lake > Sediment | place: USA: Wyoming | collected...
GGACCCCTACCAACACGCCGACAAACACACCTACGAACACACCTACGAACACGCCGACGAACACACCTACGAACACGCCGACGAACACGCCCACCAACACACCGACAAACACACCTACGAACACGCCGACGAACACGCCGACGAACACGCCCACCAATACGCCGACGAACACGCCGACAAACACACCTACGAACACGCCGACGAACACGCCCACCAATACGCCGACCAATACGCCGACCAATACGCCGACAAACACGCCCACGAACACACCCACCAATACGCCGACGAACACACCCACCAACACCCCGACGAATACGCCGACGCCGACCAGCACACCCACAAACACGCCCACCAACACGCCGGTGCCGCCGACGGCCACCTACACGCCGACGAACACGCCGACACCGACCAACACGCCCACCGCGGTGCCGACGGCGACGAACACACCGACCAATACGGCGACGCCGACCAACACACCCACAAACACGCCCACCAACACGCCGGTGCCGCCGACGGCCACCAACACGCCCACGAATACGCCGACACCGACCAACACGCCCACCGCGGTGGCGACGGCGACGAACACACCCACAAACACGGCCACCAACACGCCGGTGCCGCCGACGGCCACCAACACGCCCACGAATACGCCCACCAACACGCCGGTGCCGCCGACGGCCACCAACACGCCGGTGCCGCCGACGGCCACCAACACGCCGACGAATACACCCACCAACACGCCGACGAATACGCCCACCAGCACGCCGACGAATACGCCCACCAGCACGCCGACGAATACGCCCACCAACACGCCGACGGCGACGAGCACGGCGACAGTAACCAACACGCCGCCGCCGACGATAACGGGCACCGCGACCGCCACGAGCACGGCGACCGCGACGAACACGGCCACGCCGACGGCAACGAGCACCGGCGTCCCGACCGCCACGCTGACGCCGGCGGCGACCGCGACGGGCGGGCCCGGCATCGTCAAGGTGCCGGAGGGCGTCGGCTCCAACGTGAACCCGGGCGTGCCGGCCGCGAACCTCTGGCTCTGCCAGCTCGGGCCCTGCGGCGGGCCGGGCGAGGGCGATCTCGTGGTCATCGAGCACGCCTTTGGCGTGACGACGAACCCCGCGATCCTGGGCCTCGGCGCCTATGAGTTCCAGGTCGAGTTCGACCCGTTCGTCATCCAGTCGGTGAACCCAACGGACATCGTCTTCTCACCGCCCGCCGGTGCGGGCTTCCTGCTCGGCCGGACGCCGCCCACCTGCAGCTTCTCCATCACGTCGGAGAACCTCGTGCGCTTCGGCTGCACGACTGCGGGGCAGCTGCCGGGCCCGACGGGCGACTTCGACCTGGCGCAACTGGATCTGATCCCGGCGGCCGATGACGTGAAGGACACCTTCCCGGGCAACGACAATGGCATCAACACGATCATCAAGGACAACAACTGCGAGCTGGCCGACACGCTGGGCCACCCGGTCGTCGGGACGATCGGCAGCAATGACTTCGGCAACCCGCTGAACACTGGCGGCGGCCAGTTGCCGGTCTGCGGCGACCTGGCCGTGACGATCCGCATCCTTGAAGGCGACCTCAACCTCGACTGCAAGGTCGACGTCCTTGATGAGGCGATCATCGCGCAGCACTATGGCTCGACGTTCGGAAGCGACCTCTACGACAAGTGGTTCGACGTCGAGCCGAAGTTCCACGACCTCGACGTCGACATCAAGGACCTGCAGAAGGTCTTCGGCCGCGATGGCAGCAATTGCCAGGCGCCGATTCCGCCGCAGCCGCCCATCGTGCCGCCGTTCCCGATGACACCCTAGGACGCGAGCACAACTACCCGAGAAAGTCGAAGGCCGCAGGCATGCCGCCCGCGGCCTTGGTCTATGCCCCAACAGGAATTACCGCTGACCGCTGCTACCCCTGCAGCAGCTCCATCACCACCTCGTTGATCAGGCGGCCGTCCGCGCGCCCCTTCATCCGGGCGATCGCCGCCGGCATGACCTTCGCCTTGTCGCCGGGGCCGCTCGCGCCGGTCTGGGCGACGATCTCCCGCACCTGCGCCGCCACCTCGTCACGCGTCAGCTGCTGCGGCAAGTAGGAGGAGAGGATCACCAGCTCGGCCTCCTCCACCTCCGCCAGGTCCGCCCTGCCGCCCTTGCGAAACTCCTCGATGCTCTCCCGGCGCTGCTTGGCCTGCTTCTGGATCACGTCCAGCACGTCCGGATCCGTCAGCTCCGTGCGCCCGGCCGCCTCCGCCTTTACGTTGACCCGCGCGATCTCCGTATTGCTGATCGCCGTCAGCAGGCCGCGCAGCACATCGCGCCGCCGTGCGTCGCCGCTGCGCATCGCGTCCTTCAGGGCACCGGAGAGTTGTTCCTTCAGTCCCATACCGGTGGCCCCTCTTCGCCCTTCTCACACGCTCACGCCGCCATACTACCGCGATGCCGCCGCACGCGCCCCGCCGCGGCGCCCGGCCGATTCGTTCGAATTCGAACCTTCCCCAGGTTCGCAGGGTAGCCGGGGCAGGGGTACGGGAGCGCGCGGCGCCTGCCGAAGATCCCTTTGTGGCCTGTGGAGACGGCGCCTGTCCCCTCGGGGGCGCATGGGCCCTTGCAGGCCGAAAGGGAGCGAATCTATGTTCAAGCGGATGCTCGTGCCGATCGATGGCAGCCACGCATCAGCCACAGTTGTGCCCTACGCCGGCGCGCTCGCCCAGCGGCTCGGCTGCCATGTCGACCTCGTGCTCGTCGAGCCGACCAGCAACGCCCGGCTCCCGCACCCCGACCACCACCGTCCCGGACCTCGCGTCCAGCGGGGCGAGACCGGAGCGCTCGCCATCGCCTCCACCACGTCCGAGCTCGTCCGCAAGGCGAACGAGCGCTACGTCGCCCGCCACGTCGAGGAATTCGAGGCGCTCGGCGTCGAGGCGACCGGCCAGGTCGTCTGCGGCGACACCGTCGACGAGATCCTGCGCGCCGCGCTCGAACTGCGCTCCGACGTGATCGCGATGGCCACCCGCAAGATGAGCAACTACGCCAGGAAGGACACCGGCAGCATCTCCGAAGAGGTGCTCTGGCGCTCGAAGTTGCCCGTGCTCCTCGTCGCCTCGCGCTGACTCGCCCGGAGCGGCACGCCGCGCGGGATCGTCAACCGATCGCTCATAGCTGGGGTCGGATTTCGGACGCAGGGGAACAAGCGTCGGGCTTGCGTCGTCTTTCTGACGGCGAAGCGTCCGGTACGGGGCGCCCGCCGGCCGCATGATGCGGCTGTCCGTGCTGCCACGCTCTCCCGCTCAGGAGGAGGCGCGGCCGATCGGACGACGTGAGAGGAGCGCCCGGCCGGCGCCCAGGCGGTTGTGATGAACCCTTGCCCTGCTGTCTGCCGCCTGCGATCTGCGCCCGGTGTGTGCGTCGGCCGGCGCGCTCCCCCTCACCAGTGCCGCGGCGATCGCCGGCGGAGACTGCGGCCCGTGTCGCGGTTGTGGTGCTGCGGTGGTGGTGCGTCTGGCATCCGCCCGGTGATCGCCGCGGCGGGCTTATCCCTCGCGCTGTGACAGCAGCGCCGCCACGCGGTCCAGCAGGCGCCACGCCACCTCGTACTTCGGCAGCAGCGGCAGCTCGTCCACCGTGCCGTCCGCGGCGATGATCGATACCAGGTTAGTGTCGGTGGCGAAGCCGGCCTCGGGCGCCGTGACGTCGTTCGCCACGATCAGGTCCAGCCCCTTCTTCGCGATCTTCGCGTGCGCGTTGACCATCACCTGCTGCGTCTCCGCGGCGAACCCGACCTTCACGAACGGTCCGCGCAGCCCTGCGAGGATGTCGTCGCTGGGCACCAGCTCCAGCGAGAGCGCCTCGCCCGTGCGCTTGATCTTCTGATCGGCCGCCGCCGCCGCGCGGAAGTCCGCCGGCGCCGCCGCCATCACCAGCGCGGCGCAGCCCTCCGTCGCTCGCGCCACCGCCGCGCCCATCTCCGCCGTCGTCCGCACGTCGATGCGCTCGACGCCGTACGGCGTCGCAAGCGCCACCGGCCCGGTCACCAGCGTTACGATCGCGCCGCGGTCACGCGCCGCCTCCGCGATCGCGAAGCCCATCTTCCCCGACGACCGGTTGCCGATGTAGCGCACCGGGTCGATCGGTTCCTGCGTCCCGCCGGCGCTCACCACGATGCGGCGCCCCGCGAGGTCGCCTCTCGCTCCCAGCGCCTGCCGCAGCGCTCCGAGCACGTCCTCCGTCTCCAGCATCCGGCCCAGCCCCATGCGCCCGCTGGCGAGCCGCCCCTCCGCCGGACCGGCGAACATCACGCCGCGCCGCCGCAGTACATCGACGTTGGCGCGCGTCGCGGCGTGTTCCCACATCTGCGCGTCCATCGCCGCCGCCACGACCACCGGCGCCGTCGTCGCCAGCGCCGTCAGCGCCAGCATGTCGTCGGCCAGGCCGTGCGCCAGCCGCGCCAGCGTCGTCGCGCTCGCCGGCGCGATCAGCACCGCGTCGGCGGCGCGCGCCAGTTCCACGTGCTCCTCGGCCAGCGGCGACTCGGGATCGAACATGTCGGTGAACACCGGACGCCGCGTCAGGCTGCGGAACGTCAGCGGCGTCACGAACTTCTGCGCCGACTGCGTGAGAATCACGTCGACCAGCGCGCCCGCCTGCGTCAGCTTGCTGGCGATATCCGCCGCCTTGTAGCAGGCGATGCTGCCGCAGACGCCCAGGACGACGCGCTTGCCGTGCAGTGGTCCGCCCTCGATCATCTCAGTCCCGCCGCGCATTCATGTCGTGGATAAGCCGCAGTCCCGTCAGCGTCAGGTTCTCGTCGACCGCATCGAAGATGCTCGTCTCGCGCGCCAGCCGCTCCGCCCAGCCACCCGTCGCGATGACGCGCGCGTGGCCGCCGAGTTCCTTCTGGAACCGCACGACCATGCCTTCGATGAGGCCCACGTAGCCGAAGAGCGTGCCCGACTGGATCGCCGTCACGGTGTTCTTGCCGATCGCGCTCTTGGGCCGCTCCAGCTCCACCCGGTACAGCTTCGCCGCGCGCTCGAACAGCGCCTCCGACGAGATCCCGATGCCCGGCGCCAGCGCGCCGCCCAGGTAGTCGCCGTCCGCGCTCACGGCGTCGAACACCGTAGCCGTGCCGAAGTCCACGATGATCAGCGGCGGCGGCCCGTACAGGTGCAGCGCCGCCACCACGTCCACGATGCGGTCGGCGCCCACTTCGCGCGGATTGTCGTAGAGGATGCGGACGCCGGTGCGCGTGCCTGTCCCCACCACCTGCGGTTCGATGCCGAAGTAGCGGCGGCAAAGCTGCTCGAAGATCGGCGCGAGGTCGGGCACCACGCTGGCCATGATGCCTTCCGTGATCGTCTCGACGGCGATGTCTTCGGTGCGGAGCAGCCCCAGCACCATCACCGCGTACTCATCCGCGAGCCGTTGGTTGTCGGTCGCCAGACGCCAGGTCGCGCGAATCTGATCCCCATCGAAGATGCCGATGGTGACGTTCGTGTTCCCCACGTCGAAGGCGATGAGCACGTATCCTCCCGATTCGCCCGAAGTATATCGCTACGCCGTCCGCGCCCGCCCTCAACCCTCAACCCTCCACCCTCTGCTCGCCCAGCTTTGCTGTTTGCTGTTTGCTGTCCTCTGCCCCCTGTGCCGCCCCTCCCCCACGCCGATCCCCTGCGGTACCCTCCCCACCATGAGCGCACCGCCCGCCCCCGGCCCGCGCATCGCCAGCGGAGAGCGCAGCGCGCAGCTCGTCTGCCACATGGGCGTCCTGTCCGGCCGCTACGGCCGCAACTCGCTCGAGGCGATTCGCGAGTGCTTCGACGCAGGCGTCGGCCGGATCGAGATCGACATCCACTCGCTCGACGGCTCCGACTACATCGTCTCCCACGACCGCCGGCTCGAAGCCAGCACGACCGGCAGCGGCTCCATCGGCCACGCCACGCCCGCGGCTATACGCGCGGTGCGGTTCACCGACGGCGCCGCGGGCCGCCCGGCGCTGCTCAGCGAGATCGTCGACCTCGCGCGCGGCTGCACGACGGAGCTGCAACTCGACTGGAAGGACTGGCGGCTCATCTCCGACGACCGCCTGCGCGCGCTGATCGAGACCGTCGCCCCCATCCGCGACCGCGTCATCGTCTCCAGCGGCCAGGACTGGAACCTGCGCCGGCTGCACGAGGCAGCTCCGCTCGTGCCGTTCGGCTTCGACCCGGGCCACTACCTGGACCACGCCGTCGAGGGCAGCCCTGTGTTCCTGCCGCGCACCATGGGCGCCTATGGCTACCGCGACGACCATCCGCTCGCCATCGGCCGCGCCGAGCCGCCGCCCGACTACCTGGCCGCGCGCATGGAGGCGCTCGCGCTGCAGGCCCCCGGCGCGCGCGAATACTTCCTGAGCTTCCGCATGGTCCTGCAGATGCTGGACGACGGATTCGACGTCGCCGCCTGGCTGCACGCGCGCAACATCGGCGCCAACGTCTGGACCCCCGACCACGACGGCCCCGATTCCGTCCGCGACCTGTCGCGCCTGATCGAAACCGGCATCGACCGCATCACCACCAACACCGCCCCTGCCTGGCAGCAGGTGTTCGCAGCGCGTTAGAGGTCACGCCAGCAGGCGCGCGCTATGCAGCCGCGTCAGTCCCGGCACCGAACCCACGGCGATCCGGACCTACGCACGAGCTTCCGGCTAAGCCCCTCTCCACAGCGTGGAGAGGGGTGGCCGAAGGCCGGGGTGAGGTGCCCATGCCGCTCGACCGACACCGGTCTTCGCCCGCGCCGCAGACGCAACAAAGCCCGGCAACGCCGGGCCCCTATAACCTATAACCTATAACCTATAACCTAGCACCTATAACCTACCCCAACGCCTCCCCCAACAGCTCCCGCAGCGCGCCCTCATCGACCGGCGCCTGCGCGATCACCCGCTCGCCCACCGCCACCACCGGCACGATGTCGTTGTACCGCTCAAGCAGCGCGGGATCGCGGTCGATGTCGACCTCCAAGATGGTGAAGCGCAGGTCGCGGCTCAGCGCGCGCAGCGCCGCCGCCGTCTCGTCGCAGAGGCCGCACTGCCGGCGCGTGTAGAGGATCACCTCGCGGCTCATCAGCGATAGCGGGCGGAGGTCGACGTCTGCTTCGGCTTCGCCGCGCTGCCGCCCGGACCTGGCGGCGCCGGCGTCGGCTCCTCCTGCGGCGCGCGCAGCACGCTCCGCACCAGCCCGGCCGCCCCGAGCGCGAAGGTGCACATCGATACCACCTGCGGGAACGTCATCCAGTTCTTGATGATGTACTCCGGGCAGCCCGTCGGGTTCGGGCAGAACGGCCCGCTGTCGATGCGCAGGTAGCTGACGCCGAAGCGCATCGCCGAGTACAGCACCACGCCCGTGAAGAACGTGATCCCGGGCCTGTGCTTCCAGAACCTCATCCAGAGCAGCGCCATCACGCCGATGATCAGCAGGTCGCCAAGCATCTCGTACGTCGTCGCCGGGTGCCGCGCCAGGAACTCTCCTCCGGACGTCGCCGAGAACGGATAGCCTGGACTGTCGATGTGGGTGTACGTCACCGCCCACGGCAGGCTCGACACCTTCGCGATGTGCTCGCCGTTGATCAGGTCGCCGATGCGCCCGATCGCCATGCCCAGCAGCGCGCCGAACCCCGCCGCATCGAGCCCCCGCGCTACCGGCATCCTGCGGATGAAGCCGTACGCGCACGCCGCCAGGATGCCTCCGATGATCGCGCCATAGACGGTGATCCCGCCCTCGTTGATCTTTAGCACGTCGATCCACTGGCCTTCGAAGCGCACGCGGTTCTCCAGCACGAACATCGCCCGCGCGCCGATGATGCCCGCCGGCACGCCGATCAGCGCGATGCTGTACGCGTCGTCCTCCGTGAACCCCTGCCGCCGCCCGAGCCAGCTGCCCAGGTACACGCCGCCGGCGATGCCGATCGCCGTGAAGACGCCGTGCCACGACAACGTAAACGGCCCGAACTCCACGATGTTCGGGTCCCACGAGATCGTGATCGTCAGCAGATGGAGCAGCAGCGGCACTAGCGTTCCTCCTCGAGCTCGGGCGGGATCGGCACGCGCATGCGCCGGGCGAGCGTGCGCATGTCCTTCTCGAATCCGCCGCTCTTCTCGGCCAGTGCGGCCACCTGCGTGCCGGCGTCGGTGAGCCGGATCCACAGCCGCCGCCGCGGCACGTAGAAGGTTATCGCAAGGCCGCCGAGCAGCATAGCCGTCGCGATCCAGATGAACCACGCGCCCGCGTCACGCTTCACGGAGATCCCGGCGAACGCGCGCTTCCCCTCGAAGGTGTATTCGTAGCCTCCTACCAGCGTCGGCGATCCCTCGGCCAGCGAGATCGCCGGCTGGCCCTTCGACACCAGCATCAGCGATGGCTTGCCGTCCGGCCCCGTTGCCAGCTGCGCCAGCTCCTGCGCGTCGGCGCCCGGCACGCCCAGCCCTACCGCCGACGGGATCGACGTCACGCGGTCGAAGCGCACGCCCAGCCCGCTCAGCGTGCCCGTCGCGCCCTCGCCGATGCGCAGCTGCCCATCCGTAGCGCTGCCCTTGGGGTCGAACGCCACGAGCTGCCACGCAGTGTCCTGCACGGTCGTCAGTCCGATCCACACCACGCGCCCGCTCTCCGGCACCTGCACCAGCGCCCCGCTCGCCGCCGACAGGAAGTCGGTCGGCGCCACCACGTCGCTCAGCAGCACCTTGCCCGATGCATCGGTGATGGTGATCGCCGGCGCGGCGGTGCTCTCCTCCAGCGGGAAGGTCTCGTGAAAGACCGTGTTGCCGCTCGCCACGTCGCGGATCTTCAGTTCAGCGCCGTCCGGGAAGTACGCCACCTGGTGAAAGCGATAGCCGCCGTACTTCATCGGGTCGTTCACCGTCGTCGTGCCCGACGCCACCTCGCGGCCGTTCTTGAAGATCGTCAGCTTCGTGCGAAAGTCCAGCGGGTTGCCCTGCGCGCCGAAGCGCCCGATCGCATCGTCGATGCGCACCTGCAGCTGATTGCCCCGGCTCACCGCGAACACCGGCGCCGTCGTGCCCGTGCCGGCGAAGATGTCCGCGCTGAAGCCCGTCAGCCGCGTCACCAGCCCGCCCGAGATGAACAGGATCAGCGCCAGGTGGCTGATGAACGTCGCCAGCTGCGTCCACGGATGGCGGTCGGCGAAGACGTACGTCGCGCCGTCACGCGCCTCCGTCTTCGTCCGGAAGCGCATCCCGCGCAGCGCCGCATCCAGCATGCCCGCCTCGACCGGTGGCAGCGCCGCGCGGTTGTGCGCGCGCTCGAAGAAGCTGTCGGGCACGCGCGGGTTCGGCCGGAAGACGTTGTGGAACGTGGGCGACCAGCGGTTCAGCGTGCACACCGTGACGTTGACCACCAGCAGCCCCAGCGCGCCCATGAACCACTTGGCGTGGAACACCTGGAACAGCCCCAGGCGGTACATCGGATCGGTCAGCGGCCCGAAGTTGTTGCGCTGCCCGTCCAGCCAGACGATGATCGCCGCGTCATTCCCGCGCATCGCCTCCGGCACCTGCGGGATCAGCACGCCCAGCAGCCCGAACAGCGCCAGCGTCGCGATGAAGAACACCGCGAAGCGCACCGACGTGAGCACGCGCCACACCGGCCGCGTCACGTCGAACGACCACCGCCGCCCACGACGCCGCTCCGCCGTCTCCGCGCTAGCCATTGGGGTACCCTCGGACCGCTACATTTCGGCGCACGGAGCCCATCTCCACCACGTAGCGCGGGCCTTCAGCCCGCGCGTGCCCCGATTCGACCACCATCTGCGCCGTCCCCGCGTCGCTCATCGTACGTCGTCCTCGAGAAAACACCACGTAGCGCGGGCCTTCAGCCCGCGCGTGCCCCGATTCGACCACCATCTGCGCCGTCGCCGCGTTGTTCACCGTACCTGTTCCTCGAAAAACGCATGATAGTCCGCCATGCATCGTCCGTCGCCGCTCGAATACGGATACGCGGACACATCATCGACCAGCCGAGCCGCCACCGGGTTCTGATGGACGTACTCGATATACGCGTGTAGTTGCCCTCGCGTCCGCGCGACGCGATCGAAGAACCCCTCCTGCCACAACGGGCCAGAGATGCCCAAGTGCTCGTTGACTCGACGCGCGATGCTGCCCTTGATGATGCGCATCGTCCCGGAGACGTTGCTGGAAACATGCGGCACGACGACGAAATGGGCGTGATCTGGCATGAAGGCGAACGCGCGAAGCAGGAAGCCGTGACGATTACGCTGGTCGCCGAGCTCTTGCACGGCGATCTCGGCCGCTCTGCCGACGAAGATGCGCCGCGATCGGTGTGCCCGCGTGCTCACAAAGTAGGGGACGCAGCCGGCGTCGAAGTGGGGTGGGCGGCGCGGCCCCTTCGTTGCTGCGTGCTCTGGCGGGTTCATGCGTGGACGTGCCAGGCGGGAGATTGACCTCGCGAAGCGCGCACGCGCGGGCTGAAGGCCCGCGCTACGTGCCGCCGCCGATGGTAACCGCCACTGCGCATCACTCCCCCACGCCGATCGTCCGCAGGTTCTCCGCCAGCGTCTGCTGCGTCAGCGGCCCGAACACCCGCGCCCGCACGATGCCGTCGCCGTCGACGAAGTACGACGACGGGATGCCCTGCGTCGGCCCGCCGATCCGCCACGCGTCGCCGACGCCGCCCGTGCGGTCGATGACGATCGGGAACGTCATGCCGAAGTCGTCCGCGAACCGCCGCACCTCGTCGTCGTTCTCCTGCAGGTCCACCGCCACCACTTCCAGCCCTTCGCCGTGCCGCTCGCCGTACGCGCGGACGATCTCCGGCATCTCCTTGCGGCACGGCGTGCACCACGACGCCCAGAAGTTCACCAGCAGCGGCTTCCCGCGCAGGTCGCTGAACCGCAGCCGCCCGCCGCCAAGCGTCTCCAGCACGAAGTCCGGCCCCGCCCGCCCCACATCGGTCGATGGCGACCGCCCGGTCGTGTTGCTCCCGGCCGGCAGCTCCACCACGCCGAGTCCGTCGGCCGCGCGCTCGCCGCCGCCGCGCCCGCGCTCCAGGTAGTACAGCCCGCCCACGATCGTCGCCACGATGACTACCGGCAGCACGAGGCTGCGCAGCGCGCCGCGCCACTCGCGCCGGTTCTGCGGCCGCTCCTCCGCGCCGGAGACCTCATCGATGGGCACTTCGTTTGCGTCGCTCACGGCGCCGCCAGCGGCTGGAATAGCCGCTCGTAGATCGTCCGCACCTCGGCCGGCGGCAGCCCCTTGCCCAGGAAGTCGTCGCCCGCCCGCAGCTCGAAGTGCAGGTGCTCCTCGACGCCCGGAGCGCTGATCGATTCCGGCGTGCCCGAATCGCCGACGAACGCGATCAAGTCGCCCTGCGCGACCTTCGTCCCGATCAGGATGTTCGCCGCGATGTCCGACAGGTGCGCGTAGCGCGTCACGATCCCCCTCCCGTGGTCGATCCACACCTGCTGTCCCCGAAAGAGGTCCAGCACATCGAAGTCGTTGGCGTGCCCCTCCGCGATGCGCGTGTTCGCCGCCGTCAGTTCCGCCGGCGTCAGGGCGTGGTAGGTGTGGTCGGCGCGGATCACCGTCCCGCCCTTCGCCGCCAGCACCGCGGTCCCCTTGCCGATCGGCGTGCAGTTGTCATAGCTGTAGAGGTCGATACCCTCGTGCACGCCGCCGCGATATTGGCGCGGCGCGTTCGGCATCAGCTGGTCGCCCTTCGGCAGGCAGCCGCCCTTGATCGGATACGTGAAGCCGCGGAAGACGCTCAGATCCAGCGGCTCCGGCGTCGCCGTCGGCTCCGGCGTGGGGGTGCGGGCCGCCCCCGACGCGCCGCGGCAGCCCGCCAGCGCAGCGAGCGAAAGGACCAGCAGTGGGACGAACGAGAACCGTCGCAGAGGACGACCAGCCTTCCGGCCCGAATCCACGGGCCGGCTCAGGATACCGAACACCCCGATGCGAAGTTAGATCCGGCTACTCTTCCCGTAGGCGGCGCGACGGCCTACAATCGGAGCCATGGGCCAGGCAATCGTCCTCTGGATTCACGTTCTCGCCGCCGTCGCCTTCATCGGACCGCAGATCTTCCTGGTTGTCGCCGCCATGCCCGCGCTCCGCACCATCGCCGACGTCAAGGTGCGCGCCCAGGCCTCCCGCGTGATGACGATGCGCTTCGGGATCCTCGGCGGCGCCGCGCTCGTCGTCCTCGTCATCACCGGCGTCATCAACTACATCGATGCCAGGGATGAGGGCGACCTCGACATCAAGCGCTACTTCATGGCCATGCAGATCAAGCTCACCCTCGTCGCGCTCGTCGTGCTGATGACGATCCTGCACGGCGCCGTCTTCGGCCGCCGCCTGCAGCAACTCCAGGAGACCGGTGCCTCCGAGGCCGAGATCGCCGCCACCCGCCGCTGGTCCATGTTGCTCTCGATGGCCACCCTCGCGGCGTCGATCGCCATCCTCTTCTGCGCCGCGCTACTCGGCTCGGAGTGGTCGAAGCTCGGCGGCCCTCGCTGACGTCGTCGCCCACCGGGTCCGCCGCCCGATGCGCTCTCTGCCCCCCAACGGATTCTGCCTCTGCTCTCTGCCCATCTACACTCTGCTACCCCAACCTAGAACCTACAACCTAAAACCTATAACCTAGTCCCTATAACCTCGAACCCCACACAAGGACGTACCCACATGGTCTTCCGGCGCTCGGGATCAGACGACGGCGAGCAGGTGCAGGACGAAGACACCGAAGGCCTCAACATCGTCAGCGACGAAGACGATGATGACGAGGACGGCGGTGGCGAAGAGACGATCTTCGTCCGCGGCGAACAGTGCTGGCTCTGCCAGGCCGAGCCCGGCACCGTCGGCATCGACCCCACCTGCCACGGCACCTACGGCGGCGAGGAGCCGGTGCTCGTCGGCTATCGCTGCCTGGAGCAGGCGCTCAGGGACGCATACGCCAAGGACGAGGGCATCGCCATCATCGCCGAGCCTTTCGGCGCCAACACCTTCCACCTCTACTACCGGCTCGACGAGATGCCGGCGTACCAGTTCCCCCGCGAGGACGTCGAGGCGATCTCCTGGCTGCTGCTCAGCATCGGCGACGACTGCGCGCGCTGCGGCGAGCAGAGCCACTTCGCCTGGCTGACGCCCGACTTCGTCGACCCGGAGCTGCCCGAGGAACCGGACCGCGCCGTCTTCCGCAACATGGACCGCGATGTCGAGCACCTCTGCAAGGGCTGCGCCGCCGCCGCGCTCGCGAAGTCGTACACCGCGCTCAAGCTGCCGCTGATCACCGTCGAGGTGCCGCGCAGCGCCATGGGCGTGATGATGCCCTCAGGAGCGTAGATGCCGCTGGTCCTCGAACAGCAGTACATCGACGAGATGATCGCCCACGCGAAGGAAGACGCGCCGAACGAGGCCTGCGGCATCATCGCGGAGGCAGACGGCCGCGCGCAGAAGCTCTATCGCGCCATCAACGCCGAGGCCAGCCCCTACCGCTACAGCGTCGAACCGAAGGACCTGCTGCGCATCTACCGCGACGCCGACGAGCACGGCTGGGAGTTCCTGGTCATCTACCACTCCCACACCCACACCGAGGCCTACCCCTCCCCCACAGACATCCGCCTCGCCACCTGGCCCGACGCCTACTACGTCCTCGTCTCCCTCATGGACGAGGCCACCCCGGTGGTCCGCGCCTTCCGCATCGAAGACGGCACGGTGACAGAAGAGCCGATCGAGACGCCGGCGGGGTAGTTCACAGTTATCAGTTCACAGTTCACAGTACGGCCAGGCAGTGAGCGCTTGCCGTGACAAACAGCGCGGGCCAACTGGCCCGCGCTGTCGAAAGAACTGAAAACTGATAACTGTGAACTGTGAACTCCCCCTCACACCTCGCTCTTGCTCAGCGTCGCCAGGAACTCCGCGTTGCTGCTGGTGCGGCTCAGCCGCTCCAGCAGCCGCTCCGTCGCCTCCGACGGGTTGGAGGCGTTCGACGCGATCATCGACATCATGCGGCGCATCAGCCACACCTGCCGCAGCGTCGCCTCGTCCATCAGCAACTCCTCGCGGCGCGTGCTGCTGCCAGCGATGTCGATCGCGGGGAACACGCGGCGCTCCGCCAGGCGGCGGTCCAGCCGCAACTCCTGGTTACCGGTACCTTTGAACTCTTCGAAGATCACCTCGTCCATCCGGCTGCCCGTGTCGACAAGGCACGTTGCGATCACCGTCAGGCTGCCGCCCTCTTCGCAGTTGCGCGCCGCGCCGAAGAAGCGCTTGGGCGGGTAGACGGCCACCGGATCCATGCCACCGCTCAACGTACGGCCGCTGGGCGGCATCGCCAGGTTGTATGAGCGCGTCAACCGCGTGATGCTGTCCAGCAGGATGACGACGTCCTTGCCGGCCTCGACGCGCCGCTTCGCCATCTCCAGCGCCATCTCGGCAACACGCGTGTGGTCCTCCACCGGCTCGTCGAAGGTGCACGCGACCACCTGGCCCTTCACCGAGCGCTTCATGTCCGTCACTTCTTCCGGCCGCTCGCCGATCAGCGCGACGATCAGGTCGATGTCGGGGTAGTTCGCCGCGATGCCCGCGGCGATCGCCTTCAGCAGAAACGTCTTGCCCGCCTTTGGCGGCGAGACGATGAGCCCGCGCTGCCCGCGCCCAATCGGCGAGATCAGGTTGATCAGCCGTCCGGAGAGATCCGCCGATGGCGTCTCCAGGTCGATCATCTCGTTCGGGAAGATCGCGGTGAAGTCCCCGAAGTGCGGACGGGCCTTCGCCACCTCCGGGTCCACGCCGTTGACGTTATCGACCCGCAGCAGCCCGTAGTACTTCTCGCTGTCCTTCGGCGGGCGCACCTGGCCCGTCACGTAGTCGCCCGTCCGCAGGCCGAAGCGGCGGATCTGCGACTGGCTGACGTACACGTCGTTCGATCCCGGCAGCAGGCTTTCGCCCCGCAGGAACCCGTAGCCGTCGTCGACGATCTCCAATATGCCGCCGGTGGTGAGCGCGGAGTCGCGCTCGGCCTGCGTCATCGGCTGCTCGCCGGCGTCTTCCTGCGGCGCCGGGCGTGGTCCACCGCTCGACCGTCTTCGTTCTCGTACTGCACCCATGTTGGTCCTCGATTGGGGGGGTATGTGCGGCGTGGCCGCCTCTGTTGGCTCCCTGTCGGATCTACGCTCCGCTGACTCAGCACGGGCTGCGGGACGGTACTCGTCTCGCCTATCTGCGCCTGGGTGCAATGGGAGTCGCTTCGGCGCCGGGAGAAAAAGCGCCGGGAGTGAGCGGTGAATCTACGTCTTGTTACCTCATCGTCCGGATATCTGTCAAGCGTACCGCGCACATTGTGGCCGCTTCCGGGTCAAGAAGTGCTGAATGCGAGGGATCGCGCTGCCGCCGGAGGCGTCGCGGGCCGCGCGCGAAGGCGTGCGGTCTTACTACCAGTATCGCCCGCCCGCCGCCGACGCGCATCCGCAACTTCCCGCATTTCTCGCCGCATCGCTCAGCCGCGGCAGCGTGTTGCCCGCCGCCGCGCCGGCCGCGATACTGCGCTCGCCGGCGCGCCGCCGTCCCACCGCCACCGGGGGTACATCCGTGGAACTCCTCCGATCCCTGCTCTTCGTCCCCGGCCACCGCGAGCGCATGCTCGCCCGCGCCGCCACTGCCGGCGCCGACGCGATCGTCATCGACCTCGAAGACGCCGTGCCGCGCGCCGAGAAGAAGGCCGCGCGGCGCCAAGCGCGCGCCGCCCTCAAGGCGCTCGCCGGCGTCGGCCAGACCGTCTTCGTGCGCGTCAATAGCATCGACTCCGGCCTCACGCGCGACGACCTCATGGCCCTCGTCCGCAAGGGGCTCGCCGGCGTCGTGCTGCCCAAGGCCGCCCATCCGCAGGATCTCCGCGACCTCGACGTCCTGCTGCGCGAAGCGGAGATGGCGCACAAGGTGCGCCCCGGCGACATCCGCACCATCCCCCTGATCGAAAGCCCGCGCGCGCTCCTTCGCTGCGAAGAGATCGCCCGCGCGTCCGACCGCATCGTCGCGCTCTCCGTCGGCGGCGAGGACTACAGCGCCGCCATGGGCATCGCCCGCGACGCGGGCGGCGTCGGCCTCGCGCACCTGCGCTACGTCGTCGCGACCGTCGCCGCCGCGTACGGCCTGCTGGCCATCGACACGCCCTACGCCGGCATCCGCGACGCGAAGGGACTCGCGGCGGAGACGCGGCTCGTGAAGGCCATCGGCTTCAAGGGGAAGTACGTCCTCCACCCCGACCAGGTGGCCGCGGTCAACCGCGCCTTCACCCCCTCCCGCGAGGAGATCGTCGCGGCCCGCCGTACCGTCGCCGCCGCGCACGAAGGCCTCACGCAAGGCGCCGGCGCGATCAGCCTCGACGGCCGCATGGTCGATGCCCCGGTGGTGGAGCGCGCAACCCGCCTCCTCGCCACCGCCGCCGCCATCAAGTCCCGCACTACGAAGGAGTGACTGAGCCCGGTCGCTGACCGGGCTCAGTCACATACATTCATGTCACTGCAATGGGGCGGGGTGGTCTACAACCTACCCCCTACAACCTACAACCTCACTCAGTCTTTCCAGATCGCGTAGGTCTGCGCACGGCGGAGCTTGAAGTCCGTCTCCGGCATCTTGAACCCCAGCGCGCGCACCTTCTTCAGGATCGTCTCGACCTGGCGCTTCTCCGTGGCGGTCAGCACCGAGCCGAACATGTCGTCGTACAACTCCAGCGAGATCTTCACGATCTCTTCGGTGATCTCCCGCCCCTTGTCCGTGAGCTGCAGGCCCACAGCGCGCCGGTCGTTCGGGTCCGGCAGCCGCGTCACCCAGCCGCGCGTCTCGATCCGGTGCAGTATCCCGGTGATGCTCTGCGTCTCCTGGAACAGCAGCGTCGCCACCAGGCTCGGCTTGATCGGACCCTTCGAGAAGTGCAGTACCGCAAGCACCCGCGCCTGCGACGCCGATACGCCGAGATGATAGAACCGCCGCTCCAACAACTTGTAGGACATCCAGTAGATCTCGGTGACCAGCACCCAGGGCAACATCGCCTGCGTGACCGCCGATTGGGAGTCTGCCTTAACGGATCGTGTTGCTGCCATATCTTCCTCGCGCTCCTTCACGTCGATATTCCACACCATCGACGTATCACATACCCTCTGCCTGACGCCGAGTCTAACATCGAGATCGCGGTCGGGCAATATGCACAACTGCGGTTGTCGCAACAATACCATTCAGTACTTCACGAATGGCGCGCGCCTACGCCGTCTTCCTTCATCAATTCGCAGACCCACGTCAACGGAATTGCGGAGAAGAGCGTTGCGACATGCCAATTCCTCGCCTCACGAATTGGTCACAGGGTCCGCCCCGCGCGATCACCACCCGCCGCTTCCGCGCCGCGCCTTCAGCCGCTACCTTCTCGACGTTATGGCAGACGAGGCGAAACGCGTGTGCATCACCGGCGTCGGGGCGGTGTCGCCCTTTGGGCGCGACGCGGCGTCGCTGTGGGCGGGGCTGCAGTCCGGCGCCAGCGCCGCCGCACCGATCACCTCGTTCGACGCGTCCGATCTCGCCTGCCGCATCGCCGCGGAAGTGCCGGCGTACACGCCCCGCGACGACATCGATCCCGAGGCCGTCGCCGTGCTCGATCGCCGCTCGCTCTTCGCCGCCGACGCCGCGATCCAGGCGCTGATCGAAGCCGCTGTGCCCATCACCGCGGAAACCGTCTCCCAGATCGGCGTCGCCATGGCGAGCGAGATGCCGGAGCGCACCGTCACTACCGCCGCCAACGTCGCCCGCACCATCAGCGCCGCCGGGCCCGTGGTGCACCTGGCGAACGGCGCCGCCGGCGGGCTCATGGCGATCGGCGAGGCCGCCGAGTGGATCCGTCGGGAAGACTGCGCCATCGCCGTCGCCGGCGGCGCGGACGCGGCGGTGACGGCCGACGGCATCCGCCACTTCGACGCCCTCGGCATGCTCACGCGCAACAACGCCAACCCAGCGCACGCCGCCCGCCCGTACGACGCGCAGCGCGACGGCTTCGTGCTCGCCGAGGGCGCCGCCGTCGTCGTGCTCGAAGACGAGGACACCGCCGTCCGCCGCGGCGCCCACATCCTCGCCTATGTCGATGGCTACGGCGCCACGTTCAACCGCGCGCCCGTCGCGCACGCCGCCGCCAACATCGTCGACGTCGCCCGCGCCATGCAGGCCGCGCTGATCAAGTGGGACCTGACGCTGCAGGGCGAGATCGACATCATCTTCGGCAGCGGTGGCGGCGGCGCGCTCGACGCGGTCGAGGGCCAGGCGATCCGCCGCGTCTGGGGGCCCAACACCGACAAGATCTGGGTCACTGCCATCAAGGGCGCGTTCGGCCACACGCTCGGCGCCTCCGGCGCCTTCTCCGTGCTGGCCGCGATCTATTGCCTGCAGTCCGGCCTCATGCCGCCGACGGTCAACCTCGATCGGCAGGGCGAAGACTGCGGCCAGCTCGAAGTCGTCACGGGCGCCGTCCGCCGCTTCCACGGGACGAAGGCGATGGTCAACGCCTTCGGCCTCGGCCACAACGCCAGCCTCATCCTCTCTCGCCCGTAGCGGCACGTGCAGCGCATGACGGACCACACCGACGCCCACCACCTCGCGCAGTACAACGTCGCCCGCCTCGTCGCCCCGCTCGATGACCCGCGCCTGGCCGGCTTCGTCGCCGACCTCGACCGCGTCAACACGCTCGGCGACCGCAGCCCCGGCTTCGTCTGGCGCCTCAAGACCGAAGACGGTACATCGACCTCCGTCCGCGTCGGCGACGACGACCGCGTGCTCGTGAACTTCACCGTCTGGAACTCGGTCGACGCGCTCTTCGAGTACACCTATCACAGCGATCACGCCGGCGTCTTCCGCCGCCGCCGCGAATGGTTCGAGCAGCCGTCGCAGCCGTACCTCGTGCTCTGGTGGATCCCCGCGGGCCAAATCCCGACGCTCGAAGAAGCGGAAGCGCGTCTCGCCCACCTCCGCACCCACGGCCCGACCCCGCACGCCTTCACCTTCAAGCAGCGCTTCGATCCGCCGGCAACACCGTAGCGGCACGCGGCCGCGTGCCCTCGCGCCTCCGCCCAACAGGCCGATCCTCGGCGCCACGCAGGACGGCCGCGCTACGGGTCATCGCTCAAGCGGCAGCCTCTGCCAGGCGCTTCAGGTTCAGCAGCTGGCGGCGCATCATCACGAGATCGCCCCAGGGGAGGATGAGGTGCATGGCGCGGGCGATGACACCGCGCGAGCGCTGGACGCTGAGCTTGGCGAGCAGGCGCGTGTTCCCGTCCGCGTGTGCGACAGCCAGGTACGTCACGGCGACCGAGCCGAACAGCCTGCGTGCACGACCCGGTTCGATGACGCGCACCGTGATTGAGCGATCTTGCTCGAACTCCACCAACTCGAAGATGCGCATGACGTGCTGGCCGGCGGCGAGCACATCGAGCCCGGGCGTCAGTTGCGCGGGGCTCCGGCGTCCGCGGTTGTCGATCGAGTCGTAGCTGTAAGGCGCGGCGCGGAGCTGGCAGAGCCAACGAAACACCACTGCTGCCGGCGCGTTGACGCTGACGCCGCGGAACAGCTCGTAACGCGGCGCTTCAACGTAGCGGTCGCAGGGATAGACGAGCGCTCGCTCAGCTGCGGTCGTGCCCCAGGTGTAGGCGATGGACAGGGCTGAGTATGGCATCAACCGTGCCCTCGGACGGCCACGCCATGTGCCCCGAACCCGCGCACCGTCGTGGATCACGGCGCGGGGCGGGCGGGGCTTGCCCCGCCCCTACACGGCGACCGCAGCCGCGCCCTCGTCCACCTTCCGACTTCCGACATCCGACTTCCCGCCACCGCCCCGCGCTAGCGCGTCCGCCACCTCCATCGCCGCCGCCAGCGAGATGCCCGCCAGCGCGTTCGGCAGATCGCGCGCGTCGTTCGCGAAGTAGAGGTTGCCCGCCGCGGCCGGGCGCAGCGGCACGCGCAGCTTTCGATTCTCCGGCGTCTGGCGCGCGCCGACGACGCGCACGACGGACAGCGTCCGCTCGACCGCGATCGCGTCGCGCCAGCCCGGAAAGTGCAGGTCGAGCCCGGCCACGAGCTCATCCTTGCGGCGCTGCAGGAGCGTTGGGTCGGCGGCCTCCTCGGACGACAGGTACGCCATCGCATGCAGGAGTTGGCCGTCCGGCGGCGCCAGGTCCGGCGTCGTGTATGAGTGCACGCTGTAATAGAGGTCGCGCTCGATGTCGAAGACCAGCGCGAGGTCGTCCCGCACTTTGCGGCTGAAGCCGAGGTCCATGCAGAGCGCGCGCACGTCGTCAAGCCCCGCCCAACGCTCCATCTCCGCGCGCAACGCCGACCCGTCCGGCGCGATGGCCGTGGCATCCTGCGGCGGCAGCGTGCAGACGAACGCGTCCGCTTCGTAGCGCGCGTCCGCGGTGATCGCGGCGACGATCCGGCCCGCGCCGTCCGTCTCCAACCGGTCGACGCGCGCGCCGGTGATCAGCTCGCCGCTGGTCGCCCGCAGCTCGTCGATGAAGATGTTGTACATCGAGCCGAAGCCGCCGGACATGTAGCCGACGGAGTCCTTCGCGAACAGCACGCGCTGGAAGTGCCCGAGCAGCCACGCGGCATCGAGGTCCGCCGCCGGACGCGTGTATGAATTGATCGTTCCGAGCGCGTTCGCGAAGCGGCGCACCGCCGGGTCGTCCGTCTGGCTCTCCACCCACTCCAGCCACGTCGTGCCCGGGGGGATCGCATCCGTCTTGACGGAGCGGATCGCGAGCATGAGCTTGACGACCTGCAGCCGCTCGCCCAGCGAGAAGAGCCTGGTCGTCAGCACCTGGTGCGGCTTCGCGCCCATGGCCGCCAGCCGGTCGCCATCGGCCCAGTAGGCATGCATCGGGTCCACGTAACCGCACGCCGGCACGTCGCGGCCGAGGCGGCGCATGACGTCGCCGAGAATGCCGGACTCGGGCGTGTACATCGCGTGCGGCCCGTAGTTCAGCGTGAAGCCCTGGTCCACGTACGTGTACGCGCGGCCGCCCGGCTGATTGCCGCGCTCCAGCACCGCCACGCGCCGCCCCTGCTTAGCCAGCAGCGCCCCCGTCGCGAGACCGGCCATGCCGCCGCCGATGATCACCACGTCGCTCTTCATCACGATCCTCCATCCTTCCCCGTCGCGCCCCGCAGCGCGTCATCGATCACGTCCATCGCGCCGCGCCCGGAGGCGCCCTCGGTCACCGCTCGCGTGAAGCGCTGGTAGGTGCCGCCCGGCGTCCCCGGCCGCAGGCGCGCATCCGCGTTCGCCTGCACGAAGCGCACGGTGCGCTTCAGCGCGTGGTACGTGGCGGCGCAGCGCTCGCACGACGCCAGGTGCGCCTGCACGCCCGCGCGCGCGCCGTCCGCGAGCTCGTCGTCGATCAGGTCCGACAGCAGCTCTTCGATCTCGTCGCAGTTCATCGTTCCGGCTCCCTGTGCTGCACGCGCTGCGCCCGCGCCGCGCGATGGAACTGCCCCGTGCGCGAGCAGCCGTTGCACTCGTTCGTCGCGTCCACCAGCGCGCACCGCGTCTCGAACACGCCGTTCATCGTCTTGCGGGCCCGGTGCAGCTCCGTCTTCACAGACGCCACCGAGGCGTTCATCGAGCGCGCCGCCTCCTCGCGCGAGAGGCCGATCTGGTCGCAGAGGACGATGGCGGCGCGCTGCTTCGCCGGCAGCGACATCGTGATGCAGTTGATGCACGTGGCGGCGACTTCCTTCACCTCCGCGTACTTCTCGGGCGAGAGGAAGGCCTGCTGCTCCATCTGGTCCACGAGCTCGCCGTTCTCGCGGAACCACTGCCACCGCTTGTCGAGGTCCCACGGCTTGCGGCCGCGCTGCTGGTCCAGGCAGGCGTTCGTCGCGATGCGGAACAACCACGTCGAGAGCGACGCGCGCAACTCGAACTCGGCGATGTGCCGGTACGCCTTGAGCAGCGTCTCCTGCACCAGGTCCTCGGCCTCTTCGTGCGAACCCGTCATCTTGAAGCACAGGCGCAGCAGGCCGTCGCGATGCTCTTCCGCGAGCGCGCCGAAGGCATCCTTGTCGCCGGCCTTCGCCCGCTCCAGGAGCGCGAGTGCGCTGCCGCTCCGCCGCTCGTCCACGCCGGATTCCCCTTTCACACAGTTAGACGCGAGATCATGCGGAAAGGTTACATCGCTCTCCCAGGCCGCCAACGCGGCGTGAATTTGTTTGGTAATTTGCGCTTTCCCACTGCGGCGCCAGCTCGGCCCCGGAGGGGGCGAAGCGGGGGCGTTTGGTACGTTCCGTTTTCGTTATGTTTAGCACTTTGAAGCTGGCTGTACGTTTGTTTCGTAATTTCACTTTTTTCGCGCCACCACGCCCGGACCTATCCCCCGGCCCCTTCCCTAGGAGGGAAGGGGAGCGCGGTCAGGAGGATCGAGACGCGCTAACGGGTCAGCTGCCTTTCGTCGCCGGGGGTGTCGCCCGCCGGCGACTCGATAACTCCGCGGTGAGCCTTGAGCCGGTGCCGGGATGCATGCTTCGCATAACGAGTGTTAGCGAGTCAGCTGTAAGTTGTCAAGCTGGCTGTACGTTATGCCGTGCACGGCGCGGTGCGCGCCGGAGAGACCGACGCTCCACCCCCGCTGCGACAGCAATGCACGAGGGCCGGCCGCGCCCACCCCGCCCGCACCACACGGTCCTGGCGCTTGACTCCGCGCAACCAACGATTGCTCATCTAAGAACTACGCACCTACACTACAGTCCCAGCTCAGCGGACGAGGTGCGGCATTGAAGTGTCCTTCCTGCGGCCAGACCAACCTTGGCGACGCACGGTTCTGCGACCAGTGCGGCGCTGACTTCCCCGCGGCCTGTCCCGGTTGCGGTGTGACGAACCAGCCCGGCGCTCGATTCTGCCGGCAGTGCCGGACGCAGTTGGTTTCCTCGCAGGCGGCGGCTGCTGCACCCGAGTCACGATCGCCGTCAACTCCAGAGCCGTTCGCAGCGGCCGCCCCTCCCCTGCCCGCATCGTTCGCGGGTGGGCGCTACGCCGTGCGCCGATTCCTCGGCGAGGGCGGGCGCAAGCGCGTCTACCTCGCGCACGACGAGCGGCTGAAGCGCGATGTCGCCGTCGCGGTGATCAAGACAGACGGCCTCGATGCGCAGGGGCTCTCGCGCGTGCACCGCGAGGCGCAGGCGATGGCCAAGCTCGGCGACCACCCGCACATCGTCACGATCCACGACGTCGGCGACGACAACGGCCAGCCGTACATCGTCAGCCAGTTCATGTCCGGCGGCGCCGTCGACGCGCTGGAGCAGCCGATCGCCCTGGAGCGCACGCTGGAAATCGCCAAGGGCGTCTGCCGCGGCCTGGCCCACGCCCACGCGCACGGCATCGTCCACCGCGACCTGAAGCCGGGTAACGTCTGGCTCGCCGCCGACGGCACCGCCGGCATCGGCGACTTCGGGCTGGCGGTTGCGTTCGAGCAGTCGCGGCTGACGATGCGCGGCATGCTCGTCGGCACCGTGGCCTATATGCCGCCCGAGCAGGCGCTCGGCAGCGAGACCACACCGCGCGCCGACCTCTATTCTCTCGGCTGCATGCTCTACGAGATGATCACCGGCCGGCCGCCTTTCGTCTCCGACAACCCGACCGCGGTGATCAGCCAGCACATCAACATGCCGCCCGTCGCGCCGAGCTGGCTCTCCGACGCCTGCCCGCAGGATCTGGAGGAGCTGGTGCTGCGCCTGCTGGCGAAGGACCCGGCCGAGCGCCCGGCGAATGCGGAGGAAGTGCTGGCGGCGCTCGAGCGCGTCGACCCGGCGCAGCGGTCGGCGTCGCACTCCGACTCCAACGTGCTGGACCGGCTGGCGATGGGGGTGTTCGTCGGGCGCGAGCACGAGCTGGAACGGCTGCGCAAGGCCTGCGACAACGCCATCGCCGGCCACGGCGGGCTCGTGATGCTCGTGGGTGAGCCGGGCATCGGCAAGACGCGCACGACGCAGGAGCTGGAGACCTACGCCAGGATGCGCGGCGCCCAGGTGCTATGGGGCCGCACGCACGAGTCGGCGGGCGCGCCGCCGTACTTCCCCTGGCTGCAGGCCGGCAACCAGTACGCGGCGGCGCACGCCGACGAGCTGCCGGTGGTGATCGGCCCGCAGATGACCACCGAGGCGATCAGCGAGCTGTCCCGCATCTTCCCCTGGCTGCTGCAGGGGCCCAACGTCGCCCCGCCCGAGGAGATCTCCGACCCGGAGGTGGCTCAGTTCCGGCTCTTCGACGCCTACTCGCAGTACCTGCGGGCGATCGCCGCCCAGGCGCCGCTGATCATCGCGCTCGACGACCTCCACTGGGCTGACAAGCCGACGCTGCAGATGCTGCAGCACATCGCCCGCGAGCTGTCCCGGATGCGCGTGCTGGTCGTCGGCAACTACCGCGACACCGACATCACCCGCCAGAGCGCGCTGTCCGAGACGCTCGCCTCGCTCAACCGCGAGAGCGGCTTCGACCGCATCGTGCTGCGCGGCCTCTCGCGAGACGAAGTGGCTGCGTACATCAAGGCGCGCGCCAACGTCGAGCCGCGCAAGGACGTGCTCGACCGCATCTTCGAGGAGACCGAGGGGAACGCCTTCTTCCTGAGCGAGGTCGTCAACCTGATGGCCCAGGAGGGGTCGCTGACGAAGACGTCGATCTCCGACATCGCCATCCCCGACGGCGTGCGCGAGGCGCTGGGCCGCCGGCTGAACCGGCTGACGGAGGAGACGAACGAACTGCTGCAGGTGGCGGCGATCATCGGGCGTGACTTCACCTACGACACGCTGACGCTGCTGGGTGATCGCGACGACGACGCGCTGCTCAAGATGATCGAGGAGGCGCTCGAAGCGCGCGTGATCGAGGAGACGGAGCAGGCCGGCCGCTACCGCTTCACGCACGCCCAGATGCAGGAGACGCTGCTGGCGGAGCTGTCGACGACGCGGCGCGTGCGCCTCCACGGCCAGGTGGGCGAGGCGCTGGAACGGCGTTACGGCGCCCACGCCGAGGAGCGCGCCGGCCGCGTCGCCATGCACTTCGCCGAGGCGGCGACGCTCTCGCCGCGTTTCAGCGACAAGGCGGCGAAGTACTCCGGCATCGCCGGCCGCCAGGCGCTCGCGCAGTCGGCGTACCCTGAGGCTGCGCGCCACTTCCGCGCTGCACTCTCCGCCCGCGAAGGGCAGGAGATGGACGACGAGATGGCTGAGATGCTCGTAAGTCTTGGCAGGGCCGCCCAGAGCAACGACGATATCTCGGAAGCATGGCGGAGCCTCCGCCAGGCCTTCGACTACTTCGCGCGCGCCGGTAATGTCGGGAGAGCTGTCGATGTCGCGTTCTACGCTGGCAGCGATCTCGAACTCACGCGGCCATCGCAGGCGCAGCTCATCGAGCGCGCCCTAGCTCTCATCGAGGAAGGAAGCGAAGCCTACGGCCGCCTTCAGGCGGCGCTTGGCCAGTCTCTTGGAATGATGGGCCAGGTAGAGCTTGCCGACCAAGCCTTCGCCCGAGCACGCGAAGTAGCGCAGCGCATGCAGCTGCCCCGCCTCGAACTCGATGTTCTTCGTCTAAGCCACTACGTCATCGGCTTCCAGATGCGCCTCGACGAAGCCATAGAGATCGGCGATCGGACGATCGCGCTGGCGCGCCAACTCAACGAGCCCCATATCGAAGCCACCGCGCATTTCTTCAACTGGGGACAGTTCTGGGTGGGGCGCATGGATGAGGCGCAGGTACACGCCGATGCCTTTCGTGCGCTGGGTGAGCGACTGGGGATTCCATACTTGATCGCGAGCGCCGCCCACGCCGTGGGGGCGCTCGCTTCCGCCCGTGGAGATTGGGACGAAGCCTCTCGCATCTTCGAGCTGGGGCTGGAAGTCAGCCCTATGGACCAGCGGCTCATCGGGCAGTCCTGTGCGGTTGCGGCCCAGCGCGGCGACATCGACCTTGCGAACAGCCTTTTCCACCGGCTCGTCGACGCAGTAGCGAAAGTGCCACCCGGCCCCGGGCTTGAGTGGACGACACTGAGCAACGTCGCCGTTCGCATCGCTCACATCAACGGGCGCGCCCCGGACCTGGAACTCATCCGTCGCGCGTCGCAGGCTGTGCTCGTCTCACCAGTTCCCGGAACCGTCATGTTCAAGGGGTATGTCTACCACGCTCTCGCATTGCTCGCCTATATGACGAGTGAGAAAGCGAGCGCCGCGGAACTACTTCCTATCATCGAGCGCGAGCTTGTCACGGCACGCGAGTACTCGCTACAGACCGATCATGTTAGGGGGCTCTTGCTGGAAACTCTGGGCCGCGTTGGCGAGGCGGTCGATGCCGTCGAAGCCGCGCTCGAGTTCCTGCCGCCGAAGTACCGGCCACATCGAGCCGAAGCGGCGTACGACTGCGCACGCATCCGCATCGCTCGCGACGCGGCGGGCGACCGCGAGCGGGCGCGTGCGCTGATCGATGAGGCGCTGGATCACGCGCAGAAGCTCGGCATGCGGCCGCTGATCGACAAGCTCGTCGCGCTGAAGCTGCAGGACCAGGGCATCAGCACCACCGGCGACATCTACACCTCGATCGATGCGGTCGCGGACAGCGTGGGCGAGGAGCGCCCCGACATCATCGCGCACGCCGCGCCCGACGGCACCGTGACAATCATGTTCAGCGACATCGAGGACTCGACCGTGCTCACCGAGCGGCTGGGCGACCAGGCGTGGCAGGATCTCCTCCGCAAGCACAACGCGCTCATCCGCGAGCAACTCCAGGCGCACGGCGGCTACGAAGTGAAGACCATGGGCGACGGCTTCATGGTCGCCTTCCAGTCCGCCAAGAAGGGGCTCGATTGCGCGGTGGCTATCCAGAAGGCATTCGCTGAGAACGAGGCGATGCTGGACGCTGGAAACTGGAAGCTGGAAGGCGACTCGTCCAGCCTCCAGCGTCCAGCATCCAGCGTCAAGATCCGCATCGGCCTCCACGCCGGCGAGACGATCAAGGACGGCGACGACTTCTACGGCAGGAACGTCATCCTCGCATCGCGCGTCGCCGGCAAGGCCGTGGGCGGCGAGATCCTCGTGTCGTCGCTGCTGCGCCAGCTCGTCGAGAGCAGCACTGACGCCGCAATGTTCGGCGCGCCGCGCGAGGTGGAGCTGAAGGGGCTGAGCGGCTCGCACACCGTGTACGCCGTGGCGGTCAGCGAGGCAAGGAACGGTCCCCGGCTGTAACACCGTCAACCCCCGTCGAAGCACGGTTCTGCATGTCATGAGCGTCACGTCTCTCGCGCGTGTGTCCTTCGTGCGGCAAGCCCGCGCCGGTGGAGGCCGCGTGCTGCATGTCCCGCGCCACATCGCTGGCGGCGGCCAGGACGGTGCCACCGGCGTCCGCGCCAGCCGCACGGTTGAAGCGCGCATTCAGGGGCGGAGGACGAGGGTGTGGGCGGCGGACGCGGCGACGTCTTCGACGGTATACGGCATGGGTATGCGCTCGGCGACGCGCCAGCACTCGACCTGGTCGGCGTAGTGTGGCGTACCGGGCAGGCCGGAAGCGCCTCCCGGGATGATGCTGGTCGTGTGCGTGATGTCGGCGAGGTCGACGGCCTGGCGGTAGACCGAAGTGAGGAGCACGTCGAACTCCGCTTTCGACCAGCCGTATGCCGCGCTCTTTATCGTGTCGCCATCACCCCCCAACGGAGTACGCGGCTGATCCAACGCGGCCGCCAGTGCGGGGAAGAGCGACGAAAGCGGGTGCTTCGCATTCGTCCCGTGACAGCTGTCCCAGCGCCGAGTCATGCCCTGGGTCGCCTGCCAGGCAGATTCGAGGGCAGGCGGTAGGATCTTCGACCAGGGAGAGTCGCCAGGCGCGTTGTCGTGATAATCAGCATCAAGGCGGGCAAGGAGGCCAGTCATCCAGATAACGGGGATGCCGAAATTTTCGTCTCTCGTTGCCCAGGCCCAAGCCTTCGCGCCGAGGATCGGCTCGAACATGGCGCGCGCGATGGCGCGGCGGAAGTGGGCATAGGCTGCGGCCTCCGTACTCGCGGGGAGAAGGTCGGCGTCCCATGCAGCGAGACGCTGGCGACAGGCTTCTGCATCGCCGCTGAACGGCCCCATCCTCTTCAAGAGCGCGGCCCAGGCGCGAGCAGGGAGGGAGGCGGTATCGGCCTGGATGTCGGCCACCTCCGCCGGCGTATGCTTCGCCCGCGCCGTGATCCGTTCGACAATACGGGCGGCGCGAGCGGGGCTGGCCGACCCGGAACCGATGTATGGTTCATCCGATTGGATGACGCGCTGGTTGGCCGTGGCGATGTAGCCCTCGGGCGGGTTGATCGCCTGGGGAAGCTCTTCGAAGGAGACGAAGCCCGCCCATTCGGAGGCGCCATCCCAACCCGGGACGGGATAGCGGCGGTGGGCCGGAGTGGGGCGGATAGGGATACGGCCGCGCGTCAGATAGCCGATGTTGCCCCGTGTATCTGCGGAGACGAGATTGTTGACCGGGTCAACCCAATCGCGCTGAGTTTCACTGCTCGACGGCCGTGTCGACGACCCGCGCCGCTGGTCAACGTTGATGCTTCCGAAGTTCTGTCCTCGGGGTTCTACGATTGGCTGGTGCGGCGATCATACGCCCGGGGAGTGGTCTATGCCACCTAACTGTATGGGCTGAATCACGGTTGACAGCGGTGTTATGATCGTCTTGAGGCCACGCGGCGCCGTTCGGCGACCGGCGCGGCACGGCGGAGCGATCAAGTCTCACTTCCTGGTGAGCGCTCCGCCGTTTCGATGCCCCGCGCGCGGCCGAGCCCTCTTGTCGCGTCCCGACGGGGCGTTTCCGCTGTGCCCTTACGATGGGCGCATAGTCGCCGCCAGCGACCGACCAACTACAGCCACGGCGGAAGAATGCGCTTGAGCAACAGCCAGATCCGGCCGACGATTGGCGTCTCAGCCGCGAAGTCGGACGACGTCATGTGCTCGGGCCGCACGATCAACGTCACCTCCGGGCCCTGCTCGATCTGCTCGCGGGTTGCCGCCCGATAGCCGATCGCGCCGACGATGCCCAGATAGTGCCGCGGCATCTCTCGCCCAATCCAATCGAGCGACTCGGAGATTTCCGCCGTGCCGCGCGCGGTGATGGACCTGTACGGCGCACGCTCGTCCTGGACGCAGATGCTCACACGCGGGTCGCGCCGGATGTTCTCTGTCTTGATCGCGTTGCTCGCGGTGCGGAAGTAGAAGACGCCGCCGCGATACAGGTACCAGATCGGCGTCGGCATGGGGCTGCCATCCACGCCGATCGTTACCAGGACCGCCACGTGGCGGTCCGAAAGGAACTTCTCTCGCTGTGACGTCGACAATCGAGCGGGCATGACATTGGCGATTGTAAGGCTGGATGCGCGGAAGGCCAACCAGTTCGCACGCCGAGCCGCGTGCTCACACCAGCGACCCCTACCCCACCCATTGCAGCAGCCACAGCGCGGCCATGCCGATGCCGATCGTCAGCCAGACGTTCTTCGCCAGCCACGCCACGCCGGCCGCGACGATCGCCGCCACGAGGCGCTCGTTGCCGGGTCCGGCGCTGAAGTGCTGGTCGGCGCCGATGTACAGCACGGCCGGCAGGATGATCGCCGACAGCACCGCCGGCGTCACGAAGCGCAGCGCATCGCGGGCGATGCGCGGCAGCGCGGAGTGATGCACGAACACCAGCACCGAGAGGCGGACGCCGTAGGTGACAACGCCGCTCGCGACGATGATCAGCCAGATCGTCATGGCGCCGCCCCCGGCTCGGCATCGCCATCGGTCGTCAGCGCTCGGTCGAGCGCCATGCCCGACGCCATCCCCGCGAACGCCGCTGCCAGCAGCCCCGTGCCGTACGGCCAGCCGAACCCGACGACTGCCACCAGGCCGGCCATGCCGGCCGCCGCCAGCGCCGGACGATGCCGTAGCGCCGGCATCAGCAGCGCCAGGAAGGTCAGCGGCAGCGCGAAGTCCAGCGACCAGCTATCGGGCACCGCCGCGCCGACGAAGACGCCGATGCCCGTCGTCACCTGCCACGTCGCCCAGAGCGTCAGCGCCGAGCCGAAGAAGAACCAGTGCCCCTGCGGCGCCGCATCGCCCCGCCGGTAGCGGGTGATGGCGGTGGCGTACGCCTCGTCGGTCAGCAGGTACGCCAGCAGCCAGCGCCAGCGGGCGGGCAGATGCTCCGTGTGGGGCGCCAGCGACGCGCTGTACAGCGCGTGCCGCGAGTTCACCAGCAGGACGGTCAGCACGATGACGGCGCCCGGCACGCCGTCGGCGATCAGCCGCGTTGCGACGAACTGGCTGGCGCCGCCGAAGATGATCGCCGACATCGCCTGCGCCACGCCGGCCGAGAGGCCCGTCTTGACGGCGTAGGCGCCGTACGCCATCCCGAATGGCGCCACGCCCAGCAGCAGCGGCAGTTGCGCCCGCAGCCCCGCCAGGAACTCCGCCCGGCGCGTGTCGGTATTCAGCGTGTCCAGTTGGCGATTCCTCTCTAACGTTCTACGACTACCCGCGCGACGCCCCCGCGGGCGCACGGCCGTGGCGCCGGTCAGTCCTGCGGTCGCCATCCGCCGGGGCGGGCAGGGCAAGCCCAGCCCCTACGCCCCCTGCAAGTGCAAACCCGGCGCCCCGATTGCGAACCGATCCCCGCCCCAGATCCCCTCTCCCCTTGTGGGAGAGGGGTGCCCGAATGGGCGGGGTGAGGGCTCGCGCCGCAGCGCGACACTCCTGCCCACACCACCCACCCCGATCGCGAAACGATCCCCGCCCAAGATCCCCTCGCCCCTTGTGGGAGAGGGGTGCCCGAATGGGCGGGGTGAGGGCCCAACTCGGTTGGTGCAGAACGTCACAATCACTGGCATTGCCGACACACAGAGTCTACGTCCGACCGGCCTGTAACGCCGCCGCGCTCACCCCGTTAAGGTTGTGTCGAAGGAGGCGGGGCCTTCGACACAACAGACGGGGGCGGCAGCAATGCCGCACCCGTTTTGTTTTTCCCGCTTGTCAGCGGGTCAGCACTTCAGCCGGTCAGCACGTCAGCATGTCAGCACTTCAGCCGTTCGGCCCACTCCTCCCCTCTGCGTCCTCTGCGCCTCGGCGGTGAATCCGTCCGCTCCGGGCTTCCGACTTCCGACTTCCAGCACAATCCGATACACATAGGCGATTTGCGCCCCTCAGCCACGAAGGCCACACATGAAGGTCCTCTTCGCCGCCGTTGAGATGAGCCCGCTCGCCAAGGTCGGCGGCCTCGGTGACGTCGCCGGATCGCTGCCGCGCGCGCTGCGTGGCCGCGACGTCGACGTGCGCGTGGCGCTGCCGATGCACGGGTCGATCGAGCGCACGGCGCTGCCCGGCTTCACGCACGTCCTCCAGCACGTGAAGGTGCCATGGCCCGGCGGCGACGAGCACGTCGATGTCTGGCAGACGGCCGTGCGCGACGTGCCGGTCTACCTGATCGAGAACGAGCGCTACTTCGGCCGCCCGAGCATCTACGGCTTCGACGATGACAGGAAGCGCTTCCTTTTCTACTGCGATGCTCTGCTCGCCTGCGCGCCCCACCTCGGCTTCGTGCCCGACGCCATCCACGCGCAGGACTGGCACGCCGCCCTCCTGCTCGCCCGCCTCGATGCCAACCCGCAGCACCCGTGGGCGGATGCGGGCCGCATCTACACTATCCACAACCTGGCGCTGCGCGGCGACTTCGACGCAGCCTTCGCGCGGCACTTCGGCATCGGCCCCCGGCAGCTCAGCGCGCCCGAGGGCCTGCCGCCCGAGGTGGCGTACAGCGGCATGGCGCAGGGCATCCTGCACGCCGACCGCATCAACACCGTCAGCGACACGTACGCGAAGGAGATCATGACACCCGAGTACGGCGCCGGGCTCGATGCGCTGCTGCGCGCACGCGCGGGCGTCGTCTCCGGCATCGTCAACGGCATCGATTACGACGAGTTCAATCCGGCGACCGACCCCGCGCTCGTGCAGCATTACAACGTCGACACACTGGACGAGCGCGCGGCGAACAAGCGGGCGCTGCAGGAGAAGGCCGAACTGCCCGTCCGCGACGATGCGCTCGTCTTCGGCGTGGTCACGCGGCTCTTCGCGCAGAAGGGCATCGACCTCGTCGCCGTCGCCTTCGACGCCATGCTCGCCAGCCGCAACATGCAGCTGATCGTGCTTGGCACCGGCGACGAGGACGTGCACAGGATGCTGCTGCAGCTCGAAGAGAAGTACCCGCAAAAGGTGAAGGTCTGGCTCGACTTCAACCCGCCGCTGGGCCAGCAGGTCTACGCCGGCTGCGACTGTTTCCTGATGCCGTCGCGCTACGAGCCGTGCGGACTCGGCCAGCTGATCTCCCTGCGCTACGGCGCCGTGCCGCTCGTGCGGCGTACCGGCGGCCTCGCCGACACGGTGCAGGACGCTGGCCTGCCCCTGCGCTCCGGCACGGGCTTCGTGTTCGACGCGGCGACCGCGCACGCGCTGGAGCGCGCCGCCGAGCGGGCGCTGGCGGCGTTCGAGGACCGCGCCGGCTGGCGGGCGCTGCAGGAGCGCGGCATGCGGCAGGACTGGTCGTGGGGCCGCGCCGCCGGCAAGTACATCGACCTGTACGCCACCGCTGCGGCCGACCGCAGCAGCGCGC
>Ga0315281_10001694_pt1 | contig 32686 bp, 27 predicted proteins | sample YL17G07_0_MG_FD_204540 | JGI IMG/M metagenome (GOLD analysis project Ga0315281, IMG submission 204540) | Sediment microbial communities from Yellowstone Lake, YNP, Wyoming, USA - YL17G07_0 | ecosystem: Environmental > Aquatic > Freshwater > Lake > Sediment | place: USA: Wyoming | collected...
TAAGTTTGATACAGAGCAATCAACACGGTTACCACAACAATAGGGCAGGCACAAGACCTGCCCCCACGATTCTGTGCCTCTATGGTGAATTCATTTTCTTTTTAATATGCTTTTTTATTACTTTTGCAAGAGGTTCATTATATAATAATATTGATATTTTTTCTATAATCTCCCCATTCTTGTCTTTGTCAAATCATCGTAAAAGATATGATGGATGCGTTTTCAAAGAAATACTTCTCAAGGATAAATAATTATGCTACAATGTTGTTATAAGTTCTATGGACATTAGTCCATAATGATAACTAATATGAGGTGAATAATTATGTATGACCAAAACAAGCCTTATGTAATTGAAGAACAACCTGGCACTAAATTTTATTGTGGCTGTGGAAAGACAAAGAAACCTCCATATTGCGATGGTTCCCATAAGGGTTCTCCATTAAAACCCTTTAAGGTAGATTTTAAGGAAAATAAGACCGTTCATATCTGCGGATGCGGAAAGTCTAAAAATCTTCCTTACTGTGATGGTTCACATAAAAAATAATTTTCTTGGATTTTAGACTATCTGATATGACAGTCTCTTCTAACTTCATACGAAGAGGCTGTTTTATTTTTAAGTCTTAACTCTCTATACCTCTGCGGTTAATTATAATTTTTTTTAATTTTACTTTTATACATGATTGCTTAATATAAGAAATTTGTGATAACATAGACTATGCAAGTGATTAATTTAAAAACACCGTTAGACATGACTTCAATTGAAGCTCTAAATATTGGAGATAGGGTTGAGTTAAGCGGTACTATCTTTACTGCTAGAGATATAATCCATAAGTATCTTTGTGAAAATGACCCTGTTTCTATGCCATTTGATATAACTGGCGGGGTTTTATATCATTGCGGACCTATTGTAAGAAAAATAAATGGCAAATACACCGTGATTTCAAGCGGACCTACAACTAGCGAGAGGCTTGAGATGTATGAGCCGCGGATGATAAATCGTTTTGGTCTGCGCGCCATTATTGGTAAGGGCGGCATGGGAGAAGACACGCTTAATGCTTTAAAGACCTCTGGCTGCGTGTATTTACAGACCATCAGCGGCGCTGGAGTATATATAGCAGATCGCATTAAATCTGTTTTAGATGTTTGGAAATTAGATGAATTCGGAGAGCCAGAGGCTATGTGGCTGTTTGATGTTTGTGACTTTCCAGCCATAGTTACAATGGACTGCAAAGGTAATAGTCTGCACAAGGACATCTACAATCAATCTACCAAACAAAGGGATGAGATATTTTCTACTATATGATTGTACTGATACCTAATAGACTGACAGTAGGGGATACCCCTTCATTTTTTCTTAATAGTAAGCCAATAACTTTAGTTGGAGAAGGCGATTGTTTTATATTAAGGCAGGAAATTTAATATTATGATTGAAGTTGACTCGCTAATAGTTGATTACCCTGGACATAGAGCCTTAAAAAATATCTCCTTTAATATTAAGGCTGGGACAGTTACATCAATAGTTGGTCCTAATGGCGCTGGTAAAACAACTCTGTTGATGTGCCTTGCCGCTATAATGCGTCCACTCTCTGGCACTATCAAGATTAATGGAATTGATACAGTCAAGGACCCTCGTAAATGTCATAGAAATGTCGGGTATCTTCCTGATTTCTTTGGTCTTTATGAGACAATGACAGTACAGCAATATATCAAATATTTTGCATTTGCCAGAGGAATAACAAATAATAATATAAATGAAATAGTCACTGATACTGCTGTAAAACTTAATCTACATAGTAAATTTAACGAGAATATAAGCGCCCTTTCAAGAGGGATGCGCCAAAGATTAGCTATTGCTCAGGCTATTATTCATACTCCACGCGTACTTTTACTAGATGAACCATCCTCTGGGCTTGACCCTGATGCAAGGCATTCCCTTTCCAATCTCCTTAAGGAGCTTAATGGCAAAGGTTCTACCATTTTAGTATCTTCTCATATTTTATCTGAACTTCAGGATTACTCTACTGATTTGATAATATTAAAGAAAGGCGAGATTATTGAGAAAAAAGTCCTTCAACAATTCAACCCTGAAAAACGCAGGATAATTATTAAAACCACCACTAATGTTGATAATATTTCTTCATTTCTTTCACAATCTGATAATATTGAGGTTGCGCAGATCAAGGATAATATTATTACCATTGATTTTACAGGTACTGAGCAAGGACAATTTGAACTTCTTAAGGATTTAATAAACAAGAATTTAAATATCTGTGAGTATACAGTTGAAAAATCTACTCTGCAAGATGAGTATTTAAAACACTTAAAGACAAATGCTGCCCCTAAAAATGATGAACATAGACAGACTGCTTAGATTTAATCCCGAATTTACTAGAAATCTGATGCTTGAGCTTAGTCCTCAAAGATTATTTGCCATGCCAATAATCTTGGGAGGGTTGTTTTTTTTAATCTTCTACACTACTCCTGAATTATCTAGCGCCCTTAATTGGACATTACTGATGTACGCAATTATTGTCTCTATTAAAGGAACAAGTCAGGTTTCTAGGAGCATTATAAAGGAAATTAGGGCTAAAACTTGGGATTTTCAAAGAATGACAATCATCAGTCCTTGGTCAATGGTCTGGGGCAAGCTCTTTGGAAGCTCAATATATTCGTGGTACGGCGGAATAATTATCATTATCGTGTATTTTTCTTGTATATTTATGGTTCCAGCGCCCATACATCATTTTAAACTAGGGATTTTAGCAGTGGTTTTTAGTCTTTTCCTTCAATCAATGTCAATGCTTTCTGCCCTAATAGGTATTCGCAGTTACAGAGAAAGCGGTAGAGAAGATAAGATTAATCATACTGTTTTTTATGCCTTTGCAGCTTTTTCTTTGATTATCTTTATGACCATTTTATCTTGGCCTGATAATAATCTCCTAAGGGAAGTTAAGTGGTATAAGTTTGATCTTGATGCAATTGAGATTACAATGCTTTCAGTATTCCTTTTTACTATTTGGGTCTTTATTGGTTTATATCGTTTGATGAAGACGGAATTGCAATTTCAAAACAGTCCTTGGGTTTGGTTATATTTTCAGTTTTTTTTATTTTTCTTTTTCTCTGGATTTCTTTTTAATGTCCCCAGTCTGAGTGTGACAGGGTTTATTTTTGGCAGTTTAGTAATTTCATTTTTATCAAGTATAGTTCTGACCTATGTTGCCGCCTTTTTTGATTCAAAAAATATTGTTGACTATGAAAGACTTACAAGGGATTTTCAATTTAAGGCATATCGTGAATTAAGTCAAGACCTTCCTTTATGGCTGCATTCCCTGTTAGTCTCTTCTATTGTAGTAGTATCTATTATATATTTACTTTTATTTATTGATAAATCTGAAATTTCTAAGTTAGCTTTTTCATTTACTTTAAGCACGCCTTTTAAGATTGCTGTTTATTGCCTTTCAGTCTTGTGTTTTGTCATAAGAGACATCTGTATACTAATGTATCTTGGATTTTCCAGAAGGAATCGCAACGGAGATTTATTGTCAATAATATTTTTATTTATTCTTTATCTTTTAGTGCCTCAAATCTTACATTCCATTAATCTTGACAGACTAAACTCGTTTTTTTACCCTATAATGGGAAAGGGCATAATTGAAGGACTTTTCCCAATAGTTTTTGAGGTGATTATACTTCTATATTTTCTCTTGGGACTAGTAAAGTTGCAAACCCTGATGTCTGAAAAATCAGACGGAGAATGATGCAAAGTTACATTCAAATAGTAAAGAAAAAGAATTTACCGCAGAGACGCAGAGAAATACTTAAAAAAATTTACCACAGAGACACAGAGAGCACAGAGGAAGATATCAAATTTTTTCTCAGCGTCTTTGCGCCTCTGCGGCGAATTTTTATATATTTTTCGATGGTTAAAATTTCACTATATTAATAAAGATTCTGTATGATACCTTCACTAAAATTATAAAAATTATTATAAATTTTTTCTAAGTCCTCTGTGCTTTCTGTGTCTCTGTGGTGAATTCTTTTTTTTCTATGGTTTATTAACCTTTACCATAGTTTTATCAATTCTGTTTGTGGATAATAAAATTGGAGTATTGATTTATAATCATATTCGTTTTGCCCCATGATTGCCCCGCCCCACTGTGAATACCCTACTCCATGTCCCCAACCCTTGCCACTAAAGATAAAATAATCGCCCTCTCTTGATATTTCAAATAATATCTCTGGGAGTTCAAGGGCATGTCCAAGTGTTGGTCTTGTCCTATAAATTCCGCCGCCACTCTTTGCGACTATATTAATCTTAATTACCCTGCCTGATGTATCCTTTTGCGCTGCAAAAATATTCATTAATCCATTTATATTTATGCCGTCTTTTTTCAATTCTTTCTCAACTGTGACAACTGGAACTTTCATATTCCATGTTGCCTTTTCCCCTTTGACACTATATAAATCTGGTTTTGATACAAAATATGGTTTGCTCAGATTAAAAACTGCCTCTGCATCAGCTATGTATCCCCCATTATTTGAGGTATACATTGCGAGAATTGGCTTTCCTTCATTTATAGCAATTATGCCGGATGTTTCTTCTACTGCTTTATCAGTTGCCTTGTTTTCAACGCTTATCCCTTTATATGCCTGATCGCCTTCATTGTCTACAACATCATAAGGCCATTGTATTCTATGCAGAATCTGATAATATGCGTAGGTTCGGGATGCAACTGCTTGAGCCTTTAGAGTCTCAGGCATCCATTTGGAATATGATTCAGATGGCACAACTGAGTGTAAATATTCCTCCATCGTTATTTTATTAATCACGTTTAAACCTTTATCCATTGTGCTCAGTATTATCTCACCTCTGACAGATTTTGTTTCTTTTCCGCAGACAATTTTTATGGCGCTTGATGCCTTAACAGTGATATTTTCAGATACTGGCTCATTTCCTATGTATAACATATCATTATTAAAATGAAAAACTATTGAGCCGCCAGAGTAATGCCTTTCATTAATAACAATATTTTTTCCGCTTAGCTCAATGGAATTTACCTTTCTTTGAAGTAAAACTCTGACAAAAGGCTCTTCAATCTTGATGCCCTCTTTTATGATTGAAGGAGGAGCAGTTTCCGTTTTTGCCCTTTTATGAAGAGTTCCTATCGAATAACGATAACGTCCATTTGGATAATTTTTTAAATAATAGTCATATATCTCAATAGCATCTTTGTATTTGCCCTCGTCTAATAATATAAGTCCTTTTTGATACAGCGCAGTCTCAGTTTTTTCTGGATATTCCTTGATAATCTCGTCGTATATCTTGAGCGCATCAAGTGGTGAATCTAAATAATTTGAAAGGAGACTTGCCTTATTCATTAGGATTGTCCCCCTGATAGCCTTATTATTTGTAGCATCTAATGCAGTTTCATAAGATTCAAGAGCCTGCAAATATTTACCAACATCAATAAGGTAACTGGCATAGCTGACATTCCATTGAGCAAGATACTCTGGGGATAGCATTACGTTATCTTTGGCATATAGGTTAGACTGTATTATGATTAAGGTTAAAAATATTATTATGTTTGTTATTATCTTTTTCATATATTCCTTTATGATATTATTAGTATTTTTCTGTTCATATCCTATATAATATTATACACTAATGAGAATCTATAATACTTAAATGTTCCACGTGGAACATTTTACATCTTTGGCAGAGTAAAGGTAACTAATAATATGAAGGCAATTATATACACAGATGGAGCTTCAAGAGGCAATCCTGGCGATGCAGGGATTGGCGCTGTTATAGAGTGCGGGACTCTGACATTTGAGATCTCAGAATATATTGGCCGCGCCACCAATAATGTAGCTGAATATAAGGCTCTGATAGCTGCCTTGAAGAAGGCTAAAGATCTTAAAACCAGCGATGGTATTGACGTCACTGAGATTGAAATAAAGATGGATTCAGAGCTAATTGAAAGGCAGATAAAAGGGATTTATAAAGTTAAGATGCCTCATTTGCAGATATTATATAAAGAGGTGATTGAACTTTTGACATATTTTAACAGCTTTAAGGTCAGTCATATTTCAAGGGTTTATAATACAAGGGCAGATGCCCTAGCAACAAAGGCAGCAAAAAAGACAAGATTGTCAAGGATAAAAGATAATTTAAAGCTGCATTCATAATAGTAAATAAAGCTGGGTTACTAAAAAAGAATAGAATTCAGCACTGAGGCGCAGAGACACAGAGAAAAAACTAAAGATAAAGGCAGCATAAAAAAAGAGCAGGCTAGATGATCGCCTCTATAGTCATATAGAGGAGGAAAGTCCGGGCTCCATAGGGCAAAGACGGCTGTTAATGACAGCCGGGGGTGACCCCAGGGAAAGTGCCACAGAAAACAAACCGCCTATGAGAGTAGGTAAGGGTGAAACGGTGAGGTAAAGGCTCACCTGCCTTTATGGTGACATAGAGGTTAGGTAAACCCCGTCTGGAGCAAGACCTAATAGGTTTCATCTCTTAGTCTGCCCAACTAATCCTGTTATCAGGAGGATGAAACGGGTACGGTCGCTAAAGAATGAGAGCAATCTCTATTCGTAGATGAATGGTCATCTAAAACAGAACTCGGCTTATAGCCTGCTCTTATTATTAATACTATTTTACCTATTTAAAAATAGCTTAGTATTAAAGGCGATAATATGGATATTTTAAAGATTGATTTACATCAAAGATTAAATAAACAAGATGCCATGGCATTGTTTGAATCAGATGATATATTTCAAATAGGTCAGCTTGCCTCAAAGGTATGCGCGCAATTAAACGGTGACAAGGTTTTTTATGTAAGAAATCATCACATCAATCCAACAAATATCTGTGTAAACAGATGCAAATTCTGCGCTTTTAGCAGATCAAAGGGACAGGATGGGGCATATGAGTATTCTATAAGTGAAATAATAGACAAACTAAGGCTAAAGCAAGGTATTAAAGAGGCGCATATAGTCGGCGGACTTCATCCAGACTGGCCGATAGGATATTATTTGGATTTAATAAAGACAATAAAGAGTGAGTTTCCAGGACTTGGCATTAAGGCATTTACAGCGGTTGAGGTAGATTATATGACGAGGATTTCAGGAATGGGATTAGATGAAATCCTCATAACTCTAAAGAGATGCGGACTGGACACAATGCCAGGCGGAGGCGCAGAGATATTTGCAACCCATATAAGAAAGGAGCTTTGCGCTGAAAAGATAGATGGTGAAAAGTGGCTTGAGATACACGAAAAGGCGCATACTACTGGTATAAAGACAAACGCAACCATGTTATATGGTCATATTGAGAGCTATAAAGACAGGGTAGATCATTTGTTTAGGCTAAGAGAACTTCAAGATAAAACTGAGGGGTTTCAGGCGTTTATTCCACTCTCATATCATCCAAAAAACACAGAGACAGGAGGCGCAATACCTTCTGGTATAGATGATCTAAAGACAATAGCAATCAGCAGACTTATATTAGATAATTTCCGACATATAAAGGCATATTGGATAATGCTTGGAGATAAACTCTGTCAAACTGCATTGATGTTTGGAGCAGATGATATTGAAGGAACTGTAATGGAAGAAAAGATAACACAAAGCGCAGGTGGAATAACCTGCGGCAGTTTTACAGTTGAGCATTTAAGGCATCTAATCAAGGCTGCAGGAAAGATACCTGTTGAAAGGGATTCCTTTTATAATATTATTGGATAAGGTTTTATACCAAGCTGTATTCAAAGTAGTAAAATTATAAAAAGAATTCACCACAGAGACACAGAGTTTAAAGAGGCGCACAGAGGAAAAAAAAGAAATTATAAAATAATTAATTTATATATTTACATAAGATTTTAATCTGTTCTCTGTGTACCTCTGCGGCTCTGTGGTGAGATTTTTACTTTTTAATAAGGAATATTTAATAGAATCAACTAATTGTATAAAATGTTTTGATACAGAGTCAAGCATATTTCCAAAATCAATCAATCACCCAAACAGCGCAATTTTTTTTACATATATTTATTATTCGTTTTGTTGTGCTTCCAAATAATATCTCCTCTTCTCTTTTGAGGTCACGATTTCCTATTACTAGTATGCAGTAATTATTCTCGCGTTGAAAATCTAAGATTCTCTGCGCAGTTGAGCTAAATGGCTCAATAATTATCTCCTTAGAGATTACAGATTCTAAAAATCCAGCGCTTATTAATATTCCTTTATAACTTTCAAGCATTGCTTCAACCTCAACGCGCTTTTTCTCTGCCCATTCCACTGCCTCATCGCCAGGAAATAAATCTACCGGGATACGCGTAAAATTGACAAGGCTTACACTATAACCTGTTTGTCCGCCTAATAGGTCAGCGACAAACATAACTGCCCTTTTTGAACTATCCGCATCGTCTGCAACGATTAAAATTCTTTTTTGAGGCAATAAATCTATAAGTCTTTCACTGTTATCGCTGCAAATCAATTAAGACCTCCTTTAAATCATGTACTATCTGTCCAGTACTGTCGTAAAAATCATCATGTCCAATGGATACGTGTAATAAAATACTATTTAATCTCTCTGAAATATATGGATATACCTTTCTGAGATTAACTATCCTGCCCTTAACAAAGACATTGAGGTCATCTTGATATAAATCTAAGGTCTTTAGATCAGCGCCCCTCAACAATTGTGACAGATTATGCAGAGTAACATGACCTCGCCCTACAAGATATACTAAGACATCTAAAATTCCAAATAAATCAAACCCAAAATGACTCTCTCCGTGCATCATATAACTATAATCAAAGTCTATCCATTTATTTATACCGCTCGTTGCTTCTTTTAAAATATGATCTACCCTTATATCTCCATGCAGTTCTCCATGACTATGCAGGAAACCCATTGCTGTTATCAATTCTATAAACTCGCTTAATACCTGCGGAAAATAATTATAATAATAATCCTTATGATCCTTCCCAAGTCCAGGTATTATCTCATGCCATGACTTGCCTACTATAAAATCTGCAACTCTAATTATATTGCCTGCATCATCAATCAGTGTAATGCCCTGCATAAAATTTTGATGCCCCTTAACCTTATTTAAGACTCGTCCCTCTTTTCTAGGGCTTCTTACAAAATCAATGCTTACATTGCCAATCTTGATATTAAAATTTTCATGATATACCATTTTAATAATCTTTAGCTGACCGCTGCTCAAATCAATGGCTCGTCTTACCCAATATTTATCCTGTTCGCCAATGCCAAAACGCCCTTCTTTACAGCAATTTCTTATGAAATACGGCCTGTCTTGCAAGATTAAAATATCATCATAATCAAGATGAAAAAACTCAGTGGTATTATAAATAATCCTTAATTTCTTAGGGACTTTATTCAAATCCACAACCTTTACTAACATATCTCTAATGTCACTTTCGCTATACATAATTTATCAATGACTCCCTCTGTCAAGCGATCTATATTGGATTGCCTCTGAAATATGGGCTGGTTTAATATTCTCAGATCCCTCAATATCGGCAATTGTCCTTGAGACCTTTAATATTCGAGTATAAGCCCTTGCTGAAAGATTCAAGCGCTCCATCGCTATATCTATTAACACTTGCGCATCTGCAGACAAGATACAGTGTTTTTTGATTAATGCCGCAGTCATCTGACCATTAGCATAGATTTTATTGTTTTTAAAGCGGTCTAATTGATGTTCCCTTGCCACTATCACCTTATTTCGTATAACCTCAGAGCGCTCTCCGCAATAATCTGAGGATAAATCCTTATAAGGCACTGCAGGCACCTCTATCTGAATATCCATTCTATCAAGCAATGGCCCTGATATCTTGCTTCTATATCTTTGTACCTGAAACGCTGAACATGCGCAGGTATGTTTAGCGTCTCCCAAATAACCGCATGGACATGGATTCATAGATGCTATCAGCATAAAAGATGCTGGATAGGTCAGAGTTGCAGCCGTTCTGGAAACCGTTACCTCATTATCCTCAAGGGGCTGTCTTAGCACCTCAAGGACATTTCTCTTAAACTCTGGCAGCTCATCAAGAAATAACACTCCATTATGCGCAAGCGACACCTCGCCAGGCTTTGGCGTCTGTCCGCCTCCTATCATAGCTACGTCTGAGATTGTGTGATGAGGGGAACGAAAGGGTCTACGCGCAGATAATGAGCTTCCATTTCTTGTAAACCCTGCAACACTTAATATCTTTGTCGTTTCAATCGCCTCTTCAAAGGTCATCATAGGCATTATGGATGGAATTCTTCTAGCTAACATAGTCTTGCCTGACCCTGGGGGTCCTATCATCAAGATATTATGCGCCCCTGCAACTGCTACCTCAAGGGCTCTCTTTACATGTTCTTGTCCCTTGACCTCATTAAAATCTTCTTCATATAAACTATTTTTATCCATCAAGGTTTTTATATCTAAGACTAATGGCTCGGGTTTAATCTCGTTTTTAAAAAAATCAATTATATCCCCAATATTTTTCATTCTATGCACAGATATTCCTGCGACTACTGCTGCCTCCTCCCCATTTTCATATGGCACTATTATTCCAGATAGTCCCTTATCTCTTGCCGCAATTGCCATAGGAAGGGTTCCTCTAACTGGTCTAAGTCCTCCGTCAAGGGATAATTCCCCTATTAATATGTAATCATTAAGTTGGCTTGATTTTATAACGCCTTCTGAGGCTAAAATCCCTATTGCTATAGGAAGATCAAATGCAGCTCCTTCTTTTTTAATATCCGCTGGCGCAAGGTTTACTGTTATCTGCTTTAATGGGAATGAAAATCCGATGTTTTTAAGGGCTGCCCTAACCCTGTCCTTACTCTCCTTTACCGCAGTGTCAGGCAGGCCTACAATTGAAAAATAAGGCAGTCCCTTTGAGACTATATCTACCTCAACCTCTATCCTATGAGCGTTTACGCCTAAAACTGCCGCGCTTATTACCTTAGATAACATGTATAATCCTTTGAGTAAAAAATTGGGATTTGATCTATTAATACCCTAATCTTTTTTCAGCAATCTCTACATATTGCTTTTCTTTTTCAATTCCAATCCAATCTCGTTTATATCTTTTGGCTGCTACAGCAGTTGTGCCGCTTCCTAAAAATGGGTCTAAAACTATATCACCTTCATTAGAGCTTGCTAAAATAATTCTTTTTAACATTTCCTCTGGTTTTTGTGTTGGATGCAAAGCCCTGCCGTCTTTGCCTCTTACTCGTTGTTTACCTTGAACCAGAGGCATTTCCCATAAATCACGCATTTGTTTTTCTTCTCCACTTTTCTGTTTTTCTGGATTGATCTCTTTTATCTTTTCATAATTAAATGTCCACCCAGAATCTTTTACTGCCCAAATGACAAATTCTGTTGAGTGAGTAAAAACACGCTTTGTCATATTTGGCATTGCGTTTGTTTTATACCAAGTTATAATATTGTTAATTTTGAAATCCAATTGTTTTAAAACAATCATCACTTCGGCAATATTGTGATAACTACAAGCAATATAGATTGATCCAGCTTTTTTTAAAACTTTATGACAACCGCCAATCCATTGTTGCGTAAAGAGTAAATATTCAGGAACTGTCATTTTGTCCCAATGAACATTAACCATGTACCAATCTCCGCCAGTTTTATTTCCTTTCCACTTTAAACCATTTCCAGAAAGATTATATGGCGGATCTGCAAAAATAAGTTCAATTGAATTTTCATCAATTTTATTATTTAAAATCTCTATACAATCGCCAGTATAAATAGTGTTTTTTTCCATAGTTAATAATTAAGGCTTTTTCCCCAAGCAGTAATAACATTAGGAATATTTTTAATCCACTCGTTTGAATCTGATAAATCGATTGATTTATCTAAAATTTCATCATACAAGCGAAAAATCTCCCTATGATTTAAAAACTTTCCTCTCTGTTTTATTTCAATAAGAATCTTTAATAGCTCAATGAAATTTTTAATTGATAATGGAACGATTTTTTGTTTCTGTCCCTCGTATTCATATTTTATTGCTGTCCAAAAAGTGTTTATTGTATCTCGATGAAGTTTTGGGGCAATAAATAAGCAATAAGAATTTTTGTCCAGATATTTTTTCTCAAAATTTCGCAAATGTCTCATCACTGGCTGACCTTCATAGTACCACTGATTGCGACCTGTCAACATTGTAACCTCACAAATGGCATTATAATTTTCATAAAAACATTCAATATCTGGCATATTTGCAGGAGCAGTAAATGTTGGTTCGTTGTCATCTCCAACAGGATAATTAGGTTTTATTCTTAGGGCATCATTTAAGGCATTAAATCCGAGTGATAAAAGTTTTTCTAACAAAATAGGTTTATATTCGGCATCAAAAATGTTTTCCAGTTGTTCAATATACCTTTTAATCTGCTCTATTTCTTGTGATTTTTGATGATTTTCTTGATCTTGCAATTCTCTTCGATAACTTCTTAAATAGTTAATAAATTCTTTTAAAGCATTTTCGTTTAATTTTGTAAAGTCATCAAAGGATTTTGGTTTTGCTCTAACTTTCGATTCATATTGTTTTATTTCATGTAATAAGCTAACAGCAATTTCGGAAAGTTTTTCTTTCGTTTCCCAAGGTAATATAGGCTGTGTAATATCGGAAATGTAGTCTAAATAATCAACTTTTGAAGCAAAATTTTTTGATTGAGCATTGTCAAAACTAAGCAAATTTTTTATCTCAATAGTTCTTCGTGGTTCTAAATCTATGTAAAATCCGCCACCTCTAATATATATATAACGAGTTAAGCGAAAATATCTGATAGCATTATCACCATAGTCTTTGAGATTTTTTAGGAGTTTCTGAATCTCTACACTACTTGATGAGTTTAAAAATTCTTGCGCAAAATCGCTCTTATAATTATCCCAAATTCTTTTTTGTTCCTGTTTTATTTTTCCTTTAAGCTTTTTTCTTAATTCAATAATTTTATTAGAATAAGAATCAATATCTTTATAATCAACAAGAGTTGGGCAAAATAAAGAAAATTCTTCTTTACTAATTCCTTTTACCTTTTCTCCTGAACTTAAAGATTTCTCCTTTACCTTTTGAATAAGATGAAGAATGCTGATGAATGGTTTTATGTCGTATCCATCTTTAAACTTATAATCAACATTGTCTGGATTTGGAATCTGCCATTTTATAAAATTCCTAAAAAATATCTCTCCAAGGTCAAAGTTATCATTTAGAAATAATTTTCCCAAACTGGTGATATTAATTTTTTCATTTTGTATAACAACAAAACCAAATTTTTTTAATGGATTTATTGACTGCCTACCTCTCATAGGTGAGTCTTCATATTTTTTCACATCAAAGATTTTTTCAGCTTGTTCATAAGAAATAGTTTTTGTTGAGTCATCAATTAAATCAATTTGGTCTTGAGACAAACCATTATAAAATTGACTGCTTCCGTAGCCATAAATTCTTTCTTTTATCAAAAGAATTTGATATTTTCTTTGATGTTCTAAATCCCATTTACAATTTTCAAGTTGTTTTAAAACGATTAAGAAGTCTCTTAATCGTTCAGGGTTTCTTAGTGTTGTTGTGACTGACCAAGGTTTTTTCATAATTTATATTACTTTACAATAAAAGATTCTTTCAGCATTCCCGCTGCCATTGCTTTTGCCAGCAGTAAAAGCTTTGTAGTCTCTTTCAAAAATTTCAACTTCTCCTTGATTTTTTAATATCCTCAAAATTTCATTATCGTTAATTCTGGCATTCGATCGTTCATCTTTTGAATCGCTAGTATTATTATAAGACAATAAAATATGGTTACAATTTGCATTTATGATTAAATCTTCAAATGCTTGTGTCGCATTTTTTAAACAAAATGTGCTTTTAATATGAGAGCGATTCATTTTTTTTGCAACCCCTTCAACTTTTGGTTTTTTCCATTCAACTAAATTTTCCAGCAAATGATAAGAATCTGAATATTGGCGTGAATTATAAGGAGGATCAATGTACAAAACATCACAATTGATTTTTCTGATCAATGTGTTTGCATCTTCTTTATAGATTTTATTTTTATCATTATTAGAATAATCAATATCTGGAACTAATAACCTTATAGGTTGCAACATATCTAATTCTCTACGAAAAGCATCATAATGTCCGACTGTATTAGCAACTTTATCAACTGCATATATTAAAGAACAAATGAGTATATTTTTTTCTTCTTCTATTTTTGTAATTTTTTCGATTTCTTCTCTAATAGCGCCTATTTTTCTGGCATTCTCTAAAGAAAAATATGTATCACCAAAATTTTCTGAAAAATAATTATTTTGATCTGGTGTCAGATTATTTAAGTGATCAATTTTTTCTGTGGTATTATTTAAATTTATTGTGCCTAAAAAGGCTTTTAAACAAATATAATTGCTGAAAAGAAAATCATTGGAAATAACTTTGATTTCTGGTTTATTAAACCTCTCACCAACAACGCCTGTGCCAGCAAAAATATCACAAAACGATTTTATTCCATTACATTTTTCATTGACTATATCTTCAATGAAACCAAGAAGTTTATATTTATTTCCTAAATATCTCCTGTTTTGAAGTTGAAAAGTATTATTTCTTTGTTTGGAAAAATGGAAATATGGCTTATCAATTTTTTTTATGTTTATCTCATAAATAGGTTTTTCAATCTCCATGAGGTCAAACAAGGATATTTGTATCCCATCTGCAATATAATCAACATTTTTGTTTGAATCTCTTGTTTTCTCGTGAAAACTAAAGTGATCATTTATTGAAATAATAATAAAATCAATAACAGGTATTCCCATTATTTCACCTGCTTGAATAATTTTTCCAACGATTTTATTATCTCTTTCACTTGGCGTTGAGTTCCCTGATGGGTGATTGTGAATTAAAATTACGCTTGCTGCATTAAATTCTGTTGCTGGATAAAAAATTTCTCTAGGATGAATTAATGCTTTATCAAGCAATCCTACACTGATAATCTCTTTTTTAATTAAAGAGTTTCGTGCATTGAGATAAAGACAAACAAGATGTTCTTTTTTCTTTTCTCTTAAGTCGTGAACTATGGAAAGTACATCTTTTACATTTTGAACAATTATATCGTTACCTTTTTTTTCCTCATAAAATCTTTTCACCAATGAAATTGCAGAGATAATTTGTAAAGCCTTAGCTTGTCCAATACCTGAAATCTCCAATAGATCATCGGTAGTAATGTTAAGAAAATTTTTGTCAAATTTTTTTATGATACTTTCTGAAAGCTCTCTAACATTCTTCCCTTTAATCCCACTACCCAAAATAATAGCTAAAAGGTCACTTTTTGAAAGCGCGTCACCTCCTTTTTGGAGAAGTCTCTCTCTTGGGCGATCAATTAGTGGGATATCTTTAATTTTTGGCATAAATTATTTAAATTTCTTGGTCGTTATATTCCCCGCCATCTCTACAATATCGGGGAAAGATTCCAATTTCAGTTGTCCCACTTTTTGGGACAACTCGCTTCCTTCTTTTTTTAGCTTTGTTTTTAAGGCATTCCAATATTTTCTTGGCCTTGGGCTATCAGTCAAAACTTTAACAATATCAATAACTGAAAAATACCACAATTCTTTTTCTTCGTCCCAAATTCGGCGAATTTGCTTTTGATTAAATAAAATTATCGAATTAGATTTTTCCATAGTTTAAATATAATTGCTGAAAAGAAAAACGTTTAAAATATGACTTATCAATTTTTTTGTGTTTATCTCATAAATAGGTTTTCCGATCTCCATTATGTCAATCAAGGACATTTGTATCACTTCAATGATATAATTACTAACAGTTATTCCCATAATTATTTCACCTGTTTGCATAATCTTTTACCCCCCCCCCCAGCATGCTGTGAGGGGGTTTCTTTATAAAGTATAACACTTTATTTGCTATAAAAGATTTCCAAATTTACCTTATCATTATTTAATCCCCATCTTAGCCTTTAACGAAGCAAGAGAATCTGTTGCCTCTTTATTTGAATCATGTAATACCTTGTCTATCTCTGCGTCTACACTCTTTGGCGTTTCTGCCATCTCACCATATGCAGTGGCTAAGGATTCCTCTTCAACCACCTTTTGTTTCATCTTCTCAAGCATTGCTATAGTGCCTGATGAATCCATACTTGCCATCTGCTGATTAATCTTTTTCGTTGAAGAGGCTGTCTTTGCCCTTGCCTTTAGCGTAGTCAATTCATTTTCATAACTTCCTATGGTTGACTTTAATTTTGTAACATCAGTTTGTAATTTATCAGCCAAATGCTCCTGACTTTGATATTCAGCTAATAATGAGGATGAACGCTCTTCACATTCTTTTTTACGCGCTAATGCCTCAGTTGCAAGACGTTCTGCTTCTTGCGGAGTAATTGAGCCTTCTTGACCCTTTTGGAGTAAAAGCATTGCCTTACGCTCATAATCTAAAGACATCGCCTTTTGTTCATCACCGTCTTTTTTAAGCCTCATTGTTGATGCCTTTATCTCTGCTAATGACCTCATCGCCTCAACAAGATCATTCTTTAAATCCCTGATACCCTGCTCGGTCATCTTTATTGGGTCTTCAAGCCTATCTACAAGAGTATTAGCCTCTGATTGTCCGAGTTTAAATAAGCGATTAAAAATTCCAGCCATTTCTACACCTCCGCCTTGTTAAAACTTAATAATTCTGAGGAGTTCTCAGCAAGGGCTAATGTCAGAGCCTTGATAGAACCATCAAGCTCGTTTTTATCCAGATTCTCAAGTTCTAATGTGTCTCTAAAAAGTATATATTTTGCCTGATCATCCAGCACAAATGCCCCATGAATCAAATGCCTGTTCATCTGAAGGAGACGTTTAAAAAGGTCTCCTGATTTCACAGGCGCATCCATTATTAACTGCTCAAATACAAGTATAGGCTCTTCGCAGTCAATTATCATATTTTTAATGCCTAAGCTCTCATCATTTACAATAAGAAGCTCTTTTTCCTCATCCTCACTTGTTATATGTAGGTTTAACTCAATTAAATAATTCTTCACCTTTTCAAAATACCTTCCCATCTATTACCTCCTTTTGTACCCAACAATATTTATACGTAAAATTAAACAGAGATAAAATATATATTAATGTTAATTATAACATGAAAACTAGTGAAAAGTGGAAGGCATTTAAATAAAATCATCTCATTCCAAATTGAATTGCTTCATTTTTTCAATGCGCCATCATTAGACGAAATCCTATGCCGCTGTCAGTAAGACCTTGAGAACTTGCCATACGATCAACGCAGCGAGAATAACCGGCATTTTCATACCAACTACCGCCGCGCGCAACCCTGAGATTGCTTGATCTGTCATAATTATCTTGTGTCCACTCCCAGACATTCCCGCTCATATCATATATACCAAGACCATTTGACGTCTTTTTACCTGCTGGATGAGTCTTTTTTCCTGAATTATCCCCATACCATGCTGCCCTTTCTACATCTTCTCCGCCAGAGTATGTCTCATTTTTGCCGCCGCTTCTGCAAACAAACTCCCACTCGACCCCTGTTGGCAAACGGTATTTACCGCTTGATTTACTATTCAACGTACTTATAAACTTCTGTACATCATTCCAGCTTACCTGCTCAACAGGACAGTTGTCTCCACAATTTTTAAACCAAGATGGATTGACATTCATAATCTTTTTCCACTGCCCCTGAGTTACCTCATACTTCCCAATATAAAAATTATTAACTTTTTTTGTAGAGCCATCTCCAGCCTGATAACTTCCTGCCTTGACTAATATAAAATCTATCCCTGTTTGAGAATCTCTAAGGGTTGAATTAATTATCTTCACTTGAGGCGGACTTTCCTGTAATGGCTTTGTCTTTTGAGTATTGATATACGTTTTCTGATATTGTTTTACATTTAGCCTAGCCTGTGAATCAAAACTGCTATTTGGATATGCAGTTTTTTGAGCTATAAGTCTTTGAGCGAGGATTGCTAATTTATTTGCCAAATCTTCACTTTTGCATTTCCTACAACTATCTTTAGCGGAGATTATCAATGTTCCATCTGAGATATTTTCAATCTTACCGCTAATTAAATACGTATCTCCTTCTTTAATAATATTGCTTTTCAGCGCCAAATTAGCTCCTTTCTGCTTTGCTGCTATTTTTATATCATTAGCAGAGGCATTTATTGAGGAATAAACTACAGCAGCATTTATAAACTTATATTTTTTAGACTGTGAAAGTTCCCCTAAAAATATATCCATTAAATATTCCTTAGTATTTGGATCAATGTTTAGAGTATTCATTGGGGCAACGATTATATCAAAGGTATCCGCAAAAACCATTGATATTAACACAACTATCGTCAAAATTATAATTAATATTCCTGCTGCCATTTTTTTCATATTTCTAAGGGGGAAGCATAATTATATTATTTTGACAAGGGCTGCTATGAGACCAGCTTGCGCCGCAAGCATAGCTGCTACCCATTTGATCGTATCAGCCTTGCTTTCAGCTTTTTCACGTTTTAATGTAATTTCAAGTTCTTTAATATCTTGTTTAGCAGCAAGTTGTTCGGCAATGAGTTCTTTGATAGTCTCGGCTTGAACTTCTGCCTGTGCCTCAGGAACTCCAACTGCTTTAAGTTTTTTTACATATGTCAGGGTGTCAAATGTTATTGTTGTCATATATTATATCTTCTCCTTAACGACTTGCTGGGTTTTGGGCTGCAATCTTAGATATTATAGCATGTAAATGCATAAAAATAATATTTAAATTGAACAGGGTCAAGCTACAACAAATTGACCCTGCGCAGGGGCTTATTGCATAAGCCCAATATGTCCATATATGGCAGCGTCACTTCAGCTGCTCAGGCGTAAGAGTTATCCACTTTCTATTCTTTCCATAATATAAATAGCTTCCGTCAATCTCTTCTATTATTCTCCCTTCATGCTCTGATACATACTTTGTCTCAGGTATTTTAAATACTATATCATCAGGAGATTCTGCGGTATTACCAAAAGGACTCTTTTTAATAAAATCCGATAAAACCCACGAAACAGCTATATAGCTTGTAGGTTTTGTAATAAGATATTGCTTGACTGAAGCATCGTTAAATTTAGGTCCGATAAATTTTATTCCTACAGGGACTTTGGTTATCTTTGGCAGAGGGATATCCCTTAAATCAGCAGCCTGAAAGGCAGTGCCCGTTAAGGCGCGTCCATGTTCTGAGATAAAGATTAATACAGTATTCCTCTTTGATGATTTTATTAACTCTATAAACTTATTTAAATCCTTTAAAAGCGCTGATAATACGTCTTTATATTGTTCATGTGTGTCTTTATCAAACCATTTTTTCTCCCCCACCCAATGTGAACCGGCATGCATGGTTATAGTATTATAATAAAGCGACGTCATTTTAGCGTTTGATGCCTGTCTTAAATCAAACCATCTTTTAAGCATAGCGTAATCATCGAAAAGAGAGGTTTTTTCATCAAAAAATGTTGCGCTGGGATTAAGATTCTCTGGATAAAGGAATTTGGTGTCAGTTGAGACGTTTTTCTTTATATTTTTGGTAAAATCACCGTATTTACCGTCATGATTCATGCTTAGATAGGTTTCATACCCAACAGACGATAGGCTGTCTATAAGAAGGCACGCCTTATCAGGCGTTTTCTTTAACAACTCATCATGTGGCTTCTGCCCGCAATTAGAATTCAAAAGCCTTGTCACTGCAGGACCGCTATAGCCTGTTGCAGAATTGAAGTTTGTAAATAGATAATCAAACTGCTTAAAGAAAGGGTCTTCCTGCGTCATGCCTATTTCCTTAAGGTCATCCCATGATAAAGAACAAATATGTATTATTATGATATCAAATGGGACGCTCTCAGGGGCAGGCTTTTTAAACATTATCACCTTTTCTGATTCTGCGCTGTGAAATGACTTAAAATATTTTGCTGGATCCTTTATATCCTCTGCATATACAAAGCGCGTCTCAACTCCTGCAAATATCCTCTGCAGTTCAACTACGCCATTGTAATTTAATCCAAGCGTAATGGCAAAAATGGCTGTCAGCAAGATGGTTACCTTCATATTTTTCCGTACAATTATACTGATTAAAGCTATTAATTTTGACATTATTCCTAAATACCCCCTTTATTAATTAAATTATAATATAAAGATATATTACATGTTCAAACAATTTAAAGCTTTGTTAGAGATATCTTCATTTCAACTGCTCAGACGTTAGGGTTATCCACTTTTTATCTTGCCCCTGATAGAGATAATTATCGTATATCTTAGTAATCACTGTACCACTTTGATAGGACACGAAATCTGTCTTTGGTATTTTAAATGCTATATCGTCAGAAGTCTCAGGCGTTTTGCCAAAAGGACTGTTTTCTATAAACTTAGACAAAACCCATGAAATTGCAAAATAACTTGTAGGTTTTGAAATAATCTGCTGCGCAATGTTTGCATCGTTAAATTTAGGACCAATAAGTTTTACGCATACAGGGACATTAGTAATCTTTGGCAGCGGCATATCCTTCAAAGAGGCATCCTGAGATGAATTGACAATAAGGCAGCGTCCATACTCTGGTACGATAATAAGGACAGTATTTCTTTTTGATGTCTTTATCAGGTCTATAAACTGCTGCAAATCCTTTGTAAGCGCTAAAAATAAGTCTTTATACTGAGCATGTATGTCAATCAAAGCCAATGGTTTATTGTCATCCCTCTGGGATGAAGGGAACATAGAATTATAGTAAAGAACTGCCCTTTCTGAACTTGATGCCTGCCTAGAATTAAACCATTTTTTTAAGGATGCGTAATCGCTGTAAAGAGGGGCTTTTCCATCAATAAACGCTGCGCTTGCAGCTGCATTTTCAAACTTAATCATTTCGGCATTATTCAGCCCGTTTTTCTTTATAATCTTGGCAAAATCTCCATAACTGCCGTCATGATCCATTCCTACATAAGATTTATATCCAATGGAAGAAAGGCTTTCAAATAGGAGACACACATTATTTGGCAGTTCATTAATATTAATTTCACTGTCGCTCCTCTGCCCGCAGTTTGACTGCAAAAGACGGATTACTGAGGAAGATACGTTGTTAGCAACTGAATTGAAATCAGTAAATAAATAATCAAACTGCTTGAAAAAAGGGTACTGCTGAGTTACGCCAATCTCCCTAAGATCATCCCATGATAATGAGCTAATTTGCAGGATTACGATGTCAAAAGGAACACTCTCTGTATCTGGAGCGTGAAACCTTATCATCCTTTCTGATTCCGTATTATAAAATGCTTCTAGATATTTTGATGGAGACAATATCTTTGATTGCTGTGATGACTTATTCTTGACCTTTGCCGCCAGAGACTCTGCAATTTTATTGTGAATGAAAGGAACTGCAATAATCAGAACTGCAAGCAATAAAGCTGTAAAAGCCTTATATCTTTGATATCTGCGAACAATTATACTGCTTAAGAGAATCAATATTAAAGCTGTCACAATAGGAAGACTGAAAAAACCCTTTAAAAAGGAAATAGAATACAAAAATGAAGGCATACCATACTCGTTGAGTAAAGAAATTGCATCCAAAATAGGCGGCAGCCATGAATCGCGCCATAAAACAATTATCGCTAATACAATATTTAAACCGACTCTTAAAATCCTTACTAAAGTATATCTTGAAATTTTTTTGGGCGTCGGAATTGAGATAAATATAAGGAATAGCAGATTTTCAAAGATATCAAAATTTATTGAACCTTTCAGAAATAGATAGAATTTGAATAAAAAATAGAAAATCCACATTACATTAGGCGGAAGAGAGTCCTCTAATTTTTTATAAATCCTATTGATAATGCTGCCATTCTCCATCTTCAAAACGTAATACCTCACTAATACTAAATCGCATTTATAGTTGTAAACTAAAACCTATTCAACTAGGAGACCGCACAGCGTGTCTGCCCTGTTGTTAGGGCAGCCTTGTAATTGCCCTGAATAAAAAACTAATACATCGAAATCAAGCTAAGGGCAGGCACGCTTTGCTGCCCCTGCGACACTCTGCGTAATAACTTTAGTTATTTGAATTGCTGCTTAGTATAATTTAACCAATTTATCAGCATTATAGCAATATTTTAATATATTGTCAATTTATTAACAAGCCATGAATTCAACGCCCACACCGAACAACGCAGGGGCAGACCTATGTGTCTGCCCTGAATGAGGCAATAGCGCCGAACTTAAAGTAGATATATCTAAATAAGAATACTATGATTATTAATCCTTTGACTTCAAATCCCAATAGTAATGCCATAATAAATATACTGTCCAAGACTGCTGGGTTATATTCTGCTCTGTATATCTATCCCAATAGTATTCCATGCCCAACTTAAAGGGCAGCTTTTGAAGTTCAATGACTAGGGCTGGACCAAATGAATTATTGTAGTAATTATTGTTTGTCCTAAAACCATAACGAAATTCGGCATGTGTGTTTAATGTGATTTCTCCTGGCAGGGTCAGCCAGTCTATACCTTCATTGGTAAAGCCAGAGAAGCCAAAGCCTGAGCCATTGACTGGATCGTTTAGGTCATACGTTATCTTACCATATGTTTCGCCTGAGAATCCATCAATACTAAACCAGCTCTCATCTGCCCTGCTCCTAACATATTTAGACCAGTCTTGATACCATGCAAGATATGTGTTGGTGGTAAGATAATTTGCATTTTGATCAGGGAAACTCTGCCAGTAATACTCAAGCCCAAGTTTGAAGATTGATTTCTTGAGAGTAATCCCAAGAGCCTCGCCGCTTTCGTTAAAATATAGCGACTGGTTAGATCTAGTGCTGTATCTATACTCACCGTAAGTATTTAAGATAATGCCGCCGGGAAGTTTAACCCAATCAATGCCTTGATTTACATAAAACGACAAACTAATTCCAGCGCCTCCGTCTAAGTCTTGCACAATTTTACCGAATGAATCGCCTGGCAGTCCTTCAAAAGGCGACAAGACCCTTGAAATAAAGGTCTGTTTAAAGATGCTCAACTCTAAAAGTCTTTTTACCTCTAAATCATCGGGATCTTCTGCAAGAGCCCTTTCGTAATAGCCCTCAGCCTCTTTATATTTCCCATCCTTATATGTAATATTAGCCAAATACATACAGAGATCTTTCACCATAGGAACAAATCTTTCATCTTTATCTCTATACATAACGGCTAATTCCAATGCCTCATTGCCTCTCTCAAGTTTTTGCAGAGAAAGCGCCATACCAAAGACGCTGTCCTTTAGTTCAGGATTGCGCTGGAAAACAATATGAAATTCCTTATAAGCCTTGTCATATTTATCATTACTAAAAAAATTCCATGCTAACATCACCCTGATGCCATCTTCATCAGGATTGAGGGCAAGTATTTGTCTGGCAGTATCCTCAATCTCAGGAGAGTCAGGCGGGAGGGCGTCAAGCTTTTCGCCTAGTATAGCAACCTTGATATTGATCTCTAAGGCAGCAAGCCTAACATCAGTTTCCTTATGCTTACTTATTAATTCTAAGGCTTCATCATATCTTTTGAGGTTTATAAGCGATAATACCATTCCATAAGAATAATCCTTCTCAAGCGGATTACTTTTATATAATGCGCTAAATTCATTATAAGCCTGATCGTAATTTTTGCTATTTAAAAAATACCATGCAAGCGTTAACCTAACGCTCTGCTCTTCAGGCTTTAGCGCAAGCATTCTTTGAACAACAACATCAGCCTCAGGGGAATCAGCAGGAAGAGATGCAAGCTTTTCACTTAAAATAAAAACCTCAAAATTGGTATCCTTATGCTTACTAGCAAGCCCTAACGCTTCATCATATCTTTTAAGTTTTATAAGCGATAGTACCAATCCATATAAATAATCTTTCTCTTGAGGACTGCGTTTATATAACGCATTAAATTCATTATAAGCATGCTTATAGTCTTTATTATTTAAATACCACCATGCCATCATCAATCTTACTCCGCTCTCTTGAGGCTCAAGCGATAATATTTTTTTAGCCTCTGCCTCTCTATCAGGAGAATCATCAGGAAGGGCGTAGAATTTATCAAGCATGATTGAAATCTTCATATCGCTAACCTTTTTGTCATAAACAGAGTCAATATGTCGATTTTTTTCGCTATCTAACACTAAAAGCATCTCTTCAGATGATAAAATAGATTTAAGAGAGTATAAAATCCCTAAACGCAAATCCTTTTCTGCCCTGCAAGAAGCAAGAATAGTTTTGTAAATGTCAATGGCGTATTCGTTATTGGTTTTTACAATTGCCCCTGCTGCTTCATAGAAAAATCCCGGTAAACGGCATTTTTTTAATAATCCAGAGTTATTTTTTGTTAGTTCAATAATATCATCTATATTGTCAGCATTTTTAAAGCTATCTAAATCGCTATACAGAGCCTTGGTTTTTATTATCTGCTCCCATTTAGATTTTTCATGTTCAGGCAGCTTACTCAGATAAGTCTCAGCCCTTTTATATTCTTTGATATCAACCAAAGCCGTCAGCAAGGGAAGGAGAGTATTTTTTAAATCATAATCACTTTCTACCAAAGATTCAAGCGGAGGGACAGCCTTTTCTGGATCTTTTAATTTTATATAACACATGGCTATTCCATATTTTGCCTCCTGTTCGGTATCAGGATAAGCCAATATTTCAGTAAAAATCTCAATTGCTTGATTATAATTGCCTTCATTAAAATACTGCCAAGCAGGCTTGAGAAGACCCTTCTCTAACGTCTGCTCTTTTGTTTTCATTATTGTTTTTTTAGCAGGCTCTAACAGTTGATAAATATTGTTCAACTGTTTTTTTTGGATAACCTCAGATTCTACGCCTTGTGTTTTATTTATAATTTCTTGTTTTTTTGAGATGACCTCAGGCTGCGCATGATGACTTTCATGGATAATATCTTGTTTTTTTGAGGTCACATTAGATTGTTCATGATGACTTTCATTGATAATTTCTGATTTCTTATGAATAACCTCATACTCAGCAGGCATTTTAGACGGCTGATCTTCAGTATAGACTCTGGTTGAAAATGAAAAAACTATTAAAGTTAATAAAAAAAAGGTTAATAGCCGTTTCATATAATTAAATGCTTCCGGCAGCAAGCAAAAAAAGACTCAACGAATAATAGCTGTCTTTTTCAAGAACTGCTTTTCTGGCAGCCTCTTTGAAGAGTTTCTGACTTAAATCATGTCTTCCAGTTTTTTCAGCCGCAAGGGCGTAAACTGCATAAAACCCTGCAGAGGCATCCTCTAAAGATATAGCATTTTTAGATAGGTCAACGTAAAGAGGTATATAGCCTAACTTTTCGTATATTTTAAAAATCTCATTAATGCCATCAGGGAATTTTGGATTAATATCCCATGAAATATATAGTAATGTCCTTATTGCATCATATCCAAAGAGAAAGCCATTTCCTCCATCCAATGAAGACTCGCCTTTTTTATTTAAAACAATCCAATCTGGAGGTAATTTGAATTTTCCCAAGTAAGATATTTCAATCAGATAACGACTGTCTCTATAAACCTTTTCCCAGAAAGATTTATCTTCCACCTCTGAAAATGCCTTAAATGCTGAAAAAATAAGGTAAGACGGATTTAGACGCAGTCCATCCGCGCTATTAAAGCCAAAATATGCAGGAAGAAGAAAGGTTCTCTTTTCCAGATCAAATGCAAGATTTTTCCTTATGCCCTCTATTACCTTCAGAGCCTCCGCTTTATAACCTGCATTTTGCCATTTTACCCAAGCCTTTAAAAGGGCATATGAGATCATTATATCACCGTCTGTTGCATTGTTATAATCAATCACCCCCCATTTATCGTTACCCCTGCTGCCCCAATTCCATGCGAAAAGATTATCATGCCTTACCTGCAGATTGTTTTTTGTCCACTGCCAAATCTTGTCAAATTCGTCTTTATCATCATATAATACGCTGATAATCATGCCGTAACTCTGTCCCTCTGAATGGCTGATGCCCTGCCATTTGTCAATCACCCTTCCGTCATTCTGAATGAATGCGGCTTTATACTGCGTCCATACGGACTGCTGAGCATTGGCAGAAACAATTCCGCTTATAGTTAAAGAAAAGATCATTGTCAATAATATCAGCTTCACTGCTGCCCTCCATCAATCCTCTTTCTTAAGCCTCTTTTTTCGGTGCTTTACTAAGAGGTAAAATAAACCAGCGCTTAAAAAAACTAACACAAAAACTAAGGCTGCATAATAAAGCCACGGATAAGCAAACATAAAAGCGTCAAACTTGGAAAAAACTCCCGCCTTGCCTGAGAAATATTTCTTGCCTATCTCAAAGGAAATTACATTATAGTCTTCTTTCACTGGGATTAGATTGATAAGATTGAGATCGCCTTTAATATTTGCCTGCACAGATGGCTCAAGGAGTACTTCGCTTAAAGCGCGCGCGTCTTTAGTTGAAGCTGCGGTTAACATTACGATAGAGCGGCCAGTAACATACGGCGACTGAATCTCCATCAGGGCAGCCCTGCCAGCGCTTAGTTCGCTTTCCTGTTTGCTGAAGGCTAAATAAGCCTCATCTAACCAGCTCCTTATAACAGGATACGGCACTACTGACTCTTTGGTTAATTTTAGCGGAGACAGCTTTTTTAAGTCTTCGGGTATACTGGCAGTGTCGCCAATTAAGATAACCTCGCCGTCAAATTTTTTTGGTATAGTATAAGCAATTTTAAGATCTGAAAGCGGATAGCCGTTGTTTTGGACTAACATGCCTACAAGGTTTAAGGCTGCGCTTATAGAGTTAGAGTCCTTGCTTGCAAGATAGATCATAGCCCCATGTCCATCTGGCCAACGCGTGATAGGAAAACCGTTAAAGACAAATAGTTCCAGCCTTGGCATCTCTGTGAAACTAGGCATATTAGGGATATAAAAGGTTGATTCCTCATATAGTGTCAGAAATAGATTTCCAGTCTGCACATTTTCACACTTTCCATATATCAGAGGGGTTGAAATTGCCTCAAATCTTATTACATTTGTCCCAGTCTTAAATAGGTATGTGGGAATCTCGATCTTATAATTTTCAATTAGCCCGCCGTTTGAGTTATCTAGATGTATCCCGAGTAATTGGTTGCCATTTAATACAATATTTAAAACTGAATCAGAACGGAATGCGGCTCCGTATGAAAAGTTTAGTACAAGGTTTGCAAATAGATTAGGCTTCAGAAGGAAATCCGCAGGCAGACGAAAGACAATATCTGCTGGAGGAGCCCCAATGGATTTGAATGTATGTGTCGGTAAATTAAGCGTCTTGAATGTGTATTTTTTACCTGGGGTTATAACAAGTCTGCCTCCATTAAGATTAATCTGAGGGACGCTTAATCCAGACACCAAGAGTTGATCAGTATCAGGGTATGGAATTGATATAATATCAAGCGTTTCAGCGGCTAATTTGGTGTGGTCAGAATTCACGCCAGAGACAATTAAAAGGGCATGACTTGGGTCGACCCTAGCTGAACCAGTTGGAAGATGCATAATCTTTAATATCGGAGCGTTTATTGATATATCAGCAATCCCTTTTCCATGCAAAAACTTGTTAACAAAATCCTTGTTCCCTATCAAAATATTATCGTACCCCGGCTGGATGTCATTAGAGACAGTAAACAAAACCTTCCTGTAATCAAACCTCCGCGCAATCCCTGAGGCAGATATCGATGATAGTGTTACCATTTCAGGGGATTGATCCTGCATTATTATATTTACCTGTCCATAAGGGAATATTTTAGGGTCAAATAGAAACTCAGGGATAGTTGACAATTTTAAGGGCACTGGCATTAGACTGTATTCTATCTCTATTGACGCTTGGTCAAGCCTAAGTGTTGTCCACAAATCAGGGGAGCAATACTGTTCGCAATCCATCGTATAATGCTGTATAGCATCGAAGGTTATATTAGTGTAACTCCCCTGCTCAAGCAAGTGAACAGGAAGGGACAGCTTAACAGAGCCTTCAGGCGTAAGAGGGTTAAGGTTGATCTGAGCAATAGGATAACCGTTAACCTTAACCGCCATCCATGATTTATTTGAAAGCAGGGCGGCGGAATTAACATAATTAAAGGTCAGTACCGCCTTTTCTATCTTCCATCTCTGCGGAAGAGAGATTCCAATGCTGTACTGCGCAGAAACACACTTTAAGTCAACAGATTTGACAGGGGCAAGTTTATATAATGGTATCTTTATGAATTCCGCATGGGCTGATAAGGTAATATTTATCAAACAAAATGTGATTAAGCTAAAGAGAATCGCCTTTTTCATAAGTAAAAAATCGCCTTATTATATCTTAATATATATAACTGTTTTCTAAAAGATAATTATAAAATACAGTAATCTTTATACTATTGTCTATAATAATATAAAAATAATATTTCTTGTAAAAAAAACCAATACTACTTTATGATGCGCTCCCCTGTAAAAACCCTTCTTAATAATTAAAATATCCCATAAATATATTTTTAAACAAGGTATACTTTAATTCCATAATCAAGGCATCTAAGACTCTATCCCCATCATCGCCCTTTGCCTGACAGCTTCCAGCGTTAGAATGTCCCCCGCCTCCGAACTTTCTCATTATACTGCCGATGTCTTTATCAAACGACCTGTCTAGTATTGATTTACCTATGACAAATATAGTCTTGATGTCATCAGGAGTTTTTAGTGCAGTTATCTGAAGGGAGACATTACACTCAGGAAACATTGCGTATACCATAAAGCGGTTGCCAGGATAGATAATCTTTTCATTTCTTAGATCACTTACTACAAGATTATAATGCACAGAAGAACATCTTAATATCTGTTCTTTACATCTCTCTATACTTGGAAAATACAGATTTAATCTTTCCTCTACATCAGGGGTGTCTAGAACCTCCCATATAGTATATTTTCTGCAGGAATCTATTAAGTTTAAGATATAATCATTGTGAGGGACGCTAAATTTTCCAAAAGCCTCAAGCCCAGTCCTCTGGTCTACCAAGTAATTTAAAAGTATCCAGCCAGTAGGATATAGTATCTCATCTATACTGATATTTGCGCTAAACCCTTTATCTACCGCATCCAGCATGTCATGAGGTATATTAGTAAATCTGCTGCTGCCAAAATGCTTATAGATAACCCTTGAGCTTGAAGGCATATTGACATCTACTATTAGATTTTCAGTCTTGCCTCCAGTCTTTAAGGCTCCTGGATAATAATCAAATGCCAGATGAACAGATTCTTTATAAGGAAGCCCAGCAGTAATATCCCTCTCTGTAATGACAGTCTTCCCATTCTCTAAATCCTTAGGATGACAAAATTCGATGCTGTCAATCAGGTCTATTTCTTTTAATAGTATACCGCATCCAAGCCCGTCAAAATCAGCCTTCGTCACTAACCTGTATTTTTTGTCTTCCACTAAAAAGCCTTTGAATATAAATTTTTATAGGTCTAAAAATAAATTGAAATATTGCAACGAAGATTATCTTTGTGCCGTTTAACATCATCTTTATGATTAGATAAAATAACTTCATCGGATTTGGCGACTTCTTTTGGCGTTCCCAAAAATTAACCCACCTCTGACTATCTCCATAAACAAAACTAACCAAAGTTGAAAATGGCGTTGTATTTGAAGAAATAAATTCGCATCCGCATGTATAGGCATCGTCATGTTTAATAATCTTTGTTATATGCGCCTCAATATTGAATTTTTTGCCATAACTATCCCTTGTCTCTAATGTAATATGCTCCTTAGGCATCAAGATGGAATTCAGTTTAAAGGTAAACCCCAAGCCAGACAAGGAAATATCCTTTATATCAGCCTCTATAGTTTCTTTAAGGCGGGTAAAGAATACCAACGCCTTGCCTTTAGCCCATAATCTGTGGTAACGGCGTATCTGCTTTTTTTCAAGAAAAACCCCAAACGACGCCATAGCAAGAGACAGATTGTAGGTACACCATGCAATGGTTATTAAGATAACGTCACGGTAAAGAGGATATCTAAACCACTTTATAACTGCCACCGGCAGAACCAAAATTAAGATCATACACATTACTAAAAAGGGAAGAGCCATTGCGCTTAAATAATCCTCTTCCACACCCTTTCCCTTTGGGGTAACTTTAAAAGATGGCTTTCTTGGATTTAACATAACCGAAAACGCTACAGGCATTAGGAATAAGGACTGGATATTTTCAAAGAGTTCAGAAAAGAAGGGCCATCTGTATTTCCCATACATAAAATCCATAAGCATCATACTGCCAATAATATGCGGCAGGGCATAGGCTATCACCTGGGTTACTGAGGCAAAATATATCTTCATCCCTAACAAGAGAAATAGTGCAGGGGCTATAGTGAAGAGAAATCTGCTGACCCCAAATAACCAGAAGAAGCAGTTATTAAAATAACACAGCCTCTGATACCATTTCAACCCTATTGTAAACAGCGGGTTATTAAGAAAAAGTATCTGCGTCATACCCTGCGCCCAGCGGCTCCTTTGAAGGATTAGGTCATCAAACGTCTCTGGAGAAAGACCGCAGACCAGAGGACGATTTAAAAAAACGCTGTTGTGTCCTTTCTTATGAAGAAAAAAAGCAGTCTCGCAGTCTTCGGTTATAGTTTCTCCTGAAATGCCGCCTACCTCTATCAAATATTTCCTTCTCAAAAGCGCTGCAGACCCGCAGAAAAAACTGGAATTCCAGAAGTCTAATCCAGTATGTATACTGCGGTAAAACATCTCATTTTCACCAGGGGCATCCTGCATCACAGAAATATTCTTTTCTAAAGGAGACTGATTGATGAAAAAATGAGGCGTCTGGACTAACGCCAGTTTTTCATCCTTTATAAACCATCCAACCATGGTTTTTAGAATATCTTTTGTCGGCACATGGTCACAGTCTAACGTTAAAAGAAGATCTGAGCTTGAATGTCTTATGCCGTGGTTTTGATTGCCTGCCTTTGCCCTTGCATTAGTTTCGCGGGTGAGATAATTGACCCCTAGTTCTTTAGCAATCCTTCTTAAGGTATAATGTCTATCCCATGCGGCTTGCGCGGAGTTTGGATTGTTTCTCTTTGCAACAGTAGATCCGTCATCAAGGATATAGATATTCAATTTATCCTTTGGATAGTCTATATTAACTGCGGCAGCTGCAGTTATCTTCACTATATCTTCAGATTCATTATAGGTTGGTATCAAGACATCAACCGTTGGATAAAGAGATAAATCCTCAGGAAGCGAGGCAGCTTTATTCTCTAAAGGCCAGATATTTGTAAATATACCCATAAAATGTATGGCTATAGCATATAATTCAGCCAGATAAAGCGCTGTCATACCAATAAAATCAAGGGTATCAGTCCATATAAGCGTCTCTGAAGTCCGCCACATCCAGTAGCGCAGAGTAATAAACGTTGATATTAGTATAAATAAGATTCTTAAAGGGGGTTTTTTGAATTTATCTATTCTTTTGAATACCATTAATACTGCAACCAAGCTCCATCCAATGAAATACTGCTCGCTAAGCTGCTTATTAATGCCCGTTGAGAGATGCAGCATAAAACTCATGGCGATCAGCAGGGAAACTACTAATATCTTTTTTTTATTGTTATCACTAAAGATAGCATTAAAGAAAGCGCTGTATCTATCTTTTGCAATGAGCGTGGTCATTTAAGTTTCTTTAAATCGTCTGGATTTTCCTTTGACTCTGGTATTACTACAGAATGTTCTTTTGAGCGGCTCTCGACAGAGACGCTGGATGAAAAGTCTCCAAAATATATTATAAGCGCAATCAAGACTACTATAATCATAGATATTGCAAGTATTAAATTACGAGATAGTCCCTTTTTCCCCTCAATCTTAGGAGCTGAGGCAGCTTGCAGTATGTCTGCCTCTACCTCTTTTGGATTCCAAAATGCCTTAAAGAGTTTAACAGGTTCTTTTTTGCCTTTAACTTCCACCTCTTTTATAAAACGGCAGTAAATCTCAGATTTATCGTCAAGGGCATTAAAGGTCTCTTCAGAGATACAGATTTCGCCCGCCATTGCCTGTCCTTCAAAACGAGCGGCAACATTGACAACGTCTCCGAATATGTCGTTATCTTCAACTATGCCTTCCCCTGTATGAATGCCTGCGCGGAGAAGAATCGGTATATTAATTGTTTTTGTTAGATTAAAGTCATCAATACCCTTTTGTATTTCAGCGGCAGCCCTTAGACAATCCTGAGCCTTTTCAAAGTAAGACATCGTGCCGTCTCCCATAGTCTTGACAAGTATGCCTTTATATTTTTCTATAGTTGGGAAGATGATATCATTTTGATGCTTGATTATATTGCGGTGCATAAGATCGCCCTGCATCTCGGCTATGGCAGTTGAGCCTTTGAGGTCAGTAAACATGACAGTTATAATCCGCTTAAATTTATCTTTAAATAATTTGTCAAGCCGATCACGCTCTGCCAGGAGTTGGTCTACGTTAAAATCCTCATTATTTGCTTTATTTTTTTTATCGTTATCCATTTTCTTAGCTCCTTAATATTCTATCATTATTTATATGTATCAAATTGGATGAACTTATTATCCTATCTTCATCTGCTATGATATTAAAGGCCATTGTGATTATACTAACAATCTTAGAAAATCCAAATAAAGC
>Ga0315281_10001696_pt1 | contig 32678 bp, 26 predicted proteins | sample YL17G07_0_MG_FD_204540 | JGI IMG/M metagenome (GOLD analysis project Ga0315281, IMG submission 204540) | Sediment microbial communities from Yellowstone Lake, YNP, Wyoming, USA - YL17G07_0 | ecosystem: Environmental > Aquatic > Freshwater > Lake > Sediment | place: USA: Wyoming | collected...
TTCATGCCGCTGCCACACGGGCATGGATCGTTACGCCCAATTCTTTGCATGATCATTTAGCCACGTATTTTCATGTTCTACAAAAACAGAGAGGTCTTATCTTCTTACCTTTCCTGCCACCGCTCAAGCATTGCCTCGAAGGCATTTTCAAAGTCTCTTGCTAATTCCTTTACATCACATAGTTGGCTATCGATTACGGGTTGCGGCATGGCATTTCAGGGTTTTCCTTTAATGGCCCGCTTGATAATGCGCCAAGGCGATTTGATCCACCAGGCCAGGCTGGCGCGATAATCGAGTTCATGGTTAAGTGTGGCGATCATGCGTTCATGCACGGCGATCTGTTCGGCGCGTTGCGCCAGGAGCGCATCGCGCTCCGCGATCATTCGTTCGCGCTCGGCAATTTGTTCGGCACGCTGCATCAAAAACGCATCGCGCTCCGCAATCAGCCGTTCGCGCTCGGCAATTTGTTCGGCACGCCGCATCAAAAACGCGTCGCGCTCCGCAATCAGCCGTTCAAGTTCGGCAATTTGTTCGGCACGCTGCATCAAAAACGCATCGCGCTCCGCAATCAGCCGTTCGCGCTCCTCCATTTGCCCGGTTCGCAGCGCCAGGAGCGCATCACGTTCCGCGATCATCCGTCCTCGTTCTTCTATTTGCCCGGTTCGCAGCGCCAAGAGCGCATCGCGCTCCGCAATCATCCGTTCGCGCTCCTCCATTTGCCCGGCTCTCAAAACCAAGAGATTGTCACGTTCTTCAATCAAATGCTCACGCTGGAGAATAGCATCCTGTGTTGTGGTAAGCGCTTTTTGAAGTTGTTGAACCTGATTCTGTACCACTTGAATAACTGCCTTATAATCGCCCGACATAGGCCATCCCAGCTCAATTTCCAGGCTACCCCCCCGCATAGAAACAAAATCGGGAGGTAGCGGCAGATTAAACCAGGATTCACCATGTATTATGGCGCAGCAGTCAGCGCCTTCAACCATCTGCCCAACACACATGCCTTCTGCACCACCACCAAGCACGTTCGCCTGCCCCGCATGCCACGTCCAGATGACTTCTCCTGCTGTATTAACAAGCCGCAATGCACGCAGGCGCACAAAACCAGGACGATCAGCCAGGCTAATGCGGAATTGGGCTGCAAATTCCTCAGGCAACACAAAGGTTATTTGTTGCTGATCGAGCCCAACTTCACCCCATACAACTTTACTGCGGACATGATCGAACTGTTGTGAATCATCGCGCCAAAATAACCGCACGGGGAAATGGTCATGCTTATTGGTTTGAGGCACAACTGGAATAACAGAAGGGGGAAATAAGCGTGCCGCAGCCACCCATTGATAGCAAAGCGCATCCTGTCTGTCCAACAACACATCCCTCCAGGCAACAGGCAGATTTTCCAGACGCGTGTGAAACTCACTTTCCCATAATGGGCGTTCTACAGCCTGCCATTGCCATACATGCAATCCCGCCTCAAGCAGCAATTCTTCCAGGCTTTGACGGGTAAAGAAGCGCAGGTGTGTGCGGTCCAGCAAGCCTTCTTCGCGATAGCGGAATTTACCATCCAGCAAATCAGCCACCAGTCCGGCATACGCCATGTTTGGTACAGAAATCAGCATCTGCCCTTGCTCTGCAAGCAAAGTTGATGTGGCACGTAAAACTGAAAGTGGGTCGCGCAAATGCTCCAGCACATCAGCAAGCAAAACCACATCATAATCAGCCGCAGAAAAGTAATCCTTCAATTGCAAGGACTCGATGTCCCCAACAATCAACGTGCGGCACCATGGGCGCGCCTGCTTTGCCATCTCGGCATCACATTCTACGGCATCGACTATGCACTCCAATTGGTTATGCAGATACTGTGAAAAATACCCGGTAGCCGGCCCTATTTCCAAAACACGTGAACCGGGTTTGATATGCCGGGCAAGCTGCATTAGTGAATTATCGTCACCACCCGTAAGTGTACGGTGATAATGGTGCGGCATCATGGCAATGCTCTTTTGAAGATATGCCACCACCGCTTTGGCTGGAATCCATCACGATAGTGAGCCACACGGGCAGGATTTCCGACTGCAACAGCAAAAGGCGGCACCGATCTGGTGACCACGCTACCAGCTCCAACCACCGCCCCATTACCGATACAAACGCCTTGGAGAATCGTGCAGTTTGCTCCAATCCAGGCGCCCTTTCCGATATGGACAGCCCCATGAGTAATCGGATTTCTTGCAATAACCGCATCCCCGCCATGAATTGCATGACCGGCGGATAAGACATGGACATTTGAACCTATCATTACATCATCATCTATAGTCAAACCGCCTTCGCCTGAAATATAACACCTCACATTAATAACCACACGGTTGCCAATGCGTAAATCTGCACCCTTTGGTTCGCAGTCTTCTCCCAACAAAAGGCGCACATGAGCAAAGAGCATTACATCGTTCCCCAGTATGATGCTCCGATTGCCACCAGATACCGGGCTGCGCATAACCGTCACGTTTGAACAGATTTGGCAGCCACTCCCAAGCACGTCAATGCCAGGAAAGTCTGTCACAGATGGTGGAAATCCTGTATTTTTATACACTTTTCAATCCGACTCAGGTTTTTGCAGCACAAAAAATACATCCTCTACTCCCAGGTCGAGGATGCTGTAGGGCTGCAACTCGGCGCAATATTCAACCATATCGCTCACCCGCAGCGCAGACCGGACAATCTGGTAACCGTAGCCTTTGAGTTCCGCCTCAAAATCGGCCACCCGTATCCGGTTTAGCTCCTTATAAAAGCGCCAGTACTCCGCATTGCTCGCATCAAAACCGGAGCGATCCATGATCGTGGGTGGCGTATTCATCACAAGATCATGCAATTGCTGCTCGGGAATTTTCAGGTGCAGGTGCGCCTCCTGGCTAAATTCGCCCAGATGACTGCCCAACGGGGCATAATACAGGCCCGGATTGATAAAAAACAGCCCGCCCGGCTTGAGCAGGCGCCACACCTCATCAAGCGCCTTGCGGTAGCCTCCGGCAATATGCTCGACCGATCCCCATGAAATCACCACATCGAAATACCGGTCCGGATAGGGAATCTCCTCGCAGCTCTGCTGCAGGAAGATGAAACCCTTCGGGATCGCCTCCATGGGCAGGCCATTTTCCCGCGACACGCGCGGCAGCTCATTGATATGATCGACAATATCCACCGCCACCAATTCCTCTGGCTGGTAACGGAGGAACAATCCCAGATCGGTAATCCCATCACCGGCGCCAATGTCCAGAATCCTGCCGCGCAGCAAAGGCGAGTTGGCCAGGAATAGTTCACCGACCACCACTGCCGCATGGCAAAAATGACGATGAAACCAGTTCTCCATTCCTCCCTGCCAAGACAGCTTCGCTACCACATGTTTTGTCTCTTCCGCCAGTTGCCATTCGCCTCTCATTGCGGATGTATCGTAACCGGCAGGTGCAGAAATCTCGAATTGCCAGAGAAAATCAGGGGTTCTGACTTCCTTGACAGTTCCCCACCCCAGCCCAAGCTCATATTCTCCCGGCGGCAGGGTAGCTGGCCAAGTATAGGTAAAATGATATTCGCCGCGCGGCAGCCAGGGAAAGAAAAGCCTGTCCTGATGGGTATCCGAACTAATGAGGTGGTGTGTCTCAATTCCTGCCTGACGAATGAACAGCCGCAGCACGGGGTCAAAAATGCACAGCTCTCTCACCGCAAGAGTAACTTTCATCTTCAGAGGTTGCCCAACGTCGAGGCGACTGCTAACGGGGAAGACCTGGATTGTTGCCGAATCGGATTGCTTCATAAAATAATTTTTAACCCGAATAATCCATTAGCACAAAACTGCGTCATTCCCGCGCAGGCGGGAATCCAGATGATTAAAAACCTCCCGTAAAGCGGGACAGCATCGCGGTTTTGTCCGCTGATGGAACTACTAGCCATTCGACTAGGCTGGCAAACAACGCCAGCCAAATCGCTGGTTATTCGCGGCATGTTTGTCCTTGCTGGATTCCCGCCTGCGCGGGAATGACGGGCTAATGGATTATTTGGGTTAACGTCAACTTGCATCAGTCGCTTTAAAAAAACCTTTTTGAAAGAAGCTCTGCACACCCCCCCAGTGATGCCAGGCTGGCGAATCCTGCGCGACAAGCTCGGTCAGTCGCCCTGCCAGCGTATCCAGCAACGCCTGCTCGCTGTGGGTCGTCAGTGGGTCGCTGATGACCAGATGGCGATGCCCGGTATTTCTATCCACACCCATACTGTACAGCACGACTGGAACGCCGCTATTCACTGCCAGAAATAGCAGGCCACGCGGAAAATACGCCGTCCGTCCGAGAAATTGCGCGGCCAGGACGTTACGCGGGCTATCGGTCGGCACGTCCAGCAGACCCACGATACAGCTACCTCCCTTCAGCTTGCGCTTCATGTCGTACAGGCTCTTGCTTCCCGCCATGGTGAGACAGTCTCCACCGGCCTGCGCGGTAACAAGCAGCCGCAGCTTCCCGTATACATAGCGCAGAAGGGTGCCGCTGAATGAGGCGCGCTCAAGCCCCCTGACCAGGACAGAAACCTTTCTGCCATGCGCCCGCATATGCCGCAGAGCCCACATGCCGGTACCCCAGTGAAAGGTAATAGCGATAAAATTATCATCCACCGGCCAATCTCCCGTCACGGTTACATTACGATACAGCCAGGCATCGGAGCGAAAGCGCGACAGATAAAGATCTGCATGGTCCACCAGCCATACCAGCCGGCTCGCCTTTGACCAGGCCGCTTTGTCCACGGGCGGCGCAAAGCAGGCAACGCCGGCCAGTGCCGCCTCCACTTCGCTCCGATAGAGAAAATCCATCCCGGCCAGACGATGAAAGATCCGAAAACAGAGGCGCCACGGCAATATTGCCGCCAACCCCGGAAGCAGGAACAAACCTGCAAAATCGCGTACGCCCGGATATTTCACCACTATTTGCCCTGATGCTGCTCTGTCGCCGTTCCGCACGCACCTTCCCAGGCATGGGGCAGGCGGCACAGGCCAAGCTCCCTCGTCTGCCCCGTTACCTGTAGCTCGCACTCCATGGTATCGAATAAACGCAGACCTTCCGGATCCATGGCGTGGGTTCTGACAAAATATTTACCCGGCAACAGGGGTAATTCCTTCAAGTGAAAGCCAAACCCATACAGCTTGGGTGCCAGCAGAATCGGCTTGAAATCATCAATATCACTTACCGTGCCATAAACCGGTGTGCCATCCGCTTTCACCACGCCCAAACCAATCACGGGCGGACGTTCATCCGGGGAGTGCAGACGTCCGCAAACCAGCACATCCCTGCCCATGGCAACACGGCTTATTTTTTGATGGCGCCCATCCTCCAGCCAGAGTTCCCGCATCGCATAAACCCCTTGCGAAACAGCGGATGGTTTTTGGCCGTCACGCTTTTGCTTGAAAGCAAGCGCGGATTTTTCCTCGTGATAAGCCAGGTATTCGCGCGTCACATCTCCTGCAGCGCCAAACTGATGCAGTTTACCCTGATGAATCCACGCCGCCTTATGGCACAGCTTCTGAATATAGAACATACCGTGCGAGCACAGCAGTAGCGTCCCTCCGCCAGCGAGGTAATTCTCCATCCAACGAATGCATTTTTTCTGGAAAGACTCATCCCCGACCGCCAGCACCTCGTCCGTAATCAGAATATCAGGGCTCATCGCGGTGGCCACGGCAAACCCCAGCCGCACCACCATGCCGGTCGAATAGTGCTTGATCGGTTGGTCGATGTGATCGCCAATATCGGCGAATTCGATGATTGACTCGAGTTTTTCCGTGATAGCGCTTCTTGATAATCCCATCAACGCCGCCGCAAGAAAGACGTTTTCCCGCCCGGTGTAATCCGGATGAAAGCCGCTGCCCAGTTCAAGCAGTGCGCCGATGCTACCGTTAACCTCCAGGTATCCGTCCGAGGGTTTTACCACGCCGGCAATAATTTTCAGCAAGGTGGACTTGCCCGCGCCATTCTCGCCAATCAAACCCAGCGACTCGCCCCGCATAAGTTCCAGATCCACCCCCTGCAGGGCGGCGTAATGGGGGATATTGGCGCTTCCCAGCAGCAGGGATGACACCGTGCGCAGACGGCTGACGCCGGAACTCACGAGCGGGTAGCTCTTCCCTATCCCTTTCATGCGAATCAGGGGCCTGCTCACAGAAAGTCCTCGAAATGGGGTGACAGGCGATTAAAAAACCACTGGCCGAAAACAAAGACCAGCCCCCCACACAGCAGGAACGCGCCGTCCGACAGAATAAACCCGCTGCCGTGCAGCAGCATATCCCTGATGCGACCGACCGAATAAGCCAGCGGGTTAAAGGACATCAGTTGCTGCAAGCTCACGGGAACCATGCTGGTCGAATAAAGTACCGGTGTGGCATAAAACCAGATCATCAGGAAAGGTGTCAGGAAATGCTCGACATCTTTGAGCATCACCTGCAATGCGGAAAAACCCAGCGCAAGCCCAATGGTAAAGAGCAACTGTACCAGCAGGAAAATCGCCACCAGCGGCAGCGCCTCGAAGTGCAGGGCGTTCCCGGCAAGGGCGATCACGCCCAGCGCGACCAGGAATCCAATCCCGTGAACCGCATAGGTGGCGCACACCGCGCCATACACCAGCAATTCATTGGGAAACGCCACCTTCTTGACCAGGCCGGCATTGTTCTGAACCGCCAGCGCACCGCGCACTACCCCCTCTTGAAAGGCCAACCAAGGCCAGAGCGCCAGCGCAACAAAGGCGACAAAGCCACCCGCTCCGGTATCCGGAAGGCTTACCCGGAAAATCTCAATAAAAACGAAGCTGTAAATCCCCAACAACGCCAAAGGATGGATCAGAATCCAGAATATCCCGCTGACACTGCCGATATAACGCCCGTTTATTTCCCGCTGAAAAAAATTGAGCGCGAGGCCTCGGTAGAACCACAAGTTCATCACAAATTGAATTGGCCTCTATAATTGAGTTCATCTGGCTTTTGCATGGGTTAAACCCAGATCGTCCATCAGACCGGAAACTCGTCATTCCCGCGCAGGCGGGAATCCAGTTGATTAAAAAATTCCCGCGTAGCGGGGCAGCATCAAGGTTTTGTCCGCGCACCCGCAAGGGGTAGGCCGTGGTTGTAAAGCCGATAAATCGGCAACAACCACGCACTCGCGGAGTGTTTGTCTCGCTGGATTCCCGCCTGCGCGGGAATGACGGTGCTAGATGAACCCTATAATTCAACCCGGATAACATTAGCCGCAATATCGCCTCCCCATTGCTGGGGAAAGAAATATGCATGGTTCTAATGGACAACCTGGCATTCAACGCATGCGCCATTTCAGACGCATGCAACATAATTTCTCTTATTTTTTCTGTTTTGTCGCCGCGTCAAAATCCAGATTAACGTGAAAACGATCCACAGCTTCCGTGTACAGTTTTAAAGACGGATCGGAAGTGATTTTTCCAGCCAGCTCCAGGCGGTATTCAGCGATATATTTGTCCCTCAACCCATTCACGATTTCCGTTTTAACTTCATCGAACGGGCGCAGCTTCCTGGTCTGTTTTTCGTGTAGCCGGATAATGTGGTATCCAAAACCGGTCTTGATCGGTTCGCTGATTTCGCCGGGCACGCTCATGGCAAAAGCGGCATCCGTGAACGGCTTGACCATTGTCTTCGCCTCAAAGAAGCCAAGGTCTCCCTTGTTTTCCTTCGCGCTTGGGTCATCGGAATATTCCTGCACCAACACCTCGAATGGCTTACCCTCCAGCGCTTTCGCGCGCGCTTCCTGAACGCGTTTCAGCGCCTCCTCATCGGTTCGGCCTTTGCTATCCACCAGAATGTGGGACGCATGAACCTTCTCCGGCAAGGTATATTGTTCCGCATTGATCTTGTACAGTTCACGGGCGCGCGCCTCAAAGCTTGGGAGCTTGAGTGACTCAACGGAGCGATCCGCCTGTTCCTGGCCCAACATTCTATCGGCGGCCAATTCCAAGCGCTTTTTCATCAGAGGTTCGCTATCGATTCCAGCTTTGCGCGCCTGCTCTGCCAGTGTTTTATTGACTAGCAGGCTCTCCAGCAACTTCCTGATGCGCACCTTGCTTGACAGAAATTCATCTCGATATTCTGCTGGAATACGTTCCATTTCCGCCTCGAAATCCAGGCTGGTAATTTTCACCTGATTACTCTCCACCAGAACCTGCTCCGCCGGCATGGACGGCATGGCCGACAACGCGCCACAAGCCAGCAAACTCATCATGGTCGCATGTTTCAAAAGTGCATTTCTCATTACTTTAATTTCTCCGTTTGTTCAAGTTTCGCCTAACCCTAACCCTACATGCTGAAATAATTTTCCAGTTACTTAATTGGTTACCACTTCAGGTGAAAAACACAAGTATCTTCTGGCGCGCAAACATCTGGCCCATTGTACGTTTGTGCATTTCGCACGTTCAAATAATAGGTGGCTCCCGGTGTAACCCCACAACTTGAGGTTGAGAGCATCGCATCAGGCCCGCCATCGGTAGCGCACCCGGCGTCTGACAGCGCTTGAGTAAACTCATAGGGACTTTGCGAAAGAGATATGTATTTAAACGTAGTCGAATAGAATGTCTGAAAGAACACACCTCCAGCCGGCATGGTGAACTGGAAGGCTTTCACCGCACAGTGATTCACGGTTTGTAGCGGCGCCGATATGGACGCGCCATGCGGCCAGTCGATGGGAACAGTCGAATAGGTATACCCACTCGGGCAACCCGCGTCAGCAACCACCGTCACCGTGGCGCTGGCAGCAGTGCCGGGTCCCACCGAGTCTTTCCCCGCCACGGTATAACCTGTGGTGGTCGCCAGCGCCCCGGTATTACAGGTGCTTGTAGTATTCCCGGCACAGGCACCGCCGGTCCAGGTATAGCCATTCGTCGCCGCCGGTGTGCAAGTCGCCATCAGGTTCGATGAGCCATTCGGGGCAACTGAAGACAGCGAGGCTGTCAGGATGCAGCTGGGCGCCTGCACTGTCACCGTGGCGCTGGCAGCAGAGTCGCTGGTTCCCGCCAGGTTGGTTCCTTTTACGGTATAACCCGTGGTACCTGCCAGTGCACCGGTATTACAGGGATTGGTGGTTATCCCCGCGCAGGTGCCGCCCGTCCAGATGAAGGAATCCGCCGCCGGGGTGCAATTGGCCGTCAGGGTCGTCGATCCGTTTCGTACGATTGGGGATTGCGCGGCACTCAGGGTGCAGGTTGGCTTCGCCACCGTCACCGTGAGATTGGCGGGGTCACCCAAACCCAGTGCATTGGTGCCCGCCACGCTATAAGCCGTAGTGGCCGCCGGTGACACGGTACAGCTGGTAGTGCTACCCACACAGGTTCCGCCAGTCCAAGTATAGCTGGTCGCTGTTGGGCAATTGGCCGTCAGGGTCGACGAGCCGCCCGGGGCGATTGATGCATAAGTCGCAGTCAGTATGCAGATTGGTTTAGCCACCGTCACCGTTGCGCTGGCAGTATTGCCGGTACCAGCGCTATTGGTGCCAGCCACGGTATAAGTCGTGATACCCGCCGCCAGTGTCGCAGTACAAATATTGGAAGTATTCCCCGCGCAAGTCCCGCCAGTCCAGGTATAGCTAGTCGCCGTCGGACAGCTAGCCGTCAGGATCGACGTTGACCCGACTATGTCGGTTGCGGCTGGATTGGCGGTCAGGGTGCAGACTGGTGTCGGCGTTGTCACGGTTATTGGAAGCAAGGCGAGATTACCCGCTCCCGCCGCATTGCTGCCGGTAACAGAGTAGGTTGTGGTGACCGTCGGAGAAACAAGAAGGCCGGACGAGGCTGTGCTGGCAATTCCGGTGTTGGCAGACCAAGCCCATGAAGTAGCGTCTGGAGTGCAACTAGTTGCCAGTCGAATATAGCCGGCAGGCACTGACTGAAATGACTGATAAAGCGTACAGGTGGGTGTCGCCGAAGTACTCACTGTCACTGTGGCACTGGTTGGACTGCCGGTGCCGACAGAGTTGGTTCCTTTCACGGTATAAGTCGTGGTGCTCGCCGGCGACACGGTACAGGTGGTGGTGCTACCCACGCAGCCAGAGCCAGTCCAAGTATAGCTGGTCGCCGTTGGGCAACTGGCCGTCAGGGTCGATGAGCCACCCGGGGCGATTGTGGACGATGCTGGGAGCAGGGTGCAGATTGGCGCCGTCGCCGTCACCGTCACCGTGGCATTGGTTGTGCTGCCGGCGCCGGAGGAATTGGTTCCTTTCACGGTATAAGCCGTGGTGCTCGCCGGCGTCACGGTACAGGTATTGGTGGTAACCGCCCCACAGGTACCGCCGGTCCAGGTATAGCTGGTCGCCGCCGGCGTGCAAGTCGCCGTCAGGATCGATGAGGCGTTTGCGGCGATTGTGGACGGCGCGGCTGTCAGGGTACAGGTTGGTGGCGTACCACACCGGATGACGCCCTTGGCATCGATAATGATCGTTCCCGCGCAAGAAGATAATAGCGCTGTTCCGCCTGTCGAACATGCAGCCACGCCCGACGCCGCAATCGTCACGTTGCCCGCGCAACTTGTACCGGATGAGGTAAATTCGACGGCTCCGGCCATTCCTGCCATCAGGCTCAGCATGAAGCCAAGCAGCAATCCCGCTATGTCTAGTCTTTTTAATTTGCGCATTTTGAACTTCTCATTTTCTTTAAAGTGAACATCGCGAAGCAATCATTGCTGTTATCTATCGCTTGCCCCTGCCACACATCACCCGGTTTTTCCAATCATCGTATCAATCCCGGCATGGCTAAAAACGCGTAATGCTTCTGCTTCCCGCCACGTTGTTTATGGTGTAGCTCATTGTGCCATTGTTTGCATCAGTAAATATAAACGTTATCGTTCCTACCTTGACCGTGGTTGGCGCCTTCCATACGCTGGCCATGGGGGAGCCTCCTGTAACCTGGTATAGATCGCCCAAACAAACGCTACCCAATACCGCGCAACTGGACACATACCAGATTGCTTTTCGAGATGAATCGTAGCTATACCACGCGACAGTCATCGTCCCAGATAGCTGGGTCAGGGCAACCCCCCAGCCTGGCTCGCTCGGGTTCCACCAAAGGTCGGTATAGTCCACGGTCGGCTGGGTAGTGCCGGTGGCAAAAACATACCTCTCAATCTGCTTAAATCCGGGGGGTTGCCCATCAATGGTAAAGGCAAATGTGCCGGTGTTGGCATCTGCAAGCGTCAGTGTGCCTGACCCGGCAGTCACTGGCGGCACCGCGCCAGACCATGTCTGATCAGTCGCTGGCGTGCCATTAATTACCCGGTAAAGGTTAACCGGGCAACTCACACCTGTAATCGTGCAGTCCATCGTATACCAGGTTGGCAAGCCTGCCTGGTCATAGGTGTAGAAGGCGCCGAAAATCATGCCGCTACGCTGGGCCACGCTCACCCCCCAGCCTGGCTCGTTCTTATTCCACCACATGCCCGGAATAATTGCGGTGGGGATAGCGATAAACTTGCCGATGGCATTGAGTCCGCCCGAACCGACAGTAATGGCGGCAGAAGGAATGACGGCGTTTGCGGCAACGTCGATCACCGAGACCGCATTGTCGTTCTTCGTCACGTAGGCCAGCGTTCCTGTCGGGTTAAAGGAAACGCTGGAATTGGGGCGAAATTCGCCCACCACCACGGGTTCCTTGACTGTACGGGTTGCAACATCGATCACCGAAACTGTTCTGTCGTTGAGGCCGCTATTCACCACATATACCGTGGTGCCCGCAGGGTTTACGTCGATACCGGTCGGGTTGAGGCCCACCGTCACGGTGCTGACCGTATGGGGACTCGCGGCGGTGTTGATCACTGAAACGGTGCTGGCGCCGCTGTTCGTCACAAAAACCTGGGTTCCGGCGACGACCACCCCAAAGGGTTTGCTTCCCACGTTCACCGGCGCGCCAATCACGGTGTTGGTAGAGGCATCGATCTCCGAGACCGTTCCATCCCCCTGGTTCGTCACGTACACCCGGGTTCCAGCCTGATTGACGGCTACGCCGAAAGGCTTAATACCCACAAGCACGGGTGTGCCAATCACGGTGTTGGTAGAGGTGTCGATCACCGAAACGCGATTGCTACCGCTGTTCGCCACATACACCCGTGTTCCAGCCGGGTTAACTGCCACGCCAACCGGAGCGTCGAGAACCGGAACGGTAGTGACGGCGCTGGTGGCGGTATTGATCACCGATACGGTGCCATTGTTAAAATTGCTCACGTACGTCCGGGTGCCGGTCGCATTCACCGCCACACTGGTGGGGGCAGCACCCACTGGTATGGTGGTGGCCGCCACGGAGCCGGCGGAGGTGTCGATCACCGAAACAACGCGCGTGGTCTCATTTGCGATATAGGCAAGGGGGCCTGTCGCGTCACCGACCTTCACCAGCGCGCTGGACACGCTTCCGGTTCCGCCGGCATTGCTGGCGCTGACAGAGTAGACGTAAACGCCCGGCACCGTGGTTGCCGGCACTGTGACAGTTGCCGTATTGCCGCTCCCCGCAGTCAGTCCGGGGGCGGCTGTCCATTGGTAGGCGGTCGGCGTATTGGAGCAACTGGCTGTCAGGTTAACCGCCGCCCCGGGGGCGATTGGGGTGGGCGTGGCGCTCAGCGTACATTCCGGCAGCGTCGTGGCGCATTTGACCGTTCCTGGCGTTCCTGGACTTTTTCCGGTGATGGCGATACCCGCCTGGCAGTCCCCCGTCGGATCCAAATCGAAGACTGACAGAGATGCTGTCGGCGTCGTCGAGTTGCACGTAATCGCGCCCGTCGATGAGACGGTCAGAGTGAGGCAGTGCACCGATGAACCGATGTAAGTGAAAGTGATGGCGTTCGCCGCCCCTCCCACCACTGCCGCGATCCCTCCAAGGAACAGCGCCACCAGATTCGTTTTCATTGACTTATGCATTTGCTCCATTCCCTCCCCCCACTCATTTTGGCAAGCCATATCCAACCAGGCAAATTCGGCAATCTCTGCTCCAAAAAGTTCAAGTAGTTCAATTATAATTCAAGATCATCATACATCATAGGGTGGCTCCCTGACTTATCTCTGCGTTCATTCTTTCGCCCATTTCTCAAACATCACGCGATAGGCTGCCTCCACCCCACGGGCAAAGCCTGGCCCATCCATCAACGGGGAGTTCTGCATGCGCTCCCGCATGCCCGCACGAAGTTGCGCCAGAGCCTGAGTGTTTTGCGCCAGGGTGCATGCCTTGCCGATGTATTCTTCCTGACTTTCAGCCACCCACTCCGGCAATCCCAGGTTGATCATCAGGGTGGTGCCGATGCGCCCCACCGGAGGGCGGCTGGCCAGGGTCAATATCGGCACCCCCATCCACAGCGCGTCAAACAGCATGGTTCCTCCGCTATGCGGAAAGGAGTCCAGCAGGATATCCATGTCGTTCAGACCGGCAAAGATGTTGGCGCTGTTGCGCATGATCACCCGGCCGGGATCCATCCCGTGCCGGACCATGAACCGCCGGTAATGGGCCTGGGTGGGCGGATCGGCAAACGAACGAAAGTCGAGGATCAGCCGTGCCGTGGGGTTTTGCCTCAGGATTTCCCCCCACACGCGGAAGGTGTGGTGGTTCAGCCGTTCGGTGCGGCCCGAGTAGCCGAAGGTGATATAGCCGTTCTTCAGGCAGGGGGGCGGTGCAATCTCCGCCGTTTCCTCCGGTGGGCGGTAGGCCACAAAGCAATGCGGCAGCCGCACGATGGTCTCTCGCGTCAAGGTTCCTTCGGGCGCCATGTAGGGGTCGATCAGCGCGTAGTCCACCATCTTCAGGCCCGTGGTCCAGGCCGCACCCAGCCAGGTGGCCTGTATCGGCGCCGGCTTCAGGGTAAACACGCCCAGCCGGTCGTCCCGCATATGGCTGCAACCGTCCACCAGGATATCGATTCCGTCCTCGCGGATCATCCGGGCCGCCTCGCCATCCGCCACCCCCCGGATGTTGCGCCAGTGGTCAAAAAGCCCCTTGAACTTCCGGGTGAAATCATCTTCGAGCCCCGCATTGGAGTAAGCGTACAACTCGACGGCAGCATGGTCATGGTTGGCAAACAGCGGCCAGAAAAAGAAGCGCGAGGTATGGCGGCGGAAATCGGGCGAGACATAGCCTATCCGCAGGCGGCGGCCCGGCGTGCGGTCGTGGGCGCTGAAGTCCACAACCGGATCGGGGAAACGGTCGCCCCAACGCACAAATTCGTTGTAAATTTCCTGTGCGGTGAGATCGGGGTGGTAGGAGAAGGCATACAGGCGTTGCTCCCAAACTTCGGGATCGTCTGGCTTGAGGTGCAGCGCGGTATCGCTCTCCGTAACCACTTGATCGAAGTCCGAGAGATACGCCAAGACAATGGCTAAAGTCTGGTGTGCTGGGGCGTAGTCCGGTGCAATTTCCAGCGCCCGTCGACAGCAGGCTTCGGCCTCGACGAGCCGGCACTTATCCCAGAGGGTAGCGCCCAGATTGCTGTGCGCCTCGGCGTAATCGGGTTTGATCTCCAGCGCCCGGCGGTAGCACTCCACTGCGGCATCAAGTTGCCCGATGGCTTGCAAAGCGGCTCCCAGGTTGCTGTGCGCCTCGGCGTAATCGGGTTTGATCTCCAGCGCCCGGTGGTAGCACTCCACTGCGGCATCAAGTTGCCCGTTGGCTTTCAAAGCGGCACCCAGGTTGCTGTGCGCCTCGGCGAAATCGGGTTTTAACGCCAGCGCCCGGCGGTAGCTCGCCACTGCGGCATCGAGTTGGCCGAGGTCTATCAGGACATTGCCCAAGGTGCTATGCGCCTCGGCGTAATCGGGTTTGATCTCCAGCGCCCGAAGGTAGCTCGCCACTGCGGCATCAAGTTGCCCGATGGCTTGCAAAGCAAGACCCATGTTATGGTGCGCCTCGGCGTAATCGGGCTTGATCTCCAGCGCCCGGCGGTAGCTCACCACTGCGGCATCAAATTGCCCGATGGCTTGCAAAGCGGCACCCAGATTGCTAAGCGCCTGGACATCATCGGGCAAAAGTTCCGCTGCCTTTCGCGCAGCGGGAAGGGCGTCTTTGCCTTGCATCTGAAGGGATACACCCAACACCTTCCATGCAAACCCGGAATCCGGATTCCGCTCAACCAGCAAGCGAGCCATGCTTTCCAGTTCCGCATGGCGTCCGGCATTGAACAGGGCGACAAGCTGGTTAATTTCTGATGTCGGTGCTACTCCTTTCGCATGGGCGTTCTGCGCTGCGGTTTCGGTTTTTTTCTGCGGGGGCTGAGTCTCCGTCCGCACATCTAATTTTCCGCAACATTCTTTGAATCTTTTTCCACTGCCGCAGAGGCAAGGGGCGTTTCTTCCTGGCTTCATGCTCACCTTCACATATATAGTACTAACGTGGATGTTGCCATTGCTTGTCTTTGGTGTGCAATAGTTTTTCCGGCAGTTGCCAATTTGGTGAGTAACCTTGCGCCCTGATAACCAGCCACTTGTTCGGTGTTGTTTGCCAATCTGGCAGAGCGTTCCAAGAAAATAATTACGCATTAAGCCAACCGCCAGCAATATACCACACGCTTTTCCCGGAAAAAAACAAAGCGGGGGTGAGAAGCTCACGCTTCACACCCCCGCCCAGGCCAGCCCATCCTTACGGACGAACTGAACGAACTGCCAACCTTTACTTATTCACCGGTAACAGCAACACCACCAACAGTGATGTTATTCGTGTAGCTATGATTGAAATTGCCACCGTAGTTGGACAACACCGCTGGCGTACCCACGTTACCGTTCAGCGCGTTCGTCACCATGAAACCAATGGTGGGCAAACCTACGTAGGTAGAAGCAGAACTAGTCACCGCCGCTGCGGTTCCTGAATAAACTGTTCCAGCCACCGTCGCGCCACTAACCATGGTTTGAGCAAAGTTCATCTTCGCCCAGCCGTGCTGCATTTTAACGGTGCCGCCTGAGTAAGTAACCGGGAAGCTGACGCCATTCGAAGAACCGAGCACGCTGGTACCGCCGGTATTGGTAAATGTCACCACCGTGGATTCCCAGCACAGCGACGTTGGACCGCCGCTCGGAGGGGGTGGCGAGAACGTGCTCGGAGTGGTATTTAACTGCTCTTCACGATCCCAGTAGGTTATCGACACCGTCTCGCACGCTCCACTCGCGGAAAAAGACTTAGTGAACGGGCTGATATAACCCGCTGTTGATTGTGTTAAGGCAGCCGGCACATAATAACGCTTGGTCGGCATCGTGATCACCCAGTCGGTAGCGGACTGCGTCGCCGTATCCATAACAAACTCGTTAATGAGATTGTCGTGCATCAACACGGCGGAAACCGCATTCACCGGGCGTTGGGCGGAACTGAAGGCGGTGGAGTTGGTCCAGTCGGTAGCAACGACGGCACCGCCCTTGAACACGCGACTGACATAAGGATAGGCGTTTGTCAAATCCGGAGCGATAGTGCCAGCCGCATTCCAGAGGTTATTTATACCGTTGAAGTCAGCCAGCGGAACCGGGGAATAGCCATAATCGGTACCGGCATCCACGTTAACCAGCGAAGCCGTTCCGGTGAGCCCACCTTTTGGCGGATCTACCTCTTGCGATGTGCCACCTATCAAGGGCCATAGTAGCGCAGAACCGGCACCCATATTCATCCCCGTAACATCCTGCTGAACTACCGAGCAGTTTGCCGGGAAGCCAGCACTATTATGGGTGATTGCTGCGATAATATCAGTATTGGTGATAACGCCCATCTCGATAATTTCGAAATAGCCTTCACGGGTACGATCCAACGAAGTGGTTTCCCAGTCACCCTGGCTTCCCACCGAAGTTCCCATACCCGCAAGATTTGAACCCGAGTAGGCATAGTTCACAAAATCCACGCCCCCAGCCGGAATCGCCGGGTAGGTGCATGAGGTATCTGCCCCTGTAGGTGAAGCAACATTAGGCGTTCTTGCAGTACCGAGGTTAAAGTTTGCGCCACTGCTTGTAGGCGTAATCACCCCAGCAAATACGTCGTTCGGTGACATATAAAGGTTAAAGTCCAGCACTTCACGGCTGTTCCTGCCTTCGGTGAAGCGAACCTTGACAGCCTTGGCGCTGGAAGTAGTGTTAACCACGGAAAGATAAGTGTTCGTACCGCCACGCACGGTGTAGTAAGGGAAAATAAGAACCTGACCCGTACCATTATTGTTAATGTTCACTGCACTAGCAGTATCAGCCATCCCAACAGAACCCAGACCTGCAACAACAGCCAGGTAGAGAGACTTTCTTTTAAATGCGTTCATCTTTTGTTTACTCCTTTTTTTCAAATTAGGTAAGGTAAGTTACTACTCTCGACAAATCACTACAATTTCATTTTATAACAAACTTTTTAAACTTACAATCTATTTTTTGCCCGCATAGCGCCCCCCTTGCCTGTTATACGAGTTATTTTCACGTTATGCATCACTAGTCACCACCCTCTTGCAGCTAAAATTTGCTCTGTTCTTCAAGCAGGTTTAAAGGTAAGTTATCATTGTTTGATAAATCACTACGGCTTCATTAACACGTTTCATTCTATAACACACTTCTTTCAACTTACAAACAATTTCTTGCTCACGCACTCACTCCCGTTCTGCCATACGAGATTATTTTTTCGGAACGTACCACCACTTTCCACCTTCCTGAAGCCAATCTTCGCTCAAGCGAGTTTCGACTGACTTTATATCACGATAGCTATACTCAATTACCATCGTCACCCCGCACCGATCATTCTCACACAAAACGGCGTCCACACTGGCCTTTTTCCACATACCAGTGCGAATTCTATTTTTGTACATATCAAGCGACATGACGTCTCTCGTGCCCGGACTCAAATATTCGTAAGCCCTCGCCAGATCACCCGCTATCAGTGCATTCCAGCGCGCCGTCGCGAGTTCTCGCACCTGCTGCTGAGGATCCTGCCGCCCCCCCGTATCACGCACGATTCCGGCACAGCCCGCCATACCACCCGCCAGTAAAGCAGCCAACGCACCCGCCTTCACAATGCTCTTGTACATGATCTTCCTATTCCACTTGGCATAAACCCCAAATAAATAGAGTTCTACGGGTAGGTTATTAAATATTTCATCCAAGGTCAAGAAAATCCATTTTTCTTTTACAACACTGTGTCTTTTACGCAACATATCCCATGCTTCTTCCCTTTCAAGCCTGAAAAATGTCTGTTTATATCAGGCGGATTCAACGAAGAGCGGCATGCGCCATCGCTCCCCTGCTCTGATGAAACAACTAGCCATTCCACTAGGCCGACAAAAAACGCCGACCAAGTGGCTGGTTACGCGTAAGAATGGATGCGCATCGATCTGCAATAAGTAATTCAACTCCGTGCATTGTTAAACGCCTGAGCAAGCGAAGAAGTCAATTTGTTGTCAAAAAACGTCCTGAAATAATAATGCCTCGCACTACCAGGTTCGCCGTTCAGATTTGAAAATTTTTTCGTAAAACATTCCTTGGATAGAGGCCATTTGTCGTCAAAGCTTCCTTTCGATGCGATGAATACCCCATCAAGCACTTGCGCAGATGACCGCAATGCTGTCAAAGAAAAGACGCATAGCTCGTTGCCCGCCTGGCTACCATTCGCATTCTCTGCATGAGGTTGTATGATTCGTCCGACAATGTGCGGATGGCCATCAAACAGCATGGCAGGCCCCGTCATTTGCCGCGACCCTGCTATGCCCACCATATCGGTGTCCTCCATCACCTCAATCAGTCGAGCCATGAAGTCGGGGATGACAAATTCGATATCGTCGTGGCACAGCACCACGATTTCTCCCCGCGACTGGTTGAAGCCCCGCTGGTAGCCCTCACCCATGCACTTGGCGTCGGCAATACGGATTATTTCATGCGGGTATGCCATGGCCGCTCGCTCAATTTCTTTGTGGATAGCCGCAAACTGCACATCTCGATGGCTGCATATGACAAAAGAAACAAAGGGCCTGTCTCCAACCGGCACTTGCTTGTATGCCGGTTGAGAAGTCAGGCCGTGCCTGAAAATTTCTCCAAAGAAATTGTTCGCAAAATCGTAATCGTGCGGAACAAGCGAAAGGTACGCACGCGCGGCTCGCCAAGCTTCTGGAACACGGGAACAGGCGACAAGCGATGCATGCAAAGCCTTGTAAGAAACAATCAGCCCCGCTTCTGCCGCCCGATAAAAGCAATCGGTTGCCTCGTTGTACCGATGTTCGCGCGCCAAGCGCACGCCATAATTATGCTGCTCCACAGGATTTACTGCGTCCATTGTGCGTTCCATTTAACCCAAATTATCCATTAGCGCCGTCATTCCCGCGAAGGCGGGAATCCAGCGAAAACGACACTCCGCGAAGCGGGCAAAACCTCATTATTGACCCGCTATGCGGAAATTTTTCAATCAACTGGATTCCCGCCTTCGCGGGAATGACGCATTGGTTGTCTATTGGATCCGGGTTGAACGGAAATTTTTCTTAAGGGAACAGCCTTGAGTTCAGATCATTCTTTCGCTTCGCTCACCACCCTCATTGCACCCTCATTGCATGCCCACGAATACTCCTTATTTTGCCCGGTTCAGCATCACGCTACCGACCTTCTTACGAAATTCGTCCGTGATCTCACGCGCTTGCTGCGAGTTGGCCACCAGCTTTGGGGTAATCATCATGACCAGTTCGGTGCGGTCATCCTTGATATTCTTGGCGCCAAACAGCGCCCCCAGCACGGGGATCTCGGAAAGGAACGGCAGCCCGCTGTTGGCGTTGGATTTCTTGTCGCTGATCAGCCCCCCCAGCACCATGGTCTCGCCCGACTGAACAGTGACGGTGCTTTGCGCCGAGCGCTTGCTGATGGTGGGCGAGTCGATGCCGGAAGTCACGGTCTTGGCGGCGTTGCTGACCTCCTGGCTGATCTCCATGGTGACCAGCCCGCCGGCATTGATGTGGGGCGTCACAGACAGCATGATGCCGGTGTCAAGATACTGGATCGAGCTGATCACACCGGCAGTTCCCGTCGCGGTGATCGCTGTCGCCAGCGCCTGGGTCTGGCTCACCGTGGGCACCTGGTCGCCCACCTGTATCTTGGCGGTGTGGTTGTCCGACACCATGACATGGGGCGAGGAAATGATGTTCAGCTTGGAGTTGGCCGCCAAGGCGTTCAGCACCGCCTTGATGGAACCTGCAGCGTCCAGCCAGGCGTAAGAAAAACCGGGGGCCAACTGCGAGATGCCCGCCGCGCCGGTGTCGAGAAAGCCTTTGCCCTTGGTATTTTTGACGTTGTTGAAGTACCACTCCAGGCCAAAGGAAAATTCGTCGCTCAGGGTCACTTCGGCAATCGTCACCTCGATCAGCACCTGGCGCGGCACCACGTCGAGCTTGCGAATCGCATTTGTGATGATTTCATATTCCGGGGGAGTCGCCAGAATCAGCAAGGCATTATTATCCTTGTCAGCGATGATTTTCGTCGCCCCACCAACCGATACGGTCACGCCTTCGGATACTCCCGATTGTGCGCCTCCAACTGCCGATCCGGATGATTTGATTTCAGCCGGTTTCAATCCGGGAGCCAGCGCAGGCGGCGATGTCGCGCTATGTGAGGCTTGCTTGCCAAATGCCTGGCCAAGCAAAGTCGCCATTTTGTCGGCATTGCCATTCTGCACTTGGTAGACATAAAGTTGCGCCCCTCCGTCAGTTGCTCCGGAGCGATCCAAACGCTCCACCCAGACGCGCACCTGTTCCAGATACTCTGGCTGAGGTGTAATCACAAGCAGGGCATTCAAGCGTTCGATCGGAACAAGACGGAGCACCCCCGCCAAGGAACCTTGTCCTTTGTCGCCAAAAATTTTCTCGACCTCGGAGAATGCGGTCTTGACGTCCACGCTTTTGAGTGTAAACAAGCCCACCGACATGCCGGCAATCCAGTCCACATCAAAAATGTCGATGGTTTCCATGAGGTGGTGCAGTTCCCGCGCGTTGCCGCCCAGGAACAGCATGTTGCGCGTATCATCCACCCGCACGATGCCGCCATCGGGGGTGAAGGGTTCCAGTATTTTGACCATTTCGCGCGCGGAAATATATTTCATGGGAATGATCTGCACGCTGTAGCCAGGCGGCAACGGCTTGTTAACGTCACCAACCTGCGGTGTCAGCGCGCCTTTAGTCGCGGTGGCGAAGGGGTTGACGTGAAACACGCCATCCGACTCGCGCACCAGCGAGGCGCCATTCATGCGCAACACCGCTTCCAGCGTCGGCACCAGCGCGCTACGCTTGACCGGATGGCTGGAATGGATGTTGACAACGCCTTGAACTCGCGGGTCGATAAGGTAGCTCTCGTGCATGATGTCCACCAGCACGATCTTGATTACCTCCCGCAGGTCGGCCCCGTCGAAATTGAGCATAACCTCTTCACCACCTTCGACCTCTGCGGCTAGCGTTGGCGCGGGCTTAACGAAAACCCCCGTTCCCGGATACAGCTTGACCCTGTTGTCCGCCCCACCTTCTGCTGTGGGTTTGTCCGGTTTGGGGGCCACTTTATTGCTTTTCTCTTCAGCAGAGGAACCAGTCATTTTATGTTTAGCCGCTCCCACCTCTGCTTCAAGTGTGCTTTCAGGGGTAGTGGAACACCCTGACAACAAAGCGAGCAACAGCGTGGCAAGAAGCCAACCTGGGTGAAATTTTTTCATGTTCATTTCATTCCTCAAAAATTGTCAGCAAATTTATCCCCGGCATACCGGAAGGAGTTTATCGTTAAACCTGGCATTCATGATGATTCATCAAGCACAACCATATCGGCGGCATTCCATGTGCTGCGCGCCTTTCTTTTATCAGCGTCTGGGCAATGACTGTATCTTGAGCACCAGATCCTCGGAGTCATCATATTGCGTCAGAGTCACCTTTTCCGGAAGCACATTAGCCACCATAATGCCCTTGATTTCCTTGCCCTGTTCGACACGGGTGGATTTCCCCGTGGCGACATCGCGCAGCAGGGCGATACTTTTATCCTTGGTAATCAGCGCACCCAGCAGAACAAACTGGCCTTTTTGCATCGCCGGCTTGGGCGGCGCGGGGGGCGGGGGCGGGGGCGGCGGACGGCGGAAGGGACTAAACATCGGGCGCGCCGTGGTTTCGGCAAATCCCTGTTCCAGCGGTAGCAGAGTAAATTCAGACTGGATCGGGTAGTCCACGCGCGCTGCCGGTGTCGGTTTCATTATAGGCAAGGGCAGGCGGATACGCCGTCCCCAGTCCACTTCCATACCAACTGCGCCAGCGAGGGCAAGATAAGCCAGCCACCAGCCGATCACCCTCATAGCCCCCTGGTTCACCCTTCCGCCCGCCATTACTTTGCTCCCCGCACGGTGTAGCCAACCACGTCAAATTGCTCAAGGAAGTCTGGCTCCGGTCCAGGTAGATTCACACCACGTTGCGCCCAGACTATGGAGCGTATGCTGACATTATCCAGAAATAAATAGGGGCGTTGCGTTTCAATGGCGTAAAAAATTTTCTGGGCCGCACTGATCCTGGCGCTCATCTGAATGTTGACCGTCACCTTGCGGTAATTGCCATCAATATTGGGCTCGAGAATCTGTATGGAGGCCAGTTTCCCGCCGTTGTTCTCGACCATGACTTTAACCATTTCCTGCACTTCGGAGGCAGCCAGGGCAGGAACGGAGCTTTTCAGGAAAAAGCCATGCGCCCCCTTGGCTTTCAGTGCTTCAAGCTGTTTAATCAGGCCAGGTGCGGTTGCACCTATCCGGGAATAGCGCGCCTGTAGATCAAGTTGCTGTTCAATGGCCTGGTCGTAATGGCGATGCAGCAAGAACATCGGCACGACGATGATGGCGATGATCAGTGTGACCAACACCAGCAACAGGGAGAGCGCCAGTATCCTGCTTTGCAGCTGGGTCATGCTTTTCTGCGGGATCAGGGCGCGAATTTTCATGGCTTGCTTTCCGTGCGGACAGATGGCGCGGAGATCGGTTTAGCCTCGTTTTTTTTGACAGCAGATTTGCTGTCGGCCTTTGCCTCTTCGGGCGTAGCTGGCTGCGGCTTGCCCGCCTTGTCTTTTTCCTGCACCGCTGGCGTGGCCGTTGCGGTCGAGACCGCCGACTTCTCGCCCGGAGCCGCCACCTGGCCCGGCGCAAGCTGTGCAGCCACGGGCTGCAGCGGGGGTTCGGTTTCGGCGCGCGGCAAGGGCCGGGTTTCAGCCGCAAGCTGGAAATGCTCGCTGTTTGCGCCCTGCCCCTTGGTCAGCGGCGCGCGGAAACTGGCGTTGTGCAGGGTTTTCGCTTGCTCGAACAGGCCGACCAGCTTGGAGGACGAGGCGGTTTCCCCCTGTATCTGCATTTCCTTGCCCTTCAAGTCGAACTGCTGCACCCAAGTGTCATCCGGCAGGACGCGGGTGACATCTTCCAGAACGGCCACCACGGGGGGAGATTCGCGTTTTTTGTCGAGCAGATAGTTGTATTCGGCCATCAGCGCTTCGAACTGGCGGCGCAAGTCTTCCGCCACTACCGCCTGCTGGTGGGCCTTGTCCAGCAGCGGGTGTAACGCTTTCACGTTTTCCCGCTTTTGCCAGACGGGCAGGGCCAGCGCGACGCAGAACAGAACCACCGCCCCGGACGCCAGTGCGATATTGAAACGCGACAGCCGCGTATTCCTGTCTTTCTGTCGCTGCCCGGCTGGCAGGAGGTTCCACGGCATCCCATCCGTCACATCGTCCGCCACCAGCACTGCTGTCACCTGCGCGCCCCAAGCCGCCAGATGACGAAGCGGTTCGTCTATCACGGCTCGTGGCGCAACGACCAGCGAAACCTCAAGCTGCTTGTCGCGATGCGCAAGCCGGTAGTCAAAATACACCTGCTCGGCCTCGAAAGGCGTGTGGCGATCCATTTCAAAAGCGATGACTTGGCGCAGGTTTTCCTCCGCCGCCAACGGCAGGGAAAGTTTTTTGCGCAGCACCTGTTCCGGCGGCAGGCATAAGGCAATTTCGGCTTTCTGCCGGACGATTTTATTGAGTTCGGACTGAAATGCCTGCTTTTGGCCCGTTGCATCCAGGGAAGCCATGTCCAGCCGCCCCGCTACGGCTATTTTTCCTGATGCCATGCGGGAGAACGCAACATGGGTGCCGCTGATTTCAACCCGCACCCGGCGTTCCATTGTGGTCCTGGATGCACCAGGCAGAACGCGCGGGATCATGGCTGACAGCTCGCCGAGCCACCAATCCAGGAAGCGACCCAGCCCGAGGCGCCGGCTCAAATGCTGCAAGCTTTTGCGGAAATTGGCTCCAACCATTTTATTCATCGGGCCACAGCGTCAGGCGCGGGGCGCCCTTCTCTCCACGAAAGAAACGCGACCGGGCGCTTCGCCTCTCTGCCCCGGGTGGCAATCGCATCGCGTACGAAAACCGCGCCGTCCGGCATCCGCACCTCGGCGTGGACATCGGTCACTGTATCCGCCGCTGCGGACATGAAGGCAGCACCGTCGAAAAAAGACGGCGGCGGCTGGCCGCTTACCAGACTGTCGTTGCGCAGCGCAATGTAGGCGTCCACATGGGCAGGATCCACGTCGGGAATGGCCATCAACACGCCTCTCGGCGCAACCAGCGTGTTGATGCCGGGCTGCCTGGAGTGGACGGTGATGAGGGGGGCAAGGCGTAAATATATATCAGGGGTCATTCCGAGTACTAATTGCAGTTGTTCCACCGCTTCGAAGGGCGCGTTGGCGGGTTCGTATTTCAGACCTGCCGCCTGGTACGCCTCGCTTTCCGCGCCATTGAGGCGTGGCAGAGAATCCACATCGCGCCAGTCGAGAACGGCATCGAGCAGTTGTGCGGCTTTTGCGGCGTCCACACCGACGGAAAGGAGCAAACCCTTGAGCAGGGCATCCGAACTTGTATTAATGTCGATTTTACCAGATTCATCCATTATCACGACTTTAATTTTTGCGCCGTCCTTTTCCCATTGTCGTTCCCTTCCGTCCGCCTTCCATTTGTTGGCGTCCGCCGCCGGTTTGAAAATTTCATACAGCGCCCGATGCACCGCGCCGTTCGCCATGGCTTCCGCCTGTGCCGCCGATACCGCGTTGCGCACCGCCGAAGTTTCGGTGCGCATCGCAAAGACAAAATTCCCCGCGATCACGGTCAGCAGCATCACCGTCCACAGCACAATCACCAGGGCAACACCCTGCTCTCTGTTCCACCGCATCATCGCACGCAGCGCTTGTGAAATGAATCCCAGATAGCACACCCTTTTTCCACGACCAGGGACACCACCAGATCGGGCCAGTTGCGCCCGTCGCTCAGCTTGACCTGGATGCGAACCAGCAGTGGCAGGCGATTGGGATCATCCCATTTTTCCCTCCAGCCCGGATCACTTTCCACAGTTGCTGCACCGAAGTAAGCAATAGCCATATTTTCCACATGATCGACCAACACCGATTTTTCACCCTGCTCCAGGCTGGAAAAATCCTTTGCCGCAGGATTGGTCAACGCACGTTTCATGATCACGCGCTGCCCCTCCTCCCCCTTTTCCAGTTCCAGTCCAAACAAATAAAGCCCTCCCCCGTTGACCTGCACCGGCATGGGCGCAACGAACTTCAGAGCGTCGCGCTCCCCGGCAAAAGCCAGCCGGGGGTCAACCTCATTTTTCCAGCGCAAGGGGAACACCTGGCTCAGCTCACGCCGCATAAAGCCATGGATGGCACGCAATTGAGCGGAATCTTCGACCCGCTTGTCACCGCTGTCCCAACTTCTGGCCCCCAGGCGCAGGCCACCAAACAGCAGCGTGAGGAGCAGGCCAAGCAGAACCATGCCGATCAGCAACTCCAGCAACGTAAAACCCTTTTGTGTCCCCATCATGATCCCGGCCCCGGCGCGGATGCCAATTGCAGGGTGCTCAGGCCGATTTCTCGCGATCTGCCGCCTTCCTCTCCCCATGCAACCCAGACTTCAATTTTCATCAGCCTGAACGGTTGCACTACACCAAGGGCGCCAGTGTCATCGACCCATGGGTGGATATTGCTGCGCCAGCGGTATTTCCCGTCGAACTCGCCTCTAGCCTCCCCTTCCAGCGGCTGCACGCCAAGTTCAGCCAGCCGGGATTCCGCCAGCAACACCGCCCGGCTATAGTCATCGGCAAGGGCGGCGTTGCTCAGGCCGCCTGAAAAAATCCGCATAATGACACTCAGTGTCAGCGCCAGAATCACGAGGGCAACCAGCACTTCAAGCAGGGTAAATCCTGCGGACGCGCGCTTCATCATCAATCCTGTATCTTCACCCGGCCAGTCATCCAGTCCACGTCCACCCGATATTTGCGCTCGCCCCGGGAAAGCGTCACCCGACCGCCGGTGGAGCTGCCGTCAGGGTAAAAACGGATGGCGCCGGTTTTGGCATCCATCAGTTCGGACTGTGCTGTGAACAGACTGACGTCAATCTTTCCAGGCATACGGTAGATGCGCTTGTCCCCGCTCAGCTCAAACTGTCGCCGCTCGACATCAACTGTCAGGGCGACTTCATTCTTGCGCGCCACCGCCTCGCTACGCGCCTTGCGCAGCCCGGTGGCGATCTGGCGCGCGGCGGCCTTGAGTTCCGCGCCGGACATCCCGGCGGAAATCATCGGCGCCGTCATCGCGTAGGCCAGCACCATGATCACCATCACCACCAGCATTTCGACCAGGGTGATTCCCTTGTGGCGGAATGGCATCAGGTGCCCATCACCAGCTCGTCAAGTCCTTGTTATCGCCCTCGCCGCCTTCCCTGTTGTCCGCGCCGAGCGAACTCAGGTCATACAGGCCATGCTGGCCCGGCGAAACATAATGATATTCGTTGCCCCAAGGATCCTTGGGCACCGTTTTCTTTTTCAGGTAGGGTCCGTTCCAACCGGCAAGCCCGGATGGCGCCTGCACCAAGGCCTGCAGCCCTTCCTGGCTGGTGGGATAGCGCCCTGTTTCCAGCTTGAAAAGATCGAGCGAGGCGCCGAACTCCTCGATCTGCAGCTTGGCGGAATCCGATTTTGCCCCGCCGAGGTAGCCGATTACCTTGGGTCCGGCCAAGCTGGCCAACAGACCCAGAATGACCAGCACCACCAGCAGCTCGATCAATGTAAAACCGGCCTCCCGCCGTAAGCAATTTGTCATGTTCATAACATTATCAGCTCCAGAATAAATCCATTATTACTTACCAATGTTCTCCCAGCACTTTCGAAATGTATCTCGCACCGTGCTCGGCGACAAATCGCGAAAACATATCGCCATCCGACACTTCGCTTTTATCATACCATCCGCCATACTCAAGCCATATTTCCCGGCGCATGACAAACTGCATGCAGTCAATATATTTCCTGACTGCGGGATATCCTGTCAGAAGCGTAAATCGTTCGGGATAGCGGAAATCCCGGTATGCAACCCGCCCATCGGTTTGCATGCCGCGCATTAAAATGTAAAAAATTGCTATGTGCCCGTCATCCAGAAACTCCTTTGGAACTGCGGGGTCGGCGGGTTCATCAAGGCGCTTTTGCAGTTCTTCCAATGCGTTCGGGTACAGCAGATTATCTGGGTTAAAATGTAAAATAAACTCACCCTTGGCTTTATTTATTCCGATGTCGCGCAAGGAATGCCCCCAATCGTTGAACCTGTTTTCGGTAATCAGCACCTCACTTATTTTGTTATATTCCGTTTTGAGAGGTATCGGCCTGCTAACCGCGCCATCGTGCAGCAAAATGATTTCAAAATCACCATATGTCTGGCGGTGGAGACTATCCATTCCGCGTACCAACAATTGGTCGGAAATGGATTTATCATAATGCGGCACAACAATACTGAACATCGGCATAACGTTTCGTTTCTCGATCCAATCTAAAATCACATCGCGAGATCGTTCACGCTCAGTATCGCCACCAGCACCGACATGATGATACCGCCGATCACCAGACCCAGGCCCAGAATCAGCACCGGCTCCATGAGGGCGAGCATGCGCTTGACGGCATTCTGCACCTCGCGGTCGTAAATGTCGGCGATGCGGATGAGCATTTCCTGCAATTTGCCGGTTTCTTCGCCCACCATCACCATGTGCACCGCCAGCTTGGGGAACAGGCCGGTTTCCATGAGCGGTTTGCCCAGCCCCTGCCCTTCCTTGAGCTGGGTGGCAACGGCGCCCAGGCCACCCGCCATCACGGTGTTGTTCAAGGTTTCCTTGGCGATGGAAAGCGCTGTCAGCAGGGTCACGCCATTACCGATCAGGGTGCCGAGGGTACGGGCAAAACGCGCGACTTCCAGTTTCGCCACCAGATCACCCACCAGCGGCAGCGCGAGAAAGCGTTTGTCCCATTTGTAACGGGTTCCCGCCTGCTGCAGTTGGCGTAAAAACCAGGAATAAATTCCAATCGCACCCAGGATCAAGGCCCACCAGTAGTGCTGCACAGTATCGCCAGCGGCAATGACGATCTGGGTGGGCAGGGGCAGCGCCTTGCCGGATTCCTCGAACATCTGGGTAAATTGTGGCACCACCCACACCAGCAGAACCGCAACCGAGAGTACCGCCACGCCGACCAGAATCGTGGGGTAGATGAGGGCCGACTTGACGGTTTCCCTGAGCTCCTTCGATCGTTCCATGAATTCGCTGAGGCGCTGCAATACCACGTCCAGCGCGCCGCCCGCCTCGCCGGCACGAATCATGTTAAGGTAAAAACGCGAAAATACTCCGGTCTGTGCCTCCATCGCCGCCGATAGCGACGCGCCGCCGCGCACGTCATTGCGCACCTGGGTCAGCAACTGCAGCACCTGCGGGTTGGCAGACAAGCCAATCAGGATACCCATTGCGCGATCCAGCGGCAATCCGGCGCGCAGCAGGGTGGCGATTTCCTGGGTAAAGACGCCGATGTCCGCCTGGGAAATTCTGTGTTTTCGGAACAGGCTCTTTCCAGCGTTGCCAGCGCCAGCGCTGGCGGTCGCTTCCTCGACCCGGATCGGAATCAGCCCCATTCCCTGGAGACGTTCCACCACGGCGGACTGGCCGAGGCCTTCCATTTCCCCTTCCTGGGCTTCTCCGGTCGGCGCTGCCGCCTTGTAGCGATACAGTGGCAAATCTATTCCTCCCGCGTCACGCGCAGGACTTCCTCGATGGTGGTGACGCCCGCCACCGCCTTGCGCAGCCCGTTCTCGTACATGGTCTGCATTCCCTCCGCGATCGCCTGCTGGCGAATTTCGCCCGCCGTGACATGGCGCATCACCATACTGCGGATGGCATCCGACATGACCAGCATTTCCAGAATGCTGAGCCGGCCCATATAACCGGTGCCACCGCAGTGGTCACAACCCACCGGGCGGTAAAGCATGATCGGGTCGTTTTCAGTATAGCGTTTGAGCTGCATTTCTTCCACCACCTCGGGCAGTGCCGGGTAGGCCTGGCGGCACTGGGTACACAGGGTGCGCACCAGTCGCTGTGCCAAAATGCCGTTCACGGTAGATGTCAGCAGGTAATCGTCCATGCCCATGTCGAGCAGGCGGTTGATCGTGCTCGCGGCATCGTTGGTGTGCAGGGTGGACAGCACCATGTGGCCGGTCAGCGCGGATTGCACCGCGATTTGCGCCGTCTCCAGATCGCGGATTTCGCCGATCATGATGACATCCGGGTCCTGGCGCACGATGGAACGCAAGGCGTTGGCGAAAGTCAGACCGATCTGGGGCTTGACCTGAATCTGGTTGATGCCCTCCATCTGGTATTCCACCGGGTCTTCTACGGTGAGTATTTTGAGATCGGGATTATTGAGTTTGTCCAGAGCGGTATACAGCGTGGTGGTCTTGCCCGAACCGGTGGGGCCGGTGACCAGCAAAATACCGTGTGGCAGCATCAGCACTTCCATGAAGCGTTGCAGCACGTTCGTATCGAAACCCAGCGTCACGAAATCCAGCGCTGTGCCGCTCTTGTCGAGAATCCGCATCACCACGCTCTCGCCGTGCATGGTGGGCACGGTCGACACACGCAGATCGATCTCTTTGCCCTGGATGCGCAGCTTGATGCGCCCGTCCTGGGGCAGGCGGCGCTCGGCGATATCCAGGCTGGCCATGATCTTGATGCGCGAGATCACCGCAGCGGAAAAACGGCGCGGCGGGGATTCCACTTCGTGCATCACGCCGTCCACACGGTAGCGCACGATAAGCCGGTTCTCGAATGGTTCAATGTGGATGTCGGAAGCGCGCGCCTCCAGCGCGTGGCTGATGATCAGGCTTACCAGCCGGATGATGGGCGCCTCGGAAGCCATGTCCTTGAGTTGCTGCAAATCCTCGTTACCGACTTCTTCCTCGCGGGTTTCTACTTCACCCACGATCTGGTCCATGGAAGATTTACCGCTGCCGTAAAGGCGCTCAAAGGCGGCTTCCAATTCCGAAGGCACGGCCAGGCGGGTCGTGATGGCACGATGGGTCAACAAGCCGAAGGCTTTGATGACAAATTCGTCCTGAGGATCCACCATGGCCAGCACCAGTTGACCATCATCCTCGCGCAGGGGCAACACTCTCGATTGCTTGAGAAACCTGACCGCTATTCGCTCCTCGAGCAACGGGAACTCCGGGTAATCGGCCACGTTTGCCAATGGCAGGCCGAGCTGGGTTGACAGGGCATCCACCACATCCCGCTCCGCCGTCATTCCGGCCCTGATCAATATTGCGCCGATGCGCTCTCGCTTGTCCGCATCCTGGACACGCAACGCGCGTTCAAGACTGGCGGCATCCAGCTTGCCGCGTTCGATCAAGATTTCTCCCAGGCGCTTGGTCAATTGCTTGGCTTTCCGTGTATAAATAAAGCGTTGGATTCTAACACAACTGAAATCTCACTACTCGGGAGTGCGCGTTGCATTTCTTCTGTTAGGGAGGAAGAAATTTCAAAAATACCTTTGCGTATTCCGCGACCATTCGGCCACCTAGTCCACGGTGATCCGGCCACCGATTCCATGAGCATTCGGCCACCCATTCCACGGTGATTCGGCCACCCCCTGTCAGGGAGCGACGCAAGATAACATTCACCTACCATTCGCCCTTTTTTCGGAAAGAGGGACGGATATGGAGAAGTTGTCGATGCGTAAAACCAGAGAAGTACTACGACTGAAATTTGAACTCGACCTGTCAGATCGGCAGGTCTCAAAAAGCACCCAAGTATCCAGAAGCACGATCAGCGGCTACCTGCGCCGCTTTGCGGTATCAGGCTTGATCTGGCCGCTGCCGACCGACATGTCCGATGCGGATATTGATGCACGGTTGTTTCCTCCAAAACCAGCGTTGCCGGATGCCTTGCGCCCGGCACCTGACTGGGCAGTGGTGAAGCTGGAAATGCGCCGCAAGGGAGTTACCCTGTTCCTGCTGTGGCAGGAATATAAGGCCAGCCATCCGGAAGGATTTCTCTACAGCTGGTTCTGCGACCATTACCGGGAATGGGCAGGCAAGCTTGATGCCGTCATGCGCCAGGAGCACCTGGCTGGCGAGAAGTGCTTCGTGGACTATTGCGGGCAAACGATGCCCGTCACGGATCGGCACACCGGCGAAATCCGCCAAGCGCAAATCTTCGTGGGCGTGATGGGCGCGTCCAACTACACCTACGCCGAAGCGACCTTTAGCCAAACCTTGCCAGACTGGATTGGCAGCCACATCCGCATGCTCGAATACTTTGGTGCAGTTCCAGAAATTCTTGTGCCGGACAATCTCAAGAGCGGCGTCAGCAAAGCCTGCCGCTACGAGCCTGACACCAACCCGAGCTATCACGCCTTCGCCAACCACTACAGCATCGCCGTGATCCCCGCGCGCAGCAGAAAACCGCGTGACAAAGCCAAAGTGGAATGCGGCGTGCTGGTTGTTTCTCGCTGGGTGCTGGCCTGCCTGCGCAATCGTGCCTTTTTTAGCTTGGCGGAACTGAATGAGGCGATTGGAGAGTTGCTGGCACGGCTGAATCAGCGGCCATTCAAGAAGCTGGCAGGATGCCGGGAAACACTGTTTCGCACCATAGATTACCCGGCAATGCGTCCCCTGCCTGCGGAGCGCCATATCTTCAGCGAATGGAAGAGGGTTCGCATGGGGCTGGATTACCACGTTGATATTGGTGATGGCTATTATTACTCGGCGCCCTATAAGCTGATCGGCAAGCAGCTCGATGTGAACTTCAGCGAGTATGTCGTCGAAATCCTGTATCGCGGGCAGCGTGTCGCCAGTCACGCCAGATTGCACTGCGGCAACAAGAAGCATTCAACACTGACCGCGCACATGCCGGAGGGGCACAGCAAAATGGCCGAGTGGACGCCGGAGCGCATCGTGAATTGGGGCGCTTCCGTTGGCGTGCATACCAGCAAACTGATCGCGGCGCTAATCAAACGCAAGCCGCATCCCCAACAGGCATTCCGGGCGGCGGCGGGCATCATCCGCCTGGGCAAGCATTATGGGAACGAACGGGTCGAAGCTGCCTGCCGCAGGGCCTACCTCACCAATGCCATCAGCTACACATCTGTTGATTCGATTCTGAAGCATCGGCTGGATGAATTGCCGCTGCCGCAGGACAGTCCGCAAAGCAGCCTTCCACTCTTCCACGACAACGTGCGTGGCCCCGACTATTACCATTGATTACAACACCTGACAGGAGCATAAAGCCATGATGCATCACCCCACGTTGGACAAACTGCAACAACTGAAATTGACTGGCATGCTGAGA
>Ga0315281_10001697_pt1 | contig 32667 bp, 33 predicted proteins | sample YL17G07_0_MG_FD_204540 | JGI IMG/M metagenome (GOLD analysis project Ga0315281, IMG submission 204540) | Sediment microbial communities from Yellowstone Lake, YNP, Wyoming, USA - YL17G07_0 | ecosystem: Environmental > Aquatic > Freshwater > Lake > Sediment | place: USA: Wyoming | collected...
TCCACCGACGGCAACGGATCGATTTCAGGATTGTCCCATTTGGTGTCCGATGGGAGTCCGGCCCACACGTTTAGATTGGAGGATACGACCGCAATATCCTTTTCCAGCCCAATGAGGTTTTCGGTCATTCTCGAATATTCTATTTGCGCGGCGAGCACGTCCTGTTGGACGCCCTGGCCCGTCGAGTATCTGGCAAGGGCGACTTCGATAAAATCGTGGAGAATATTCTTGTTCTTCACCGTGGTCTCGCGCGATTTCAACAGATACGCCAGGTTGTAAAACGCTATCCTTGCCTGCTCCACGAGCTCAAGCCGTTTCTCGCCGACCATCGCCCTCGAACCCTCCGCGTCCTCCTCGGCTATTTTCCTGCGAAGATCCCGTTTGCCGGGCGCGGGGAATGACTGGGTCAACCCGATGACCTTTCGCGTCATATCCTCGCCGCTGAAGGAAAACGTGTCCGCCGGCAAATCCATCACCCCCAGCGTCAGTTGCGGGTTTGGCAGGGAATATTCCTGCGACGGAACCTTGTCTTTGGATTCGGTCTCGTATTTCAGGGCTTTCAATTCGGGATGTTTTTCAAGCAGTATCCGGACGTATCCCGAAAAGTTATTATGCGACTCCGCTCCGGCGGAGTATCCCGCCATGGTCAGCAATACCGCCAAAACTATAAATATTCTCATTGCAAAAACTCCTACGTCGACCGCGTCGCGAAACGCGGCGTAACATTAAACAAATGGTGAAACAGCCGACGCCACAACGCGCGCGAAACTTTTCTTATAAGCGCATGGTTAAAATGGCGCGACGAACGAACAAAGAGGACTAGTTTTTTGGGGGGCGGTAAAGCTGGACTGTTTGGCTGGCGGGAATGAAAGAAAGGTAATAAACGGACGCAACGGTGAAAGCAAAAAGTTGCGGCGCGATCTGCGGCGAGGTCAAAGCGTATCCCTGGCAGACTATGCTACAGCATGTCGAATCTGCCATTGCCGAATGGTTGCCGGGGAGCGCGCCGGATGTTTTTGCCGACATAAAGGAAAAAATTCCGCGCGAGTCGGAGTTTGCACCGGCATGGTCGCCATGGCAGTCCTCCATCGCGCCGGATGCCATACCCATGGTTTCGTGCGAACTCATGGCGTTGTGCGCTCCGCCGACCATCAACGGCCCGCAAACGAGCATGAAGATGAACAGTACTGAGGGAATTACGACCATAGTTTTCCTTACCATAAAAGCATTTTAACATATTTCCATTCATAACCGAAAATCTACAGATTTCGGAGGAGGATGCGAGCTTTGACCCAACCGGCGGAAGGTGTGGCATAATCTGGGAATGGGAATAAAAAGAATAATCCTCCTCGGAGACGGGATGCCGGACGAGCCGATAGAGTCGCTCGGCGGCAAGACCCCGCTGATGGCGGCGAAAACGCCCAACCTGGACAGGATGGCCCGCGAGGGAACCGTCGGATACGTCAAGACCACACCGGACGGGTATTCTCCCGGCTCGGACGTGACGAACATGGGGATACTGGGATACGACCCGAAAAAATTCTACACCGGCAGGGCTCCGCTGGAGGCCGCCGCAATGGGTATAAAACTCGGCCCGAACGACGTAGCATATCGGTGCAACCTCGTCACGCTAGCGACCGGCCCAGAGGGGGTGGGGATGGAGGATTTCTCCGCCGGGCATATCGACAGCGAGTCGGCGGCGAAACTCATCGCCGCTCTGGGCGAGTATTTCGGCGAAAAAAGCGAGTTCCATTTTTACCCCGGCGTGAGCTACCGCCACCTGATGATATGGAAAAACGGCTCCGAGGACGTCAAATGCACCCCGCCCCACGACATAACCGGAAAAAACATAAAGGATTATTTGCCGCAGGGCGCCAAAGGGGAGGAGCTACGCCAGCTCATCGGCGAGTCCCAAATGGTGCTCAAAAAAAACACGGTGAACAAAAACAGAAAATCGGAAAAAAAACCGGAGGCCAATTCGATTTGGCTTTGGGGGCAGGGAAAGGCTCCGTCACTACCGAAGTTAAGCGAGTACAGGGGGTTGACCGGCTCGATGATTTCCGCCGTCGATCTCATGAAGGGTATCGGCGTGCTGGCCGGTATGGATGTCATCAACGTGCCGGGAGCCACGGGTTATATTGACACGAACTACGAGGGAAAAGCGCAGGCGGCCAAAGACGCCCTTAAGGACAAGGATCTCGTCTACATACATCTTGAGGCGCCGGACGAATCGGCCCATTCCGGCTCGCTTGAGAACAAAGTGAAGTCCATAGAGGACTTCGACGCAAAAATCGTCGGGCCGTTGCTGGAAGAGATAAAAAGGTTGGGTGGTCGCGCCATCGCGCTTTCGGACCACCCGTGCCCCGTCGCAAAACAAACGCACACTCGCGGCCCGGTGCCGTTCGCGGTTTGGCCCGCGTTAACGGAGGGGAGCCACGCCGACAGCTTCGACGAAAATATAATCGGCAACAAGGACTCGCTATATTTCGACGAGGGGTACAAGCTTTTCGAGCGATTTATCAAGGACTAGGGAGTAAAATCGGCGACATGAGGGTGTTGCCGATTTTTCTGGTCTTAATTTTCTCCGCCTGTTCGCAAACCCCCGTTCCGAAAAACACAATAGTGATAGGGATGGAGACGGACGTAGTTTCTTTGGATCCCAGATACGCCACGGACGCGGTTTCAACGAACGTTTGCAGGCTTGTTTACGCCGGGCTGATGCGGCGCGACGAAAAAATGGAGCTTCGCCCCTGGCTGGCGCAGTCGGTCGCCCTGACTGGCGCCGCGACATACGAGATAAAACTAAAGACCAACGCGATGTTCCAAGACGGCCGGCCGCTGACCTCCGCCGACGTGCGATTCACCATAAATTCCATTCTGGACGAAAGAAACGGATCCCCTTTGCGAAACGGTTTGGGGGACGTTCTCTCCGTCGATACGCCCGACACTTTTACGGTTGTCGTAAAACTAAAGGAACCGTACGCCCCGTTCGTCGGCAACCTGACTTTCGGGATCGTGCCGGAAGGCTCCGGCGACCTTTCGGGAAAACCCGTCGGCGCCGGCCCATTTCGGGTCGCCTCGCGCCAACGCGGGGCGGAGCTTGCGCTTGTGCGCAACGATTATTATTTCGAGAAAATGCCCGCGCTCTCCGGCGTGATTTTCAAAATTGTGCCGGAAGAGACAGTGCGCCTGCTCGAACTCTCCAAGGGGAACCTGCATATCGTGACAAGCCCGATAATGCCAGCCATGCTCCCGTGGCTGGAGAGCCGGAAAAACATCCGGGTGGAAAGAAAGCCGGGCACCAACGTTTCCTACATAGGGTTCAACCTGAACGACCAGTATTTAAAAAACCTTCGGGTGCGCCGCGCCATCGCCCACGCGATAGACAGGGACGCGATAATAAAACATTTTCTTAAAGACACCGCCGTGAAAACCACCACGCTTATCGCCCCGGCAAACGAATTCCATATGGAGGAGATACCGGTGGAATACGATCCGGAAAAATCCAAACGTTTGCTGGACGAGGCCGGATACCGCGACCCGGGCGACGGCAGGCCCAGGTTCAAGCTGGTTTTCAAAACCTCAAAAAATCCTGAACGCAGGAAAATGGCCGAGATTTTCTCCGAGTATTTGAGAAGCGTCGGGATAGGACTGGATATAAAAAGCTACGAATGGGGGACTTTTTTCTCAGACGTCAAATCCGGTAATTTTCAGCTCTATTCGCTCACATGGGTCGGGATGGCTGACCCGGACGCTTTACGTTTTATATTCCACTCAAAATACGCGCCGCCCAAGGGCCTCAACAGGGGCCGGTACGAAAACGTAGAACTGGACAAACTTTTGGACGATGGAAAAACTGAAACAGACATTGTGAAAAGGAAGCGGCTGTACAATCAGGCCCAGCGGACACTCTCGGAAGAACTGCCTTTTATAAATCTTTGGACACAGGTTAATTTGGCGGCGGTGGACAGAAGGGTGAAGGGTTTTGTGATTTATCCCGACGAGGGTTTTGACTCGCTCGCCACCGCCGAATTGTCGGGACTGGAGGAGTAAAATGCGGCGATATTTACTGGCTAGGTTGCTTCTCCTGTTGCCGACCGTGTTCGGCGTCGTCACGGCGGTTTTTTTCATCATCCACCTCGTGCCGGGCGATCCGGTGGAGATAATGCTCGGCGAAACTGCGACCGTGACGGAAAAGGACGTTCTTCGCAAAAACATGGGTTTGGACAGACCGATACAGGAGCAATATTTTAGTTTTCTCGCCGGCCTCGCAAAAGGCGACCTCGGCGTTTCGATAAAAACACGCGAGCCTGTCCTCGGAGAATTGCTTTCACGGTGGCCGGCCACGCTGGAGCTGGCATTGGCGGCGTTGTTGCTCGCCTCCGTTTTCGGCGTGTCCGCCGGGGTTTTATCGGCCGCGAGAAAAAACGGGGTTGCGGACAAGTTTTCGCTGGCGGCCTCCCTCGTCGGGGTGGCGATGCCGAATTTCTGGCTGGGGCCGGTTTTGATAATAATTTTTTCTATCTGGCTCGGCTGGACCCCGGTGTCGGGCAGGGACGGTTTTTCAAGCCTTATCCTGCCCGCCGTCACGTTGTCGGCCGGAATGGCGGCGCTGATTTTGCGCATAACCCGCTCGTCCGTGCTTGAGGCGGCGTCGGAGGATTACATAAGGTCGGCGCGGGCGCGCGGCCTCCCCGAATGGAAGGTGTTTGCCAAACACGCGCTTTCAAACGGAATGATTCCGGTCATAACCGTGATGGGATTGCAGTTGGGCGCTCTCCTTTCCGGCGCGGTGATAACGGAGACTATTTTTTCGTGGCCCGGCGTGGGCAGGTTGCTGGTGGAGGCGATAGAATCGCGGGACTACCCGTTGGTGCAGGCCTGCGTGCTTAACATCGCGTTGTGTTACGTCGTTGCTAATCTCATTGTCGATTTTGCGTATGCCGCCGCCGACCCGCGCGTGAGGGTGGAGCGATGACATTCAAGAAAATAATCTCCCCCGGATTTTTGCTCGGCGTTTTGATTCTGGCGGCCACCGTCTGCGCCGCCTTCATGGCCGAAACAATCTCCCCGCACGACCCGTACAAACAGGAGTTGATTTTCGGGCTGGAGTCGCCCACCGCCGCGCATCCGATGGGGCGCGACCTGCTGGGGCGCGACGTTTTAAGCAGGCTTGTCCACGGTTCCAGAATAAGCCTGACAATTGGGTTCGCCGTCGTCGGTATTAGCCTGATTATCGGAACCGTGGTGGGAGCCGCGTCCGGGGCGTTTGGCGGATGGGCCGACATGGTGATGACGCGCGTCGTGGATATGGCCCAGGCGTTTCCCGGGCTTCTGCTCGCCATCGCGATAATGGCGGTGTTGGGGCCGGGGTTCGGCAACCTGCTTTTTGCGCTGTGCCTCACGGGCTGGACGGGATTCGCGCGACTGATGCGGGGGCAGACGCTCGCGTTAAGGGAGAGAGAATTCGTCACCGCCGCGATATCGGCCGGGGCGGGGAAAGGACGGCTTATTTTTTACCACTATCTCCCCAACTCCCTGGGGCCGTTGATTGTGGAGGCGGCGTTCGCGATTGCCTCAGTGATACTATCCGAGGCGGGGCTGAGTTTTTTGGGACTGGGCGTTCAGCCGCCGGAACCAAGCTGGGGATCCATGTTGAACGAGGGGAGGCCGTTTTTGCTCGTCGCTCCGCATCTTACGATTTTTCCTGGGCTGTGCCTTATGGCGCTGGTGCTGGCGGTCAACCTTGTCGGCGACCGACTTCGTGATGTTTTGAACCGATAGGATATAAGGCAGTGATCAAAACGCGTTGGGGATTAGCTCTATCTTAACCCCCTCGTCGGATTCGTCTATTGTGAGAACGTCGAACCGGCAGTCCACGTCGTTCAATTTGTTCTTGAACAGATAATCCTCGGCGGAAAGACGGATTTTCTTAATTTTTGACGGCGTTATTCCCTCTAGAGCAGTGCCGTAATTCTTGTTTCGTCGGGCCTTCACCTCGCAAAAAACGAGAATTTTGCCGTGTTTCGCCACGATGTCTATCTCCCCCCTTTTGCACCTGTAGTTAGTCTCAAGAATTTTGTATCCGTTTTTTCGCAGGTGTTTCTCCGCTCTCTTCTCCGCGCTTTTCCCGTACGCGAGCGCTTTTTGTTTAAACTTTTTCAGGAATTCCAACATCTTTGACGCCTCTAAACGACCTCCTGTGTATCGGGCAGGGGCCGTATTTTATTATCGACCGTTTGTGCTCGGCGGTCGGGTAACCCTTGTGCTTTCCGAACCCATATTGCGGGTATTGCGCGTGGTACTCGTCCATAATCCTGTCCCGCGTGACCTTTGCGATTATCGACGCGGCGGAAATTGCGGCTATTTTAGAATCCCCTTTTACTATCGCCTCCTGCCTTATATCCGGCATGTCTATCGTGAACGTCCCGTCGATAAGCAGAAGGTCAGGCGCGTATGAAAGTTTGCCTACGGCGACCCTCATCGCCTCCAGCGATGCGCGGAGTATGTTCAGCCTGTCAACCTCCTCGTGCCCCAAAATCCCTATTCCCACGTCGGCTCCGCTTTCGAAAATCCACTTGAAAAGAATTTCCCGTTTGGCTTTTGTGATGGCTTTGGAGTCCATCAGCGGCGTCGGCGGAGTTTTCCCAGCCGCGAGTACGACCGCCGCCGCGACCACCGGGCCGGCAAGCGGCCCGCGGCCCGCCTCGTCCACCCCGGCGGTTCTGTCAGTTTGTTTCACAAACTCTCGCGGAGCCTTTTGTGGAAATGTCTAGATGCGCGTGCTCCTTTTGCAACTCTGCGATAGCCCTCATAATCTCGTCCGTTATCGCCTTTGAAGTTTCCTTGCAGTCTGGCATTTGGAGATATTTGGAGAGATTCAGCGGCTTGCCGAAAACCACCGAAAGCGGCAGAAAAAAGCGCGGTTTGCGCGAACCTTTTGGCAGGCAGTATTGCGTGTTGAAAATCGCGGCCGGCACCACCGTGGCACGCGAATCAAAAACTATCTTCCCGATGGCGGATTTGCCCCGTCCCAATGTCCCGTCCGGCGAGCGGGTGCCCTCCGGATAAATGATGACCAGATGCTCTTTCGCGAGCTCCGTTATCTTCCCGAGTGATTTCAAATCGGCTTTGCCCCGCTTGATGGGAAACGAGCGCAACATGCGGATTAAGAAGCCCAGCACCGGGATTTGGAAAAGTTCCTCTTTGGCTGGACTCCATATCTGGCGCGACGAAAAACGCCCAAAACTGTTTAACACGTGGTATCCGACGAACATCGGGTCGAAGTGGGACAGATGGTTGCACGCCACTATCACCCCCCCTTTTTTCGGGATGTTCCCCGACCCCACGGCCTTGGGCGTGAAAAAAACGTGCCAAAAAACATCCGAGACAAGCGCCGCCAAAAGCCGGAAGCCGTTTAAAAAAAAATCCTTCATCCCTTATTTATACCTTATGAGTCCGGAAAAAGTTTCATCGTTATCTCGGACAGCAGGATGTCCACACCCGCCCCCGTTTTGGCGGAGACGCCGACGGCGTCGTGAAGCTTGCATATATTTTGCGCCACGTCGGGGTCGACGAGTTCTATCTTGTTGAGCACGGCTATCCGAGGGGTGTCGTTCAGTTTCAAATCCTCCAGCAGTTGCTCGCTAACTTTTATGTGGTTCTCGTAATCCGGGTTCGAAATGTCCGTCACTTGGATTAACAGGTCGGCTTCCGCCAGTTCTTCCAGCGTGGCGCGAAAAACTCCGAGAAGCGATTCCGGCATGTTCCTGATGAGGCCGACCGTGTCGCTGATGACCGCGTTCTGTCCGTTCGGGAGCCAGAGCTTGCGCGAGGCCGGATCCAAAGTCGAAAAAAGGAGGTCTTTGACCGGCAGGACGCTTTCTGTGAGCCGGTTGATAAGGGATGATTTTCCGGCGTTCGTGTATCCGATTATGGAGATGGTTTTGACATTTGAGCGCATCCGCAGGCTTCGTTTTTGGGTGCGCTTTTCCTTCAGGCGTTTCAGCTCCCTCTCGAACATTGTTATCCTTCCTTGAAGGTGCCTGCGTTGAACCTCCGCCGCGGTTTCGCCCGGCCCGCGCAGGCCGATGCCGCCGCGAATCCTCGACAGGGCGGATTCCTTTGCGCCGAGTCTTGGCAGAAGGTATTTCATTTGCGCCAGTTGTACGCGCACCTTGCCGTCCCTGCTCGTCGCGCGTTTTTCAAAAATGCCCAAAATGAGTTGTGTCCTGTCCAACACTTCCATGTCTGTGAAATCGGAGATGGCCTTTATCTGCCCCGCCGACAGCTCAGTGTCGAAAATCACCATGTTTGCGCCTATCGAAAGCGCCTTAATCATGAACTCGCGCAATTTTCCCTTGCCCATGAGGTATTTCGGATCCGGTGTCGAGCGCCTTTGAAAAACCCTGTCGGCCGCCCCTATTCCCGCGCTTTTGGCAAGCTCCTCCAACTCGTCCAGAGAAAAGTTCATCGCGTGTTTTGGAAGGTTGGAGACGTGAATAAGCAACGCGGTCGGCCCGCTTTTCACATCGCGGGAGACCATCGTCTTACCCAGCTCCGCCTCGACGTTTTCCACGAGTCCGGCGAAGTATTCGTTAACCTGGGCCAGCGGCGCCGGGCCGAAAAGCATGTGGGAATCCTCGGTGGCGGCGGAAATATGCGCCAGGGTTATTTTGCCCGGCGAGCCGTCCGGTCGAACGTCAATGGACGCCATCGCGTCCAGCCTAAGCAAAAGAAGATCGTTAAGGTCGTCCCGCGTCAACGCCTCCCCCCTAAGGTGGGTGTGCACGCATCTTATGGCGGCGAGCCGTTTGTCGGCGACCCTGTGCTGGCCGAGGTTGGGTATCACTATCTCGTGGTCGTTTCCGGCCACCACGTGGGTTATCTTCCCCTTGCGGTCTATGAGCAAGGCGATCTGCCTGCCAATCTCGCGCGAAAGGCGGGACACGTAAAGAAACAGCTCGTCGGTCACGAGCGTGTTGGGTGGAATTTTTCTGCGGTAGATGCGCTCCAGGCTTTTTATGGCCGAATGGCTCAAGCCGGTGGTGTTTCCGTGAATCGCGCTAGTTATTTGTACCGCCTCCCACGGCTAAAAACCCTCCAGCAGAAGCCCGATCATCTTGTCCCCGAGGTATGACGCGGCTTGGTTTACCGCCTCCTGCCGGGCGAGTTCGGCGTAAACCACCGAGGGGCCGACGAGGTAATCCCACTGGACGTCGAGCGCTTTTTCCACCAAAAGCCCCTGCCCGACCTTGTCCTCAAATTTAATCTTCACCTTTATCCTGACCCTGTATTTTGCGGCGTTGTTGTAGGCGTCGTACACGAGCGGCTCCAGCGAATATTTTTCTATGGTGCCGGAAAGCAACGAGTCCGCCTTTTGCGCCGAGACGACCGCCAGCCTTCCGTCGTGTTGGAATTTTTCGGTTATCGCCCCGGTCACGGCCAGCTCCAGATTCGGCTCCTTTGTGTCGTTGACGAAAACGGCAACGGCTATGGTCTTGATAGGGTCGGGCAACTTGGTTTCCTGCCCCGCGAATTTATAGCCACACGAGGAAACGAGTGCAAGCGTGAGAATGAGCAGGGAAACCGCCGATTTGCGGGTGGATAGAAAAGCCTTTTCCTTAGTCCTAGTGTGCGTCATCTGTGAATTAAACTAACACGCTTTGTGCGCCGAATAAAGCGGGATAGAATAACAGGCATGGGAAAAGCTAAATGCGTGCTACTTGGCGTGACTGGAGGCGTAGCGGCCTACAAAACGCCGGAGCTTGTGAGGTTGCTTAAAAAAAGCGGCCTTGACGTGCGGGTCATTATGACGCGCGCCGCACTACAGTTCGTCACGCCGCTTGCGCTCCAATCGGTGTCCGGCAACAGGGTTTTGACGCCGGACTGGGACACGCAGGAGGATCCCTACGACCATCTTAATGTCACGCGCGGAATCTCGACCGCGCTTGTGGCTCCCGCCACCGCCAACTTTCTGGGCAAGTTCGCCCACGGCGTGGCGGACGATCTGCTCCTGACTGCAATGCTGGCGGTGCAATGCCCGGTCTACGTCGCGCCCGCGATGAACCCGGCGATGTACGGAAACGCGGCCGTGAGAGAAAACGTCAAGATTTTGGAAAAACGCGGGGTGAACGTCATCCCCCCGGAAACGGGCGAAATGGCCTGCGGCGATGTCGGCGAGGGGAGGCTGGCGTCGATTGAATCCATCGCGTCCCTTATCGCCAGCGTGGCCGGGGCCGGGAAAGACCTTTCTGGCAGGCGGATTTTAATAACGGCGGGGCCGACTCAGGAGCCGATCGACGCGGCGCGATTTATTTCCAACCGCTCCTCGGGGAAAATGGGCGCGGCGCTGGCGGAGGCCGCGAACGACCGTGGCGCCGAGATCACGCTCGTGCACGGGCCTGTCTCCGTTCCGATACCGGAAGGGGTTCGCGGTGTCGCCGTAAGGACGGCCGGTGAAATGCTCAAGGCGGTGATGGAACATTTTGTGGACACCGACATGTTGATAATGGCCGCCGCGGTCTCGGATTTCAGGCCCGCGACCGCCTCGGCGCGAAAAATAAAAAAGGCGGACGTGTCCGTCGCGCTCGCCCTAGAGCCAAACCAGGACATCGTCGAGACCGTCGGTAAAATAAAGAGGGGGCGCATTGTGATAGGTTTTGCGGCGGAGACGGACGACCTTATTAAAAACGCCCGCGAAAAAATGGCCGCAAAAAACATGGACATGATTTGCGTGAACAACGTCGGCAGGGGCGACATAGGTTTCGACAGCGACTACAACGAGGTGACGGTCATAAGTAGGGGGCAGGAGCCGTTGCATCTCGGCCGATACGACAAGTTGTCCGTCGCCAACAAGATACTTGACGAGGCCGCAAAACTTTTTCCCTCGACGACGGCGTAAGCCGATTTTGCCCCGAAACAACGGATGAAAAAAGAAGTTGAGACATATTTCAAGCACCTCAAGGCCATAGGGGTGGAATACGTGGAAAAAGACAAGCCGCGAAAAGCTCCCGGCAAAACAAAAAATCCGGCCGCGCCATCCTCGCTCGCGTCGATAGCGGCGGAGGTGGCCGGATGCGTCAAATGCCGCCTGCACAAAACCCGCACCCAGACGGTGTTCGGTAGCGGTGATCCAAAAGCGCGCGTCATGTTCGTCGGGGAGGCCCCTGGCGCCGACGAGGACGAGCAGGGGCTTCCGTTCGTCGGAAGGGCGGGAAAACTGCTGACCTCCATGATAGAGGCGGAGCGGTCGCTGGGAATCCCGCGAAGCGCCGTATACATAGCGAACGTCCTGAAATGCCGTCCGCCTGAGAATCGGCCGCCGGAGCCGGACGAAGTTGCGCAGTGCGAGGGCTATCTCAAGGCGCAGATAGCCTTAGTCAAGCCGTCCTTCATTTGCGCGCTGGGAGCCCACGCCGCGCACACGCTCCTAAAAACGAACGAGCCGATAGGAAAGCTTAGGGGCAGATGGCACGAGTACGAGGGGATTCCGCTTGTGGCCACCTACCACCCCTCGTTTCTAAACAGGGCCCCGCAATACAAGGCGGAGTCGTGGAAAGACCTTTTGATGCTTAAAGAGGCGCTCAATGCAAAAGGTCGCTAATCTTTTAATGAAAATATTGCAAAAAGTCGACACCCTATTGCGGAAAACATTCGCATGGTTGCGAAAGCGTACGGCGGGCCAGCTTGTGTTGCTGGCCCTTTACATCGGAGCCGCGTGCGCCGCCTTCGGCTTCGGAATGCTGGTGTTCTTGGTAAAATATTACGAACAGACTCTTCCCGACGTAATGACGATGAAAAAATACCAGCCGTCGCTCGTAACCGTCATCTACGACAGGTTTGACCGCCCGGCGGCGGATTTTTACGTCGAGAAGCGCATTCTGAAAAAATATGAGGAGATCCCCGACTTGATGAAAAAGGCGACCATCGCCATCGAGGACGACAAGTTTTTCACGCACGGGGGGGTGGACATCTGGGGCATCTTCAGGGCGGCGCTCGTCAACATGCGCGAAATGGGAGTCGTGCAGGGGGGGAGCACCATCACCCAGCAGGTGGCTAAGGTCATGTTTCTCTCAAGGGAGCGAACAATCGCGAGGAAGATAAAGGAGCTTCTCCTGTCGCAGAGGATAGAGAGCCATTTCAAAAAAGAGGAGATTCTCGAGATATATCTCAACCAGATTTATTACGGGCACGGAACCTACGGCGTGGAGGCGGCCTCTCGCCTTTATTTCGACAAAAGCGTAAAGGATCTTTCTATCGGCCAGCTTGCAACGCTGGCCGGCATACCGAAGGCTCCCACCATTTATTCCCCTTTCAACAACGCAAAGGCCGCCACGCACAGGAGAAACTTGGTCATAAACAGGATGCTTGGTTCTGGCTACATATCGCCGGAGGCGGCCAAGCGCGCTCTTGAGGAGCCGATGAGGCTGGCGAAACTGAAAAAAACGCCGAACGACATCCCGTACTTTGCCGAGCACGTTCGACGGTACATCCAAACAAAGTACGGAAGCGACATGCTCTACCACGAGGGTTTGAAGGTTTACACCACGCTTGACGCATCGTGGCAACTGCACGCGCAGGAGGCGCTCATGGCGGGGCTGGAGGAGGATGACCGAAGGATAGGCTATCGCGGGGCGATCGACAAAATCGACTTAAAAACCGAAAAACCGGATTGGGAGGAGCTCAACCCCCCGCGCGAAAAAATATCGTTTCAGGAATACTTCGCCTCAGGCATCAGGTTTAAGGCCGTGGTCAAGTCGGTCACGCCCGATTTGATAGTGGTGGATATTAACGACGTCAAAGGGATTATTGAAAAGGACGGTTTTGGCTGGGCGCACCGATTCGACCCGAAGGTCGACGGTCGAAATGTGGAGCCGGTAAAGGACGCGACGAAAATCGTAAAGCCCGGACAAATCATCGAGGTGAAGGTAATCGAAAGGCGCGGCAACAGTTCGTTGCGGCTCATGCTGGACCAAACACCGACGATACAGGGAGCGCTTGTGAGCATGGATTATTCCACCGGCGAGATAAGGTCGATGGTCGGCGGATATGATTTCGAAAAAAGCTCGTTCAACCGCGCGGTTCAAGCCCAGCGCCAGCCCGGCTCGGCCTTCAAACCGATAATTTACGCCGCCGCGCTCGACAAGGATTTCACCGCCGCGTCAATAGTGATAGACGCCCCGATAACTTTCGAGGGCACCGGCGTGAACTGGAAGCCGGGCAACTTTAAAAACGAATTCAACGGCCCCACGACGATAAGAACGGCGGTCACCGAATCCCGCAACATCGTCACAGTAAAAGTGCTCCAAAAAATCGGGCTTCAATACGCTATGGAGTACGCCAGACAACTGGGCGTACGCTCCAATCTGGAGAACAACCTCTCCATCGCGCTCGGTTCGTCCAGCGTCAACCTTTTGGAGCTGACCTCGGTCTACAGCGTTCTTGCCAACGGCGGTATTCGCAACGAGCCGTATTTCGTCAGGCGCGTCGAGGACCAATCCGGAAAAATAATCGAGAGGAACGAGCCGATTACAAACCGCGTCATGCCGGAAGACACCGCGTTTTTGATGAACAACATCATGCAGGGGGTCGTGGAGGAGGGAACGGGACAGTACGTCAGGGCGCTCGGCGTGCCCACCGCCGGAAAAACCGGCACGACGAACGATTTCGTTGACGCGTGGTTTATAGGGTACACGTCCGGCGTCGTCACCGGTGTCTGGGTTGGAAGGGATCAAGAGGAACCGATAGGTAAAAACGAAACCGGGGGACACTCCGCCGCCCCGATATGGCTGGACTACATGAAAGGCGTCGTGAAAAGCCTTCAGGTCCGGCCGTTCATGCCGCCGAGAAACATAGTGTTTGTAAGAATCAACAAAACCACGGGACTGCTCGCAAAGCCCGACGACCCCGACTCCTTTTTCGAGGCGTTTAGAGAGGGAACCCAGCCAAAGGAATACTCGCAGGTCACCGCCCGTCCGTCAGAGATTCGCCCCGAACCCCCTGCGCACTAACCCGCTAGCGGAAGAACGACGGGCTTGGTGACGCCAGCTCAGCGTTTGGTAAAATTTTTGACGATTGCGGCGAAGATTTCGGCGGCGTTGCGGCGCAGTTCGGCGAGGGTGCCGTTGTTGTTTATGACGTAGTCGGCGTGTTTTAGTTTTTGTTCCAGCGGCATCTGGGCGTTTATACGGGCTATGGCCTGGGGGCGCGTCAGGCCTCTTTGGGCGCGGAGTCTTTTCAGCTGGTTTTCAACGGATGTGTCCATGACCACTAAGGCGTGTTTTCCGATGTGGGAGCCGCTTTCTATCATCACCGGCGCGTCAACGACGATTATCACGGGTTTTTTTTTCGCGGAGTGTTCTGCTATGAGTTTTTTCTCCAGCGCGAAAACTTCTGGATGCACTATGGCGTTGAGGTCGGCCAGAGTTTTCTTGTCGTGGAAAACTATCGACCCCAATTTCTTTCTATCCAGGCGGCCGTTTTTGAAAAGGACGTTTCCGAAACGCCCCTTAATTTTTTTTAGGGCGGGAGTTCCGGGCGCCACCGCCCGGCGAGCCAGCACGTCGGCGTCTATCGTTATCGCGCCCATTTTTTTCATCACCTTTAGGGCGGTCGATTTGCCGGAGGCTATGCCGCCGGTCAGGCCTATGACTATCGCGCCCATTCGAGCCGCTCCGTTCCAAAGCGAATAAAAAACTTTAGTAACTCCGTGACCGGAAATCCGATTATGTTCGAGAGGGAGCCTTTGTAATTGTCAATCAACTCCCACCCCGCCCCTTGGATTGCGTACCCCCCGGCTTTCCCCAAAGGCTCGCCGGTCGCGGCGTACTCCCGCGCCATCGCGTCCGTCAGTTTTTTAAAAGTTACTTCGGAGCGGCAGACGACGACCTCTTCAATCCCTTCGTCGGCCTTCAAGAAGGCCACGCCTGTCAGCACATTGTGAGTCCTGCCGCCAAGCGACAAAAGCATCTCGACCGCGTGCTCGACATCGTCCGGCTTGCCTAGAACCCTGCCGTCCATCGTAACCAGCGTGTCGGCTCCGATAACCAGCGAGGACTTGTCCGTCCCGGCCACAAGACGGGCTTTTCCCAACGCAAGTCTTTGGACGGTCTCCACGGCGCTTTCGCCAACCCCGGGGGTTTCGTCGACATCCGCGCCTTTTACATCAAACGTTAGACAAAGCGATTCAAGTATCTCGCGCCGACGCGGAGAGGATGAGGCGAGAATCAGTCGAACCGGCGGATTGTTTGCGCGGTTAACGACCATTTATATTTGGGAGGTTCTTTGCAATAGCAGATGGTCGGCGAGCACGAGCGCCATCATCGCCTCGGCCACCGGCACCACGCGTGGGCAGATGCACGGGTCGTGGCGCCCCTCCACCGATATCCGCGTGTTCTCAAGATTTTTGTTCACCGCCTCCTGCTCAATCAATATCGACGGAGTCGGCTTCACGGCGATTCTTACGACAATCCTGTCGCCGTTTGAAATCCCCCCCAAAATGCCACCGGCGTTGTTCGTCTTGAATCTCAGCTTGCCGTTTACGGACTCCAGTTGGTCATTGTGCTCGCTTCCCCTCATCGAGGCGCACTTGAAGCCGGATCCGATTTCGACCCCTTTCACGGCGTTGATTCCCATCATCGCCGATGCGATGTCGGCGTTCAGTTTTCCGTAAACCGGCGCGCCAAGCCCTGCGGGGGCGTTTTCAACGACGACCTCCACCATTCCCCCGACGGAGTCGCCGTCCTTCCGCACTTTTTCAATTAGCTCTATCATCTTCCGGGCGGCCTCGGCATCGGGGGCGCGGACGAGATTTTTCTCTATCTCCGCGTGGTCCACGCCGGATATTTTTATTTCCCCGATCTGGACGGTGTAGCCGGTGATTTTCACGCCGTCGATTATTTTCTTTGCCACCGCGCCCGCCGCCACGCGGACGGCCGTTTCGCGCGCGCTGGTTCTACCGCCGCCGCGCCAGTCGCGAAACCCGTATTTTTGGTCCATGGTGTAGTCCGCGTGTCCCGGCCTGTAGATATCCTTTATCTTCGCGTAGCTCGCGGAATTTTTGTCCTTGTTCTCGATTATGAAGCCTATCGGCGCGCCGGTGGTTTTCCCCTCGAACACGCCGGAAAGGATTTTCACCGCGTCCGGCTCGTCGCGCATGGTGGTGATATTGCTCTGGCCGGGCCGACGTCTGTCGAGATCCTTTTGCATCTCCTGCTCGGAAATCACAATTCCGGCGGGGCAACCGTCCAGAACGCCGCCTATGGCGGGGCCGTGGGACTCCCCCCAGCTCGTGAGTCTTAATAACCTTCCGAATGTGTTGCTCATATTTCTACGACTTTACCACTTTTAGGCGGTCATTTAGGAGGGCAAGTATTTCCCGACAGGTTTGCGCGGGGGTCTTGTTTGAGTTTTCCACGGTGAAGTCCGCGATTTGTCGGTAGACCGGCGACCGTGCAAGAAAGAGGTCGTCGAAACTTTTTCGAGGGTTCTCTTTGTCAAAAAACGGCGGGAACCCCAGTTTTTTGATTCTGCCAAAAAGCGCGTCGGACGGCACCTCGAGATGGATGAAGGCGGTTCGCCGGAATTTGTCTTTGTCGAATTTTGCGTTTAAGGGGGAGCCGCCGCCGAACGATATCACCGTTTCCATCGACCTCGACGCCTTTTGGAGCGCCTTCCCCTCCATCCGCGTAAAATGCTCCCGGCCGAATTCCTCGTATATTTTTCTCACGGTATATTTTCTTTGCTCGGCCTGGCCGTGGAGATTTTCGATGATGGTGTCCACGTCAAGAAACTCGAAGCCCGTCGCTTTGGCGAGTAGCTTTCCGACGATGGTCTTGCCGCTCCCCTTGAATCCTAGGAGGACGATTTTTTCAATACGCGTGGATTGTTTCATACCGGCAACAATATCACAGAATAAAATTCACTCCGCCAGCAGTTTAAGGCAGATGTCGGCGACTTCTTCCACGGGGATTATTCTCAGGCACTTGTTGTCCGTGCACACGGTGTTTCTGTGGTTTGCCGCCGTGACGCAGGGGGAGCAGGAGACCCCCGAATATATGGCGTGCACCCTGTCCCCCAGCGGGCCGTACAGTAACGGCGTTTCGGGGCCGAACAGAACCACGACGTGCGACGGCGTTATTGAGGCGTACTGGGCGGGCCCGCTGTCGTTTGTCAAAAGTATTTTGGAGACGCAACAAAGATCCACCACGTCCCCCAAGCTTTTCGTCACGCCAATCAGGTTGATGCAACGCATGTCGTCAACGTGCTTCTCGATGAACAGGCCGTCGCTCATCGCGTCCGGCAAGCCCATAATGACGACTAGGCGGTCAGGCCCGCTGTCCAAAATCCGCTTTGCGGTGTGGGCGAATTTTTCCAGCTCCCACGCTCTTATCGGAAGCTCCCCCGCGTTGGGGTTTATGACGGTTATTTTATGGTCGGATGTTAGCGTTGGAAATCTGCCGCGAACAAGCGACATCCCGTTTTCCGCCCTTTTGGACGACGGCGTGAGTTTGTACGGCGTGACGAGCGTTTCCGGGAGCACGCGTTTTAGGTTCGGCTTGTCTTGCTCGTTCCCCAAAAGCGTCTCGACAAGAGCCATGAAATTTAGCGCCATGTGCTTGTACGGATTGTATGCGACCTTGTAATTGTGGATTAGCCTCCCCCGGTAAAGCCCCTCGTTGGTGTAGGCGTAAAAGCCGACCCGGTTGCGGGCTAGGGACAAAAAGGTGAGTATCGACGAGGCCCTCGAAAAAAGTTCCATGTCTATTACGGAGTCGATTCCAGCCAGCCTCATTTTCCACACCGCCCTGATAACGTCCCTGAGAAACGCGTAGGGGGACGAGTCGCTTATGGTCAGAATATTTTCCGGCTCTATGAGGTCTAGTAGCTTTAGGCCGTTTGCGTGTCTTTCAAAAATGAGGAAATACAGGTTGGCTCCGGGTCGCGCCGTTTTGAGCCTCTTGATGGCCGAGTATCCTATTATCAGGCTCCCCGCCTCGGAGAGCTCCATAAAGAGGACGTTTTTGATTTTTCGTTTTCTGGTCAAAAACGTCGAGAGAAAAAACGAAAAAAAGTCCAGAACGAGGCAAAGCGGAACCCCGACCCAAAAATCAACCGCCCGTATTGTTGACAGCCTCACGGAGTATTAGCCCCCCCTTTTTGTTAGTTTATATCGCTTAATCCACCGCGGTAATTGTAGCATTTATAAATAAGGAACCGGCGTATAAGTTCCCCCTTTCTCTCTATGACCACCACGCGCGCCTTTTCAATCCGCTCGAAAATCTTTTGCAACTTCTCGGCGAAGTCTCTTTCCTCCTCCACGACGTATATCGCGTCGCTCCCAGCGTAAGAGTCGACCGCGGGCAGGAAGGTGTACCTAAGGCTGTTGTACCTGCCTATCAAATACGCCGGCAGGTGCGGGTTTGTGTAGTAGGTCAAAAGCCCGGCGATTTGGTGGCGGTCGGCTATTATGAATTTCGCGGGAAAGGCGCCGCGCTCCTCGTCCACCGCGCTCCCCAGCATTCTCCAGCCGTATATCCTTCGGCTTATCTCGAACCTTTTCGGGTGCGGTATCACGGGGTCGATTATTTGGATATGGACAAACGCGATTAATAGCACTGCGAACACCGCGCTTGAGACGAGCAGTCTTTTTGTCCGCCTGTTTTGAAGCCACCCGGCGGCCATCCCCCCGGCCAGCGCGAAAAGAGGCACAAACCCCAAAACGGGCCAGTTCCCCTCCACCGTCGCGCGGAACGAATTGAGCGTGAAAAACAAAAGAGTGGGGAGCCAAAGCGAGAATAGGAAGAGAGCGGAGTCTTTGCGTGCGCGGGTAGCATCGTCGTAAGCACGATTAAACGCGATTTTTGCGGAAGAGACCGCCGCCGCCATGAGGAAAAAGAAAAGACCGACGGAATAAAGAACCGCTTGAAATCCGGCAAACTCCAGGAAACGCCCCAGCGGGTTTCCCCTCGTCTGCTCAAGCCCGTGCCTGGCCTGAAAAGCGAAAGAAATCCAGTCGTGCTGGACGTTCCAAATAATCACCGGGCTGAACACGACCGCCGCCACAACGGCGGCAACGTACGGATGGGGGCGGAGGAGCCACCCGCGTTTTTCGCGCGAGAGCGCCAGATATAAAAACGCGCCGGGGAAAAAGAATACCGCCGTGTATTTACTCATCATGGCGAGGCCGATGGCCGTTCCGGCGGCGACCCAATTTGACCAGCCCCCCTTGGACGAGTTTGCCGCGGCGTGAAAAAGGAGCATAGCCAGAAGGTAAAACGGCAACAACGGGGTGTCGGGCGTGACCTCCAGCGCTCCGGCGCAAAAGATTAGCGACAGGTTCAAAATCCAAGCGGAATGCCACCCCGCCTCCTCGTTTTTAAAAAGTTTGGAGGTCAGACGGTACAGCAGGATTGTGGAGACGACGGAGAATAGAACCGCGCCAAGCCGGACAAAGATTTCCGACTGGTCGAACAAAGTGGTCGCCGCGATAACAAGCGCCACCATCGGCGGATGGTCGAAATAACTCAGCGAGAGGTTTTGCGACCAGAGCCAGTAATAGCCGTCGTCAAGCGCCAGCTCGAACGAGCCGGCTGTGAAAAGCCGCAATGTCGTAAATACCGCCAGAAGGAGAAGGAGCTTTTTGAAGGGGGTCACAAGCGTCGTTTAACTACTCGGATTTCTTCTTTTCGCTTTTGTGCTCCTTCGAGCTCTTTTTGGATTTTTTGCTTTCCTTCTTGGCTTCTTTCTTATGCTTCTTTTCCTCGGTCACGCCGCCGGTCCAAACGCCCTTCTTTTGTATCCAGCCGTTTTCCCCCTCTGTGTCGGTCACTTTGAGCCACCCCTCCTGTTCCTCAAGTATCTTGAAGGTGAAGTCCTTCGGGGCTTGGTAAGCAACGCGAGATTTGGCGTCGGCCGACTCGTGCACGTCAATTATCTTTTCGGAGACAATGGCTCCCTTGTCTTTCGACACGGCGCTTTCGTGCACCCAACCCACGTCCTTCGCCACGTCCATGATGGCGTACCAATCGTGGTATTTTGCAAGCACCTCAAGCGGCGTGTACATGTGCGGTTTCCATAGGACGGCGTACGTCTTCCCCGGCCCGCTCCTAATTTTAGCTTCTTTGCTGTTCACCATGGCCTCTTCCGCCCACGCGGCGGCGGAGAAAACAAACAGTGTCAGGATTACAATTACTCTTTTCATTTGACCTTCAAGCCCCCTTTAATAGGTTCCCATGTTCCGGCAAGCACAAGTCTACCCTCATCGTTGGCGGCAAGCAACATGCCGCGCGATTCGACGCCCATTAGTTTGGCCGGCTTCAAGTTTGCCACAACCACGACCGATTTGCCCGCCAAAACTTCAGGCTTGTAGCTTTCCGCTATTCCGGCCACTATCTGGCGGGTCTCGGTGCCGAGGTCAACCTGCAGTTTCAGCAGTTTTTTTGATTTTGGAACGGGTTCTGCGGACACGATAACGCCGGTGCGCAAGTCCACCTTCATAAAATCCTCGAACGTTATTTGCGCCTGTTCCTCGACAACTGGCGCCGTTTTTTGCGGTGCAAGCATGGTTTTTATCTCCTCCGCTTTTTTTTCGTCGATGCGCGGAAAAAGCGTCTCCCCGGCCGTGATTTTGGTTCCGGGTTTTATTATGCCCAACTCGTATTCCCCCCATTCCTTCAGTCCGAGCCACCCCTTAAGCTTATCAGCCGATTCGGGCATAAAAAGGGAAATCGTTTTTCCAATCAATCGAATCGAGTCCACGGCGCAATAAAGCAACTCGTCAAGCGCCTCCTTTTGGGACGGGTCTTTGGCCATGTCCCACGGTTTGCATTTCTGGACGTGCTCGTTAAGTTTGTCGCAAAGCTTTATCAGCTTTTCCAACGAGTGGTGAAACCTCAGCCAATCCGCCACATTTCGGTGGTTTATAAACAGCTCCACCCAAAGTTGGTGGAACTCCTGAATGGTGGATTCTTTGGGTTTCGGCGGTATGACACAATCGTTGTATTTTTGCACCATCGTCAGCACCCGGGAGACGAGGTTCCCCAGGTTGTTCGCAAGATCGACGTTTATCCGGTTTATAAGCGCGTTGGCGCTGAAATCGCCGTCGTTACCGAACGGAACCTCCCGCATAAGGAAATACCTGAATTGATCCACGCCCACCAACTCCGCCGCCTTTTCGGGAGAAACCGCATTGCCGACCGATTTGGACATCTTGTGCCCCTCGACCGTCCACCATCCGTGGGCGAATATTTGTTTCGGCCTTGGTGCGCCGAGTGCCATCAGCATCGTTGTCCAATAGACGCAATGGGTGGTCAATATGTCCTTTCCTATTAGGTGGACGTCGGCAGGCCAGAACTTTGCGCACCGGTCACCATTCGGATAGCCAAGCGCGGAAATGTAATTGACCAGCGCGTCGAACCAAACGTACGTGACGTATTCGCGGTCAAACGGAAGCTCTATCCCCCACGAAAGGCGCGATTTGGGGCGGGATATGCAGAGGTCGCCCAGCTCTTTGCCGAGAAAGCCGAGCACCTCGTTTTTCCGGGAGGCCGGGGAGATTTCCAATGCGTCGCTCTTTATCTCTTCGATAAGTTGGTCCCTGTATTTCCCCATCTTGAAGAAATAGTTTTTTTCCTTTATCTGCTCCACTTTCCTACCGCAGTCGGGGCAGTTGCCGTCCTTCAGGTCTTTCTCCGTCCAGAAACGCTCGTCCGGGACGCAGTACCATCCCTCGTAGCTTCCCTCGTAAATCTCGCCCTTGTCGAACAACGTCTGCATAATCTGTTGCACGACCTTTTTGTGCCTACCCTCGGTGGTGCGGATGAAATCGTCATTTGAGATGTTAAGCGTTTTCCAGAGGGCGCGGAACACCTCCGCCTTTTCGTCGACGTATCCTTGAATTTCTCGTCCCGCTTTTTTTGCGGCCTGCTCCGCCTTTTGGCCGTGCTCGTCCGTTCCGGTCAGGAAGAAAACATCGTCGCCGTTGGCGCGGTGGTAGCGGGCGAGCACGTCGGCGGCGACGGTGGTGTACGCGTGCCCCAGATGTGGCACGTCGTTAACGTAGTAAATGGGGGTGGTTATGTAAAATTTGCCCATTACTGTCAATTAAGGCTTCAGGAGCTCTGCTTCGCCGGGATCCGGCTTGTCGTCGTCCTCCTCCTGCGGTTCCTGCGCTTGCGCCGGGCCTTTGGCGTTTTGTTGGCGCCCTTTTCCCTTCCCCTGCTGTTGCGGCGGGAAGACCAGCGAAACTTCGGCGGCCTCAAAAGTCATGACGCCTTTTTCGCTTTCCAGGGCAACCGTGACCTTGGAGCGAAGGAAATCCGCCACTATCACCCTTCCCCTTCCCTCGGGGGTCAACACGGCCTTCCCGACGCGGGGGACGGTTTTTTGCATCTCGCGATAAAAATCCTGCTCGTAGGTGAGGCAACACATAAGCCTTCCGCAGACACCCAATATTTTCGCCGGGTTAAGGGAAAGGTTTTGATCCTTCGCCATCCTTATTGAAACGGGGGCGAAATCCGTGAGATGCCCCGAACAGCACAGCTTGAATCCGCACACTCCGCATCCGCCAAGCAGTTTGGCCTCGTCGCGGATGCCGACCTGGCGCATCTCTATCCTAAGTTCCATTTCGGCGGCGACGGATTTAACCAAGTCGCGGAAATCCACTCTCTCCTCGGAGGTGAAATATATTATCGCGCGCTTTTCGTCGAACGCCATCTCGACCTGGCTGATTTTTAACTTCAGCCTCATCTCGCCGGCCTTTTTGCGCGCGAGCTTGTAGATGAGCTTTTCCTTTTCCTGATTGCGCTTGTCTATGGCAAGGTCGTCCGGTGTGGCCTTTCGGATGATGTTCCTGACCGGGTGCTTGCAACACCCCTTTCTCTTCATGCGACCGCGCTCCACCTGACCGATGGCCGCGCCGCGCTCCGCGTCCACCACGCATTTGTCGCCGACCTTCAGTTCAAGATGGTTGCACCTAAACTCCGAGGTCTTGGCGTTGTGGCGGAAATTGATTCCCACCGTAAAATCGTTGTCAACTACGTTTCGTTCCAATTCTATGTCCCTTTTGTAAAACCGATTGCATGTTGAATATCAGGGCTTCGAGAAAAAGCTGGACGTTCGGATTAAATCTTGTCGCCGGGGCCGCTTCCATCAACATATCGAAACACTCAACAGCCCTGTCGCCCGGCACGCCGACGAATCCGTCCATATCATGTGTAATTATATCAGATGATTGGGCATATTTCCCGGTTTGGCTCCGGCGGAGAATTTCCGCCATTCTTTCTAGCAAAATCGGCAGTTCCTTGCGCCTGTCCTTTTTCCACCCCTCGGCGAACCCGACCACTGCGTCGACCGGCATATCCGCTATTTGCGACATCAGCCTGATGGCCTCGTCGTCAAGCGCCTTTATCTCGTCCATCCCGCCCCCCATCGCCCTGCCGAAACATCCCTCCGCCAGAATCGCGGCCCTCAGCGCCTCCTCCCCGGAAAGACCGAGCCGCTTTTCGAGCAGTCCCGCCAGCTTGGAAGGCTCCATAGGCACAAACGGCGTCGCCCTGCACCGCGAGACCACTGTCGGCAAAAGCGCGGATGGGTTCGCCGTCACCAAGATAAGGACGGTGTTGGCGGGCGGCTCCTCCAGAGTTTTAAGGAACGCGTTGGCGGGCGGACCTTTCATGGTGTCCGCCTCGTGGACAACGGCGACTTTTCTCCCCCCAAAATACGATTTTAGGGAGAGGGACGAAATAAGCTCCCGTATCTGGTCGATTTTTATCATCGTCCCGTCCGGCGATATGGAGAAAAAATCCGGGTGCGAGCCGGAGTCGAACATGAGGCACGATTTGCACTTACAGCACGGCGTCGCCCCCTCGCCCGATGTTTCCGAGCAAAGCAGGGCTTTAGCAAAAAGATTAGCCGTGGTAGTTTTTCCGCTTCCTTCCGGCCCGGTAAAAAGATACGACGACGCTATCTTGTCCCGCCGCAAGTTGTGCAAAAGCGCGCCACACGCCGCCTCCTGCCCCACAATGTCCTCAAATGTTTTCACCATCCGTGCATTTTACCAGCAATACAAGGACGGGGTTAGGCGACTTTTTCGAGCCTTATTTTCTCAATCCTTGAGCGTACAGGTTTCAATTCCGTTATGGTTACAAAAACTACTGGTTGGCCCTTATCAGTGGCATTTAGGGCAGTTTCCTTCGCCCATTGGTTGAATTGCTCGTCCCCCTCCATCTGCATCACAACGAGGGCGTTTTCGGGAATTTTTTCCGCGAAATCCGGGTACTCGAGAATATAGCGGTCAAACTCTCTTACGAGCATGCTGTTCTTCTCAACAAGGGCCTTTTTCATCAGCACGGAAATTCTCCTTTTAAAAACCTGTCCTTATAATACTCCCAATTCTCGTTCAGGTCATCATCCGCCAAAGTTAGGGCGTCATCATAGTTGAGGAAAAGCCTCATTTTTCTGTCTTCCCATTTTAAATTCATGCAATCCTTGTGGGTATAATTATGGGCGCAGTCGTAACGGATAACTTCCCGCCACTCGCCATTAATTCTGATTTCGAGTTGCACCATAAAAGTCGTAATTCTCCCTGATTCGACAGAATGGTGATGTCTTTTTCTAGCGTCAACATCAAGCATGATGAGATATTGTTTCTTTGCCAAGATCAACCCAAACTATTCATACAGAGATAATATTAGCATGTCGTATAAATTCAATGAATTAATAAATTACCGATGGCGTTTTACGTCGATTTTTTTGCAGACATGCGCGAGGGGGCATTTGGAGCAGAAGGGGGAGACGGGGACGCAGACGTTCTGGCCGTAGGTCACCAAGAGGTCGTTGTATTCTATCCAGTATTTTTTGGGGAGGACGTTCCTTAGCGCGGTTTCGGTTTTTTCGGGGGTGGCGGTTTTTATGTATCCCCAGCGGTTGGAAATTCTGTGGACGTGCACGTCGACGCAGATGCCGGGTTTGTTGAAGCCGACCGTTACGACTAGGTTGGCGGTTTTTCTTCCCACCCCTTTTATCTTTAACAGCGTGTCCAAATCCGGCGGCACCTCCCCGCCATGTTTTTCCAAAAGCACTTCGCAGACGTGGTGCAAGGTGGCGGCCTTCACCCTGTAAAAGCCGACGGGGTAAATGAGCTTCTCGATTTTCTCCCTCGACAGGGCGAGGATTTTTTTCGGGGTGTCCGCCTCCGCGAAAAGCCGCTTGCACGCCTGCTCGGTGGCGGCGTCCTTCGTCCGCAACGACAAAAGCGTGGAGATGAGAACTTTGAACGGCGATTTGGAATAATGCCCGACGATGGGGACTTTGTATTTCGGAACCTCGCGCCGCAGTATTTTGACCGCCTCGTCGATAGGGAATGAGTTTTTCATTTTCCTTGCTCGACCGTTTCCTCGACAAGTTTTTTGAACGCCTCGTTCATCATCTCAAACCCGGCCTTTGATTTTTTCAACATGCCCGGCATGAACGGGGGGAGTATTCCGCGAAAAGACTCCGAATGCTTGAAAAGCGTTTTCCCGCCCTCCGGCTCGAAAACGAAAGAATGCATCCCCTCAAAAAGGCCAGGAATAGGCAGACTGCCGACCCATGTGAAATCTCTGTTCTCGTCCGCCTTCACTACCGTGGGGCGAAACTTCATCGTCATTCCGTCGGGTAGTCTGCCGGTGACTTTCAGGCGCTCCCCCGTTTTTGGAACACCCTCGATGGCTGTTAGAAAAGGGTTCCATCGGGGCCACTCCTTGAAATCCATAAACAGGAGCCAGGCCTTTTCCGGGGCGGCGTTAATTAAAATCTGCGTCTCAATCTTCGCCATCTTTTCCCTTCTTTCCTTTTATCTCGTTAAGCTTTTGTTCGAACGTCGCCTCACGTCCGTGTTTGGAGGGGGTGTAAAACTTCACCCCTTCCATCCCTTCCGGCAGATAACTTTGCTTCACCCAATGATCCGGGAATTCGTGTGGATATTTGTATCCCTTGCCGTGTCCCATTTTTTTCGCGTCGGGATACGAGGCGTCCCTTAAATGCGTCGGCGGCTGTTGCGGGCCGCCGGATTGTCGGACGTACTCCAGCGCGGCGTCCACGGCGACGACGGAGCTGTTGGACTTTGGCGCGCACGCCACGTACAAGACAGCCTGCGCCAGCGGGATTCTTCCCTCCGGCAGGCCGAGCTTTTCCACGGCGGTGGCGGCGGACACGGCGAGTATCAGCGCGGTCGGGTCGGCGTTCCCCACGTCCTCCGCGGCGGTTATCACCAGTCTTCTGGCTATGAAGCGCGGGTCTTCGCCGGCCTCCAGCATTCTTGCCATCCAATAAATCGCGGCGTCCGGATCGGAGCCCCTGAGCGATTTCTGAAACGCGGAGGCGTGGTCGTAATGCGCCTGCCCCGCCCTGTCGTAAAGAAGCGACGCCTTTTGGGATATCTTTGCCACGAGGTCTGCGGTTATCGCTTCTCCCTCCGACGCCAGATGGCAGGCCTCCAGCAGGCTCAACGCAACGCGCGCGTCGCCGGACGCGAAAAGCGCGATTTGGTTTATCGCGTCGTCGGAGACGGCGGCCTTCCCGCCAAGCCCGTTTTTCGAATCGTCCCGCGCCTGTCGGACGACGGCGCAAATCTCATCGAACGAAAGCGGCCTAAGCTCCACGACGGTGCATCGCGACCTAAGGGCGGGGATTATGCCGAACGACGGGTTCTCGGTGGTCGCCCCGATGAGCGTGACGAGTCCGGTCTCCACGTGCGGGAGAAGCTGGTCCTGCTGGGTTTTGTTGTACCGGTGTAGCTCGTCTATGAAAAGCACAGTTTTTTTCCCGTTGGAGTGGTTGTATCTCGCCCCCGCCACCACGTCCTTGAGCTCTTTGACACCGGACTCCACCGCGCTAAGCCGGATGAAAAGTCTGCCGCTGACGTTTGCCGCTATCTGCGCGAGTGTGGTTTTACCCGTGCCGGGCGGCCCCCAAAGGAGCATCGAACCGAACCGATCCTCCTCGATGAGTTTTCTAAGCGGCTTGCCCGGCCCCACGACGTGCGCCTGGCCTATAAACCCGCCGAATGTTTGCGGGCGCATCCTGTCGGCCAGCGGGCGCGAAGCGTCGACGTTGGTCGGTGCGGGGGGAGCGTTCTCTTTCTCGGAATTAAACAAGCCGGGGTTCTCAGCCATTTGTCCGGGTACCCCCGCCGCGTGTCAGCGCCTTTTGATGATGGAGAATATTTTTTGGTCCGGCGGCAGGTTTTTAGTCCCGTTTAAGAAGCACAGCTCCACGACAAACGCGACCCCGGCCACTTTTGCGCCAAGTTTTTCGGTGAGCTTTATCGCGGCGCCCATCGTTCCGCCGGTCGCCAGAAGGTCGTCCAGCAAAAGAACCCTCTCGCCCGGTTTGAATGCGTCCTTGTGGATGTGAATTTCGTTTGTGCCGTATTCAAGGTCGTATTTTTCGGATTCGGTCTGCCACGGCAGTTTGCCCGGCTTTCGTATCATCGTAAGTCCGCAACCCAGTTTGTAGGCCACGGCCCCCGCCAAAACGAAACCTCTGGCCTCTATCCCGGCCACGTGGTCTATCTCGGCGGATTTAAACTTGTCCGCCAGCATGTCGACAAGGCTCTTGAACGCGACCGCGTCGTTGAACAGCGTGGTCAAATCTAGAAAGAGCACCCCCTTTTTTGGAAAATCCGGCACAAGCCTTATTTTGGCTTCGAGATCCTTCGCTGTAAGTTCAGCCACGACATCCTCCCCGTTAATAATGAAAAGTTTCCTCCGAGAAATTAGTTTAACCCGGTTCGCGTTTATTTTTCGAAAAGTTTTTTGAACTCTTTGTACCCTTCCTTCTCCAAATTTTCCTTCGCGATAAAGCGAAGGGAGGCCGAGTTTATGCAATAGCGAAGCCCGGTCGGGCCGGGCCCGTCGTTGAACAGGTGCCCAAGGTGCGAATCGGCGCGCAGGCTCCGTATTTCGACGCGATTCATCCCGTGGCTGACGTCCCGTTTTTCCACGATGTTTTTCGTGTCGAGCGGTTTCGTGAAGCTGGGCCAGCCTGTGCCGGAGTCGAATTTGTCGATCGAGCTGAAAAGCGGCTCGCCGGAAACCACGTCGACGTATATCCCGTCCTTGTGGTTGTTCCAGTACTCGTTGTTAAAGGCCGCCTCGGTTCCGTTTTCGCACGTCACCTGGTATTGCAACGGGGTCAGCTTTTTTTTCAGCTCCTCTTTGGAGGGAATGGGGTTGGGTATTTGCTCAACCTTTTTCAAAATTGCCACGTCCTTCCCGTGTTTTTCGACATACTCCTCGCGGCCAGAGCCACGCTCGTACGCTTTGAAGTGTCCGGCTTCTTTTTGATAATATTTTTGGTGGTGTTCCTCGGCTTTGTAAAACGGGGAGGCGGGAACAATCTCAGTCACTATCGGCCCTTTGTACTTTCCCGATTTTTCCAAGACGGACTTGTACTCCTCCGCCTGCCGTTTTTGCCCGGGGTTGTGAAAGAAGACGGCCGTCCTGTACTGGGTTCCGACGTCGGCGAATTGTCCGTTCTTTGTCGTGGGGTCGATGTTTTTCCAAAAAACGTAAAGTAGCTGGGTATAGTCGATTATCGCGGGGTCATAAAGAATTTCTATGGCCTCGGCGTGCCCTGTGGAGCCTGTGGAAACCTGCTCGTATGTGGGATTGGTCTTTTGGCCGCCGGTGTAGCCAACGGTGGTGGAAACAACCCCCTTGACCGTGTCGAACGCGGCCTGCATGCACCAGAAACAGCCCCCGGCGAAAGTGGCGGTCTCTAGATTTTTCCTTGACGTTTCCTTTGGCATATTTTTGCTCGCGCTTTCCGATGGTGATGGGCCGACAAAGCCCAGTAAAAGTCCCGTTAAGACGGCAATCACAATTTTTTTATCCACGTTTGATTATAACCCCGATTTTTAAATGTGTTGAATCACAATTTCCGGCGACTTTTTTGTTGAACAGTTCGTACCGCAGTACTTTAAAAATATAACTTTATCGGCTTCGTTCTCAAAATTGAGTGGTATAATAAGTGTGTCGCGGGAGCGGGAGAGAATGGAGTTTTCAATGAACTACAAAGACAAAAGAAAGCAGGAAATGTACGATTGGTTCCACCAGCGGTTTATGGAGCCGGAGTCTGTAAAGCCGGATGTGAACGGGGTTAATAAATCTCGGCATTCTTGTGGCGAGACTTATTGCGCCGGTGAGGTCGTGCGCTCAAATTTTAGCGGAACATTCCCGGACGAAACCATAGAAGAGGTTGTAAAAGATTTGGAGTCCGAACGCCAGAAATGGGTTATGCGAAAATTTGAGGCTCCGCACGTCTCCTTCTGACTTTTTTAGCCACACTCCTCCGCTTGGCAAATCACCGTGGCAAGTCTCCCAGAAGCATTAAATCCAATCATTTCCATCTTGCACAGTTGGTATTTTATTGAAATTATAGGATAATAAGGACTCGAACTTGAATAGCATATGAATCAACAAGACCAAATTCGAATGCTTTGGAGGAGGAGCTAAATGCCTGAAGAGTTTGCGAAATCGTCGGAAGGCGTAAAAGACAAAAGGCTTGAGTCGCTTATCGAACTGGTTGAAAAAGAGATAAATCTCTACGCTCGACAGCTTACCTCCCAAATAACCCGCCTTTCCGAAATAGGTATTGCGCTCTCCGCCGAGCACGAACTCGACAAACTGCTCGAAATGATTGTGGACGAGGCGAGACGTTTCACCTCTGCCGACGCCGGAACCCTTTACATACTTGAAAACAACCACCTTCAGTTCAAAATACTTCAAAACGACACCTTCAAGGTGCGAATGGGCGGCACGTCCGGCCAGGAGATAAAGCTTCCGCCCGTGCCTCTCACCAAGTCCAACGTTTCCAGCTTCGCCGCCTTAACGGGGGAGACCACCAACATCCCCGACGTTTACGACGCGCAGGGGTTTGATTTCACAGGCCCGCGCAAATACGACGAGGCCACGGGATATCGGTCCAAGTCCATGCTGGTTGTGCCGATGAAAAACCAGGACAACGAGATAATAGGGGTCTTGCAACTTTTAAACTCGAAGGATCTTCGCTCCGGCGAGGTGGTGCCGTTCGCTGACGAGTATGTGACGCTTACTAAATCGCTGGCCTCGCAGGCGGCCGTGGCCATAACGAACACCAGGCTTTTGCACGACATGGAAAACCTGTTCGACGCCTTCGTGAACGTCATGGCGACCGCGATAGACGAACGCTCCCCTTACACGGGCGGCCACATCAAGAAAGTGGCGGCGCTCGGGGTGATGATGTGCGAGACGTTGAACGACATCAACAACGGAAAGTATCCCGAAATCGACTCGCCTTACAAGGAAAGATTCAAAAGCTCCACCTTCTCAAAAGACCAACTCAAGGAGATGAAGATAGCCGGCTGGATGCACGACATCGGAAAAATCACCACCCCGGTGCACGTCGTGGACAAGTCCACAAAGCTTGAGACAATCATCGACCGCGTAGAGCTCGTTAAACAAAGATTTTATACTATCATGGAGACCGAGCGCGGAAAATGGCTTGCACTAAAACTGTCCATGGTGGAAGCGGGGAAAAAATCGGATGAAATATCCGCGGAGGAGGCCGCCTTCAACGAGCGCGTCGCCAAAATCAAGGACGACCTTGCGTTCATAATAAACTCAAACAAAGGGGGGGAGTTTATGGACGACGCGAAGGTGGACAGGGTCAGGGAGATAGCCTCCCGGAAGTTTCATTGCGACGGGGTCGAGATGAATTACCTAACCGAGGACGAGACGGAAAACCTCGTCATCCGGAAGGGAACGTTGCTTGAAACCGAAAGAAAGATGATGCAGGATCACGCCGTCCTAACCATAAAAATGCTGGATAAAATACCGTTCACCAAAAAGCTGGCCAATGTCACCAAGTTCGCCGGGGCGCACCATGAAACCCTGGACGGCAAGGGATATCCGAACGGGCTAAAGGGGGACGAGATACCTTTGGGGGCGCGCATCCTCGCCCTTGTGGACTTCTACGAGGCTCTCACCGCCACCGACAGGCCTTACAAAAAACCGATGCCGATAGCAAAGGCGTTTGACATATTAAAAATGGAGGTGGATCACGGCAAGCTGGACGGTGATCTTTTCGACGTCTTCGTCAAGACCGGGATGCACGACAGGATGCAGAAGTTGTTCCCGCCTCCCGCCCAGGCCCAGCAAGCTCCGCCGTCACAACCCCAAGCTCCGCCACAACAGTCTCAAGCGCAAACGCAACAAGCGGCTCCTCAAAACCAAGCCCCCGCCGCCAAACCCTCGCTCGCCAACAAAACTTAATCGAACGCCTCATTATGTGGGCGCTCGAATTTTCTCCGGCAAAATACAATTCAATTTCCCGCAAAAACCGTCTTACTCTAGTAATCATTACAATAATTTGCGATAATCATCGGGGTGGTCGAAGCGATTAAACTTTTCGCCTGGGAGAAATATGCAAATTCATGACCTTTTGATAAAAGCCTGCGAGGATGGCAATCCGAACGTCAGGAAAGCCGCGGCCATGGCGCTGGGGGATTTGGGCTTAAACATCGCGAAAAACGCGCTCGTGAAACTTCTTAGGGATCAAGAGCCGCTCGTGTGCGAGGCCGCCATTTATTCCCTTGGAAAAATCAAGGCCGTGGACGCCGCCGACCATATCGCCAAAATGCTGGGTTCCGACGACCCGAGCAAAGGCATTATGCAGGGCGTGTCTTTAAAAGGGGACGAGGAAGGGGACAAACCGGCCCCTACCGGCGGGGCGCTTGCCGGGGGTGGCGCAAAAAAACCTACGATTCACTGGAAGGTGAGAAAGGCCGCCGCGTTGGTGTTGTGCAAAATAAAGCCGGAGCTCGCCGTTCACAAACTTATCGCCATGCTGGACCATGAAAACGAAAAGGTGAAAATAGCGTCGATAACCGGCCTCGGGAACATGGAATCGGAGGAGGCGGCCCCCAAGCTTGTGGAGCTTTTAAAAGCCGAATCGTGGGAGGTCAGAAAGAGCGCGGCGTGGGCCTTGGGTAAAATAGGCCACGCCCCCGCGGTCCCGGAGTTGCTGGGCCTGTTTGCGGACACGCGTTTCGCCGTGCGGGTGGAGGCCGTCATAGCCTTGAACCATATTAAATCGCAGGATTCGTTGGAACCGCTTATGCTCGCCTTGAAACAGGACAACAATCCGGACGTTAGGCGCACCATCGCCGTCGCGATAGGAAACATGAAGGCGGAAAAGGCGGTTCCCGCGCTAACCGAAGCGTGCAAGGACGAGGCGTGGCAGGTTCGAAAGGCGGCCATAGGCGCGCTGGGAAACATAAAATCTCAAACCGCGTTAACGCCGATTATGGAGGCGCTCACCGACGCAAGCGACGAGGTGCGCATGGAGGCCGCCAAACTTTACCCGCGCCTTGCGGCGTTGCTGGCCGCCTTGGAAAAAGGGAGCGATGCGACCGATTGACGGCGGCGGACTGACCGCCCAAGAAAAACTGGATCGCCAAACCGACCTCGTAAACATGATGGTGCACGACCTTAAGGGGCCTCTCATGGAGGTGATGGCCAACATCGACCTGATTCAAAACAGTCCTGACGCTTCCGAAATTGACAAGGAATGCGCCGAAACCGCCATGACGGGATGCAACAACCTTCTTGAGACGGTGTCGGACATGCTTGACGTCGGCAAGAT
>Ga0315281_10001698_pt1 | contig 32655 bp, 22 predicted proteins | sample YL17G07_0_MG_FD_204540 | JGI IMG/M metagenome (GOLD analysis project Ga0315281, IMG submission 204540) | Sediment microbial communities from Yellowstone Lake, YNP, Wyoming, USA - YL17G07_0 | ecosystem: Environmental > Aquatic > Freshwater > Lake > Sediment | place: USA: Wyoming | collected...
GAAGGCCCTTGAAGAGGGGCCGCACGACCCCGTCGAGCGCGGCCGGGTTCGAGGCGTCGAGGCTGAACCCCACCCAGTTGCCCCGCGCCGGCTTTCCGGACTTATCCGTCACGAACCAATCCGGGTGCGATTCCGCGAAGTCGGCCTGCTTGAAGGCGACGTTTGTCCAGATGCCCGGCCTGAGACCCTTGCTCTTGATGTATCGCGGCAGGAAATCCAGGCCGCGCGGAAACTTGGCGTTGGCGTTCAGCCACCGCTCCGGCAGGCCTTCTCCCTGCTGGTAGCCGTCGTCGATCTGCAGGACCTCGTACCCGAACGGGAGGAGGACCTCCGCAAGAGTGTCGGCGGTCTCGACGATGTCCTGTTCCGTGACCTTGTCAAGATAAGCGAACCAGGAGATCCAGCCGGCTACCGGAGCCGGCCAGATCTTGTAGCTCCAGGGCTCGAAGAAGCGGAGCCCGCGGTGGATCTGATAATAGCGCGGCCGGAAGCGAAGGACGATTTCACCTCCTTCCGCCTCGAGGGCGAAGGTCCGGGAGCCGGCGTCCTCCCGAAGCGGCCTGACGACCGCGCGCGGCCCGGCGTCGACCGAAAGCAGCCAATCCTCGTGGCGATCGTAAACGGCCCTGTTGAGGAGGCTCCGGCTCAAGCCCGACGAATGCCGGACGAGCGCGGGCCGCCGGTCGCTCCGGTCGGCCTCGCAGGGGAAGGACTCCGGGCCGCCGCGGAGTGTTCCGCTCATCAGAATCCGGTCTCCCGGACGGGGCGTCAGGAAGATGACCTGGGTGACCTTCTCGCCGCTCCGGAAGACGTTGGTCGTCGCTTCGAAGCCCCCGCCGGAGCCCCGAAGCTCGCCTGAAAAAACGTCGGCGCCGTTGTAGGAGATCCGGATCTTGGCCCCTTTGATGACGACCTTGGCCGGCTCGTTCGGCGGGACCGCGGACGCGGCCCGTCGCGAGCACGAGGCCGCAAAGACGAGCGTGAGAGCCAGGACGGTGAGGACCGCCCACCCTTGGATCTTTCCGAAGCTTTGCCGCATGCGACCCTCCTTACGGGCGTGTCCCGAGCGCCGAAAGCCCCCTGCCGCCGGACGGGCGGAGGGACCGGCGGTCCCTCGAGGCCGGGGCGGGGTCAGGCGCTTTCGCCGCGCTCGAACGACCACGCCCCCAGGAAAACCATTAGGATGGAAATCGCGCCCATGATGAGGAGGTTCAGGGGGATGCCCAGGCTCGATATCCCCAGGAGCGACCCCCTCAGTCCATCGACGCCGTAGGTCAGCGGATCGAGATGGGAGAGGACCCTCAACCACGGCGGCAGGTTGTCGAGGGGATAGAGGGCGCCGGACAGAAAAAACAGCGGGAACACCACGAAGTTCATGATGATGCTGTAGCCCTGCATGTCCTTCATCCGGGACGCGAAGAGCAGGCCGAGCCCGATGAACGACGTCGAGATGAGGACCATGAAGACGAGGGCCAGGAGGAGCTCCGGAACGCTCCGGACCCTGAACCCCACGAGGAGCGAAACGACCATGACGAGCACGCCCTGGATGAGGGCCGCGGTCATGCCGCCCGCGATCCGGCCGAGGACGATCGAGACCCGGCTGACGGGCGCAACCATGATTTCCTTGAGGAACCCGAATTCCCGGTCCCAGAGGACGGAGAGCCCGGCGAAGATGGATTGGAAGAGAAGGCTCATGCCGATGATGCCCGGCACGAGGTACTTGATGTACTGGACGTTCTGCGCGACGCCGGGCACGGCCATCCGGTTGAATCCCAGTCCGAGAAAAGCCAGAAAGAAAAAGGGCACGGCCAGCGAGCCCAGGATCCGGGACTTGGCCCGGAAGTAGCGTTTCATCTCCCGCAGCCAGAGAACATACACCGCGACCAGGTTGATCATCGCCCCCTCCTCGGCCGGTGGGCCATCATCATGGCCCTGTTCCGGTCGGCCTGGCTGGCCTCGTGTTCGCGAATGGTCTTGCCGGTGAAGTACAGAAAAACGTCCTCCAGGCTCGGCTTCCGGAGGTTGACGGAGTCGACCGTGAGTCCGGCTTTCTGGGCGACGGAGACGAGCTCGGGAATCCGGCGGTCGCCCCGCTCCATGGTCAGGCTGAAGATGCCCTCGTGGAGCTTGATTTTCTTGATCCAATCCAGGCCCCGGAATTCCACGTCGAGCGCAGCGGTGTCGCCCTCGACCTCCAGTGAAATCACGTCGCCGCCGAGGACGTCCTTGAGTTTCGACGGCGTGTCCAGCGCGGCGAAGGTGCCGTGGTCCATGATGGCCACCCGCCCGCACAGGTAATCGGCTTCTTCCATGTAATGCGTCGTCAGGATGATGGTGACGCCCTTCTCCCTGTTGAGCTTTTTGATGTAGTCCCAAATGTGGCGTCTCGTCTGAGCGTCGAGGCCCAGGGTCGGCTCGTCCAGGAAAAGGACCCGGGGGTGGTGGATGAGGCCCCGGGCGATCTCCAGGCGGCGCTTCATCCCTCCGGAATAGTTCTGGACCTGGACGCGGGCCTTCTCCGCGAGTTCGACCAGGCCGAGGACCTCGTCGATCCTTTTGCGCCGGTCCTCGCGGCCCATGCCGTACATCATGGCGTGGAACTCGAGGTTTTCCCGGCCCGTGAGCTGGCTGTCGAGGGCCGGCTCCTGAAACACGATGCCGATGCTCTTGCGCACATCATCGCGGTTTTTCGCGACGTCGAAGCCCGCGACCTCGGCGGACCCGGAGGTCGGCCGGAGAAGCGTGGCCAGAAGGTTGATCGTCGTCGTCTTCCCCGCCCCGTTGGGGCCGAGGAGGCCGAAGAGTTCTCCGCTCGGGACGGTGAACGACAGGCGGTCGACGGCCGTCAGGTCTCCGAATTTCTTCGTCAGCTGCTCGACCCGGATGTCATCCATGCCCCACTCCATCGATCGCCCGGCCGGCCTGGGCCGTCAGGAACTCAGCCACGGCGGCGGAAGGAAAGGGCCAAACATATACGAATTTTTCCTTGGGGTGGCGCTGGCGGGCCCGTTCGACAGCCTCGGGGATATCCTTCTCAGTATGCTCGCCGCCCCGGGTCATCATGGGCGTCACGACGACGATCTTCTCGGCTCCCTGTTCCGCGGCCTGGTCGAGAGCTTCGTCCAGGCTCGGCGCGCAATACTCATTGAAACCCAGGACGACCTTGCGGCCGCTGGCCCGGCGGAGCTGGATGGCCAGGTCCCGGGAGCCCGCGTAAAACGGGTCGTTCCGGGGCGTGCGGGGCCACGCGCGGACCTTCTCTTCGAGCTCGGACCACCGGCGCTCCGCGGCCGCCGGCCCTGCGCCGTGTCCGTGGGCCAGCCTGGCCTGGAGGCCATAGAACTCGGCCAGTTCCTGCTGCGGGAAATCCAGGGGCGGTGCGCCGTGCATGGCGAGGACGATAACGGCTTTCATGGAAACTCCTTTGCCCGGGCGGCCGGGCAGCTCCCCGAATATACTTCACGGCCGCCGCGAATTCAACGCCCGCCGCTCGAAGGACGGCCGCGAGCGCCGCCGCCGAGTTGTGCTACAATGCGGGTGACTTTCCTGGATCGGGGAGAACGGGCCATGAAAAAAACCTTTCTTTTTGCGGCGGCCGCGCTGCTGCTCGTCCGGGCCGGGTTCGCGGATGTCCAAAGCCTGGCGCACCTCTTTTCGCCCGGAAAAACCATACTCGACCTGGACGGGGACGGGTTCGGCGAGAAACCGGCCCTGACCATCATAATCCCCGACAATCCCTCCGCCTTCGAAATGGCCCTGGCCGCCGACATTGCCGCCCGGGCCAACCTGGAGAGCCTGGCCGTGGATTTCGGGCTCGTCCGGCGCGCCTCGGAAGCCGGCGACCTGCGGGCCCTCCCCTGCCCGGTCTTTATCGGCGCAGGCTCGCCCTGGGTCCGGGACGCGCTTAAGGAAAGGAAGTTCGTCCTCGAATCCCTCGGCCCCAACCAGGGCTTGGTCTTCGTGTTTACGCGAGAGAACCGGACCGCCATCGCCTGCGTCGCCGGCTCCGGGGAGGCCCTCCTCCAGACGGGACGCGCGTTCTTCCTGCGCTGGCCGTACTTTTGGGAAATCTGGGGCCGCGAAACGGGCGCCACGTATATGACCCTCGAATCCGACCTGGCCGGTTTTCTCGGCCGGGAGGGCGTCCACTCGAGCGATATGGTGGTCCGCGAGGCCCTCTACGAATTCCCGGTCCGTCCCGCCGCAGCCAACGCCCTGCAGGGCTTGGCGTTCAACCAAGGGCAGATCAAGACCCTGACTGTCGAGATGAATTTCGCGGACGAAGGCGAGCGGCAAAGGGCCGCACGGTCACTCGAAGCGCTCCTCGGCGATCAGCGGAAGGGGCTGCACACGGAGGTCCTTTCCTACCCCGGCTGCGGGAAGATCACTTTCGCCCTCCGGCATGGCGCCACGGGCACCGAAGTCGCCCTGCCGAGGACGGGATCGACCAAGCGGCTCCTGACCCCGTCCTTTAAGGAACGGCCCGGCGCCGACGCGGCGGGCAAGGAATTCGACCTTCTCGGCCTGGTCTCGACCAGGGGTTTCTACTCCGACCAGGACAGAGACGGGATCCTGGACGGGCTCGACGCTTCGGTCGTCGTCCCCGCGGGAGCGGCGGTTAGCGGCGTCGCCGAGCTGGCCTCGCGCCTGATGCTGGCCACGGCCGGCGCCTCCTTTCCGGTCGTCCTCCTGGATTCCGAAGTGGACAGCCGCCGGTCGCTCGCGGCGCCCATCCTCGTCGGCTCCAACTCCCTCACCCGGGACCTCATCAAAACGGGTAAGCTAAAGCCCCCGGCCCTGGACGGCCTGTCGGGCATGGCGCGCGTCGTCCCCAAGGCGTTCGGCAGGTCCGGGGCGCTCGTTTTCTACGCCCCGGAGGCGGCGGGGCTCGAAAAAACCCTGTCCTACTTCGCCAGGACGTTTCCCTATTTCGACGACTACGGGGATGGACGCCCGCAATTCAAGGACGCGGCGGCCGATTTCGAGAAGTTTCTGAAGGGGGAAAAAGGGAGCGCGGAAGCGTATTTTATGGTTCAGCTCGAAAAGCTCGCCGAAGAGTTCAAGGGCCGGGACATCGAATCGTTCGACGCGCAGATCCTTCTCCCCCGGCAAAACAAGAAATTCGAGGAGGCCGTCCGCGGCCTCCTCGCGGGCGGCGTCCGGACGCCGTCGCTCACGGTCTCCGGCTCGACGCTCAGGACGGGCCGCACGGTCTTCCAAAAAGAGAAGGAATTCACCTGGGAGGCCGACGACGCCCTCGCGCTGATCAAGGAGAAGGTCCGGGCCCTGGGCCCGGCCGCGGCCCCGGGGTCCAAGCCGGCGCCCCTCAAGATAAGTCTGGGCCTCAGCGAGTCGCCCGGCGTCCGCCGGGACATCAAGGACCGGGTCATCCAGGCCGTGTCCTCGGCCGGCCATCCCGGCCCGGACGTGGAAGTTCTCTCCGCCTACAAGCAGGGATTCTTCTGGCTCACCGAGAAAATTCTCCCCGCCCTCAAGGGCAAGGCCGTCGAGCGCCTGACCATCCGGTTCTCCGAGGAAAAGGAGGACCTCACCCGGCCCAAGCGGACCTACTCGGAACCGGCCCGCTGGCTCCAGGAGCTGTACCCCGTGGACGAGATTCTGTCCAGGGACCTCGGCATTCCGCTCGAGCGGATCGAATTCGAGATCAAGGAGCCGGGAGGGCCGGTCTATGAGGTGCGGGCTTTCGACGTGAAAAACGCCGTCATCTTCGAGGACCGGTTCACGCCACGGACGAAAGACATCCCCCTCCTCACCGTCCTGCCCGAATGGGGCACGGCCAGGATCACCAGCGGCTGGCTCCGCATCGAGTCGGGAAAGACCGTTCTCGTGGACACGGACATCCCGACCGACCTCGAAAAATTCTGGACGTATTACCAAAACGAGGTCCTGGGCCCGGTTTACGCCCACATCATGAAAAAAACGGGCCAGGAGCCGACCTTCTCCAAGCAGCCGTATTTCAAGCGGCTCATGGTCGAGCTCCGGGCAAGCGAACCCGACTTCAGGATCGGGCTGGACGAGGAGGTCTGCAGCTCTCTCGAAGCGCTTCATGACGAGATCTACTTCGACACGCTCGACCTGCTCCGGGGCATCACCCGGTTCGACCCCGAGGACAAGGACCTCCCGCCGGACACGTCGCGGTCGTCCGCGCCGGGCAACGTCCTGCCCTTTATCCATCCGTCGCTCGAGGGAGGTCCGGCCCGGGTCAAGGTCACCTTCGAAGACTGGCCGGGCCAGTCTCCCGAAATCGCCCTGAAGTGGAAAGAAAAGGGACGGGACGAGGTCACGAGAAAAATCGTCTTCCCGGTCCTCAAGCCCAAGGACCTGAGACTGCCCGGCTTCATCTACAACGGCAGGGACGAGCGCGTGGAGGAGCTCTGGCTCGAGGCGGACTGGGACAAGGAAGCGGATTACCTGGCGCTCATCGACATCCTGGATTCCTACCGGAAGGCCGGCGAAAAGGGCCTGGTCGAGGACCCCTTCAGCTACCCCCGGCTCGCCGGGATCAAGGTCCGGCTGAAAGTCCAGGACCAGGAAAAGGAAGAAAGCGTTCCTGTGGTCCCGAAGCCGGCCGCGGCCGTGGCCGGGCCCGCCGCCGCGGTCAAGCCGGACGAGGCCATCGTCACGACCCGGGAGATCATCTCGCCCGCGATGTGCGAGGCGATCGTCCGCCGGCTCGGGCAATTCCGGGTCATCCGGAGCTACGTCGGCGGCCAGTCGTACGAGGGCCGGGACGTGCCCGTGCTCGAAATGTATCTTCCCCTCGAAAAGTACGTGTCCATCGCTCGCCTCGTGACCTTCAAGCCGACGCTCCAGCTCTCGGCCCGCCAGCACGCCAACGAGGTCTCCTCGACGAACTATCTCCTCAGGTTCGCCGAGCTCGTGGCCCGGGACCGGTCCTATCAGGAGGCCTTGAAGAAAATGAATTTCGTCCTCCAGCCCATGGAAAACCCGGACGGCGCCGACCTCGCTTACGAGCTCCAGAAAATCGAGCCCTTCCACAGCCTGCACGCCGGCCGGTACAGCTCCCTCGGCGTGGACATCGGCTACCAGTTGGGCTCCAAGCCCCTGCTCCCCGAGGCGGCGGTCCGGCCGGGGCTCTACGGCAAGTGGCTGCCGGACATCTACCTCAACCTCCACGGCTACCCCTCCCACGAGTGGGTCCAGCAGTTCTCGAATTACACGCCCTACCTTTTCCGGGAATACTGGGTCCCCAAGGGATGGTTCACGTACTACAGGTCCCTGAGCCTGCCCATCTACGGGAAGTGGAAGGAAGCCGGGGACGACCTCATGGGCTTTATCGTCCGCGAGCTCGGGGCCGACGAAAAGATCAAGGATTCGAACCGGAAATTCTACGACCGCTACCGCCGCTGGGCCGGCCGCTGGGCGCCGCACATGGACGCCCTCGAAATCTATGACGGGGTCAACATCTTCGCCAAAAGGAAATCCCCGACGGAAGTCCGGATGTCGGCCCGGACGCAGGCGACCTTCGTCGAGCAGACGCCCGAGGTCATGGACGAGACCGCCACCGGCTCCTGGCTGAACTTCCTGTGCGACCAGGGTCTGGCCTACCTGCGGGCCCACGTGAATTACCTCCGCGAGGCGAAGTTCGACATCGTCCGCATCGAGGAGGAGAGCCAGGACCGCGTGCGCATCTCGTTCGTCCGCGGGCGGCCCGGCCGGGTCGGGAAAACGGATTAGGGAACCGGTTGTCAAAGACCGGCAAAGTTGTTAAGATAAGGGGCGCCAAGGGAAGGGCACCAACGGGATGGACGCGCCGAACAACCTCCTCATCATCTCCGACGACTTCTCTCTTTACGAGACCATCAAGAGAGCGTCCGTGGCCGTCGATTTCAGCCTCTATTTCTCCCAGGCCGACGACGATTTCCTGAAGGTCGTCAGGGAGAACGGCATCCGGGTGGCCCTGGTCGATTCGGGCGATTCGATCGCCGCCGCCCTCATCGCCCTCAAGAAGCTCAAAAAGTTCGACCCCCTGGTCGACGTCCTCATCGGCGGGGAGCCGCTGGACCGCGACGCCATCCTCGACATCATCCACGCGGGCGCGACGGATTTCATCCCCAAGCCCTACCGGGACGACATCCTCCAGGAGATCCTCCGCCGGATCTCCGTGAAGCGGACCCTCCGCCGGGAGACATTCCAGCTCGAACGGAAGCTCGAGCGCAAGTACGCTTTCCGGGGATTGATCAGCCGCAACCCCTATATGCTCGAGATTTTCGGCCTCATGGAGAACATCGCCAAATATTTCACGAGCGTCCTCATCGTCGGCGAGACGGGGACGGGCAAGGACGTCGTGGCCCGGGCCATCCACGGCCTGAGCCCGTATCGCGACAGGCCCCTCGTCATCTGCGACTGCGCGGCCATCCCGGAGAACCTCTTCGAATCCGAGCTATTCGGCTACAAGAAGGGCGCCTTCACGGGCGCCGACAGGGACAAGCACGGCCTGTTCGAGGAGGCCGACGGGGGGATCATCTTTCTCGACGAGATCGCCGAGATCCCGGCGGCCGTGCAGGCCAAACTCCTGCGGGTGCTGGAGAGCCACGAGTTCCGGCCGCTCGGCGCCAACGAAAGCCGGCGGGTCGAGGTCCGCGTGATCGCCGCCACCAGCCGCAACCTGGCCGAAATGGTCCGGACAGGCGCGTTCCGGGAGGACATCTTCCACCGCCTGAACAAGGTCGTCGTCGAGCTCCCCCCTCTCAGGGAAAGGCTCGAGGATATCCCCCTCCTCGTCCGGCATTTCCTCCAGGGGTCCAACAAGAAGTTCTCCAAGGACCTGAAGGGCGTTTCCCGCGAAGTCCAGAAGCTTTTCCTCAAGTACGGGTGGCCCGGAAACGTCCGGGAGCTCGAGAACGTCCTGGAGAGCTCGGCCATGCTCTGCAAAAAGGACTTCATCGAGCTCGCCAACCTGCCGAAATACCTCCGGGATTTCATTCCGCCGCAGGGCGCGATGGCCCTGGTCGGCCGGGAGCACCTGTCCTCGCTCGACGACCTCGAGAAAGACTATATTTCCTATCTCCTCAAGGTGACGAAGGGGAACCTGCGCCAGACGGCCAAGATCCTCGGGATATCGCGGACGACCCTCTACAACAAGATCGCCAGGTACAAAATCCGCGACTAGAAGGGGCCCGGCCGGGAGGGCCGGAAACGGTCAGGACGTCAGCGTCTGTGTTCTCTCCGAGGGCCGGTGGCTCCCGCGGCCCTTCTTGGCCACCTTGTCCTCGTACATCAGCTTGTCGGCCTCGCTGACCAGGTCCTGGGCCGAGCAGGGCTTCTCCGGGTCATAGCAGACGATCCCCCGGCTGATGGAGAGGACAAACCGCTGACCGGGTTTGGCGTTCCGCTCGGCGAACTTCTCGCCGATCCGCTGGGCCATGGTGCCGGGCCGCGCATCGCCGACGTCGACGGCCAGGATGACGAACTCGTCGCCGCCCATGCGGGCGATGATATCGGACTCGCGGAAGGCCTCCCGCAGCAGGAAGGCCGTTTCAACGAGCGCCTTGTCCCCTTCGTCATGGCCGAACGTGTCGTTGATGATCTTGAGGCCGTCCAAGTCGGCGAAGAAGAGGAACATCTCCTTCTTCGAACGATTGGCGATCTTGAGCTGCTGCTCGGCCAGGGTGAAAAAGCCGCGGCGGTTGTTGAGCCCCGTCAGCTCGTCGGTCAGCGACATCTCCCGCAGCGCGTCTTCCTTCCTCTTGCGGTCGACGGCGACCGCATAAAGCGTAGCCAGCTGTTCCATGGCCTCGAGGTCGCGCTCCGAATACAGGTTGTCCGGGTTGGCCACGGCGATGAGGCCGACGAGCTGGCCCTCCATCAGGGCGGGCACGGCCAGGAACTGGCCGACCGGGAAATGCCAATCGGGCATGCCCGTGAAGCGGGGGTCGAGGGTGGGCATGTTGGTCAGGATCGGTTTCTTGTCATGGGTGACCCACCGCCAGATCCCCGAGGCCGCGTGGGCCGTGCCGTTGGTCTCGGGACGGCCAGCGGCCTGCTCCATGGCGTCCGGGGTCATGGCCGCGGGAATGAGCTTGCCCGTATCGAGGTCGGCGTAGCTCACAAAGCAGGTCCGGCTCGACGTCAGGCGGCGAGCGTGGTCGAGGACGAGGGCCGACATCTCCTCAATGGGCGTCGGCTGGAGGAGGCGCCGGGAGACGTTCGCCAAGGACATTTTGATCTGCATGTTCCAGGAACTCGCGGCGTCGGTATGTTTCCGCTTGCTGATGTCCTCGATGAATCCGTCATAGAACAGGGTCTGCCCCCGGCGGTCCTTGACCGCGCGGACGGAATCGCGGACCCAGATGATGATGCCGTCGAGCCGGCGGAGCTGGGTTTCGAATTCGGCGGAGCTGCTGCTGTCGAGCAGGGACTGCCAGTTCTCGCGGTCTCCCTGGTTGAGGTGGAGGTCCCAGGCGTTGACGTTCCGGAGGGAGCCCGGGTCGGGGTAGCCGAGAATACGAGCCAGGGTCGAATTCGCGTCGATGATTTGACCGGAAGGCGTCGTCCGGTAGAGCCCCAGGGGGACGCCTTCGAACGACCGGATTTTTTCCTCGTTGACGATCAGGGCGGCCTGGGCGGCCAGGGACTTGGCCTGTTCCTCCTTGAGGGCCCGGTGGGCGCCGGCCTTGGCGAAGGCCATGGCGGCGATCTTAGACAGGGTCAGGGCCAGGTTCAGGTCATGGTCCCTGCGCTCGGGGAACGGCAGCCCGGAAAGCTCTAGGATACCCAGGATCTCCCGGCCGCTGGCGACCTTCAGGAGAAGCCCGTTGCGGTCCTCCGTCCAGGCGTAATCGGAGTTCAGGGACAGGATCCTGTCCTGGGGGGAATCCACTTCCCGGTGCCCCTGCAATAGGGACTCCGAGGTGTGATAGGCGATCGTCTGAGGCGAGAGCAGGGCGCGGAACACTTCGAGGATATCGTCCCGGACCTCCTCTTCGCTCCGCACCATGGTCAGGGTCCCCAGCAGGTGCCCGATCCGGCTGTAATCGGCCATCTGCTGGCGGATGGACGACACCCGGTCTTCGACGCGTTCCCGTTCCTTCTCCATCCGCCAGGAATGGATGGTTTGGACGAGGCTCATTTTGAAGTGCCCCATGCCGGCGAAGTAGACATCGTGGGGGAAGCGCAGGAACTTGGCAAAATCCCTGAGATCGCTCTCGATCTTCGGGTAGAGGCCGGTGTCGAGGAGAACGGCCTTTTTGGCCGATTCGCGGAAGAACGATTGCGCCTTCTTGCGGTCCGAAGGCCACAGCGCGTCGACATGCTGTTCCCAGTTCTTGAGCCACCCGGGCAGGAGGAGGAGCGCCTCGTCCTTGAGGAAACGGTCCAGGACGTCCTTGTCCGCTATCCATTCAAAGCACTGGCTCTTCTGGGCCGTCGGGCAGAATCCCTGCGTTCCGAAGTGCGCCGTGGCCTGGGTCAGGCAGAAACTCCCCACGAGGCACACAGGTTGCCCGTCCCTCACGTGGGCCTGGACCGTGTCGCCGAGGCCTTCCCAGCGGGCTTCGACCTGGTCGCACTGCACGTTGAGGGGGAGGAAACTGACGTCTTTGAATTCGGGAAGCCCGGAGATCGCCCGGACCTCTCGCTCGAGGTTTGAGCACACGATCAGACTGAAAAGACGCGCCATTTTAAGTTTCCGGTCCGGGCCAACGCTATTCCTTAGTATTCGATATATGTCCTATATTAGGACACAATGATTATACATCAATTTTTTGTATAAAATCAATATAAATATTTATTTGACCATTTTTGAATGTCCTGTTTCGTTACACATACAATTATGGTTATTTCAGCATGAAACTGTATAACATATTTATATTTAATTACTTATCAAACGACATCCGTCAAATTTTGATGACTATTCCACTTAAGTGTACTCGGTGGGCTCAGAAACGCTGTTTTTGGAGCCTGGCGTAGAATAGCGAGGCACAATTCTCGGGAAGGGCCGGGCCCGCCGGCGCTTGCCGGGAGCGTGACGGTTCGACGCGCATTTCCGCGGCCGGTCGATGCGTCTTGGCAAAAGCCAAACTTTCATCTAAAATAGCCGTATATTAATTTACGTCCCGAAAACATGATCCGAGGAAATAGATTTTAGATCCAAGAAAAAAAACCTTACAGGAGGAACGAATGAAGAAACTCTTCGCGTGGACCATGGCGGCGCTGCTCCTGGCCTCTATCGCGGCCCTTCCGGGCTACGGCCAGTCGGCCCAGGACGTCCTGAAAAAGATGATCGACGTCCAGGGCGGCCGCAAGTACCTGGAGACGATCAAGGACACCACGAGCACGGGCAGCCTGGAGCTCACGACGATGGGCATGTCGGGGACCTTCACCCAGTATATGAAGGAGCCCAACAAAATGCGGATGGACATCGAGGTCATGGGCCAGGTCATCACGCAGGCCTACGACGGGCAGAAGGCCTGGGGGACCAATTTCCAGACCGGAGCGGTGGAGGAATCTCCCGAGGCCCAGGCCAAGGAAATGGCCCGCCAGGCCATGGGGAACGACGCTCTGCTCAACCCGCAAAAGTACGGCATCGCCTATGCCGTCAAGCCGAAGGTCAAGATGGAGGATAAGGAATATATCGTCCTCGAACAGACCAACGCCGACGGCCATAAGACCACCATCTACCTCGACCAGGCAACCTACCTGCCCTATAAGATCGAGACGATGGCCCTCGGGCCGTCGGGCACCGAGTCCAAGAGCGAAAGCTATCCTTCGGACTACAGGAAGGTCGGGCAGTCCATGGTCCCCCATGCCCTTCGCCAGCTCGTGGACGGCACCGATTATCTCAAGATCGCGTTCACCAAGATCACCTTCAACAACAACCTTGAGGATTCGCTCTTCGCGATGAACAAATAACCAGAACTTCTTCCCCGTCGCGCTTTTTTCTGGAAAAGACCCGCTAAGGGTCCAGCTCAGGACATCCGATGGCGGCCCGCCGCCGGGGCCGGGCCAGGCGCCTCTCCTCTATTTTTTGGCCGGCATCTGCGTGGAATCGAGGAGCATCGCGAAAATCTCTCCCTCGGCGGCGACTTCCCCGTCCACCAGGGCCTTCCCCTTCATCTGGCAGATGCGCCCCTTCAGCCTGATCCACTGGACCTCGATCCGCAATTGGTCTCCCGGGGTGACCATTTTCTTGAACCTGGCCCTTTCCACCTTGCTCAGGACGACGAAGGTGTTCTCCGGATTGGGGATCGAATTGAAAAGGAGGATCGCTCCGGCCTGGGCGATGGCCTCGATGATCAGGACGCCCGGCATGATCTTCCATTCTGGAAAGTGGCCCTGGAAAAACTGCTCATTGCAGGTCACATTTTTCAGGGCGACGATGGTCTTTTCCGGGACGAGTTCAAGGACCCTGTCGATGAGAAGAAAGGGAAAGCGGTGAGGAAGGAATTTAGAAATGGCCTCGATGGTGATCACGGTCCCACCTCCCCGATATCGTGATGACTCCCGCGCCGTTAGAACTGCGTCCCCACGGCGAAACGGAAGGCGAAATTCGTTTGACCCGCGTAGATCTTGCGGTTGTTGAGGGCGAAAATGAGCCGGAAAGGCACCCGCAGGGCCGGGACGAAGATGCGGGCCTCGAAGCCGGCGGACGTGTACAAGTTATTGCGGCTGAATTTTTCGTTGGCATTGAGCGAGTTGCCCAGGTCATAGAAGAAGATGCCGTAGAGGGGCCCACCGACGGGAATGATGTATTCCGCGTTGAAGTAGAAGGCCTTCTGGCCGCCCAGGTTGATCCCCTGCTCGTTTCGCGGCCCGATCGTGTAGACGTCGTAGCCCCGGATCGACCGTTCCCCGCCGAGGAAGAACCGTTCCCAATAGGGAATCTGCGAATTCCGGTAGGACAGGATGAACTGGTACTCGGCGTGGAGGCCGATGGTGGTCTTTCCGATGAACGGCTGGTAGTGGGCGAATTCGAACTGCGGCTTGATGATGTTGATTTGCCCGCCGAGGGGGCCGCCCGCCAGCTTCACCATGGCCGAGTACATAGTGCCGCGGCTCGGCGTCAGCGGGCTGTCGATCGTCGACCGGTAGATCATGGGTGTGATGGAGCTTTCGAAGAAAGTGCCGAATCCGAAGATCGGCGTGGCGGGGGTGACCGAGCTGGAGGGGGCAGCCATATTGACTTTCTGGATGGTGTAGGTCAGGTTGGCCCGCCAGTAGCCGAGGATCCGCGCCCCCAGGGTCAGGTCGATGCCCGTCGATTTTTGGGTGTACAGGCCCAGGGCGCTGTAATCGTAGTACCGGTCGTAGATATTGAAACCGGCCGTGAGGGGCTGGTCGAAGAGATAGGGCTCGGTGAACCCGAACGTGTAGTTCCGGACCCGCTTGCCGGTCTGGGCCATGATCTCCAGGTTTTCGCCGGCCCCGAGGAAGTTCACCGTGGAGTAGCTGGCCGCGATAAACGTCCCGTCGTAGCCGCTGTAGCCGGCGGAAAACTGGATGTTGTTCCGCTGCAGTTCCTTGACGTTGACGGTCAGGTCCAGCTTCGTCGGATCGTCCGGGTTCGTCTTGAAGTCGGGGTCTTTCTCGACGTCCACGAGCCCGAGCTGCTTGATCCGCAGGAGGCTGTCCTTGAACCGGGCCAGGCTGAACCTTTCCCCTTCGAAGAGCAGCATCTCGCGCCGGATGACCTTGTCCTTGGTGTACATGTTTCCCCGGAACTCGAGACGGTTCAGGTAGACGACGTCGCCTTCGTAGATATTGAACGTGACGTTGACGACCTTGTTCTTCGGGTCCAGGTTCTCGATAGGCGTGATCTGCAGGTAGAGGTATCCGAAGTTGCGATAGAGCTCCGACATGTCCTCGACGGTCTTCTCCCGCATTTTCGTGCTGTAGACGGTGCCGGGCTCGAGCTTGACCATCGTCCGGAGCCCCTTGGCGGCGAAGGCCTTGTTGCCCTCGATCCGGATTTCGCCCACCCGGTAGAGATAGCCGGGGTTGACGGGGATGATGAGCCGCATCATCTTCTGCTTGCTGAAGGGGAAGGCCCGCTTGGTGATCTCCTCGGTGCGCGGCTCGCCGACGGTGGCCTCCATATATCCTTCTTCCTGATACCTCTTCTTGACCAGGTCCATGTCCTCTTTGATCTTATTCTGCTTGTAGACGTCCTTGCCGGCGATCCAGTTGAAGAACGTGTGGGGCCGGTTGTCCTTCATGGCCCATTTGAGCGCGCTGTCCGGGAGCTTGGTGTCCCCCTGGAAGACGACGTCGCCGACCCGCACCTTGGGGCCCTCGTCGATCTTGATGAGGACCTCGACCTCGTTCTTGCCGGCCTTCTTGACCTCCGCGTCGAGCTTGGCCGCCAGCAGGCCCTTCTCCGCGAGGAGGTCGGTGATGGTCTTCTTGACCTTCTGGATCTTGGCGGGGCTGTAGTAGGAATAGGGCAGGATGTACTGGTCCTTCTCCTTGAGCTTGCTGACGATGTCGTTTTCCTTGACCCTCGACCCGGTCTTGAAGGTCACGGCCTTGACGATCGGGTTTTCTTCGACCGTGATCCGCAGGATTTTTCCGCGGGGGCCCTGGGTCTCCTCGATTTTGAGGTCGGCGAAAAAGCCCGTGGACCAGAGCACCCGGAAGTCCCTCCGGACCTGGTCTTCCGTAAAGTAATCCCCCTCGCGGAGGGAGACGTAGTACAGGATGGTCTCCGGAGTGACCCGGTCGTTTCCGGCGACTTCGATCTTCTCCAGGATTTCCTGAGCGCACAGGAGGCCGGGGACCAAGGCCAGGATCAGGGCCAGGGAAAACTTCTTCATTTCGTCATCCTTATACCATATTCTCCCCCGTTTTTCAAAAGGCGGCGGACAGCGGCGGCACGGCGCCGAGGCAGGGCTGACCGGGAAGGCACGATCGTCACAAAGTCTCTAACTCGGCCCGGAGGACAAAAGTTTCAGTTCCCCGGCTTCCATGAGATAGAGCTTGTGACAGTACCGGGCGATCTTCTCGTTGTGGGTGACGATGATCGAGGACAGGCCTTTCCTCGCGTGGAGGTCGAGGATCAGGCGCAGGACCATTTCCCCGGATTTCCAGTCCAGGTTCCCCGTGGGCTCGTCGGCGAGGAGAAGGCAAGGGTCGCTCACGAGCGCCCGGGCGATGGCGATCCGCTGCTGTTCGCCTCCGGAGAGCTGGCTGGGCCGGGAATCGGCCTTCTCCTCGAGGGCCACCTCTTTGAGCACCGCGGCGGCCCTGGCGAACGCCTCCCCCCGCTCGAGGCCCTGGATCATCAGCGGAAAACTCACATTCTCCAGGGCGGAGAACTCGGGGAGCAAGTGATAGAACTGGAAAACGAAGCCGATCTTCCTATTCCGGATGGCCGCGACCTCCCTCTCCGGCCTTGAGAAAAGGTCCACGCCGTCGATGATGACCTGGCCCTCCGACGGCCGGTCCAGCGCTCCCAGGAGGTTGAGGAGGGTCGTCTTGCCCACCCCGGAGGCGCCCATGATCGCCGCCAGGTCTCCCCTCTTGAGCTCCAGGCCGAGTCCTTCGAAGACGCGCAGAGCCCCCTTGGGCAGGGGGTAGGACTTCCCCAGGTTGACCGCCTTCAGCACGATGTCATTCATATTTCAGCGCCACGACCGGATCGACTTTGGAGGCGCGCCGGGCCGGAAAGAGGGTCGAGACAAAGCTTATGGCCAGGGTCACGCCGACGATGGCCAGGAGGTCGAGAGGCCTGAGCCGGAAGGGGACGAACGAGATCTGGTAGATGTCGACGGGGATCCTGATCAGCTGGAAGGTGTTGGCCAGCCAGCACCAGGCCAGCCCGAGGATGGCCCCGAGCCCCGTGCCCAGGACGCCGATGAGCGCCCCCTGGTAGAAGAAAATCCGCCGGATGTTCGCCGGCGTGGCCCCCATGGCCATGAGGATGCCGATGTCCCTCGTCTTTTCCATGACCATCAGGATGAGGGTGGCGATGATGTTCAAGGCGGCCACGATGACGATCAAGGTGATGGTCAGGAACATGATATTTTTTTCGAGCTTCAGGGCGGAAAAGAGGTTCTTGTTGAGCTCCATCCAGGTCGTCACGTAAACGGTATGGTTCAGTTCCTTCTTGACCCGTTCGGCGATGGCCGGGGCCTCGAAAATATTGCGGATCTTGATCTGGAGGAAGCTCACCTTGCCCTCGAGACCGAGGAGCTTCTGGGCCGTCGTCAAGGACACCAGGGCTGTATTGGCGTCGAACTCGTAAAGCCCGGTATTAAAAATCCCCGTGACCTGGAACCGCCGGCGTTTCGGCATGAGACCCATGGGCGACAGGTTCGCGGAGGGCGTGACGATGTCCACGATGTCCCCCACATGGGCGCCGACGGTGAAGGCGAGTTCCCGGCCGAGGAGGACGCCTTCCCGTTGACCGCCCTGCCCCGGGACGACACCGGCTTCGAGTTTCTGGAGCCAGGCGGAGCCGGCGAGCTCCCGGCTGAAATCGATGCCCTTGAGCAGGGCCCCCTTGCTCTTGGCCACCCCCGAGATGAGGACCTCGCTGTAAACGACGGGCGTCACGGAAAGGACGCCCTTATCGGCCTGGATCCTGTCGGCGACGCCCTGGTACCCGGCCAAGCCTTCGTTCGAGAGGTCCTGCACCATGATGTGGGACGTGGCCCCCAGGATCTTGGCCTGGACGTCCTCCTGGAATCCCGTGATGAGGGCGATGGCGATGACCAGCGCCGCGACGCCGATCATGATGCCCAGGACGGAGATCAACGTGATGACGGAGATGAAGGCTTGTTTCCTGCGGGCCGTGAGGTAGCGGCGGGCGACGAAGAGTTCGAACGTCATCGGGGCCTCATGCGCCGTTCAAACGCCATCCGGATTCTCTCGTCTGGGACGCAGGAGCGGGAACAGGATGACCTCCCGGATGGTTTTCCTGTTGGCCAGGATCATGGTCAGACGGTCGATGCCGATGCCCTCCCCGCCCGTCGGGGGCAGGCCGTACTCGAGGGCTTCGACATATTCCATGTCCACGGCGTGCGACTCTTCGTCCCCTTTCTTTTTTTCCTCGGCCTGCTCCTCGAAGCGGGCCTTCTGTTCGGCCGGGTCGGTGAGCTCGGAGAAGGCGTTGGCGATCTCCATTCCCGCGACGAGCAGCTCGAACCTCTCGGCCTCCTCCGGATTGTCCCGGGACGCCTTGGCCAGCGGCGAAATCTCCTTGGGCGGATTGGTGATGAACGTCGGCTGGACGATGTTGTCTTTGACGAACCGGTCGAAGATGATGTCGAGCGCCTTGCCGAAGGTCAGCGGCTTTTTTTCCGGGGCCAGCGTCCCCGCGAATTCCTGGATCCCCTTCCGGTCGGCGAACCGGCTGGGGGCCAGGCCGCTGTAGTGGACGCAGGCGTCCATGAACTTCAGACGCTTGTACGGCTTTTTGAACGAGATCACCTGCTCTCCGAAGGGCACGTCCTCCCGGCCGAGGAGGTCGAGGGCCATCCCCGTCAGGAGCTCCTCGGTCAGGTCCATCATGTCGTAATAGTCCTTATATGCCTCGTAAAACTCGAGCATGGTGAACTCCGGGTTGTGCTGAGCGTCGATCCCCTCGTTCCGGAAATTCCTGTTGATTTCGTAGACCTTGTCGAATCCTCCGACGGCCAGCCGCTTCAGGTAGAGCTCGGGCGCGATGCGCAGATAAAGGTCGAGGCCGAGGGCGTTGTGGAATGTCTTGAAGGGACGGGCCAGGGCGCCGCCCGGAATCGGATGCATCATCGGCGTCTCGACTTCGATATAGCCGCGGGCGTCGAAAAATCGCCGGATATAGGCCACGATGGCGCTCCGCAGGCGGAAAACTTCGCCGACCTCCGGGTTCATGATGAGGTCGAGGTAGCGCTTTCGGTAGCGAATCTCGACGTCCTGGAGGCCGTGCCACTTCTCCGGAAGCGGGTGGAGGGATTTGGCCAGAAACGTGTAGGACGCGCAGAGCACCGTGAGCTCCCCGGTCCGGGTCTTGAACAGCGTCCCGCGGACCGCCAGGATGTCGCCGAGGTCGATCAGGGAGAAACGCTCGTAGGCCTCGGCCCCCGCGACATCCTCGCGGATGTAGGCCTGGAGCTTGGCCCGGCCGTCGGAAATGTGGAAAAACGTGGCCCGGCCCATCTTCCGGATGGAGAGGACGCGGCCCGGGACCTCGACCGCCGGCTTCCTGTCCTCGAGCTCCTCCTTGGAAAGGGACGTGAAGGTCCCGACGATTTCGCGGACGGAATGCGTCTGGCCGGCCTTGTAGGGGAAGAGGGGGATCCCCAGTTCGGCGAGACGGCGGAGCTTTTCCCGGCGGGCGATCTCCTGGTCAGTGTCCCGCTCTTCGGGTTGCGGCGGCTCTTGCCCTTTTTCCTGGATGTCCTCTTTCTTGCTCATGACTTCCTTCTGGGCCCGCTCCGGCTTGGGAAACGGGTCCCGGCTTGAGATGCTTCCGGACGGCATCGAGGAGCCCGTTGACGAACGTGGCCGACTCCTGGCCGCCGTAGCGCTTGGCGATCTCGATGGCCTCGTTGATCACGATGGCCGGAACGAGGGCCGGCTCATAGAGGAGCTCGCAGACGGCGATCCTCAGGATGTTGCGGTCGACGGCCCCCATCCGGGTCAGGCGCCAGTTCTTGGAGGCCGCCTGGATGGTCTTGTCGATCTCTTCGCGACGCTCGAGGATCCGCTCGACCAGCCAGCCCCCGTACTCCCGGACATCGGCCGTCGTTTTCTGGTATTCCCAGTACGTCCGGGCCAACGCCCGCGGGTCGGCCGCGTTGAACTCCATCATGAAGAGCATCTGGAGGGCGCACTCCCGCGCTTTCCGGCGTTTGCCCATGGCAGCTCGCGGGGATCCGCTCAGCGAAGCCCCGAATCCTTGAGCAGGGTCAGCGTTTCGACCAGGGCGAAGGCGGCGTCGTAGCCCTTGTTCCCGGCCTTGGTGCCGGCCCGCTCGATCCCCTGCTCGACCGTGTCCACCGTCAGGATCCCGAAGGAGACCGGGACGCCGTCGTCCATGGCGATCTGGGCGAGGCCCTTGGTCACCTCGGCGCTGAGATAGTCGAAGTGGGGGGTGTCCCCGCGGATGAGGGCCCCGATGCAGAGGATGCCGTCCGCCGCCTTGGACTTGGCGATCTTCTTCGCGACGAGCGGGACCTCGAAGGAGCCCGGAACCTTATAGACCGTGAGGTCGGCATCCTGGGCGCCCGTCTTCTGCAGGGCCTCCAGGGCGCCTTCGAGCAGCCGCTCCGAGATGAAGCTGTTGAACCGGCTGACGACGATCGCGATCTTGAATCCTTTGGCCTGAAGTTTTCCTTGGAAGGTTTTCATCGTCTTCACGCTCCTGCGGGTGTGATCTGTTTCTCATAGATCCGGTATTTTTTATAAAGTTTCGCCCCGATCGAGGCCGCGAACCTGTTGATGGCCTCGTTGTCCTCGAGCTGCCAGGACAGTTCGCACCAGTGGTAGCCCTTGCGGATGATGGCCTTTTCGAACTCGTCGTAGAGGAGGTAGGCCAGCCCCGTGTGCATGACTTCGGGCACGACGCCGAAGACGAGCGCCCGGACGCCCGTGATCCTGCGCTTGCCGGCCAGAAACTTGAGGAGGCCGAAGGGGAAGAGCCGGCCGTTCATTTTGATGAAGACCTGATTGAAATCGGGCAGGGCGAACGCGAAGCCGACGGTCTGGCCCTTGTGCTCGGCGAAAACCACCAGGTCGAGGTCGGCGAAGGTGGCCAGGTTCTTGACCATGTGCTTCATTTCCATATCGGTCCACGGGACGAAACCCCAGTTGTTCCGCCATCCGGCGTTGTAGATCTTGGCGATGTTCAGGGCGTCTTCCCGCAGCCGGGCCTTGGTGGCGGCCCGGAGGGTGAACTGTTTCGAGTTCCGCAGGCCGGTGAGGAATCCCTCGACCCTGTCCGAGAGGTGCCTGTCCCGGTCTTTCAGGAATGCGTAGAGGTCCTTAGCTTTGACCAGGCCGCACTGCTCCATGAGGCTCAGGTAATAGGGCGGGTTGTAGGGCATCATGACGACCGGCGGGGAGTCGAACCCCTCGAGGAGAAAGGCGCACTCGTCGTTCATGGAGAGGTTCACGGGGCCGCGAAGCCGGTTCATGCCCCGGCCGGCCGCCCAGACCGCCGCGGCGTCGATGAGGGCGCGGGCCGTCTCGACGTCGTCGAGGCTCTCGTAGAGGCCGAAAAAGGCGGTCTTCTCAGAGTGGGCTTCGTTGTGGTTCCGGTCGACCAGCGCGACGATTCGGCCCACGACTTCCGTCCCCCGGCAGGCCAGGAAATAGTCGGCCTCGGCGTGCTCGAAAAAGGGATGTTTTCGGCGGTTGAGCCTGTCCTTCATCTCCATGAGGAGGGGCGGGACCCAGCGGGGGTCGTCCTTGTAGACTCTCCAGGGAAAACGGATGAAATTCCTGAGGTCCCGGCCTGATTCTACCTTGCGGACGGTCACACCGTTCATGGCCTCTCCTTCCCGAGTCCAAGTGAGCCCTATTTTAGCAGATGTCGGGGTCTTTTGCATTAAAAAGAAAGGCCGGCCGCGAAGGGGATTGAGGAATCGGGCGGTTTGTGATATTTTGGCTTTTCCAGGGGCTGGCGCCCGTCCCGAAAAGGAGTGGATGATGAAGACCAAGACAGCGTTCGAAGAGCTCTCCCCGGACCGCCTGCGCTGGACCTGCTGCCCCGAGGGAATCCCCTTCTCATCAAGCGACGAGGCCCCGACCTGCGAGGACATCATCGGGCAGGAACGGGCCTTGAAGGCCATCCAGACGGGCCTGGACATCAAGAGCCTCGGGTACAACATCTTCATCACCGGCATGGTCGGCACCGGCCGGACGACGACCATCAAGCAATTGCTGGAGCAGCTCGAGAAGGGCGAGAAAATACCGGACGATATCCTCTACGTCAACAATTTCAAGAACCCCGACGAACCGGTCCTCATCACCCTCCCGGCGGCGCAGGGCAAGCTCTTCAGCGAGACCATGGAGAAGCTCATCGACATGCTCCGGACGAGCATTCCGAACCTCCTCAAGAGCCAGTACTATACGGAAAAACGGGACGCGACCGTCGAGTCCCAGCAGAAAAAACAGCGGGAACTCCTCCAGCACTTCGAGGAGGAAGTCGCGGAACAGGGTTTTTCCGTGATCCAGGTCCAGATGGGCCTGTTCACGCGGCCGGACCTCATCCCGGTCATCGAGGGCCAACCCATCCCCTTCAACAAGATCGAGGGACTGGTCAAGGAAAAGAAGATCCCCAAGGAAACGCTGGACAAGCTCCGCGCGAAATACGAAGAGCTGACGACCGAGCTCGAGGCCCTGTTCGAGAAGCTCAAGGAGATCGACGAGGAGACGCGGACCCTTCTCAAAAAATGGGACGAGGAAGCCATCTCGCCGCTCATCAAGGGCGCCATTGACGAGATGCGGACAAACTTCCCCTCCCCGAAGATCGCGGCCTACCTGACCGAGGTCGAGCAGAACCTCGTCAAGACGATCGACCTTTTCAAGAACCAGAAAAAAGAGGACAAGGAAAAGGAGCAGGGGGACGAGTTCCATGAATACCGGGTCAACCTTCTCGTCGACAACTCGGACCAGAAAGGGGCCCCGGTCGTCATGGAGACCAACCCGACCTACCCGAACCTCTTCGGGTCGATCGAATTCTCCTACTCCCGGATGGGCCTCGGCCAGACCGATTTCACGATGATCAAGGCCGGGTCCTTCCTCAAGGCCAACGGGGGATACCTCGTCATCAACGCCCTGGACGCCCTGGTCGAGCCCGGCGTCTGGACGACCCTCAAACGGACCCTCCGCAACCAGATCTTCGAGATCCAGAACTACCTGTCGATGTATTTCTTCTCCGGCCCGCGGATCAAGCCCGAGTCCATCAAATCCGACGTCAAGGTCGTCATGATCGGCGACTCCTACATTTTCAACCTCCTCTACTTCCAGGACGAGGATTTCAAGAAGATCTTCAAGATCAAGGCCGAGTTCGATTCGGAGATGCCGAAGGACGCGGCGGCCATCGGCGACTACGTCCGGTTCATCAAGAAAATCTGCACCGAGGACGGGCTTTCCCCCTTCGACAAGGACGGGATCGCCGCCCTAGTCGAGTACGCCACGCGGGTCGCCGGCCGTCAGAAGAAGCTCTCGACCCGGTTCCACGTCATCGCCGACGTCGTCCGCGAGTCCTGCTACTGGGCCCGGAAGACGGGCAAGTCCTCCGTCGGCCGCGCGGACGTCGAAAGGGCCGTCGAGGAGCGCTTCCAGCGGGTCAGCATGATCGAAGACAAGATCCAGGAGATGATCGAGGAAGGCACGATCATGATCGACACGGAGGGCGCCGTCGTCGGCCAGGTCAACGGCCTGTCCGTCTACGACATGGGCCAGTTCATGTTCGGCAAGCCCACGAGGATCACCGCCCGGACGGCCATGGGCCGGGCCGGCGTCATCAACATCGAGCGGGAGGCCGACCTGAGCGGCCCCACCCACAATAAGGGGGTCCTGATCCTCGGCGGCTACCTGCGGGGAAAATACGCGACGCGGAGGCCCTTCACCCTTTCGGCCTCGCTCGCCTTCGAACAATCGTACGGCGGCGTCGACGGCGACAGCGCCTCGTCCACCGAGGTTTACGCCATCCTGTCCAGTCTCTCCGGCCTCCCCCTGCGGCAGGACGTCGCCGTGACCGGGTCCTTGAACCAGAAAGGTGAAATCCAGGCCATCGGCGGCGTCAATGAGAAGATCGAGGGATTTTTCGAGGTTTGCCGCGCCAAGGGAATGACCGGGACCCAGGGGGTCGTCATCCCCCATCAGAACGTCCAGAACCTGATGCTCCGGACAGACGTCGTCGACACGGTCAAGGAGGGGAAGTTCCACATCTACCCGGTCAAGACCGTCGACCAGGGGATCGAAATACTGACCGGCGTCGAGGCCGGCTTGGCCCGGGATGACGGGACGTTCGAGGATGGAACCGTTCACTTCCTCGTGGACCGGGAGCTCCAGCGGCTGGCCCGGGGACTGAAGGCGTTCTCAGAGGCCGAGGAGAAAGGCAAGAACGGCGAACCGCCGAGTTCCTAGCCCGCGGAGGCGGCGCCCGTCAGTTTCCTCAAGTTATCCACTTCCGCTTTTTTCAGGTATCGCCACTGACCCGGCCTGAGTCCCTCGAGCGTCAGGCCGGCGAATCGGACGCGCAGGAGGTCCGTGACCTCGTATCCCAGGGCTTCAAACATTTTCCGGATCTCGCGCTTTCGGCCTTCATGGATCTCGATCCTGAGAGACGTCCGCCGCGGGCCGCCCCGCAGGACCTGGATCCGGGCCGGGGCCGTCCGCCGGCCCTCGACGAAAACGCCTTTCCTGAGCTTATCCAGGTCCTCTCCGGACGGCTCCCCGTCCACGCGCACCTCGTAGACCTTGCCGATTTCGTGCTTCGGATGCCTCAGCCGGAAGGCCATATCGCCGTCGTTGGTCAGGAGAAGGGCCCCCTCGCTCTCGGCGTCCAGCCGCCCGACGGGATAGACCCGGGCGTGGAGCTTCGGCAGGAGGTCCATCACGGTGGGCCGCCCGAAGGGGTCCTTGACCGTGACGACCCGGCCGGCGGGCTTGAAGAGCAGGATGTAGACCGGCCGGTCGTCCACTCCCCTGACCCCCCGGCCGCCGACATCGACCTTGTCCCGTGCGGGGTCGATCTTCAGCCCGAGCTCGTCCGCGACCCGGCCGTTGATTCTGACCCGGCCTTCCTCGATCAGGCGGTCGGCCTCGCGGCGCGAGCACACCCCCGAGTGGGCCAGGAACTTGTTCAGGCGGACGAGCATCTCAGATACCCTCTCCTCGGGACCCATTATGTTTTCCCCCCGCCGCCGTGTCAAGGCAGCCCTGTTCAAGGTCAGTAAAACGGAGGTGCAGGGAGAGGTTTAAGGGTCGGGGAGATGGACGAAACGTCATGTGCGGCTTAGCGCAAGCCGCACTCTGGAGTGTAGTCCATCTCCCCGACCCTTAAACCATTTCTTCCCGGCTCCGTATGAACCGTGTAGAATAGTGAATTGACAATGGCCAAGCTGCAAGTTCGCGAATCCCTATCCATGGCCTGGCTGTCCCTCCGGGGCAACAAGCTGCGCTCCTTTCTGACGCTCCTCGGCATCGTGATCGGCGTCCTGACGGTCATCGCGGTCGTTTCGGTCATCCAGGGGCTCAACAACTACGTCTACACCAAGATGTCCTTTTACGGCGCGAACGACTTCTCCGTCCAGAAGTTCTCCATGATAGGCACCTCCCTCAAGGAATTCCGCGAGCAGCTCAAGCGCAAGGACCTGACCCTGACCGAGGTCCAGCTGCTCCGCGACCGGTGCAAGTCCTGCGAGCTCGTCGGGGCGACCACGAGCACCCAGCAGAACGTCAAGTTCGGCAACCAGTCCCTGAAGAACACGGAGATCCGGGGCGTCACCTACAACAGCCACGAGATCGGCTCGACCCTCGAGCTCGAGAGCGGCCGGCACATCCAGCGGCACGACGAAAGCAATTCCCGGCCCGTGTGCATCATCGGCTCGGACGTCGTGGAGAAGCTCTTCCCGACCATCGACCCCCTGGGCCGCTGGATCAAGGTCGGCACCCAGAATTTCCAGGTCATCGGCACGGGCAAGAAGATCGGCAAGCTCCTCGGCTTCAGCCAGGACAACTACGTCCGGATCCCGATCACGACCTTCATGAAAACCTACGGCTCCCGGCGCTCGGTCAGCATCAACATCCATACCAATTCCCAGGAGGACATGGCCCGGGCCGAAGAGCAGGTCCGGACGATCCTCCGCTCGTGGCGCAAAAGGTCGTACAAGGACCCTGACGACTTCGCGATCGCGACATCCGAGACCTTCATCCAATTCTATAAGTCGGCCACGTCGGGCATCTACTTCGCCATGATCGCCATCTCGTCCATCGCCCTGATCGTCGGCGGGATCGTCATCATGAACATCATGTTCGTTTCGGTGTCGGAACGGACCAAGGAGATCGGGATCCGCATGGCCGTCGGCGCCCGGCGGCGCGACATCCTCTTCCAGTTCCTCATCGAGTCCTCCGTGATCTCGGCCGTCGGGGGGATCATCGGCATCCTCCTGGGGTTCTCCGTGGCGAAAATCGTGTCGGCGACGACGTCCATGCCCTCGAGCGTCGAGCCCGCCTCGGTGGCCCTGGCCATCGTCATGTCCTGGTCGCTGGGCCTGTTTTTCGGCATCTACCCGGCCAACCGGGCGGCCAAGCTCGACCCCGTCGAGGCCCTGAGGTCTGAACAATGAGACTCCAGATCGTCCGCGAGATCTTCGGCATGGCCATCGACTCCCTCCGCACTCACAAGCTCCGTTCGTTCCTCACGACCCTGGGGATCATCATCGGCGTCATGACCGTCATCGGCATGGTTTCGGTCGTCCAGGGGCTGAACAAGTCTTTCATGCAGGAACTCCAATCCGTCGGGTCGGATATCATCGGGATCATGAAATACGAGCCGGCCCAGATGGGCCGCATGGACGAGGAGATGAGGACGCGGAAAGACCTGACCCTCGACGACGCCAAGGCCCTCGAAAAGGAGGCCACGCTCGTCAAGGCCGTCGCGGTCAGCGTCAGCGTCAGCATCTTCGAGCAGGTCGAGATCAAATACCTGAACAACAAGGTCGACAACGCCATGGTCATCGGCATGAACGAAAAGTGGCCGACCGTCATGTCCGTCTACCTTCCGAAGATGGGCCGGTTCATCACCGAGGCCGAGCTCACCCACAGCGCCCGGGTCTGCCTCCTGGGCTCGGAGCTCGCCGACAGCCTGTTTCCGAACCTCAACCCCCTCGGTAAGGAGATCCGGGTCGGCAACGAGAGCTTCACGGTCATCGGCGTGCTCAACAAGCGGGGCCAGGTGTTCGGCCAGAGCCGGGACAATTTCGTCGGCTTGCCCGTGACGACCCTCATGAAGTACTTCGCCTACGAGAAGGATCGGCTCGAAATCATCGCCGTCCCCAAGACCCCCGGGACGCTGGACGAAACCATCCAACAGATCACCGGCGTCCTGCGCGTCCGGCGCAAAGTCCCCTACGGCAAGCCCAACGACTTCGCGGTCATGACGACCGACACGCTCATCAGCCTTTACAAGCAGATCACAGGCGCGGCCTTCCTGGTCATGATCATCATCTCCTCGATCGGCCTCGTCGTCGGGGGGATCGGGGTCATGAACATCATGCTCGTTTCGGTCAAGGAACGGACGCGGGAGATCGGAATCCGCAAGGCCATCGGGGCCCGGGCCGGGGACATCCTCAAGCAGTTCCTGATCGAGGCCATCGTCCTGACGGGCGCCGGCGGCTTGATCGGGGTCCTCCTCGGGTTCGGCATAGCCCTGCTGGTCAAGGCCGCGACACCTCTGCCTGCGGCGGTCTCCTGGTGGTCCGTCGGGCTTGGTTTGGGCGTGTCGATCGCGATCGGCCTGTCCTTCGGAATCTTCCCGGCCCAGAAGGCCGCGCGCATGGACCCGATCGTCGCGCTCAGGTACGAGTAGGCGAGCTCCCGTCCGGGTTATCGTCCCCCTCGTCATCCCCGGCACGGTTTGTCCGGTGACGATCAATCCCCTTGGCCTTCATTTTCTCCGGCTCTTGACGAACTCCTCGATTTCGGCCCGCCGCGGGGCGGAGGGTTGCGCGCCGAGTTTCGTCACCGATAACGCCGCTGCGGCCGAAGCGAAGCGGAGGGCCTCAACAAGTTCCATCCGCTCGGCCAGGGCCACGGCCAGAGCTCCGTTGAAGGCGTCTCCCGCCGCGGTCGTATCCATGGGGCGGACCCTGAAGGCCGGGACCTGCCCTTCGAAATCGTCCGATACCGCATAGCACCCTTTCTCCCCAAGCGTGACGACTGCCGTGCGGACACCGCGGTCGCGGAGAGCTGCCGCGGCCCGCCGGGCGTCAGATCCCGCGGCGATTGGGATACCGGTCAGGATCTCGGCTTCGGATTCGTTCGGGGTCAGGACGGTCACCTTCTTGAGAATCCCGTCATCCAGTTCACGGGCCGGCGCCGGATTGAGGATGACGGGGATCCCGCGGCTCTCCGCCGTTTCGACCGCCGCCCGGACCGTTTCGAGAGGCGTCTCGAGTTGTATCAGCAGGATGTCGGCGCCGTCGAAAGCGGCCGCCGCCTTTTCGATGTCCCGGACCGTCAGCCGGGAATTTGCGCCGGACGCGACCGAAATCGCGTTCTCTCCGTCATCGGCCACGTTGATGAGCGCGACGCCGGAGGGCGCCGAGGCGTCTCCCTCGACGAAACGGATATCGATGCCGTCGGCTTCGAAATTGCGGAGGGCCTGACGCCCGAAGAGATCGTCCCCCACGCGCCCGACGAACGTCACTCGGCCCCCTGCCCGGGCCGCGGCGACGGCCTGGTTCGCGCCCTTGCCGCCCGGGGCCATGGAAAACGTGCCGCCCAGGATGGTCTCGCCGGGCCTGGGAATGCGCGGGACCCTGATGATCATGTCGGTGTTCGAGCTGCCGATGACGAGGATATTCTTCATCATTTATTCGGCAAGGCAAGGCGCTCTTCGAGCCAGGCCCGGGCCGCTTCGATCGCGGTTCCCAGCTTATCTTTCTCCGGCGTGACAAGCTCGACGAGGGAAGGCCCTCCCCCGCCCTTGACGGGGACGACGGCCCCGACGACGGGGACGAGGGCCCGGAGGTCGGCCGCAAGCCCTTCCGACCGGGCCAAGACGAGATGCCCCTGGTCCTCGCCCGCGACGCCGTAGAGGACCGCGAATTCGCCGGACCTGGTGATGTTCAAGGCCAGGAGGCGGGCCTCATCGGGAGTTTTGTCCGGAAGAACGGCGGCGATGATCCGGCCGGACGCCTGGCGGATGATCTCGTGGGCGTCGAACGACGCCACGCGCTCCTGGAGGCCGCGGATCCTCTTCCGCAGGGCCTTCCCCTCGGCCGAAATCTTCTCCACTTGGGCCGCCGCGTCACGGGGCAGGCAGGAAAACGCGCCCGCGATTTTCCGGATGCCGCGGTCCTTGAGCCTGTAATCGGCCAGGGCCCGGCCGCCGCAGAGGAACGCGAAGCGGATGTGGCCCCGGATTTTTTCGATCCCCAGGACCCTGATCAGGCCGACTTCGCCGGACCGGCGGCAGTGCGTCCCGCCGCAGGCGGAGTAATCGAATCCGGCGACCTCGACGACCCTGAGAAGTCCCTGCTTTTTGGGGGACCGCCGGAGCGGCACCTCGTCGATTCTCTCCTCCGGGACGAAATAGGTTTTGATTTCGCGGTCCTCCCAGACGACCGCGTTGGCCCGGTCTTCGACCCTGTCCGCATCGTCGTCGGAAAGCGTCCGGAGGCCGATCTCCAGGGTCGACACGTCCGGTCCCAAGTGGAAAGCCAGCGTCTCGCCCTGGAGGACCTCGAAAAACGCCTGGGACAAGATGTGCTGGCCCGTGTGTTGCTGCATGTGGTCGAACCGCCTGGGCCAGTCGATGCGGCCCTTGACCGGCCCCGGGGGAACGTCATCCTTCAGGACGTGGAGGATGACGCCGTCGAGGTCGATGACGCTGAGCACCTCGGTCGCGCCGAGAGTTCCCAGGTCCCAAGGCTGGCCGCCTGATTCCGGGTAGAAGCAGGTCCGGTTGAGGACGACGGCCGGAGAACCCTCGTACGCTCTTCTTTCGACGACCGTGGCCTCGAACTCCCGGCAGTAGGCGTCTTCGAAATAAAGCCGCCGTGTCGCGGGGGGAGTCAGATTCTTATCATCGTCATTCTGGGACATCGTCAGCTCCTCGGCCTCACCTTCGGGGGGTCAGGTCTACTTTTTTCCACTTTTTTTGGAAAAAAGTAGACCTGACCCCATCTTATTCATTCAGGCCCGCGAGGGCCAGGACGCGGGCCGTCGTCTTGAAATGGGTCTTGGCCACCTTGTCCAGGATCGCCGGCCCTTTCTCGCGGACGAGCTTCACCGCGGCCGCCTCGACGAGGGCCGAAGCGCCTTTCGGCAAATCGGCGCCGATGTCTTTCGACAGAAAACGGAGACGGGTCAGGAACTCGGCCCGGGCCAGGATCGAGGCCGCCGCGACGGCCGGGTCCTCCTCGGCCCGGGGCATCTGGACGAGATCGATGGCCCGGCCCTTCTTCAGGAGCGCCTCCCGGACGAACCTTTCGTCGCCGAACTGGTCCGTGACCGCCTTCCCCGCCGGCACGCGCTCCAGGATGTTTTCGATGGCCCGGGCGTGGGCCCAGGCCAGGAGCCTGTTGAGGTTCCGGAGTTTCTCATAGAGCGCGTTATATTTCTCGGGGCCGACACTCACGATGGAATGGACGTAGCCTTTTTTCAGGACCTCCGCGATCTCGCGGCAGCGGCGGTCGGAGGTCCGCTTGGAATCCTTGACGCCGAGCTCGCGAAGGGCGCTCTCATGGCCTTCGGGCATGAAGAATGCGGCCACGACGAGCGGGCCGAAGAAGTCCCCCTTGCCCGATTCGTCCGTGCCGATTCGGCCCGGCTCGGCCGGGAAGAGGTTCTGTTCCGCCACGTTCCCGTCTCCCGCCCCGCGGCGCTATCCTTCTTTCCGATAGATGATCTTTCCGTCGAGGATGGTCATCCTCACGCCGGCACTGAGGATCTCCTCCGGCTGGATTCTGAAGATGTCCCGGCCGAGGACGACGAGGTCGGCCAGCTTTCCCTCTTCGATCGTCCCCTTGGACGTCTCGGCGAATTCCGTGAACGCCGCGCCGGCCGTGTAGGCCGTGACGGCCTCCTCGACAGATATCCTCTGCTCGGGGATCCAGCCGCCGGGGTTTTTCCCGTCGAGCGTCCGCCGCGTCACGGCGGCGTAGATTCCGGCCACGGGGTCCAGCGGCGCCACCGTCCAGTCCGACCCGAAGGCCAGGACCGCGCCGCCGTCGAGCAGCGAGCGGAAGGCGTAGGTTGTCTTGGCCCTTTCCCGGCCGATCTTCTTTTCCGCCCAGCGGCCGTCGTCGATCAGGTGGTAAGGCTGAACCGAAGCGATGACGCCGAGCCGCCCGAAGCGGACGATGTCCGCCGGCCTGAGGTGCTGGGCGTGTTCGACGCGCCAGCGCCTGTCCCTCGGCCCGTTGTCCGCCACCACCCGCCCAAAGATGTCCAGCAAAAGACTATTGGCCCGGTCGCCGATGGCATGGACCGCCACCTGGAGCCCGGCCCGGTCGGCCGCGCGGATCCGCTTTTCCATGACGCCCTCAGGCAGCATCTGTTCATGGAGGAGCCCGGAATTCTTCGGGTCATCGGTGTACGGGTCAAAGAAATAGGCCGTGCCCGATCCGAGCGAACCGTCGACGAACCCCTTGAGGCCGGCCAGTTTCAGGAAGCGGCCGCCGAAGGGCGACTTGATTTTCAGGCGGCTCAGAAGGTCGACCTCCGTGATGGGGATATAGACGGAGAGCCGCGCCGTCAGCTTGCCCTGGCGGTCGAGCTCCTCGAAGACTTCGAAACTCGACGCGTCGGCCATCTCGTGGACCGAGGTCACCCCGTGGGCCGCGGCTTCTTTCAGCGATCCCTCGGCGGCCCGGAGTTTTTCCTGGAACGACGGCTCCGGGATCTTCGCGTAGACGAGGTCCATGGCGGCGTCCTTGAGGATCCCCGTCGGCTCGCCCGTCTTCGGGTCCTTGACGATTTCGCCGCCGGCCGGGACCGGCGTGGCGCGCGTGATCCCCGCGAGCTTCAGCGCCGCGCTGTTGGCGAGGACCATGTGCCCGTCGAAGCGATTGATGCAAACGGGGTTGTCGGGCGTCACGGCGTCGATCCATTCCTTCCGGGGCAGCTCCGGCGGGCTGAATTGCTCGTGGTCCCAGTCGCCGTTGACGATCCACTCTCGTTTTCCGACGCTTCGGGCCTTGGCGGCGACCCGGGCGGCGAATTCCTCACGGCTCTTGGCGTCCCGGAGTTGGAGGCTTTGCAGGGCGAAGCCGCCGGCCAGGAAATGGGTGTGGCTGTCGATGAAACCCGGGAGGACGAGCGCTCCTTTGAGGTCGACGACGGTGCCGCCGTCCCGCGCGAGCTTCCGGATTTCGGCCGTGTTTCCGACTTTGTAGATCTTTTCTCCCCGCACCGCCACGGCTTCGGCCCAGGCCTGCCGGGGATTTCCCGTCCACACCGTCCCGTTGATCAAAACGAGGTCGACCATCGTCCCTCCCGGAGAAGCCGGACACCCGGAGGCAAGCCCCAGGGCCGTGAGAATAAGCGCCAGCGGCGCCGCCCGATTTTTCATGAGATGACGCGTCCTCTCAAGTCACCCGGCCAGACGGCCCATCGAGGCCCATATATAAAGGAATTTCCCCCGGAAATCAACCGGCCCCGGCGGTTGGACCGGTCCCGCGGATGTGATAGAATAACTCGCTTGACGCACGTTCCGGCGTCCACTTCAGGAGGGAGCATGATCGACGCGACGCAGATCCGCAAAGGCATGATGATTATCATGGACGGCACGCTATACCGGGTCATGGAAATGCAGCTCCTCACCCCCGGCCGGTGGAAGGCCATGGTCCAGACCAAGCTCCGGAACGTCCGCGTCGGATCGCAGATCGAGCACCGCTTCCGCTCCGAGGAACGGCTCGAACAGGCGCGCCTCGAAGAGGTCGAGATGGAATTCCTTTACAAGCAGGGCGACGAATACTTTTTCATGAACCTGGCGAACTACGAGCAAAGCAC
>Ga0315281_10001699_pt1 | contig 32646 bp, 27 predicted proteins | sample YL17G07_0_MG_FD_204540 | JGI IMG/M metagenome (GOLD analysis project Ga0315281, IMG submission 204540) | Sediment microbial communities from Yellowstone Lake, YNP, Wyoming, USA - YL17G07_0 | ecosystem: Environmental > Aquatic > Freshwater > Lake > Sediment | place: USA: Wyoming | collected...
TAGTTGAGGTTCAGGATGCTCTGGTTGATCGAAGCCGGCGTCGTGCGCTGGATCACCATGAACGAACCGCTCGGTGGCTTGATCTCGAGCGTGAACGTCTGGTTCGCCGCCAGGGTTACCGTCGACAGCGCCGTCGCCAGGTTGATGTTCACTTCGAACATCTCGCCCTGCTCCAGCAGGTTGTCACTATTGCCGGTGATGACCGTCACCGTATAGGTCACGTTGGCGGTCTTGTTGTTCTGGTCCTGGTAGCTGATGATCGTCCGGTTCGTGGTGTCGGACGGGTTCAGGTTGACCTGGTCCCCGCCGGCGGCCAGCGTGAGGTCGAACGTGAGCGCCGTCAGCTTCGTCGTGTTCGACGAGGCGATGACGCCGCCGGTCAGTTCCATCGAGCCACGGGTCTTCGACAGACCCGCGTAGACCGTTTCCTTGCTCCGCTCCGAGCTGAAGAGACCGGTGCTCAACACGACGAAGGCGAACACCGCCGCGACCACCACGAAGGCGATCAAGACGATGGCCGTCTCCAGGCCCGTGATGCCGCGCTCTTCCCGCGCGTCGCGGATGCGATTGATAATCCGCTTCATTGCCTTATCCTCCTGATACGACATGCCGTGACCTCACTTGAGATCCCGGCCCGGAACCTGTTCGAGTTGCTCTCCTGATGCCACCTCCCTCAGTGAAGCGCGTCGCCTGGAGCGTTTAAGTCCCGCCTCAGGCCGTTGCTCGCGCACTCCGCTCCTACCCGGTCGTCTGTCACGCGTGGGCAATGACGTTCGGGGACCAGAGTTGCGCTGCCCATGCAACCGGCCTGTGAGGTACGTCCTTGCACGAGGAAGGTTCGTGCGCGGGGGAGGGGTGGTGTACGGTGGCCACACCCGAGTTTCCAGGGCGCAGGCACCCGCCTGAAGCTGCGACAGGCCCAGAGAAAGGGGCCAGGCACAGGGCTGGGGGGTGGTGCTACCCTCGCGCGGACTGGTGGGGGGCGCCGTCGCGCCGCCCTTGCGGCCCCTTCATTCCCGGGCAGCAAGCAAAGAGGGCGGCCATGGCGGCCGCCCTCTCTGTAGCTCGTCCGGTTGAGAACGTTGGTCCGGGTCGAACCTAGTTCAGGTTCAGGATGCTCTGGTTGATCGAAGCCGGCGTCGTGCGCTGGATCACCATGAACGAACCGCTCGGGGGCTTAATCTCGAGCGTGAACGTGCTGTTCGCGATCAGGGTTACCGCCGACAGCGCCGTCGTCAGGTCGATGTTCACTTCGAACATCTCGCCCTGCTCCAGCAGCTTGTCCGCGTTGCCCGTGATCACCGTCACCGTATAGGTCACGTTGGCGGTCTTGTTGTTGTTGTCCTGGTAGCTGATGATCGTCCGGTTGGTGGTGTCGGACGGGTTCAGGTTGACCTGGTCCCCGCCGGCGGCCAGCGTAAGGTCGAACGTGAGCGCCGTCAGCTTCGTCGTGTTCGACGAGGCGATGACGCCGCCGGTGATCTCCATCGAGCCCCGGGTCTTGGACAGACCCGCGTAGACCGTTTCCTTGCTCCGCTCAGAGCTGAAGAGACCGGTGCTCAACACGACGAAGGCGAACACCGCCGCGACCACCACGAAGGCGATCAAGACGATGGCGGTCTCCAGACCCGTGATGCCGCGCTCTTCCTGCGCCTTGCGGATGCGACTGATAATCCGCTTCATTGCCTTCTCCTCCTGATTGGACTTACCCGTGGCCCCATGCGGAGCCATAGCTTCGGAACCCGTTCGAGTTGCTCTCCTGATGCCACCTCCCTCAGTAAGAGCGCGTCGCCTGCTGCTTGTAGCTCAATGTCCGCTTCAGGCGTTGCTCGCGCACTCCGCTACTACCCGGCCGCCTGTCACCCGTGGGCGATGACGCCCGGGGACCAGAGCTGCGCAGTCCATGCAACTGGCCTGTCAGTACATCCTTGTACGGGGAAGGTTCGTGCGTGGTAGGGGAGGCGATGACAGTGGTTGCACCCGGGTTCTCCGGGCACAGGCACCCGCCCGAAGCTGCGAGAATCCCTATATGCCGCGCAGTAGGGGAGGCCGAGGGTTGGCATGGCCCGCATACGGCGCAACGCGATCGAGGGTGGGGCGGCCCGTGCCTGTCCCGCCGGTCGCTGGAATGCAAGCGAAAGGGGCGGCCATGGCGGCCGCCCCTTTCGATCGAGAACGTTGGTTCTGATTGAGCCTTAGTTCAGGTTGATGATGCTCTGGTTGATCGACGCCGGCGTCGTCCGCTGCAGCACCATGAACGACCCGCTCGGCGGCTTGATTTCGAGCGTAAACGTCTTGTTCGCGGTCAGCGTGGTCGTGCCGAACGCTACCTGGGTCATGTCGATGCTGACTTCCAGCATTTCGCCCTGCTCCAGGAGCAAGTCGGAGTTGCCCGTGACCGTCACGACCGTGTAGATGACATCGCCGACGCGCACGTTCTGGTCCTGGTAGCTCATGACCGTCCGGTTCGTGGTGTCGGCCGGGTTCAGGTTCACCTGGTCCCCGCCCGCCGCGAGCGTGAGGTCGAACGTGAGCGTCGTCACCTTCGTCGTGTTCGACGAGGCGATCATGCCGCCCGTCAGTTCCATCGAACCCCGGGTCTTGGCCAGGCCCGCGTAGACCGTTTCCTTGCTCCGCTCGGAGCTGAAGAGACCGGTGCTCAACACGACGAAGGCGAACACCGCCGCCACCACCACGAAGGCGATCAGGACGATGGCCGTCTCCAGGCCCGTGATGCCGCGTTCTTCTGTTGCCTTCCGGATGCGATTGATAATCCGCTTCATTGCCTTCTCCTCCTGATGCGGCCTCGGTTGAGGCCATCGCTTTGGAACCCGTGTGAGTCGCTCCCCGGTGCCACCTCCCTACAGTGACGCGCGTCGTCTGCTGCTGTAGCTCACGTTTCGCTCAAAGGCGTCGCTCGCGCGCTCCGCTCCTTACCCTGCGGGGGCCAGAGCTGCGCAGTTCGCGCACGGGACTGATAGTGCATTCCCGTACGGGGAAGGTTCGTGCGCGTGAGGGTAAATCACTACGGTGTCGGCACCCCGCTTCCTAAGGCGCGGTCACCCGGCTGAAGCTACCAGAGGCGCCCGATAGAGCGCGCGACGCGTCGAGAGGACTACGCGCCACCCTACGGGGCCCGCACCCCGAGCGCGTCGACGCGCGTAAGGAGGGCGGCCATGGCGGCCGCCCTCCTTACGCGTGTCGGTTCAGGATTACCACTGGCAGGAAGCTGGAAGTTTGAAACTGGAGGAAGGAGGTTGAACGCTGGGCGTTGCGGGTGGAAGGAGGGGAGGCGGCAGGGGAAGCTTGAGCTGTAGCCCGTCCCTGCCGCCTCCAGGCAACGCTAGTTCATGTTGATGATGCTCTGGTTAATCGACGCCGGCGTGGTGCGCTGGATGACCATGAACGACCCGCTCGGGGGCTTGACCTCCAGCGTGAACGTCTTGTTGGCGATCAGGGTCGTCGTTCCGAACGCTACCTGGGTCAGGTCGATGCTGATTTCCAGCAGCTCGCCCTGTTCCAGCAGGAAGTCGGCGTTGCCTGTAATCGTCGTGACCGTGTAGGTGACATCGCTAATCCGGACGTTGTTGTCCTGGTAGCTGATCACGGTCCGGTTCGTGATGTCGTCCGGCTTCAGGTTGACCTGGTCGCCGCCGGCCGCCAGGGTGACGTCCATTTGAAGCTGGGTCAGCTTTGTCGTGTCCGAATGGGCGACCACACCGCCGGTCAGCTCCATCGAGCCGCGTGTCTTCGCGAGACCCGCGTAGATCGTCTCCTTGGCCCGCTCGGAGCTGAAGAGGCCAGTGCTCAGCACCACGAAGGCGAAGACCGCCGCGACCACCACGAAGGCGATCAGGACGATAGCCGTCTCCAGACCTGTCATGCCGCGCTCGTCGCGCAGCCTGCGCACGAATTCCCTGAGCTTCTTCATCTGCGTTCCTCCTCGCCGGAACCGTGGCTCGCGGACGGATGTGCCGCGCTGCCGTTGCCTTGTCTGTGTAGGTCATTCCTCTACGGGTATAGGTTCGTGTTCCTAGGGGTAAACTCTCACGGTGAATACACCCGACTTGCGAAGGTGCTACCACCCACCGCGAAGCTGCGCTCCGGGTCCATCCCCACGCCTTGGTACCCGCTGCACCTAAGGATTCGGGGTGAAACACCCTACACCTGGGGCGCCACGCCGGACTGCGCCCTAGGTGCCTGATGCCCGCGTCCGTAGGGGGCCACGGAGTAGCCCGGCGGCGCAGAATCAGCGCACTCCCGCATATACGGGCCCGCCACGCGTCCGATAACCGTGTGGGTACATATGCAGAATCAACAGACACGGATCAGCGTCCTGGTCGTCGAGGCCGACAGCCTGCTGCGTGACATGCTGGGCACGGTGCTGCGCGCCGAGGCGAGGCTGGATATCGTGGGCGCTACCGGCGACCTGGCCGAGGCGACCGAGATCGCCGGCGCCACGAGCCCGGATGTCGCCCTCATCGGCCTGGATCAGGAGAGCGAGCAGCAGGCGCTCGCGGCGGCGCAGGCGATCTCGGCGGCGGGCGCCCACATCGTGTTCCTGGGTGAAGGTCCGGACCGCCGCACACTCGCGGCGCTGCCGGCATTCCGGGCCGCCGGCTGGTCGTACCTGCTCCGGCAGTCCGTGAACGACGTGGCCACGCTGGTACGCGCCATCGATGGCGCGGCCATGGGCCTGGTCGTGCTCGACCCGCTCGTGGTCGAGAGCCTGGGCCAGCGCGAGACGCGCCTTTCGTCACTCACGCAGCGCCAGCTGGAAGTGCTGTCGCTGATGGCCAAGGGCCACAACAACGCCGCCATCGCCAAGGCCCTGGTACTCGAGGAGAAGTCCGTCGAGAACCACATCAACGCGATCTTCGGCCAGCTCAACCTGAGCCGCAACAACGCCGCCCACCCGCGCGTGAAGGCGGTCCTCCTGTACCTGCAGGAGACCACGGGCGGTGTGGATGGCACGGCTGGCGAAGAGCCCCGCTCCAACCGAAAAGCAGCGTAACTGCCCCGAACCCCCCTGGATCCCGCTCCTGCGGTGCCACGCGTCTCGCAGGCCCGCTGAGGGCGCTTCGGGAGCGTCCTGACCCTGCCCCTGAGCATCACGCGACCGGCATCCGGCCTGGCTCGGTGCGCGCAGGCCTGACTTCGGCAGCGTATCGTCCAGTTCGAAGTGAGCACGCGGCGTTCCCGTGTGGCGCCGTCGACTCGCGGCACGTCGAACTGTCCGGGCGCTCTCGGGGCAAGCTTGTTCGTGTGAATCGGGAACTCAATGGGGTTGAGCACGGCCGGCATCACCGGCTGTAGGCGCTGCTACGCGGCGTTGGTCTCCACCGCGCCCCCGCCGGCATCCGGGACACGCGCCTCGGCGGCCACGCGAATGTGTCCCGGTTGGCGATCGACGGACGAGCCGCCTTCGAACGCCTCGAGGCCGAACTCGTATTCGCCCAGGGCGGGCGCGTCGAACGCGCTGCCGTCGCCGTCGCTGATCAGCACCAGCTTCCATACCCCGTCGGCCACGCTGAGCATGACCTCGCATCGGGATGCGCCGGCCGCCGCCATCGACACGAGCGACGTCTCCATCAGGCCGAGGAGCGTCTTCTGCAGGGGCGCGGGCAGCTCGGGCGCGTCGTCGGGCACGTATGTGTCGAGTTCCACGCGGCCGGCGTATTCGCGCTCGAGCCGCAGGATCTCCGCCGCCAGGCCAGCCGGCGGCGTGGTGCCTGTTGCCGCGGGGTCATCGGGCGCTGCTTCGGCCGCCACGGCCGCAAGCTCGACCGGGGCGCGAGACTCGGGCGCGATCTCCTCCGCTGCGCCGTCCGGCGCGGACGCCTCCGCATCGGGGACGCGCGCCTGCGCCCCGACGTGGATGTACGCCGTGCCGCGCTCGACCGCCGAGCCGCCCTCGAACGCTTCCAGGCCGAACTCGTACTCGCCGAGGGACGGCGCGTCGAATTGGCTGCCGTCGCCGTCGCTCGCAAGCGCCAGCTTCCATACCGAATCGGCGACGCTCAGCGTGACCGCGCAGTGCGTCGCGCCCGCCGCCGCCATCGACTTGAGCGATGCTTCCGTCAGGCCGAAGAGCGTCTTGTGCAGGGATGGGGGCAACTCGGGCGCGTCGTCTGGCGCCTGAATCTCGACTTCCATACGCCCGGCGTACTCGCGCGCGATTCGCCGGATCTCCTCCGTGAGGTTCGTCCCGGCGCTGACCCGCGCGGTCCGCGGCGCGCTGGCGACAGCGCCCACGTCTTCCTCCACGGTCTCGCTGTCGTGGGCGGCAGCGTACGTCTCTTCGGGAGCGGCGCCCGCCGGCACGCGCGCCGATACGATGGTCTTGCCGGCCTCGTCGATGATCGTCGTGCTCCCCGCCCGCGCCTCGATTGAAACGACGCTGGCAGCCAGCAGGTTGCGGTCCAACTCCTCGGGCGCCGTCGCGGCGATTTGCAGCGCGAGGTCGGCACCCTCACGCCGCAGCGAGACCGTGCACGTGCTCGCACCCGCCAGGGCGAATGCCCGCGCGGCATCCTGCGCGGCGCGGTACAGCATCAGCCGCAGCGGCGTCGCGATCGGTGTGCGCCCGGCCCCCACGGCGAGCGCATCGACCGCGGCGTCGACGTCGAGTGTGACATCGATGACGTCCGCGAGGTCCTTCGCCAGCCCGCGCAGGGCGCTCGGCAGTCCCAGCCGCGTCAGGCCGGGGTACAGCTCCTGCCCAATGGCGCGCAGCTCTCGCTCGCGCAGCCGCTCCAGTTCCTCCATAGCGTGCCCGTGCAGGCTTGTTGAGAGTTCCTCGTCGGTGCTGGCCAGCTTGTAGGCTTCGTCTGCCTTCGTCGCAGCAACCATCAGCTTCGTCAGCACCGACTCGCGCAGCCGCTCGGCGAGGCGCGCGTTGCGCTGCTCGTAGGCGTCGATGAGCGCGACGGCGTCGATGTCTAGGGGCGGCAGCGGCTCGCCCGCATGGTCGCCGTCAGCGTGCTGGGGCCCGGGGGTGGCAGCGGTCATCGCTGCGAGCAGGGGGTCGTCATCGTCGTCGAGCGCCACCTCTGCGGCAGGCGCCGCCGCGGGCGTTTCGGGGGCTTCAGGAGCTTCGGCCGGCCCGGCGTCGACTGCGGGCACGGTCGCTCGCGCGCCATCCTCGTCCCGGCGCTGCGGTTGGGCACCCGGAGACTCCGCGGACGGAGCGGTCCGGCCCAGCCCCAGTTTCAGCAGCCCCGCAGCCAGCACGACGGCCAGCACGGCCCCGGCGGCGGTCACAAGGCCCTGCTTCCCCATCGCCTGTCCGTGCTCGGCCTGGATGACGGTCACCGGCAGGCACGATGCCACATCGAGCCCGCGGTCGATCTGCGTGCCCTTGCCGATGGGCGCCAGTCCGCAGATGGATTCGACGCCGTCGATGCTCGCCCGCACGCCCTGCGTGCCGACCGTCGCGCCCCGCCACGGCTGCCCCAGCAGCTCGTCGGGCACACCGGCCGCGAACTGGCCGGCGCTGTTGATGATCACGTTGCGGCTGCCATCGACGGCGGCGAGCAACGTCCCGTTCCAGAGGCGTGCCGGGTCGGCGCGCGCGACCAGGAACCCCCAGTTCGTCCCGTCGGCCTCACGGAGTGCGGTAGCGTATTCGACATAACCAGGCTTGCCCGTCGCTGGCAGAATCACGTCGGAGTTCGCGGGCGAGAGATTCGCGCGCGTCTTCTTGAACGTCGCGCTGTCGCGGACGCTGACGATCGTTGCGTCTGTCGTCGCCAGCACGAGACCGCTGCGGTCCGCGATCGACAGCGATGCAAAGCGGTTGACGTTGAGGTAGAGGAGTTGCTGCAGCGCCGCAACGCGCTCTCCTTGTGCCGCCGTCTTCGTGCGCACGATGGGATCCTCGGCGTCGTGCAGAATCTGGATGTACCCCGCGAAGGCGTCGCCGGTGGCCAGCGTCCCGCTGTGCTCCGCGAACGACGATGCCTCGTTCGACGCGCGGGTGTCGGCGGCGCGCTTGTTGAACGCGCCAGCGCCGTAGTAGGTCAGTCCGGCGAGCAGACCGGCCACGAGCACCAGCACACTCACACTCACCGCGAGCGGCGACTGTCGAAGGCCAGTCATTCGTCTGCGCGCGGCCGGCTTGGGCGCAGGCGAGGCGGGCGCAGGCGAGGCGGGCGCAGGCGAGGCGGGCGCACGAGCGGCCGCCTTACGCAAGGCGGGCAGATGCGGTGCGGGCAGCCGCAGTGCGGGCATGCGCAAGCCGGGCACGCGGCGCCCGATGCGTACCCGCAGCTTACCGCCGCTTCCCGGTAGCCGTTTCAGGATCGTCCTGATACCCATCTCTGAATCTATGATCGGTGCTAGCACCCAGATTCGGGCAGGGGCAGAACCCCTATTTCGTGGCGAGGGGATCGGGATAGACGCGAGCCACCGCTCCGGTGCCGCCCGGGGGGAATCGAGTTGGCTGTGCGAGCGGCCTGTCGCCGCCGGGGAACTTGACGAACGGGCGTTCGGAATCTATACTCCACACCCGTACACCTGTTCGATAGGGAGGCAGGATGCCGCTCCAGCACGCACTCGACGCACTCCGCACCGATCCGGAACTGGCGTCCGGCTTCGTCGAGTGGCGCGAGCTGCCGGAGCTTGCTGCCCGCTACGGCGCGTTCCCGATCCGGACCGACCCGCAGCTGATCGGCGCGCTCGCCGGCCGCGGTATAGGCGCACTCTATACGCATCAGGCGGAATCGTTCGCTGCGGTGATGCAGAAGCAGAGCATCGTCGTCGTGACACCGACCGCGTCGGGGAAGACGCTCTGCTACAACCTGCCGGTCATCCAGACGATCCTCGACGACCCGGAAGCCCGCGCCCTCTACCTCTTTCCGACAAAGGCGCTCGCCCAGGACCAGATGCAGGAGCTGCACGACCTCATTACGGAGCTTGATGTAGACATAAGGACGTACACGTACGACGGCGACACCCCCGGCGACGCCCGCCGCAAGGTGCGCGAAGCGGGGCACGTCGTCGTCACCAACCCGGACATGCTCCACACGGCCATCCTGCCGCACCACACGAAGTGGGTGAAGCTGTTCGAGAACCTGCGCTACGTCGTCATCGACGAGTTGCACCAGTACCGGGGCGTCTTCGGCAGCCACGTGGCGAACGTGATCCGCCGCCTGCGCCGCGTATGTGCGTTCTATGGCTCCGACCCGATCTTCATCTGCTGCTCCGCCACCATCGCCAACCCGCGCGAGCTGGCGGAGAACATCGTGCGCCAGCCGATGCACCTGGTCGACGACAACGGGGCGCCGCGCGGCCGCAAGGTCGTCGCCATCTACAACCCGCCGATCGTCAACCGCGAGCTGGGCATCCGCCAGAGCTCCGTCAACGCCGCCCGCGCCATCGGCTCGAATCTGCTGCAGGCGGGCGTGCAGACGATCGTCTTCGCGCCGTCGCGCGTGCGAGTGGAGCTGCTGCTGCGCTACCTGCGGGAGTCGCTGAAGCAGCGCATCGGCGAGCCGCCGAAGGTCGAGGGCTACCGCGGCGGCTATCTGCCGAATGAGCGCCGCGCCGTCGAGCGCGGCCTGCGCGAGGGGCGGATCCGCGGCGTCGTCGCGACGAACGCGCTCGAGCTGGGCATCGATATCGGCGGCCTCGATGCGGCGGTGCTGACGGGCTTCCCCGGCACGCTCGCCAGCGCCTGGCAGCAGATGGGCCGTGCCGGCCGCCGCCACGGCCTCGCCTTCTCGGTGCTGATCGCCTCGTCGTCGCCGCTCAACCAGTACGTGGCGACGAACCCGGACTACCTGTTCGATACGTCGCCCGAGGCCGGCCTCATCGACCCCGACAACCTGCTGGTCCGCATCAGCCACATGAAGTGCGCCGCCTTCGAGCTGCCGTTCGAGGAGCACGAGGAGTACGGCCCGGATTCGGCCGAGCTGCTCGAGATGCTGGCCGACGAGGGCGTGCTGGTGAAGGCCGGCGGCCGCTACCACTGGATGACCGAGGTCTTCCCCGCCGAGCACGTCAGCCTCCGCTCCGCTGCCATCGACAACTTCGTCGTCATCGAGCAGGGGCCAAAGCCGCGCGTCATCGGCGAGGTGGACCGTCCCGCCGCGCCGCTGCTGATCCACGATGAGGCGATCTACATGCACGGCGGCCAGCAGTACCATGTCGACCGCCTCGACTGGCACGAGAAGAAGGCCTACGTCCGCAAGGTCGACGTCGACTACTACACCGACGCCAACCTCGCCGTCGACCTGGAGGTGCTGGAGTCGTTCGAGCGTGCGCCGGCGAAGGGCTGCGAGGTCGACCATGGCGAGGTGGCCGTGCGCGACGTCGCCACGATCTTCAAGAAGATCAAGCTCGACACGAACGAGAACGTCGGCTGGGGCCGCATCAGCATCCCCGAGGAGAGCCGCCACACCACCGGCTACTGGTTCGCGCTGGGCGAGGCCGCAACCGAAGGCCTCGGCCGCGCCGCGCTGCAGGATGGGCTGTGGGGCGTCGCGCATCTGCTGCGCAACCTGGCGCCGATCTTCCTGATGTGCGACCCGCGCGACCTGCAGGCCGTCGCCCAGGTCCGCTCGCCCTTCACCGAGCGCCCGACGCTCTTCCTGTACGAGAACCAGCCGGGCGGCGTCGGCATGGCCCGCCGCCTCTTCGAGATTCATCCGAAGCTGATGCAGGCGGCGCGCGAGCTCGTGTCGAACTGCGGCTGCCCGGCCGGCTGCCCCGGCTGCGTCGGCCCCTCGATCGGCGCGAACGAATCTGCCGAGTCCGGGGCACCGACCGCCAAGCGCGCCGCGCTGGTCCTTCTGAGGCGGCTCTGTGAGTAGGGCGGGCAGCGCATGACGCCAGCCGCGCCGCCGACGACCCGCGACCGCCTCCGCCACGCCGTGGCGGCCCAGGCCGCCGCGATGCGCCCGCCGCCGCCCCCACTCGCCCCGGCGCCGCCGCCCCTCGCGCAGATCCTCCGGGGCGAGTGGCACGAGACGCACGACGGCCCGGTCTTCGTCCGCGACGAGTGGTTCCCGCTCGACCACCGCCACGGCTCGCTGCCGCTTGGCTCCGCGCTGGAAGCCGCCCCCGCGGCGCTCGCGACCCTGCTCCGCGGCTCCGACGCTGCGCCCCCGGCGCACCGGCTCGCGTTCTTCGATATCGAGACCACCGGCCTGTCCGGCGGCACCGGCACCTACGTCGTACTCGCCGGCCTCGGCTCGTACGAGTCCGTCGCGCCGGGCGAGCCGCCCGCCTTCCGCATGCGCCAGTACTTCCTTGCCGATATCGCGCACGAGCGGGCGATGCTGACGATGCTGGCCGACGACCTCGCCCGCTTTGAGGGCCTCGTCACCTACAACGGCCGCGCGTTCGACATGCCCTTCGTGCAGGCGCGCCTGACGCTCTCGCGCCTGCGCTACCCCTGCGATGGGCTGCCCCACTTCGACCTGCTGCACATCGTCCGCCGCCTCTACAAGCACCGGATGCCCGGCTGCCGCCTCGCAGAGACCGAGCGCCGCCTGCTCGGCATCGACCGGCCCGACGACATCCCCGGCTCGCTCATCCCGGCGATCTACTTCGACTACCTGCGCGCCGGCCGCGTCAGCCCCCTGCGCGGCGTCTTCCGCCACAACGCCGAGGACGTGCTCTCGCTCGTCGGCGTGCTCGCGGAGGTGGCGTCGCTCTTCTCGCGCGACGATCTCGACCCGTCGGACGCGGTTGCCGTCGCTCGCTGGTGGGAGCACGAGGGAGAGCCGCAGCGCGCCGCGGGCCTCTATCGCGAGGCGCTGCCGTGGCTCGTGGGCGGCGACGACTGGGCGTGGGCGGCGGCCCGCCACGCCCGCCTCTGCCGACGCGAGGGCGAGCGGACGGAAGCGGCGGCGCTCTGGCGCCCGCTGTGGGCGCAGGGCGACCGCGCGTCCGGCCTCGAACTGGCGAAGCACCTCGAGCACCACGAGCGCGACCTGGCAGCCGCCAGCGCCGTCGCGCAAGCGCTGCTGGCGCGCGCGCCGGACGCCGAACGAGCAGCGCTCAGCCACCGGCTGCAGCGGCTGCTGCGCAAGCAGGCCAGGTGACAGGATCAGCCACCGCTGCAACGCTCCCCTTCCCTCCTAGGGAAGGGGCCGGGGGATAGGTCCGGTCGCTAGAATGGAGCGTGACATCCACACGCTTCGCCGAGCAGCTTGCGCGCGTCCCCGTCGGTCCCGGCGTCTACATCATGCGGAACGCCGGCGATCAGGTGATCTACGTCGGCAAGGCCGCCAACCTCCGCAATCGCGTGCGCTCGTACTTTGGTGCCCCCGCCAGCCTCGAGGGCAAGACGCGCGTGCTCTCCGCCGCCATCGCCGACTTCGAGTACGTCGTCACGAACACCGAGCAGGAGGCGCTCCACCTCGAAGCCGAGCTGGTGAAGCGGCACCAGCCGCTGTTCAACATCCGCCTCAAGGACGACAAGCACTACCCGTACCTCAAGGTCGATCTGACCGATCCCTGGCCGCGTGTCTACATCACGCGCCGGGTCGAGAAGGACGGTGCGCGCTACTTCGGCCCGTACGCCAACGCCGGGTCTGTCCGCCACACGCTCGATATCGTCAACAAGCTCTTTCCCTGGCGCTCCTGCACGAAGCAGATCACCGGCACCGACCCGCGCCCCTGCCTGGACTACTACATCAACCGCTGCATCGCCCCCTGCACGTCGTACTGCTCGAAGGAGGAATATGACGAAGTCATCCGGCAGGTCATCCTGTTCCTGGAGGGCCGCACCGACGAGGTCGTCCGCGAGGTGAACCGCCAGATGAAGGCTGCCTCCGACGCCATGCAGTACGAGCGCGCCGCCCGCCTGCGCGACCAGCTCCAGGCGATCGAGCGTGTCACCGAGCGGCAGGCCGTCGCGAGCACGCGCCCCGCTGACGAGGACATCTTCGGACTGGCGCGCGGCGATGACGACGCGGTCGTGCAGGTGCTCTTCGTCCGCGGCACCAGGATGGTCGGTGTCGACAGCTTCACGCTCGACGGCGCGCGCGACGAGAGCGACCCCGACGTCATGGCCAGCTTCGTCAAGCAGTTCTACGAATCGGCGACCTACGTGCCGCGCCGCGTCATCGTGCCCGGCCCGCTGGTGGAGCACGCCCTCATCGAGAGCTGGCTCGGCGAACGGCGCGGCACGCGCGTGGAGTTGCTCGCGCCGCAGCGTGGCGAGAAGCGCCGGCTCGTCGAGATGGCGGCGGCCAACGCGCGCGAGACGCTGGACATGGCGCGCGTGAAGTGGCTGGCCGACACCGGCAAGACGCGCGCCGCGCTGGAGGTCCTGCAGGACGAACTCGAACTGCCGGCGCTGCCGCACCGCATCGAGTGCTATGACATCTCGAACATCCAGGGCACGTCATCGGTGGGGTCGATGGTGGTGTTCATCGACGGACACGCGCGGCCGCAGGAGTACCGCCGCTTCCGCATCAAGACCGTCGAGGGCGCGAACGATTTCGCGTCGATGGCGGAGGTGCTCCGCAGGCGCTTCAGCCGTGCGCGCGAACAAGTACTGCGCGATACCGGCGCCAGCGCGCCGGAGATCGACGCCGGCGGGGCCGCGTCAGACGGCAAGCGCCCGCAGCGCGACGAATCGTTCGCCGCGCTGCCGGACCTGGTCATCATCGACGGCGGCAAGGGGCAGCTGTCGGCGGTCACCGATGTGATGCGGGAGATGGGGGTGAAGGGCATCCCCACCGTTGGCCTCGCGAAGCAGCACGAAGAGATCTACGTGCAGGACGTCTCGGAGCCGGTCGTGCTGCCGCGGCAGTCCCAGGCGCTGTACTTGGTACAGCGCGTGCGCGATGAGGCGCACCGCTTCGCCATCACCTACCACCGCAGCGTGCGCGCCCGGCGCTCCGTGCAGTCGGCGCTCGACACGATCCCCGGCGTTGGGCCGAAGCGAAAGAAGGCGCTGCTCAAGAAGTTCGGCTCGGTGCGCGGTATCCGCGAGGCCACCACCGACGAGATCGCGGCGACCGTGGGCTTCACCGCCGCCCTCGCGGAGAAGGTGAAGGCGGGGCTATGACCGCTGCGCGCTGGCGCCCGGCTGATCATAACGGCCAGTCGAGGCTCGCCGCAGCGAAGCAGGAGATGCTGCGCCTCGTCGGCGGCTACGTGCGGGACCAGCGCGTCGTCGATGCCATGGCCGCCGTTCCGCGCGAGCGCTTCGTCCCGGAGTGGCTGCGCGCGCGCGCCTATGACGACGCCGCGCTGCCCATCGGCGAGGGGCAGACGATCTCGCAGCCACTCATGGTAGCGATGATGCTCGACGCGCTTCAGCTGCGTGCTGCCGATCGCGTGCTTGATATCGGCACGGGCTCGGGATACCAGGCGGCGCTGCTCGGGCGGCTCGCCGAAGAAGTGATCACGGTGGAGCGCGTGCCGGTGCTGATCGAACGCGCGCGTGCCGCGCTCGAGGCGCTCGGCTGCGATAACGTGCACGTCTTCGCCGCGCTCGATGTGCTCGGCTGGCCCGATCGAGCGCCGTACGACGCGATCATCGTCGCGGCCGGCGCGCCGCACGTCCCGCGCGAATTGATCGATCAATTGGCTGACGGCGGGCGGCTCGTCATGCCCGTCGGCACGCTCGTGTCGCAAGAGTTGACGCGCGTCACGAAAACGTCACATGGCGTGGAACTGGTGCGGCTGGGGCCGTGCGCGTTCGTGCCGCTCATCGGCAAGAGTGCGTGGCCCGATCGCGACGCTGCGGCGCTTCGATAATGCCCATCGTGCGATAACCTGCGCTGATGCCGGCGTCCCCGCGGTATTCTCTGTTCGTATCAACTGTCGGCCAAAATCGATGCGCGATCCGCTAGACATCAACGAAACACGTGCTACAATCGCCCTGCATTCCTCCCCCTTCTGGCACTAACCTTCTCAGTCAATAACGAGGCCCGTCATGGATGATCACATTGGGCACTTTCTGAACTTCATGTCGGTTGAGAAAGGTGCCTCCGGCAACACTGTTGCCGCATACAAGAACGACCTGCAGCAGTTTGATGCGTACGTCACCTCGATCTCCGGCAACGGCAAGGCGCGCGACTGGGAACGCATTGAGCGTGACCTGATCATCAACTACCTGCTCAACCTGCGCAGCCACAAGAACGACGGCAAGGGCTACGCCGACGCGACGGTGGCGCGCAAAGTTGCGGCGATGAAGTCGTTCTTCCAGTACCTGCAGGCCGAGGGTACGATCCGCGGTAACCCCACCGAGAGCCTGGAGTCGCCGCGCGTCGGCCGCTCTCTCCCGAAGCCGCTCTCAGTCACCGAAGTCGATGAGCTGCTCGAACAGACGATGAAGCGCATCACGCCCGAAGCGAAGCGCGACCGCGCCATGCTCGAATTGCTGTACGCCACGGGCCTCCGCGTCACCGAGCTCGTCTCGCTCGATGTCGTGGACGTGAACCTGCACGGCATGTACGTGCGCTGCATGGGCAAGGGCTCGAAGGAGCGCACGATCCCGTTCCTCGAACAGTCGGGAGCCGCTGTCGCGGACTACCTCGACAACGGCCGCGCGCTGCTCGTGAAGAACCGCAAGGAGGACGCGCTCTTCGTGAACCGCCGAGGTGAGCGGCTGACGCGGCAGGGCTTCTGGCTGATCCTCAAGCAGTACGCGCGGGACGCGAACATCACCTCGTCGGTGACGCCGCACACCTTGCGGCACTCATTTGCCACTCATATGATCAGGGGCGGGATGAACCTGCGCGTGGTACAGGAACTGCTCGGGCATGCCAACATCTCCACGACGCAGGTCTACACGCACGTCGGCGACGAACACGTCCGCCAGGTGTACGAAAAAGCCCACCCCCGCGCGCGATAACACAGGTCAGCCCCGCATGTACTTCGGCCGTCTCTTCGTCGGGACGGCCGTTGCGCTTCTGCTGGTCTGTGCGGTGATCGGTTCCGCTTGCAGCGGATCGAAGAAGCAGCCTGCGCCAGCCGCCACCGCTACCATCGATGTCGCCGCAACCGTCGCGGTGCCGGCGCCCACCGCAACGGCGAGCGCGCAGGTCGATGCGCTGGCATCGCAGATCGGCGTGCGCGGCGCGCTGCCGCCGAACCGGCCGATCGACCTCGCCGCGCGCTATCGCGGCACCGACGGTCCGGCGCCGGCGGCGAAGCCGTTCGTCGCGGAGGCGAACGTCGGCGACCATCGCACCTTCCAGGTGGTGAAGCTCACCAGCGCCGCGCTCGAGGGCAAGGTGCCGCCCGACGTTGTCGCCACCGACACCGTGCTGCTCGCGAAGAGCGCGCACGCCTACTTCTACGAGGACGCGGCCATCAGCCCGAACGCTGCCGATGTGCAGGCCGCCGCAGACGAGTTCGAGGCCAGCGTCTGGCCGACCGTCACCGGTGTCTTCGGCGAACCGGCCAGCCCCGGCGTCGACGGCGATCCGCGCATCGTCGTGCTGCAGGCCGATCTCGGCGGCGCCGCGGGCGGCTACTACTCCGGCGACGATGCGTACGTCCGCGCCGTCCGCGCGCTGAGCAACGAGGCCGAGATGGTGTACATGGACCGCACGCTCAAGGCCGGCGGCGCGTCGTTCAACGTCGTCCTCGCGCACGAGTTCCAGCACCTGGTGCACGCGAAGAACGACCCGGACGAGGAGTCGTGGGTCAACGAGGGGGTGTCCGAAACGGCGTCGGGTCTCGTCGGCGGCGCGGTGTCGTCGGTGAACTCGTTCGAGGCGCACCCGCAGACGCAGCTCAACGGCTGGGAGAGCGGCAGCCTGGCGCACTACGGCGCGGGCGCGGCGTTCTTCCGCTACCTCGCCAGCCGGTTCGGGGGCGACGCGTCGCTCGGCAAGATCGCCCGCGAGCCGGGCCACGGCGCCGCTGGGGTGGACGAGTTCCTCGCGTCCGCCGGCGAGACCGCGCGCTTTCGCGACGTCTTCGCCGACTGGACCGCCGCGAACGTGCTGAACCGCGAGGCGGGCCCGTACGGCAACCCGGGCCGCCCGCTCGACCTCCGCATCGATAGCGAGCTGGCGCCCGGTGCGCCGGTGGAGGGCGAGGCGCACCAGTTCGGCACCGACTACTACACGCTCACGGATCTCGACCAGGGCGAGTACGTGCTGCGCTTCGGCGGGCGAGCGCAGACAGCAGTGCTGGCCGTGCAGCCGCCGGGCGGCGCGGCGATGCTCTGGGGCAACGCCGAGGACAGCATCGACACGCGCCTGACGCGGGAGGTCGACCTGGCCGGGGCGACGAGCCCGGTGCTGACCTTCCAGACGTGGTACGACATCGAGCGCTGGTACGACTGGGGGTACGTCTCCGTCTCGACCGACGGCGGCGCGACGTGGCAGGCGCTGGCCGGCGACCAGACCTCGGCCGACGACCCGGTGCGGGTGGCGCTGGGCCCGGGTTACACGGGCACGAGCGGCGGCGGGGCCGAGCCGGCGTGGGTGAGCGAGCGCCTCAGCCTGGCCGCCTACGCCGGGCAGAAGGTGTTGCTGCGCTTCGAGTATGTCACCGACGGCGGCACCCATAACGAGGGCTGGGCCATCGACAACGTCGCGATCGAGGGCACGGGCTTTCGCGACGCCGACCTGAGCGACCCGGGGTGGCGGAGCGAGGGCTGGGTGCGGATCGACCGGCCGCTGCCGCAGACCTACGTCGTGCGCCTCATCGAGAAGCGCGCCGGCGGCGAGACCAGCGTCCTCGACCTGCCCGTAGACGCCGCGGGCCACGGCGAGCTTCGCTTCCCGGCCGCGGGCATCGAGAGCGCCACGGTCGCCATCGCCGGCAGCACCGAGGGCACGAACCAGAAGGCGCCGTATACGGTGGCGCTGGGGCGACCGTGAGGGTGGAAGCTGGAACCTGGAGGCTGGACGTCGGAGGGCGGAAGCCGGGACGCCCGCCGCGGCATGGCGACACCAGGTGCTGCGAGATCGCGCTCGACACCCCCTATACTCGCGGCATGGTGACCACGCCTCCACACCGTCGCCGCCGCCGCGGTCAGCGGCACGCCGAGATCGACGGTCAATCAAACGCATGGCCCAAACGGCCGGTCCGCAGCTTCACGAACAGCCCCCCAACAGCGAAAAACGCGGGAAACAACGGTCAATCAAAGCGGTCGTCCTGCAAGCCACACCGCCGACCAGCCAGACCGATCCAGCGTCCCGCCTCCAGCTTCCGTCGTCCGACTTCCGACTTCCCGCTTCCGCCGCTATGCTCCCCGCATGGCAGATGACGCACTCCGCGCCCGGCTCGACGCCGCTATCGACGTGCTGGACGACGCGCAGCGGCAGCGGCTGCTGGACTGGTCGGGGGTGATGAACGCCTCGGTCACCAGCGCCCGCGAGCCTGGCACCAGCATCGGGCCGCTGGCGGAGGCGCTGCACATCACGAACGACGGCGCGCAGGAGGGGCGGGCGACGTACCGCCTGCACGTGGCGCCGGACATCCTGAACCCGCACGGCGTATTGCACGGCGCGGCGGTGTACACCATGGTCGACTACAGCATGGGCGGCGCGACGATGTCGGTGCTGCCGCCGGGCGAGATCTGCGCCACGATCGAGATCAAGATCAGCTATCTCGCGAGCGTGCGCGGCGGTACGCTGACCGCCGACACGAAGATCATCAAGCGCGGCCGCCAGATCGTCTTCCTGGAGTCGCACGTGAGCGATGATGCGGGCAAGCTGGTGGCGACGGCGACAGGCTCGTTCGCCGTGATCAGGCGGGATCTGGACGCTGGAAGGTAGAGGCTGGAGGCTGGACACAGCCATCCAACATCCAACATCTAACGTCTAACATCCGCTGCTCGTAGAGGCGTCCTCGCCCACAGCGCGCGGCTCGAAAGGGAAGACCAGCATGGCAGAGATCGCAGGCGTCCACGCGCGGGAGATCCTCGACTCGCGCGGGAACCCCACCGTCGAGGTCGATGTGCGGCTGGACGACGGCTCGCTTGGCCGCGCGGCCGTGCCTTCGGGTGCGAGCACGGGCGAGCACGAGGCGGTGGAGCTGCGCGACGGCGACCTGAAGCGCTACGGCGGCAAGGGCGTGCTGGCGGCGATCGTCAACGTCAACCGCGAGATCGAGCCGGAGATCATCGGCATGGACGCCGGCGACCAGGCCGGCCTGGACCGCAAGCTCGTCGCGCTCGACGGCAGCGAGGGCAAGAGCCGGCTCGGCGCGAACGCGATCCTTGGCGTCTCGCTGGCGAACGCGCGCGCGGCCGCGGCGTCGGCGGGTGAACCGCTCTGGCGCTACCTCGGCGGCCCGACGGCGCGGCTGATGCCGGTGCCGATGTTCAACATCCTCAACGGCGGCAAGCACGCGACCGATTCGACCGACTTCCAGGAGTTCATGGTGATGCCGCTGGGCGCGCCGAGTTACAAGGAGGGCCTGCGCTGGGCGGTCGAGGTGTACCACTCGCTGGCGAAGGTGCTGAAGAAGGCGGGGCACCAGACGAACGTCGGCGATGAGGGCGGCTTCACGCCGTCGCTGGGCGGCAACGAGCCGGCGCTGGACGTGATCATCGAAGCGATCCAGGCGGCGGGCTACGAGCCGGGCAAGGATCTGGCCATCGCGCTGGACCCGGCGTCGAGCGAGCTGTGGGACGCGAAGCAGGAGCGCTACGTGCTGCCGCGCGACGGCCGCGCGCTGACGAGCGAGGAGATGGTCGACCACTGGCAGGCGTGGTCCGAGACGTACCCGATCGTCAGCATAGAAGACGGCATGGCGGAGGACGACTGGCGCGGCTGGGCGCTGCTGACGAAGCGCATCGGCGACAAAGTGCAGCTGGTGGGCGACGACCTGTTCGTGACGAACACGAAGCGCATCGAGCGCGGCATCCTGGAGCGCTCGGCGAACAGCGTGCTGATCAAGGTGAACCAGATCGGCACGCTGACGGAGACGCTGGAGGCGATCGCAACGGCCACCAGTGCGGGCTGGACGTCGGTCATGAGCCACCGCAGCGGCGAGACTGAAGATTCGATTATTGCCGACCTGGCGGTGGCGACCGGCTGTGGCCAGGCGAAGATGGGCGCACCCGCGCGCTCGGACCGCACCGCGAAGTACAACCAGCTCCTGCGCATCGAGGAGGAGCTGGGGCGCGGCGCGCAGTACGCCGGGTGGGGGGCGCTTCGTCGGTAGGTTGTAGGTCGGGCGAGGTTGTAGGTGATAGGGGTTAGGTTATAGGGCCGAGCGCCGCCGCTTCTGTCGCTGGATGAGTTGCAGTGGGCGTTCGACGTTCGGCTGGCGCGGACTTGCAGGGCGACATGACAAACGGCGAACGCTATTACGACATGACGAACGTCGAGCGGTATTACGATGGGGACGCGCACAACGAGTGGGCGCGGCTCGACCGCGATCGAGTCGAATTCGCCGTGACGCTGCGTGCCTTCGATGAGTATCTCCCGCCGGCTCCTGCGCGCCTGCTCGACATCGGCGGCGGGCCCGGCCGCTACGCGATCGAGCTGACGCGCCGCGGTTACGACGTCACACTCGCGGACATCTCGGAGGTCGAGCTGTCGTTGGCGACGGAGAAAGCCGCTGCGGCGGGTGTGAAGCTCTCCGCGGTCACGAAGGCCGATGCCCGCGACCTGCGCCAGTTTGAGGACGGCGCGTTCGACGCAGTGCTGCTGATGGGGCCTCTCTACCACCTGATCGAAGAGACGGATCGCCGGCGGGCCATCGCCGAGGCGGTGCGCGTAGCGAGAGCGGGCGGGATGGTCATGGCGACGAACATCACGCGTTACGCCGCGATCCGCTTCTGGGCGAAGCGGGATCCGATGCAGGTGGTCGACCACCGTGCGGTGTATGAGCAGCAGGTCGCCACCGGCAAGACACCGAACGCGGTGGGCTTCACCGATATGTACCTGATGCGCCCGGGAGAACTGGCCGCGCTCTTCGAGGGGAAGAGCGTCGCGCATATCGTTACCATTGCCTGCGAGGGGGTGGTCAGCATGATCCGGGAGAAGCTCAACGAGCTCGACGGTGAGCCGTGGGACTACTGGGTCGACTTGAACTATGGCCTTGGTAAAGATCCCGACACGCACGGCCTTGCGGAGCATCTTCTGTACGTGGGCCGCAAGGCCTGACCTTACGGGCGAGGGCCGCGGCGGGCGAGGTTGTAGGTGGTAGGGGGTAGGTTGTAGGGCTGAGCGCCGCGGCTTCCCGCTCGTGCTGATCGGGCTTGTCGCCGAACGCGGCCCGCCGGCGCGGGGCGATGCACTGGCGGCGGCCGCACGGAGCAGGATAAGATGCCCCAAAGCGCGGATGGAGACGAGTAGCGGGCTCCCCGGAGCGCAGAGAACCACCGGTCAGCTGCGACGGTGGTCTCCGGTTCCCGTGAAGACCCTCCAGAGCGCGGGGAAGAACTGCATCGCATCGCACAGTAGGCCCCGACGGCTCGCCCCCGTTATCCGGCTCCCGAGACCACCGATCGATTGCGGTCGGTGGTGAAGTTGCGGTGGCACCACGAGACGCCTCCTCGTCCGCACGAGTGAGGCGTCTTGCGTTGCCGGCGGACGCGCGCCGGCGAGCGACGGAGGTGCCATCGTGGAACGGATCTACAGCAGCGAGCTGGGCGAGTACGTCGGAAGCCGGGTGCGAGTCGCGGGCTGGATACACCGCGTGCGGCGCTTGAGCCGGGTGAGCTTCCTGATCTTGCGCGACGCCCGCGGGCTGGCGCAGATCGTGCTCGACGAGTCGGCCGTGGCCGGCACGATCGGTGGACTGCACGCCGAGTCCGTCGTGGCGGTGGAGGGCCTCGTAGTCGCGAACTCACAGGCTCCCATGGGCGTCGAGATCCGTGACCCGGAAGTCGAAGTCATCTCCGCCGCCACAGCAGCGCCGCCGATCGACCTCTTCCGTCCGATCCTGAACAGCCAGTTGCCGACGCTGCTCGATCATGCGGCGCTCACTCTGCGTCATCCGCGACGCCGCGCCTCGTGGCAGATCGCGGCGGCATCGCTGTCGGGCTTTCGGTCGGCTCTGGGCGCGATGGGCTTCGTCGAGATCCATACGCCAAAGATCGTCGGCACGGCGACGGAGGGCGGCGCGAACGTCTTCACCGTCGACTACTTCGGCAGGCCGGCCTACCTGGCGCAGAGCCCGCAGTTCTACAAGCAGATCATGGTGGGTGTCTTCGAGCGAGTGTTCGAGGCGGGTCCGGTGTTCCGCGCGGAGCCGCACGACACGACGCGGCACCTCAACGAGTACGTGTCTCTCGATGCCGAGATGGGGTTCATTCGAGATCACACGACCGTCATGGACCTGCTCACCTTCACGATCCGGGGAATGATCGAAGCCGTGCGTAATCAGTGCGGCGAAGCGCTCGGCCTGCTGGACGTTGCCATCCCGGCTGTGCCGCGCACGATCCCGGCCATTCATTTCGCCGATGCGCTCGCGATGGTGGGCGACGCATTGGACGAGGACTTGAGTGGAGAGCCCGACTTGTCGCCCGCGCACGAGCGTTGGTTGGGTGAATGGGCCGCCAGGGAGCACGGGTCCGAGTTCCTCTTTGTCGTTGGTTATCCTATGGTCAAGCGGCCGTTCTATACGCATCCCGATCCGACTCGACCGCGGTATTCCAACAGCTTCGACCTGCTGTTCAGGGGGCTTGAGCTTGTGACCGGCGGGCAGCGGTTGCATCGCTACGATGACTATGTCGAGGCACTCGCCGCGCGCGGCCAGGAGCCGGGTGCGCTCGACGGCTACCTCGAAGCCTTTCGTTACGGGATGCCGCCGCACGGAGGTTTCGCGATAGGGTTGGAGCGCTGGGTGGCGCAGGTCGCCGGCGTCGCGAACGTCCGGGAGGTCACGCTGTTTCCGCGTGACCTGCAGAGGCTAGCTCCGTAACCCGCGTGTTCCGCGACGGCATGGCAACCGGCGACCGGTTAGTAGAGGTCTATTTTGGGCGATGATCTGCTTTACGCGCGCGGCACCTGCTCAGCGCTCGTCATTACGTGCTCGGACTTCCGGTTCAAGAGCGTTGAGCGGGCGTTCGCGGAAGTGGCCGGGCTTGCGGACGACTACGACCTGATCGCGCGGCCGGGGGCGATCCGCTCGCTCGTGTCGCCGCGGAATGCCGCCGCGCGCGACAGCATGGACGAAGAGATCGGCCTGCTGTGGAAGCTGCACGGCTTCACGCGCGTGCTGATGGTGAACCATCTGAGCTGCCGGGCGTACGACGACCTCAGCGCCGGCGCGGACGAGCGTGAGATCCACCTGGCGCATCTCCACGCTGCGGGCTCGGCGATCGAGCGGCGGTACGAGGGGCTGGCGGCTGAGGCGTACCTGGTCGAGATGATCGATGGCGCGCTGCGCGTCGACCGGCTGAACGGCACCGAGGCCGCGGCGAGCGGCTGAGCGCCGCGCGCGTCGATATCGGGCACCGCTTCAACTGGCGCCACGGTAAACTGTCCGTTGTGAACCCACAGCCGGACCACTACGCGACACTCAACGTCCGCCCCGACGCGACCGACGCCGAGATCAAGCGCGGCTATCGCAAGCTGATGCGGGCGGTGCATCCGGACGCGAACACGAGCGACCCCGACGCGACGCAGAAGGCCGCCGCCCTCAACGCGGCGTTCGAGACGCTGGGCGACCCCGAGAAGCGGCGCTCCTACGACGGCACGCGCGGCCGCAAGGGCCGCGGCCGCTACGAGGTCTGGGCGGAGCAGCCGGACTGGGAAGACATCGTCGCGGAGCAGGCGGTGGCGCCCCGGGCGCCGAAGCACGTGCACAGCCAGGACCCATCGATCGACCCGGGCGAGCTCGAAGTCGACATGGCGGAGCTGCGGGAGCAGCCGCGCGTCCGCCGCACGATTCGCGTCACGAACCACTGCGGCTGCACACTCGTCGGCGACGTGTCGACGTCGGAGCAGTGGGTGTGGGGGCCGGTTGGGCAGATCCGCGTCGGGCCGAACACCAGCGTGGCGTTCGACATCGAAGTGATCGCGCGCAAGGTGGCGTTTCCGGGCATCTCGCGCGCGATCTTCGTCACGAAGGACTGGTCGGGGGTCGTACCGGTGAAGATCACCGGCTACGAGCCGAAGCGGCGCCGCGTGCCCAGCGCCGCGTCGGACATGGCGTACGCGCCCGTGCGGCGCCGCAAGTGGGCGAGGCGCTGATGGTGCAGCCTCCGCTCCCGACGCCGGGCCAGCGCGTCAGCGGCATCGACCTGCCGGAGCGCTACGTCCTGCCCGGCAAGCCCGACGACTCCGCGCCGGCCGCGGTGCGCGACGCCTACCGCCAGACGCAGTTCGCGCTGGGCAAGGACCTGCGCCTCGCCGCCGAAGGGATGGAGCTGCAGCTCGGCATCCTGCGCGACTCGTCGCACTCGCGCTTCCGGACGCACGTCTACGCCGCGGTCGTCGGCACGTGGTCACGGGCCTACGTGGCGCTCGGCGACGCGGCGCTGCTGGTCACGCGCGGCTCGTACGCGTCGGTGCCGAACCTGGTGCGCTCGGCGTGCGAGCTGGTCGCTGCAGAGCACCAGGTGGAGCGCGAGGAGACGGCCGAGTTCATCGGCTGGATGCTGGGGCACCTGAAACCGGACGAGGAGCACAAGGCGTTCGACATCGGCCTTGGCCACTACTTCGCCGGCACGACGCTGGCGGCGGACGACGGGCTGCGGCTGGTGTACCGCTCGGCGAGCGACTTCGGCCGCCCGAACTTCGGGGCGACGCTGCTGGAGGTGGGGCCGGAGTCGAACAACGTGCGACTGGCGCTGAGCTTCGCCGACGCGTCGTTCCACGTCGGCTGGGCGGAGATCGAACTGGGCTGGCTGCTGCGGCTGTGCGAGCGCCAGGTCGCGGTGGCGGCGCACATGCCGGACGTGTTCGAGATCACGCCCGAGACGCACGCGGCGTACGGCGACTTCGCCGCGCGCGTGGAGGCGGCGCTCTCGGACGCGGCGCGCGCGCGCATCGAGGAGGTGGAGTCGGCCGGGTTCAAGCGCTGGCTGATCCACAACTTCCGCCGCCAGCCCTCGGGCGCCCCGAAGAAGATGCTCGTGTAGGTCACTGGTTGTCGGTCGTCAGTCGTCGGGGTGGTAGCTGGTGACTAGTGATCGTCGGCTGGCACTTGTAGTGCCGTACCGGAGCGCTGTGGTCAGTAGGGCGACCACGCCGGCAGGCTAAAGAAGCCGTCGCCAAAGCAAGTGTCATCGTTGAAGTTTCGCTGGCGCCGTGCATGAACGTCCTTGACGCAGATCCAACTGCTGTCGATACCCGATTCCCTATACACGACCCGCTTGCCATCGGGCGATGGTGAGGCGTCCAGGCTAAGCGGCGGGTCGAGCAGGCGACAATGGAGTCCCGTCTGGCCGCAATCCAGAAACGCTTCAAGCGGTTTGCTGAAGAGCACGGGCTGTAGTGGCATGAAGTTGGCCTGTAATAGCGCCTGGTGCGAACCGTCTAGATCGACGCCCCAGAGGTCGGTCACCCAAGCCGCGTCCGGCTCTGGACGTGTCCTCCGATAGAGCAGGTACAGTATCCGGCGGCCGTCCACAGACCACGCTACTGACAAGATGTGCTGCGCGGCGTTGTTCGTCAGCGGCTGCTTCGCGACGAGGCGTGCGTCTGCAGGGATCTCGTTGAAGTTTGGGACGCGGGCATGGTCCGGATCCAAGTTGAAGATACTGTCCCCTAGCGCGAATGCGATCGAACCTTGGGCGCCTGGCAAACCGGTATGCCGGTGATTGCGGCCGACCGCCGCGGCCACCACGATGCAGGTTAGGAAGAACACGACAAGCAAGCCAAAACTACGCCGCATGGAGCGAGTATACAGCGGTGTGATCTGCGCGAAGGGCAGGATCGTGGCCGAGACACCTGTGCCTGGCGGAACGGAATACGGCGAGCCGATCGCGGAGCACGCGGCCGCGTATCGCTAACGGATGACGTCCTCGACCGGCACCAGCGTGCGGTGGAGTTCGCGCTCGTAGGCGGCGATGGCGGCGGGGATGTCTGCGTCGGGCCAGGCGAGGCGCGCGGCCATGACGCGGGCGGCGCGCTCGGCGCCGTCGAGGGCGTGGCACTTGCTCCATCCGATCGGCAGGCGGCGCAGCAGCACGTCGGCGAGTGTGACGGCATGCTCGCGCTCGACGGCATACGCCACCTGCGCCAGCAGCTCCGGGTTGTGCTCGCAGATCCGCGCGCCGAGCGAGGCGTCGGCGTCGACCAGGGCCTGCACCTCGGCGCGGCGGGGGCCGTAGAGCGCGAGGGGATCGGGTTCTGGTGATTGGTGATTGGTGGCTGGTGATTGGTGATTGGGGGCGGGCACGCGGCCGCGTGCCCCTACGCGGGGCGCGGATGGGGTGCCCGTGGGCGAGACGTGCTTGCGGATCGCCGGGAGGGCGAGGCGGGCGAGGGAGCGGTAGGTCGTGAGCTTGCCGCCGACGATCGTCAGCAGGCCGCTGGGGCCGCCGCGCTTCGCCTGATCGATGATGAAGTGGCTGCGGCTGATGGCGCTCTCGTCGTCGTCGCTGGTGTAGGGGAGTGGGCGGACGCCGCAGTAGGTGTAGAGCACGTCCTCGCGGCGCAGCGGCGTGGCCGGGAAGAGACGCGTCGCCTCGTCGATCAGGTAGCGCAGCTCGTCCGCTGTGCACTGCGCGTCGGAGGGGTCGCCCTCGAAGCGCAGGTCCGTCGTGCCGATGAGGGTGTAGCGGTACCAGGGGAGGATGAAGAACGGGCGCCCGTCCTCCTTCGCGGAGGCGAAGATGCCGTGGCGCGGGCCGCCCGGCCACTCGACGACGATGTGGCTGCCCTTCGTGCCGCCGATCAGCCGCTCGTGGCGCTCGGCGTCGCTGCCGGCGAGCAGCTGGTCGACCCAGGGGCCGGCGGCGTTGACGACGACCGTGGCCTCGACCTCCGCCGTCTCGCCCGCGCACTCGTCGCGCAGCTCGACGCCGCGCAGGGTGTGGCCGGGCGAGAGCAGGCGCGTGCAGGCGACGTGGTTCATCGCGATGCCGCCGGCGTCGGTCATGTCGCGCACGGCCTCAGCGACGAGGCGCTCGGGGAACTCCACCTGCGCGTCGTAGAACGTGTACGCGCCCTCGAGGCCGTCGCGGCTGAGGCCGGACTCGTAGGCGTCGAGCGCGGAGGATGGCATCGCGCGGTGGCGCGGCAGCGACTTGCGGAAGGAGACGAGGTCGTACAGCGCGAGGCCGATGCGCACCTGCCACGCCGGCCGCTTGTCGCCGCGATACACCGGCACGAGCAGCCGCATCGGGCGCACCAGGTGCGGCTCTTCGCGCACGAGCGTCTCGCGCTCGCCGAGGGACTCGTACACGAGGCCGAACTCGGCGTGTTCGAGATAGCGCAGGCCGCCGTGGATCATGCGCGTGGCGCGCGAGGTCGTGCCGGCGCCGAAGTCCTCGCGCTCGACGAGCAGCGTGCGGTAGCCGGCCAGCGTGGCTGCGCGGGCGATGCCGGCGCCGTTGATGCCGCCGCCGATGACGACGACGTCGAACTTGCGGGTGGCGAGGTCCGCCAGCTTCGGCCTCAAGTCGCCCAGCCCTTCGCGCGCTCGACGGCGCGGCGCCAGCCCGCCACCAGCGCGTCGCGCTCGGATGCGGGCATCGTCGGCTCGAAGACGCCGCCGGAGCGCCAGATGCGGGCGATCTCGTCCTGGTCGCGCCAGAAGCCGACGGCGAGGCCGGCCAGGTAGGCGGCGCCGAGGGCGGTCGTCTCGGCCGTGGCGGAGCGCACGACGGGGCGCTGGAGGACGTCGGCCTGGATCTGCATCAGCAGGTCGTTGGCGACGGCGCCGCCATCGACGCGGAGTTCGGGCATGCGGACGCCGGTCTCGCTCTCCATCAACTCGACGACGTCGAGCGTCTGCAGCGCGATCGATTCGAGCGTGGCGCGCGTGATGTGGGCGGCGGTCGTGCCGCGCGTGATGCCGGTGATGGTGCCGCGGGCGTACATGTCCCAGTGCGGCGCGCCGAGGCCGGCGAAGGCGGGCACGACGTAGACGCCTTCGCTGGTAGCGACGGACGCGGCCAGCGTCTCGCTCTCGGCGGCGGAGCTGATGATGCCGAGGCCGTCGCGCAGCCACTGCACGGCGGCGCCGGCGATGAAGATGCTGCCCTCGACGGCGAAGCGCTGCTTGCCGGCGATGCGGGAGGCGACGGTGGTGAGCAGCCCGTGCTCCGAGAAGACGGGCTCGGCGCCGGTGTGCTGGAGGATGAAGCAGCCGGTGCCGTAGGTGTTCTTGGCGCTGCCGGCCTCGAAGCAGCCCTGCCCGAAGAGGGCCGCCTGCTGGTCGCCGGCGATCCCGGCGATGGGGATGGGGCGGCCGAAGATGGCGGCGTCGGTCTCGGCGACGACGCCGCTGCTGTCGACGACGGCCGGGAGCATGGCGGCCGGGATGTCGAGCGCGGCCCGCATGGTCGCGTCCCAGGCGCCGTCGCGGAGGTTGTACAGCATCGTGCGGGAGGCGTTCGTGGCGTCGATGACGTGGTGGCGTCCGCCGGTGAGCTTGTGGACGAGCCATGAGTCGACGGTGCCGAACGCCAGCTCGCCCGCTTCGGCGCGCGCCTGCATGCCGGCGCCGGAGTTATCGAGCAGCCAGCGCACTTTCGTGCCGGAGAAGTAGGCGTCGATGAGGAGGCCCGTGCGGGAGCGCACCTCCGCTTCGAGGCCGCGGGCGCGCAGGTCCTCGCAGATGGCGGCGGTACGGCGGCACTGCCAGACGACGGCATCGTTGATGGCGCGGCCGCTGGCGCGGTCCCAGACGACCGTCGTCTCGCGCTGGTTGGTGATGCCGATGGCGGCGATCTCGGCTGGCGGCGTGCCCGTATCGGCGAGCAGCTTGCGGGCGGCGTCGAGCTGCGACGACCAGATCGCCTCGGGATCGTGCGAGACCCAGCCGGGCTGGGGGTAGATCTGGGGGAATTCGAGTGCGGTCTGGGCGACGGGGGCGCCGTCGTGGTCGAAGAGGATGGCGCGCGAGCTGGAGGTGCCCTGGTCGAGCGCGAGGATGTACGTCGGCATGCGGGAAGTCTAACGTGCGGTGCCGGTTCGGGTTAGGTTAAGCTGCACGAGGGTCGCCGCTCAGACATCCTCGTCGCAAACAGCGACAGGGCGGGAGCCCCTTCAGGTGGCACGCCCGTTTCTCAATGCCGGTCCAGCGGTCCGGCAGTCTTCGGGGTGAGTTAGCGGGATTGGACGTACACATGGACGTCGCGGTGACCCCACTCTTAACTTTCCTGGTCGGGATCGTGTTCCTCGCGGTCGCAATCTTTGGCGAGCGCATCATGCAGTTCCTTACTTCGCGCGACCCAGAGTTTGGAAAGCGCCCTCGCGATCTTGAGCGCGCCGCGGACGGCGCCATGGGGGCGCGTCTCCTGGCGGCTCTCGCGGCTGTCCTTTGCTTAGCGTTCGCCGTGGCCGACGCCTATGAGGCCCTCTCCTAAGCCATAGCGCAGGACAAGGAACTCGCCCCAATCCGTGTCTGTGACGCTGCGCCTCCATACCGACTTGTCCCGCACCTTGCCCTACACCGGCTTCGTTGCCTTGATGGAGAAGAGCAGGGGGATGGAGCCGTCGTGCTTGGTCAGGTAGACCTTGCCGTCGGCGCGCTTCTCGGTGATGGGGAGGAACTGGGAGGTGCTGAAGGGGAACTCGTGCAGGTGGTCGATGCGCAGGCCGGCGTCGATGAGCGCGCTGACGATCTCGCCGACCGGGTGCAGGAATTCGTACGTGGTCCCGCTGGTCAGCTTCACGTCGCGGTCGGTGTAGTCGCCAAAATCGTCGAAGCGCAGCGGCGCATCCGAGGGGAAGTAGGGGTACTTCAGGCGCAGGTCGTCGGCATCGGCGGCGTCATCGAAGATCATCGAGATCGGGTGAAACTCGGCGATGTAGAACATGCCGCCGGGCTTGACGAAGTGCGCCGCTACCCGTGCCCAGCGCGTGAGATCGGGCAGCCAGCAGAGGACGCCGTACGACGTCAACACGACGTCGAACTGCTCATCGAGCGTTGCCGGCGCGTCGTAGACGTTCGACACGATGAACCGGGCGGGGATGTCGAGTTCCGCCGCAAGCGCCCGCGCCTGCTCGATCGCCGGAGCGGAGAAGTCGATGCCGGTGACGGAGGCACCCTGGCCGGCCCACGACAGCGTGTCGACGCCGAAGTGGCACTGCAGGTGCAGGAGCTTCTTTCCGCTGACGTCACCGATCTCGGCGAGCTCCACCGGTTTGAGGTGGTTCGGGTGCGCTCGAAAACCGTCCACGTCGTAGAACGCCGAGGCGACATGGATTGGCGTCACCTCGTCCCAGTGGGCGCGATTCGTATCCATGTACTGACGCTCGCTGGCATCGCTCATCGTCATTCTCCCACGCTGATCATCGCAACCGCCGACCGCGGCGCTGTCGTGAGTCTACGGGCGAGACGGCGGCGAGGCTATGCATCGGCTTCTTCCCAGCGTTTGAGGATGGCGGCCTGTTCGGGGGTGGTGCGGATGCGGAGCGCCTCGGCCACGACGCGGGGGTGGCGGCCGCGATGCAGCTGGTCTTCGAGGATGGCGAGCAGCGGCGGCCGGTTGGTGCCGGCGAGGAGCACGGCCAGGTAGTTGTACAGCTCATCGGACAGCTTGCCCGACATGAGCCGCCCCAGTGCGGGATAGGCGGCTGCGAGTTCGAGTCCGACGATCGCTTCCACAAGCACGGTGGAGAGCGCGTCGTCGGCGCGCCGGAGCGCCGTATCGATGGCGTTGACGGCGAAGCGGCCGGCGATCTCGCGCGGGCCGGCCGCCAGCAGCTCGAAGGCGCCCGCGACGAGCGCCGGATCGCGGTCGGCGGCGATCAGCCACTGGTAGATCGACAGGTGATGGCCCGTGCCGGCGAGCAGTTGGAACGCCGTGTTCGCGGGCTCGCCATCGATGCCGGCGTAGTCGTCGAGATGCTCGACGGCGTAGTAAGGGAAGACATCGAGTGCGATCTCGGCGAGCATGCGCAGCCCGTGCACGCGCAGCTGCCAGGCGATGTCCTGCCCCATGATGATCTCGACCGTCTCCGACGCGCGCGCGGCGATATCGCGGTCGCGCGTATCGCCGATGGCGCGGAGGGTCCGCACGATCATCTCGCGCATCGCCGCGCCCTGGTCGAGCTTGAGACCGTCGGCGTCGAGCGCGGCGTAGAGGGCGCGCAGGGCATCGCGCGCGGCGGCAAGCGGCCGCTCGGCGAGGGCGGCGAGGGCGGCTTCGCGCGCTAGCCGATCGCCGGACGCCAGCAGCTCGAGCGCGTGGGCGAGGAACGCCGCCTCATCGCCTGCGGCCAGCACCTTCAGGCGCGAGAGTTCGATGCTGGAGGGGCGCTTCTTCGGTGGCATCGGCTCAGTCAGTACTCGAAGACGGCGACGGGGAAGACGCGGGCGACGCGGCGGTCTCCGGTGACCAGTACGGCGCCCGCGGTGGCGGCGGTGGCGGCGATCAGCGCGTCGGCGAAGTGGGCGAGCCGCTTTGGGTGATCCATCGGCGCGAGCCACGAAGCGGCGAGTCGTGAGGTCTGCGAGGTCAGCGGTAACGATGAGCCTAGCGAGAGCGCCGTGTCGTAGGTGAATTGTTTGCCGCGGTCGATGCGCTCAGCGGCGAAGTACTCAGTCTCTACGATCGGGTCGATGGAGATCTCGTGCAATCCAGCGAGCACTTCGTCGAGTAACGGAAGGACGCGTGGATCGCGGCGGTGCCAGTCGATGAGGAAGCTGGTATCGAGGTGGTATCTCAATGTTCCGCTGGCTCCTCGGAGGAGCAGGCGTCGCAGTCGCAGGGGCCATAGAAGTTGCGCATCACGGTGTCACCGCTGGGCGCGGACGGGTCGCCCGTCTCCCACAGCCGGCGAGCAAAGAACCGCGCTTCGCGCGTGGTCATCTTGATGGGAGCACCAACCGGCTCACGCATGATCCGCTGGAACTTGGCCTCCAGCGTCTCAGGGTGCTTGCGTGCAGGGGCTTTGGGCCTCCGTGATGCGACCATAACGCTTGAACTATACAGCAACGTGGGACCGCGCCTCGATCGGCGATGAGGGGCGTGACTACTGCGACGCCTGCAGTTGCGCGAACGCGCGCTGGAGCCGCTCACGCAGGGAGGCGAGCTGCTGGGGGTCGAGAGGGGTGCGGCGGGGCGCCTGCAGGAACGCCTGGTTGCTCCAGACCGGCCACTGCGGGTCCGGGTCGTCCTCGTATCGCGGGAAGAGGTGCCAGTGCAGGTGCGAGACGGAGTTGCCGAGCAGTTCGTAGTTGAGCTTGCGCGGCGCGAAGGCACGGAAGACCGCCTCGGCGACGAGCGCCATCTCCTCGAGGAAGCGCGAGCGCTCGGCGCGCGGAAGATCGTGTAGCTCGGGCACGCAGCGCTTGGCGAGGAAGATGGTGTAGCCCGGATAGTACTGGTTGTCGGCCAGCACGGCGTAGCCCGTCTCGAGCTCGGCGACGAGGTAGGGATTGTCGGACGTGAAGCGCGCGACGCGCTCGCAGATCTCGCAGTCGTCGGACACGGCTAGCGGCCCGGTACTTCCGTCAGCGGGATGACGTCGCTGTCCAGCGTATGGCTGACGGCGGTGTAGGTGCCGGCCTCCATCTCGGCGATGATCTTCTCGCCCTCCTCGATGAGCGCGCTCATGAACTCGGGCTCGTCGACCGTCTTGACGATCTCGCCCTTGCGGAAGATGACGCCGCGGCCCTTGCCGCCGGCGATGCCCA